>JAESGL010000023.1_pt1 | contig 366094 bp, 334 predicted proteins | sample 9269711 | NCBI WGS metagenome assembly JAESGL01 (sample SAMN14515918, study PRJNA621676) | algae metagenome | isolation source: Kastovskya adunca ATA6-11-RM4 and co-occurring heterotrophs from soil and... | place: Chile: Atacama Desert | collected 2011-06-27
GACCGCAAGAAACCACCGGAGGAAAGCGAGGCTTACCTCTAAAAACCCGTCGGCGATTCGATTGGAGCGCGGAACTTAGTGAAACCAACCGATGAAAGCAAGAAGTTTTTCGCTTCTTTCTTCCGTGGGACCTTGGAGATCTTCACCCCCGCGGCCCCGTCGGCCAGCCCGTTTCCGAGCGAGGCGGCTCTATACGGAGAGGCTGATTTGTCAGCAAGCGGATTCTGACACGAGAGGGGAAGTTTCTCGCAGACTCATGATCGGCAAACGGCGCGCGCCCCGCTCAGCCTGCAATATAGGTCCGCAAGCTCTCGGCCTCATGGGCGTGTTCGGCGATCTGGCACTTCACCACGTCGCCGATGGAGATGACGCCGACCAGACGATCCGCCTGCATGACCGGAAGATGCCGGATGCGCCGATCGGTCATGCGGGTCATCAAGGCCGACATCTCCTCGGCCGGTTCGGCAAAGATCACCTTGGCCGTCATATAGTCGGCGACCGGACGGTCCAGCGCATCGGCGCCATCGGCCGCCAGCGCCTTGACCACATCGCGTTCGGAAAACACCCCGACCACGCGGTCTCCGTCACAGACGACCAACGCTCCAACCCGCTTCTGCTCCAGTTCTTCGCACGCCTGCGTCACCGTCAGATCCGGCGCGATGGAGAAGACGGCGTTTCCCTTGGTCTTGAGGATTTCGGCGACGAACATCGCGGTTCCTTCTCTCTATAAGAGACGACCGCAGGACCGGAATGGCGACAGGGCCGCTCAGGGCGCGATGATCGCTCAGCCCCCGTCCGGAATCAACGCGTCTTAGGGACGAGGCGCGGCGCCCGTTCCGAACATCCGCCCCATGGGACCGATGGCCAAAAAGCCGACGACGAAGCCGACCGCGTGGGCCTCCCAGGCGATCCTGGCCCCCTCGGCGCCGGGCAGTCCGCCGATCATTCCGGTCACGGCGTTGACCGCCATCCAGGTGATGGCCGCACCGATCACGCGCCGGTCGCCCATCGGCAGGACCCTGCCCTGCCCGCCCAGCAGTCGCGTCGCGGCGCCGATCAGGCCGAAGACGGCGCCGGACGCGCCGACCATCGGCTCGCTGGATCCCCAGTGGATCAGTCCATAGCCCAGCGACGCCAGGACGCCGCACATCATATAGAAGAGCAGAAAGACCGTCGGACCAACCTTGGTCCCGAACAGCCGCGCCACCGGCGCCCCGAACGCCAGCGCCGCCACCGCATTCATGATGGCGTGGGTCCAGCCGCCGTGCAGCAGCATGGCCGTCAGCAGCCCGCCCCACCGCCCCTGCTCCAGATCAAGGGGCGCGAAGGCCATGCTCATGCCCATGTCGGGCAGGTCGCGCTGGAAGAAAAAGAGCGTCGGCATCGACGCCGCGATCAGCAGCACGATCAGCGGCACATTGAACATCGGCTCTCGCGCCGGGCGGCTGTTCGGCGGATCGAATCGACCGGATGCGTCTGACATGCCGCCACAAATGCTCAGTGACCTGCGTCACATCAAGCGCTTCTTAATAACCTTAATGCAGGTTGGGGTGCGGATCACGCTCGTGGTCCGGCGTCCGTTTGTGCGCGAGGAACCCCGGAATGCCCGCCAAGAGGCTGTTTGTATCCACCGCCGTCATGGCTTTCGCCGCCGCTGCGAGCGTGCCGGCGATCGCGCAGTCGACGGGTTCCGGCGGCGCTGCGCGCTTCCAGCAGGGCTATGGCGGCGCGCGAACGGCCGCCAATACGGCCGCGACCGGCTATACCCGTGACGCCAACGGCAATCGTCTGATCGTCAACGGCATCATCCAGTCCGGCGCCTCATCCTATTCCAGCCAGTCCGGCGGCGCGGCCTCGGCCTATGCCGGCGCAGGCGCGTCCAGCAACGGCGGCACGACCATCGGCGGCTCCACCGCCATCGGCAATCAGCTGAACGTGGTGGTCCAGGGCAGCCGCAATACCGTCATCGTCAACTCGACCCAGACCAACACCGGCGCCATCAACGCCGGTACGGCCCTGAACGGGAACATCAACCTGCCATGAGCCGCCGTCATCTCATCAAGGGGTCCGCCGCCGTCTCGGCCGTCGCCCTTCTGCTCGCCGGTTGCGTCAGCCCGGTCGCGGGTCCATCGGGTCAATATGCGACGCCGATCGGCAATGCGCCGGTGACCGCAAACCCCACGCCCTATTCCGCTGCGCTCTATTGCCTGGCCGACTACGCCCGTCGCTACAACCTGCCCTCACCGCGCATGGCCGTGGGCCGGATCAGCGACTACACCGGCACGGTGTCGTCCGACGGCGGCCGCCAGATCACCGGCGGCGCGTCCCTGATGGCGAACTCAGCGCTGGCCAAGGCCGGCGCCCGCATCGTCGAACGCTACGACACCTCGGTTTCCGAGCTCGAGCTGCGCTACGCCAACAACAAGCTGATCGGCGACCAGGCTCCCGACGCCAAGGCGCCAGAGGACACCCAGTATCGACGCATCCTGGCCGGTCAGGTGCCGGGCTCCGACTTCTATGTCGTCGGCGGCATCACAGAGGTGAACTACAACATCCGCTCCGGCGGCTTCGACATCGCCGGCGGCGAGGTCGATAGCAACCGCCCCGGCTCGGGCATCGTCAATCACCGCGTCTATGTGATGAACATCGCCATGGACCTGCGTCTGGTTCAGACGACCACGCTGGAGGTGGTCGATGTCGTCTCCTATCAGAAGCAGATCATCGGCCGCGAAATCTCGGCCGGCGTGTTCGACTTCCTGAACGGCAATGTCTTCGACATCTCGGCCGGCACCGGCGGGATGGAGCCGACGCAGCTGGCCGTCCGCGCCCTGGTCGAACGGGCCACGGTCGAGTTCATGGCCAACCTCTATGGCGCGCCCGGCCCCGAAATCTGCCTGAACCCCGCCAACGACCCGCTCGGCGATTCCACGGTCGGCCCGACCGGCGGCTATTATCCGGCCTATCCCACTCAGGACACCAACAATGGCCAGACCCGCGCCGATCCGTCTCGTTGGCATGATGGCCGCGACGGCGACGTTCGCCGCACTCGCCACTGAGGCGAGCGCTCAGCAGACGCCGACCTGCGACCCGCAAGCCGGCGAAACCTGCTCCAGCACCCAGACCCAGACCGGCGACGTCACCGGCCTGGTGAACATCGACCTGCGTGTCGATCAGGTGACCGTCAGCAACAGCGCCCATGGCAATGCGCTCGCGGGCGGGGTCACGGCCGCCTCCGCCGGCCTGGTCTCGCGCCAGTCGATGACGGGCGCCACGCTGGCCCGCAGCGATGTGGTCGTGAATGGCGAGGCCGACGGTCAGCTCAGCGTCGATACGACCGCGCGTGGCAACTACCTGGGCGTCACAACCGATCGCGCGACCTTCGCCGCCGACGCCAGCCAGTCCGCGACCGGCGACCGGGTCGAGGCCGGAACCTATGTTCAGGCGCCGAACGGCCGCGTTCTGCAAGGCGGTTTCGCGACGAGCACCGCCGTCGCCAACACGGTCGCCCTGGGCGGCCCCTCCTCGTCCCTGACCGGCGTCATCAACCAGAGGGCCCAGACGACCGTCTTCGCCGAGACCGTCGCCGACGTTCAATACATCCCCGCGCCTGCGACCTTCTCGTCCCAGGCCGTCGCCAACGCGGTCCAGACCAACACCACCGGCGCCTCGCACCAGGATCTGGCCATCCGTCAGTCAAACGCCGCCTCGACGACCGAGGCGCGCACCGATGTCTATGTCGATAACGGCTGGGACCTGACGGTCGGCGCCAACGCCGGGGCCAATCAGGCGATCACCGCCAACGCCGGCGGCTCCATGCTTATTGAGACGGACCAGGCCAACGCCGGCCGCGTCCGCGCCGACGCCCGCGTCCAGACCAACCTTCAGGGCCAGACGGTTCTGGCGGCCCGCAGCGTCGCCAACGAGACGGTCGCCGGCAACAACGACATCTATCTGAAGCTCGACAACACTCAGCTGAACACCGGCGGTGTCGAGGCCAGCGCGACCTATGTCGGCGTCAACGGCTATGACGCCTATGTCGGCTCCGACGCGGTCGGCAATGCGGTGACGGGCTATGCCTGTTCCCAATGCGGCGGCGACGTCAACGTCAACAACACCCAGACCAACAGCGGCAATGTCACCGCGACCACCAACGCCACGGTCTCGTCCGGCCGCACCGCCGTGGTCGGCGCCAACGCCGTCGGAAACAGCGCCAGCTTCTACATCAGCCGCCCCGGCGGCTGATCCGAACATGACAAGTCCGTAAGGTTCGCCAGCCCCGCTTGTGGCAAAGGCAAGCTCGCTTTACACATCCGGCATCGCGCCATCGGGGGTTGCGGTTTCGGAGTGATATCATGCGTTCTGCGCGTCATCTGCTGCTTGTCGCCGTCTCGGGACTGGCCCTGACCACCGGGGCGTTCGCAGCCCCCGCTCTCGCCCAGACCACGCCGCCCGCTGCGGCCGCCGCCGGTCAGGTCGCGCCGTCCGCCCCCTGGGCCCAGGCCGCCAGCGACATCCCCGCCGATCCGGCCGTCCGTTACGGCCTGCTGCCCAACGGCATGCGCTACGCCCTGCTGCACAATGCGACGCCTCCGGGCCAGGCCTCGTTCCGTCTGCGCATCGACGCCGGCTCGCTGATGGAGCGCGACGACCAGAAGGGTCTGGCCCACTTCATGGAGCACATGGCCTTCAACGGCACCAAGGACGTGCCGGAAAACGAGATGCTGCGCATCCTTGAGCGCCTGGGTCTGGCCTTCGGCGCCGACACCAACGCCTTCACCAGCTTCGACCAGACCGCCTATGTGCTGGAGCTGCCCAACACCAAGGACGAGACGGTCGATCCCAGCCTGCACATCCTGCGCGAGATGATGTCTGCGGCCCTGATGGCGCCGGACGCCATCGATTCCGAGCGCGGCGTCATCGTCGGCGAGGAACGCACCCGCGACACGCCCCAACTGCGCGTGCTGAAGACCCAGCTCGGCCTTCTGGCCCCCGGCCAGCGTCTGTCGGAACGCCTGCCGATCGGCGACCTCGACATCATCCGCACCGCGCCGCGCCAGCGCTTCGTCGACTTCTACGACGCCTACTATCGCCCCTCGCGCGCCACCTTCATCGCCGTGGGCGACTTCGACGTGGATGCAATGGAGGCCAAGGTCCACGCAGCCTTCGGCGACTGGAAGCCGACCGCCGCCGATGGTCCCGAGCCCGACCTGGGAACCGTCGCCCCGCGTCAACCGCAGACCAGCATCCTGGTCGAGCCGGGCATCCAGTCCTCGATCCAGATCAACTGGATCAAGGCCCCGGACCTCAGCCCCGACACGGCCGCCGAACGCGCCGCCGACGTCCGTCGCGGCCTGGGTCTGGCCGTGCTGAACCGTCGCCTGGGCGAGATCGCCCGCGCCGACAACCCGCCCTTCATCGGCGCCGGCGCCGGCTATCAGTCGCTGTTCGACAGCCTGGACGCCGGCACCCTGTCGGTCGCCTTCAATCCCGGCGGCTGGCAGCGCGCGCTGGAAAGCGTCGAGCAGGAAAGCCGTCGCCTGGCCGAATACGGCGTCAGCGACGCCGAGCTTCAGCGCGAAATCGTCAACACCCGCACCGCGCTTCAGAACGCCGTCGCCTCGGCCGCGACCCGTTCGACCTCGGCGCTGGCCAACGGCCTTCTGGGCGCCGTCAACGACGACCAGGTGTTCAGCTCACCCCAGACCAATCTCGATCTGTTCAACAAGGCTGTCGAAGGCCTGACCGTCGATCAGGTCAATCAGGCGACCAAGGCGGTGTTCGAGGGCCAGGGCCCGCTGCTGCTGTTCAGCTCGCCCGTCCCGATCGAGGGCGGCGAGGCCGCCGTCACCGCTGCGCTGGAGGCCTCGCGCAATACGCCGGTGCAAGCCCGCGCCGCCGAGGCCGAGCTTAAATGGCCCTATGACAACTTCGGCGCCCCGGCGGTCCCCGCCGCCCGTTCCGAAGTGGCAGACCTGGGCGCGACCCTGGTTCGCTTCCCGAACGGCACCTTGCTGAACATCAAGAAGACCGACTTCCGCGCCGATCAGATTCTGGTCAGCGCCCGCACCGGTCTTGGCGAACTGGGCCTGCCTGCCGACACCCTGTCGCCCCTGTCGATGGCCAGCACCGTCCTGGCGCCGGGCGGTCTGGGCAAGCTCAGCCTGGACGAAATGAACCGCGTCCTCAGCGGCCGCACCTACAGCGCCGCGGTCAATCAGGCCGGCGACGCCTATATCTTCGCCGGCGCCACCAAGCCGGCCGATCTCCAGCTTGAGCTACAGGTCCTGGCCGCCTACCTGACTGATCCCGGTCTGCGCGGCGCCTCGTTCGAACAGACCAAGGCCATGTTCCCGCAGATCCTGGCTCAGCTAGGCGCCACGCCGCGCGGCGTCTTCCAACGCGATGCTTCGGGCCTGCTGGCCAGCGGCGACGCGCGTGAGACGACCCCGACGGCCGAGCAGATCGCCGCGATCCAGATCGACGACATCCGCTCGGGCGTTCGCTCAGCCCTGGCCCAAGGTCCGGTCGAGATCACGGTCGTCGGCGACGTCGACATCGATGCGGTCATCGCCGCCGTCGGCTCGACCTTCGGCGCCCTGCCCCCGCGCGGTGAGGCGGCCACCCCGCCCGCCGGCTCGACGGTGCGCAAGTTCCCGGCCCCGACCGCCACGCCGGTCCAGCTGTATCATACCGGCCCCGCCGAACAGGCATTGGGCTTCGTCGCCTGGCCGACCACCGACCAAGTCGCCGATCGCAAGACCGCGCGTCAGCTGTCGATCCTGTCGGACGTTCTGCAACTGCGCCTGAACGACGAGATCCGCGAGAAGCAGGGCCTGGCCTATTCGCCCAGCGCCGGCTCCACCGCCTCGGACACCTATCCGGGCTACGGCTTCATCTCGGTGACCGCGGAAACTCCGCCGGCCGCCCTGCCCAAGCTGTTCGAGACGGTGGACGCCATCGCCGCCGACCTGCGTGACAATCCGATCAGCGAGGACGAACTGAACCGCGCCCGTCGCCCGGCGGTCGAGCGCATCCGTCGCAGCATGGCCGACAACGGCTATTGGTTGACCCAGCTGTCGCAGGCCCAGAGCGACCCGGCGACGCTGGACCAGACCCGCAACCAGATCGCCACCCTGGAAGCCGTCACCGCCGCCGACCTTCAGGCCCTGGCTCGCCAGTATCTGAAGTCCGACAGCGCCTGGCGCGCCACCGTCACCGCTCAACCGGCGGCGCAGTAACACCCACGAAAAAGGCCCCGGTTCTCGCGAACCGGGGCCAATCGTCAGGATCGTCGACGGAGAGCCGACGGTCGCCTTATCTCATGTCCCGCCTGATCAGCGGCTGAACGGGCGTGTTTGGGTCCGGTTCAGAAGACCCGGCCGCCGACGCCGCCGTCCAGGGTGATCACCCCGGTCAGCACGGTCGCGCTCTCGACCTGTTCCTCGCGGTATTCGGTGTATTCCTCTTCGCGGTACATCGTCAGGATCTTGATCCCGGCGCCGTAGCGACGCAGCAGCGACCGCTCGTTGCAATCCCGCTCGGGCTTCTCGGGCCGGCATTCCAGCTTGCCGCCCGTCCCGTACCACAGCGCCTCATGCTTGCGGCAGGTCAGGGTCGTACCGTGATCGAAGCTGATGTCGCCGTTGTAGTCGGCGATGGTCGCCTGCAGCCAGGTGCCCGACAGGCAGCGATAGAGCTCGCCCTCAAACCCTTCGGCGATCTCGCGATCCGGCCGCACCTGCGAGGCGGGGTGCGGCACCTGGCGGTCGTCGATGCAAACGGCCTGGATGACGACCCGCTTCATCATGCTGCGGAAGGCGCTGTAGGGGGTGCGCACGGTCTGAGCGATCACGCCCTCGACGGCCAGGCCCTGGATCGTGGTCGGATAGGGCTGATCGACGCTGACATAGGCCGCGCCGCCGCCCCCGCCGAAGCTGCCCGAAAACCCGCCGGCGCGCGCATTGACATAGGACCGCGCGCCCGCGTTGGCGTTGGCCCCGGCGCCCGCGTTCGCATTGGCGCTCGCGCCAAGGTTCACGTTCACATTGACGTTGGTGTTGATGTTGCCGTTCCAGTTTCCACCGCCGCCGGGACCGCAGTTTCCGCCGCCGTTGCAGGGCGGCGGCTCAGGCGGCGGGGGAGGCTCGCACGACGTGCAGGGCGGCGGCTGACAGCCGGACGTGCATTGCGCCAGCGCGGCTCCGGCGCCCGCCGAGACGACGAGACCGGCCGCCAGGCCCAGCATCCATTTCGTGATCCGCAGCCGCATCGGCGGGAACTCCCAAGCGAATATCGTGTCGGCCGAACAAGATTCCGGCCGATCCTTCCGTCACAAAATCGCAAAAGCCTTTCGTTTCCGTTGATGAGGCCCGCGCTTCGGGATGGCGCAATGCCGCATCCGTCTGCTAGACCGCCCGCACAATGACCGTCCGCGTCTCCATTCGCCTGATTTCGATTAGCCGCCCGGCGTAGCGCTCCTGGGCCGCATGGCCCCGTGCACGCCGGGATCGACAGCCCTCAAGCAGCGCGAAGCGCGATGGGGCGAAGAGAACAGCGACCTAATTTTCAAGACGCCGAGACGACCCATGGCCGACGCCCCCGAAAACACCTCTGAATCCACCGTTACTGGCCGCGACTATCGCGACACCGTCTTCCTGCCAGAGACGCCCTTCCCCATGCGCGGCGGCCTGCCCCAGAAGGAGCCGGTCATTCTGGAACAATGGGGCGACCTTTACGGGACACTGCGCGCCGCGCGGCAGAAGCAGAACGCCCCCCTCTACGTCCTTCACGACGGCCCGCCCTACGCCAACGGCGACATTCACATCGGCCATGCGCTGAACAAGACCCTGAAGGACTTTGTGGTCCGCAGCCGGTTCCTCTTGGGCTACGACGTCGACTACGTCCCCGGCTGGGACTGCCACGGCCTGCCGATCGAGTGGAAGATCGAGGAACAGTTCCGCGCCAAGGGCCGCCGCAAGGACGAGGTGTCCAAGGACGAGTTCCGCCGCGCCTGCCGCGAATACGCCGGCAAATACATCGATCTGCAGAAGGACCAGTTCCACCGCCTGGGCATCGTCGGCGACTTCGCCAATCGCTACGCCACCATGGACTTCACCTCCGAGGCGGCCATCGTCGCCGAGTTCCACAAGTTCAAGAACTCGGGCCAGCTCTACCGCGGTTCCAAGCCCGTCATGTGGTCGCCGGTCGAGCGCACCGCCCTGGCGGACGCCGAGATCGAATACCACGACCACGTGTCCCCCACGATCTGGGTCAAGTTCCCGGTCACGGGCGCGTCCGACGACCATCCCGACGACCTCCTGGCCTTCCGATCCAGCACCCCGTCCATCGTCATCTGGACGACCACGCCCTGGACCATCCCGGCCAACCGCGCCATCAGCTACGGCCCCGAGATCGCCTATGGCCTGTATGAGGTCACGGCCATGGAGGAAGGCCTGGAGTTCGCGCCCTGGGCCAAGCCCGGCGATCGCCTGATCCTGGCCGACAAGCTGGCCGAGGAGGTGTTCAAGGCCGCCAAGATCGCCGCCTGGACCCGCGTCTACGACATCAACCCGTCGGGTCTTGAGACCGCGCACCCGCTGGCCGCGCTCGACAGCGGCTACGGCTTCTCTGTTCCGCTTCTGGCCGGCGACCACGTCACCGACGACGCCGGCACCGGCTTCGTCCACACCGCGCCCGGCCACGGTGCTGACGACTTCGAGGTCTGGAAGGCCCACGGTCATCACGAGGTGCCCGACACCGTCGATCCCGACGGCGCCTACTACCCCGGCGTCCCCCTGTTCGCGGGCCTGAAGGTGCTTGAGACCGAGGGCAAGAAGACCGGCAAGTTCGGCCCCGCCAACGGCGCGGTGATGGAAAAGCTGATCGAGGCCGGCAACCTCTTGGCGCGCGGGCGGCTGGAGCATTCCTATCCGCACAGCTGGCGCTCCAAGGCGCCGATCATCTTCCGCAACACCCCGCAGTGGTTCATCCGCATGGACCAGCCCTTGAAGAGCGGCGACACCCTGCGCGAGACGGCGCTGAACGCCATCGACGCCACCGCCTTCCATCCGGTCGCCGGCAAGAATCGCATCCGCTCGATGGTCGAGGGCCGTCCCGACTGGCTGGTCAGCCGCCAGCGCGCCTGGGGCACGCCTCTGGCCATGTTCATCGACAAACAGACCGGCCAGCCCCTGCATGACCCCGAGGTCGACGCCCGCATCGTCGCGGCCGTCGCCGAACACGGCGCCGACATCTGGTTCACCGCGCCCGACAGCGATTTCCTGGGCGCCCACGACCCGGCGCGCTACGAAAAGGTCGAGGACATTCTGGACGTCTGGTTCGACTCCGGTTCGACCCACGCCTTCACGCTCGACCCGCGCCTGGCGGAAAACGGCTACACCGGCGACCGTCCCGCCCACTGGCCCGCCGACCTCTACCTGGAAGGCTCGGACCAGCACCGCGGCTGGTTCCAGTCGTCCCTGCTCGAAGGCTGCGGCACGCGCGGCCGCGCCCCGTTCAAGGCGGTCCTGACCCACGGCTTCACCCTCGACGAGAAGGGGGAGAAGATGTCCAAGTCCAAGGGCAACACCACCGACCCCCTGACGATCATCAAGGAGTCGGGCGCCGACATCCTGCGTCTGTGGGTGGCCCTGGTCGACTATTCGGACGACCAGCGGATCGGCAAACAGATCCTGCAGACCACGGTCGACGCCTATCGCAAGCTCAGGAACACCGTCCGCTATCTGCTGGGCGCCCTGGCCGATTTCGATGAGGCCGAACGCCTGCCGCTGGACCAGATGCCGCCGCTTGAGAAGTTCGTCCTGCACCGCCTGCACGAGTTGGACGCTCAGGTCCGTGCGGCCTATGGCGAGTATCGCTTCCAGGACGTCGTCCGTCCGGTGCTGGAGTTCTGCGCCGGCGACCTGTCGGCCCTGTATTTCGACATCAGGAAGGACGCCCTCTACTGCGACCGCCCCGACAGCCAGCGTCGCCGCGCCGCCCGCACGGTGATGGACGAGGTCTTCATGCGTCTCACCGCCTGGCTGGCCCCGCTGACGCCCTTCACCATGGAAGAGGCCTGGACCACGCGCTTCCCCGACGTCGGCTCCAACTGCGCGCGGGTGATGCCCGACACCCCGGCTGAATGGAGCAACCCGGCCGAAGCCGAGCGTTGGGCGGCGATCAATACAGTCCTCGAAGTGGTCAATGAATCGCTCGAAGCCGCCCGCCGCGAAAAGCTGATCGGCGGCGCCCTGGACGCGTGGCCGACCGTCACCGCCCCGGCCTCAGCCTTCGCCCCCTTCGAAGGCCTCGACGCGGCCGAAATCTTCCGCACCTCAGGCGCCGATCTTGTCGAAGGCGAGACCATTTCGGTCACGGTTGCTGTCGCCGATCACCCGAAATGCGCCCGCTCCTGGCGCCGCGTGCCCGACGTCGGCTCTGACCCCGCCTACCCCGACCTCTCGGCCCGCGACGCCGATGCGGTTCGGTATTGGGACCAGACGCACGGCTGATCGCACCAACGTCTCCTCCCCGCTCTGCGGGGAGGGGTACCGCGAAGCGGTGGAGGGGTTCTTGAAATCCCACCGGCGCCCGCGATGCGGTGAAGAGCCCCTCCGTCACGGCGCGAAGGCGCGCCGCGCCACCTCCCCATGAAATGGGGAGGAGACGATGCCCAGCCAGCGCAATGCCGCTGCTTCATTCGCAGCAATTTCAATCGCTTGCCGATTTATGTCCCCCGTCTCCCGTCCACAGGGTCAAACGGCCTCATAATAGCCCCGTCTCGTCGCATGGAGGGCTCGCCTGGCCTGCGACCTTGCGGCGGCGAGAGCGGAGGGAACGGGGGCGATGGTGGAATCCCATCGCGGCGCCGGGGCTGATCGGTCGGGGAATCGCTCCGGCGTCCGCATTCGCGTCGCAGGGTCGAGGGGGATACTCGGCCGCACCGGGGATCGGGGATCGCTGCTCCGACCCGCCCGTCGCAGGCTTATGGGGTTAGGCGATAAGACCGCCACCGCTCGGCGCCCCGAGCTTGCAGGCCAACCACCCGCGCGGAGCGTCAAATCCTTCGTCGAAACGGTAACAACTCAACAGAACCCCGGGCGAAGGCCCGGCGCTCCGCCCAGCCCTCCAGACTTCGCAGGCCCAACGCCGCGAAGACGAAGCCGATTTCCGTCCCGCGCGACACTGCGTCGTCTTGTCAAACCGCCCCTCGCGCCCCAACTGCAAAGCCTACCCAAATCACACCTTCGCTCGCGACAGGAGCCCTGATGCCGCATGCCGACAGCCTGATTCTCACCCTGGTCGGGGGCTTCGTCCTCGCCTTCGTGTTCGGCATGCTGGCGCATCGGCTGAAACTGTCGCCCCTGGTGGGCTATCTGGTCGCGGGGGTCGTCGTCGGGCCCTATACGGGCGGCTTCGTCGCCGACACCGAACTGGCGCCGCAGTTAGCCGAGATCGGCGTCATCCTGCTGATGTTCGGCGTCGGCCTGCACTTCTCGCCCAAGGATCTGATGCAGGTCCGAAAGGTCGCCATTCCCGGCGCCCTGGTTCAGATCGGCGTCGCCACCGTGCTGGGCTGGGGGCTCGGCCGGTTTGTGCTGGGCCTGGGCGATGTCGAGGCTCTGCTGATGGGCTTTGCATTATCCGTCGCCTCGACCGTCGTCCTGCTGCGGGCGCTGGAGGAGCGCAAACAGGTCAAGGGCGAGATCGGCCGCATCGCCGTGGGTTGGCTGATCGTCGAGGATCTGGTCATCGTCATCGCCCTGGTCATGCTGCCCATGGTGCTGGTTCCGGCTGGAACCCAGACGGACTTTGCGGCCTTGGGGACCGATGTCGGCCTGACCCTGCTCAAGGTCGTTCTGTTCGTCGTCGGCATGCTGGTCGTCGGCGGCAAGGTCATTCCCTGGCTGCTGATCCGCATCGCCCACACCAAGTCGCGTGAGCTTTTCACGCTGGGCGTCCTCGCCATCGCCTTGGGCATCGCCTGGCTGGCCTATTTCCTGTTCCACTCCTTCGCGCTGGGCGCCTTCCTGGCCGGTCTGGTGATGAACGCCTCGCCCCTGGGGCACAATGCGGCCGAGCGATCCCTGCCGCTGCGCGACGCCTTCGCTGTCCTGTTCTTCGTTTCGGTCGGCATGCTGTTCGACCCGATGATCGTGGTGCGCCAGCCGTGGGCGGTCCTGGGCGTGCTGGGCATCGTCATCGTCGGCAAATCGGTCGCGGCCCTGGTCATCACCAAGACCTTCAAGCTGGATCGGCCTACCGGCTTCACCGTCGCCGCGTCCCTGGCCCAGATCGGCGAGTTCTCCTTCATCCTGGCCGCGCTCGGCGTGTCCCTGGGCGCCATGAGCCGCGAGACCCACGACCTGATCCTGGCCGCCGCCCTGCTGTCGATCTCGCTGAACCCGTTCGTCTTCCTGTTCACCGACCGGATGGGCGGCAAGCCGAAGCCGACCGCCGCCGGCGCGATCCGACCCGCAGCCGCGGACGGCCCGATCACGGATGCGGTCGCGGCGCCGTGAGCCCCTTTCCGCACCGCGCGCCGCCCGCTATCGTCTGCTCATGGACAAAATCGCCGCAGATCAGGCCGTTCTTCACTATGGCGACGGGGAGTTCGCCGTCCTGAGGCCCGGCCGCTTCGTGCGCTGCGCCGTGACGGACAAACCGATCCCGCTGGAAGTCCTCCGCTACTGGAGCCCCAGCCGTCAGCAGCCCTATTTCGGCCCGGCCGAATTCATCGCGGCCCAGCAAGGCGATCAATGATCCCGTCGCGCCGCGCCCTGCTGACCGGCGCGGGCGCCAGCCTGATCGCCGCGCCGCTGATGGCTGAGGATCGCGGCACCCTGCCGCTGGCCTTGAACGGTCCTTGGCGTCAGGGCGGCTACGCCTTCGGTAGTACTGCGCCGCGCGCCCTGATCTTCGTCGATGGCGAGGCTCTGACCACCGCCTCGGCCGCCGGGCTCTTCGTGATCGGCTTTGATCGCGACGCCGGTCCAACCACCCAGGTCGAGGCCCGGTCCAGCGACCGGTCCACGCGACACACGCTCGACATCGCTCCCTACGCCTTCCCCTCGACCAGCGTGAACGGGCTGCCGCCCTCGACCGTCGAGCCCAGCGATCCCGCCCTCCTGGCCCGCATCCAGCAGGAGATCGCGCTGAAGACGGAGGGCTTCGCCAGCCGCATCGACTCCGACGACTTCAAGGACGGCTTCGTCTGGCCGCTGGAGAGCTACCGCGTCTCCAGCGCCTGGGGCGCTCAGCGCGTCCTGAACGGCACACCCGCCCGGCCCCACTACGGCATTGACCTGGCCGCCCCCCAGGGCAGCGTGATCCGCGCACCCGCCGACGGCCGCATCGCCTTCGTTCGCCCCGACATGCATTTCGAGGGCGGCCTGACCCTGATCGACCACGGTCAGGGCCTGATCAGCTGCTATCTGCACCAGTCGCAGCTGGACGTGGTGCTGGGTCAGCGCGTCCGGCGCGGCGATGCGCTGGGCCGCGTCGGCATGACCGGCCGCGCCACCGGCCCCCACCTGTGCTGGCGCATGAAATGGCGCGATCGCAACCTGGATCCGTCACTCATGATCGGGGCGCGTGTTCCAGAAAGTCTAGCCTGATCAAAGGCTCCTCTTGCGAGACTACGCATATCCCCTTAGCCTCGATCCAAGATCTGGCGGGGCCCGATGTTTTCTCTGAAATCGCTGAACGTCCTGCTCGTGGACGACAATCAGAATATGCGCGCCATCGCGTCGGCCGTGCTGCATTCGGCCGACATCCGCAACGTCTATGAGGCGTCCGAAGGCGCGACGGCTTTCGATCTGCTGCGTCGCCACGCGATCGATCTGGCCATCGTCGATTTCAACATGTTCCCGCTGGACGGGGTCGAGTTCACCCGCCTCGTCCGCACCAGCCCCGACAGCCCCAATCCGTTTCTGCCGATCATCATGATGACCGGCCATTCCGAACGCAGCCGCGTCTACGAGGCCAGAGACGCCGGGGTGACCGAGTTCATCGTCAAGCCGATCACCGCCAAGGCCGTGCTGGATCGGCTGAACGCCGTCATCATGCGGCCTCGCCCCTTCATCAAGGCCGATGCCTATATCGGCCCCTGCCGTCGGCGCCGCGATACGCCGGACTACGCCGGGCCCTACCGTCGAGGATCGGACGCCTCGCGGTCCAACGCCGCATAGACCTTGTCCGGCCAGCGCTTGTGGACCCAGAACCAGTCCACGGGATGCTCTCTGACCCGGTCCTCGACGAAGCGATTGGCGGCCTGGATGCCCGCCAGAGTATCGGCCGCCTTGTCCTCGCTTTGATTGACCACGATCGGCTCGTGCGCCGTGACCCGGAACCGCACGCCAGGCAGGCGCACCACCGACAGCGGCAGCATGACCGTGTCGAACTTCAACGCCAGCCTCGCCGCTCCAGGCGATGCGTTCACCGGCTGGCCGAAGAAGTCCACCTCCGGCCCCTGGTTGTATTTCTGATCGACCAGCAAGGCGATGGAGTCGCCGCGCTTCATCCCCGCCATCAGCTCGCGCGTCCCGTCGCCCTTGGGTGCGAACAGGCGGATGCCGTACCGCTCACGGCTCTGGCGGATCAGGGCGTCGACATACGGATTGTTGGCGGCACGATAGGTCACCTGACACGGCACGCCCGAGGCCATGATCACCGCCGCCATCACCTCGAAGTTGGCCAGGTGGCCCGAGATGAGCACCGCTGGTTTGCCGCTGTCGCGCAGGGCGTGCAGCCGCTCCATTCCGACCACCTCGACCCGCCCGCCTTCGGGCGTCAGATGGTCCATGACCGCCAGTTCGGCGAAGGTCCGGCCCGTCTGGTCCCACTGCGCCAGGGCCAGGGCCTCGCGCTCATCGCTCGGCATATCGGGAAAGGCGATGCGGAGGTTTCGCATCACCGTCTTCTGCGTGCCGGTCAGCGGCCCCAGGGTGCGCAGCAGCCAGCCGCCCAACCCCGACGCCCGCTCGACGCCCAGCAGGCGCAGAAAGCCGAACAGCGCCTGAAAGCCGAAGGCCTCCAGGCGCCAGATCAGATCCTGCTTCACGCTTGTCGCGCTACCGCCCGTCGGGCGGCTTGAGCGCGTGTCTTCACCAGGCAATCGTCAATCCACCGTCCACCACAAGGGTCTGGCCGGTCACATAGGCCGACGCAGGGCTGCACAGATAGACCGCCGTGCCCGCGATTTCATCGGGCTGGCCGATCCTTTTCAGCGGCGCCGGCTCGGTGACCTGTTTCAGCAGCTCAGGATTCTCCCACAGATATTTGGCGAAATCGGTCTGAACCAGCCCAGGCGCGATGCAGTTGACCCGCACGTTCGACGGCCCCCACTCCACCGCCAGATTGCGCACCAGCTGCATGTCCGCCGCCTTGGAGATATTGTAGGCGCCGATCAGCGCGTTGCCGCGAAGCCCGCCGATGGACGAGATCACCAGGATCGCCCCGTCCTTGCGCTCCACCATCTGCGGCGCGACCATCTGGATCAGCCAGTGGTTCGAGATGACGTTATTCTGCAGGATCTTTTCGAACTGGTCGTCGGCGATGCCCGCCATCGGCCCGGCATAGGGATTGGTCGCGGCGTTGCAGACCAGGATATCGATCTGGCCGAAGGCGGCGTTGGTCTCATCGACCAGCCGCTGCAAATCCTCCTTCGAGGCGATGTTGGCGGGAACCGCGATGGCCCGTCCCTCGCCGTGCTTGCCGTTGATCTCGGCGGCGACCTCGTCGCACGGCCCGGCCTTGCGCGACGAGATGACGACCTTGGCGCCATGTTCGGCCAGCCGTTCGGCGATGGCCTTGCCGATTCCCCGCGATGAGCCGGTGATGATTGCGACCTTGCCGGTCAGATCGAACAGTTCCATTGCGTTTCCCGTAGGTTTGGCGGGGATATTTGCAGCCCCGCTCTAGCCGAATGACATTGATAGCCTGATACTCAGGCGATTCCATCCGGGAGTGGCCGACCGCCAGCCGATGCGCAACGTAACAACGGGCTTTCTCTACTTCGCCTATCTGTTCCTCGGCATGACCGTGGGCGCCTTCCTATGGCGCGCGGGTTTAGGGATCGGCGCAGGCGTGGCCGGAACGCTCGGCGCACTGGGACTGTTGGGCGCCTTCCACGGCATCGTCACCGGCATCGCCGAGCGCCGCGTCCTGAAGAAGGAAATAGGCCAGGTCCGCGAGGCCCACCGCCTGCTCGCCGATGCGATGGAATCGACCCAGGGCGCCCTGACCGAATTGGCGCACGCCATCGAGACCGGCGTCCTGTCCGACACCGACGCCCTGACCGGCGAGGTTCGTATGCTGGAATCGCTAGTCCAGCAGATGAGCGAAAGCATCGACGAGCGCCTGGCCGCCGCTCCGCATATCGGCGTCGAGACCTTCGAGGGCCGCCGCATGGCGCAGTCGAACGTCCTGCTGCGCACCATTCACGAAGCGCTCAGCGAAGGTCGCGTCGATCTGTATCTGCAGCCGGTCGTCTCCCTGCCTCAGCGCCGGACCATATTCTACGAGAGCTTCACCCGGCTGCGCGACGCCACCGACCGTGTCATGATGCCGGCCGAATATCTGTCCCTGGCCGAGGGCGAGGGCCTGGTGCCGGCGATCGACAATCTGCTGCTGTTCCGCTGCGCCCAGATCGTGCGGCGGCTGGCGCGTCAGGATCGCAAGGTCGGCGTCTTCTGCAACGTGGCCCTGACCTCGCTGGGCGACGAGACCTTCTTCCCGCAGTTCCTGGACTTCCTCAGCGAGAACCGCGACCTGAACCAGGCGCTGATCTTCGAACTGGGTCAGGCCACCTTCGACGCCCGCGGCGCCATCGAGGCGCGCAACATGGCGAAGCTGGCCGACCTGGGCTTCCGCTTCTCGCTGGACAAGGTCCAGACGCTGGACCTCGACTTCGCCGACCTGCAACGCTCGGACGTCAAGTTCATCAAGGTCGCGGCCGACCTGATGATCGAACAACTGCTGGACCTGGACGGCGGCGCGCCCTTGCGCTCCATGCCCGACATCCAGGCGGCCGACTTCGCCGCCCTGACCCGCCGCTACGGCGTCGAAGTCATTGCCGAAAAGGTCGAGAACGAACGCCAGGTCGTCGACATCCTCGAACTGGACGTCGGCATGGGCCAGGGCCACCTGTTCGGCGAACCCCGCGCCATCAAGGAACAGGTGCTGGCCGAAACCGACCCCCCGGCCGAGTTCCTGCGCTCCACCCTGCGCAGCGCCGAGCAGCGTAGGCGCTACTAGAGCCACTGTCCCGTCTCCTCCCCGCTTTGCGGGGAGGTGGCGCGGCGCCCCTTCGCGCCACGACGGAGGGGGTCTTCCCCCACAACAGGCGCCGAGCCAGTTTCAAGAACCCCTCCGCCGCTTCGCAATCCCCCTCCCCATTTCATGGGGAGGAGACTTTCGCCTCTGCGTCGTAGCGGCTACCAAAGTCCCATGACCCTCCCCCACGCCCTGCCCCACCTCGGCGCCGTCGCCGGCGACTATGACATCCTGCTCTGCGACGTGTGGGGCGTGATCCATAACGGCCGCGAGAGCTGGGCCGCGCCGTGCGAGGCGCTAACGCGATTCAACCGCGAGGGCGGCCATGTCGTGCTGATCTCGAACTCACCCCGCCCGGCGTCAGACGTGATCGCTCAGCTGGACGGGCTGGGCGTGCCGCGCGAGGCATGGAAGGCCTTCGTCACCTCCGGCGACGCCACCCGCGCCGAACTGGCCAAGCGCGCGCCCGGTCCCGCCTGGATCGTCGGCCCCGAGCGTGACGCGCCGCTGTACGCCGGCCTTGGCCTCGAGCGCGCCGCGTCGCCTGAGGACGCTGCCTTCATCTCCGTCACCGGCCCCGTGGACGACACGGTCGAGACGCCCGAAGATTATCGTGAGCGGTTCGCCGTCGGCGCCGCACGCGATATCGAACTGATCTGCGCCAATCCCGACCGCGTCGTGCAGCGCGGCGACCAGCTGATCTATTGCGGCGGGTCGCTGGCCGACCTGTATGAATCGCAGGGCGGCCGAGTCGTCATGGCGGGCAAGCCCTTCGCCCCGATCTACGACCTGGCGATCAAGGAGGCGGAAGGCCTGCTGGGCCGGCCCGTCGATCGCTCGCGCATTCTGTGCATCGGCGACGGCGTCGTCACCGACGTGATGGGCGCAAACGCGCAAGGGCTGGACTGCCTGTTCATCGCCCAGGGCATCCACGGCGACCAGGCCAAGGGCGAGGACGGTGCCCTCGATCCGGCCCGCGCCGCCGCTCTGCTGAAGGCCGAAACGACCTATGCGCGATACGCCGCGCTCGAACTGAACTGGTAAGGCTCGCCATTTTGTCGCACCGCCGCTAAAGCCTCATCTATGGTCGAATTGGTTCAGCAGCATCCGTCCGGTGGTTACATCCTGGACGAACTTCACGTCGGCATGGCGGCCGAAAAAATCGTCGTCGCGACGGAGGACCGCATTCGGCTGTTCGCCGAGGCGTCCGACGACTTCAACCCGGTGCATCTGGACGAGGCGTTCGCCTCCAAGACCGCCTATCGCGGCCGGATCGCCCACGGCCTGCTCAGCGCTTCGTTCGGCTCTGCGGTGGTCGGCACCATCCTGCCGGGCGCCGGCTCGATCTACATCTCTCAGACCCTGGCCTTCCATCAGCCGGTGCGGATCGACGACGTCGTGCGCATCCTGATCACCGTGATCGAGGTCGAGCCCGAGAGCGCGCGTGTCAAGCTCAGCTGCGAAGGCTTCGTCGGCGAGACCATGATCATGGACGGCGTCGCCGTCGTCCGCGTGCCGCGCCGGCGCAAACCGTCCCAGCGTTGATGCAGATTGTCCGCGACTGGCGCGACCTGCCGGACGCGCTGAAAGGCGCGGCGGTCGCCGTCGGCGCCTTCGACGGCGTGCATCGCGGGCATCAGGCCGTCATCGCCGGCGCGCGTCACGCGTCGGAACGGCTGGGCGCGTCGCTGGGCGTCGTCAGCTTTGATCCTCATCCCCGCCGCTGGTTCCAGAAGGACGCCGCGCCCTTTCGACTGATGACGGCCGACCAGATGGCCGAAGCCCTGGCGCCGCTAGGTGTCGACATCCTTTATCTGCTGCCCTTCGACGCCGAGATGGCCGGCATGACCGACGCCGCCTTCGCCGAGCGGGTTCTGGCCGAGGGTCTGGGCATCCGCCACGCCGCCGTCGGGTTCGATTTCACCTTCGGCAAGGGCCGATCCGGCTCGCCCGAAGCCTTGCGCGCCTACGGCGAGCGGCTGGGCTTCACCGTCTCGGTCGCCGAACGGCTGGATGACGCGGACGGGCTGAAACTGTCGTCCAGCGCCGTTCGCGAGGCGCTGAAGGCCGGCGACATGGCCCGCGCCGCCGCCATCCTGGGCCGCCCCTTCGCCATTCGCGGCGAGGTGATTCACGGTGACAAGCGCGGCCGCACCATCGGCGTGCCGACCGCCAATGTCGCGCTCGGCGACTACATGCGCCCCGCCTACGGCGTCTATGCGACCCGCAGCCGATTGCCGGACGGACGGGTGATCGACGGCGTCGCCAGCCTGGGCGTGCGTCCCATGTATGCGCTGGAAATCCCGCTGATGGAGGTCTGGCTGTTCGACTTCGACGGCGACCTTTACGGCCAGACGCTGGACACCGAACTGGTCGCCTGGCTGCGTGGCGAGGAGACCTTCGACGGTCTCGACGCCCTGAAGACCCAGATCAACACCGATGCGGCGGCGGCGCGAACCGTCCTCAGCCGATCATAGAGACCGAAGCTCCGCCGCGAACCGCTTCCAGTTCTGCACATAATGTTCGGCCGACATCTGCAGCACGGCGATGTGCGCCGGGTCACGTTCCCGCGCCACCTTGCCCGGTTGCCCCACCACCAGACTGTTGTCCGGGATGATCTTGCCCTCAGTGATCAGCGCATTGGCGCCGATGATGCAGTTCCGGCCGATCTTGACCCCGTTCAGCACCACTGCCCCGATGCCGATCAGGCTGTAGTCGCCGACCTCGCAGCCATGCAGCATGGCCTTGTGTCCGACCGTCACGCCGCGCCCCAGCTTCAGCGGCGACCCCATGTCGGTGTGAAGCACGCTGCCGTCCTGAATGTTGCTGTCAGGCCCCACTGTGATCGGATCGTTGTCTCCGCGCAGCACGGCGCCGAACCAGACACTGGCGTTGGGATGGAGAATCACATTCCCTATCACCGATGCGCTTGGCGCCACCCAGTATTCGCCCTGCGGCGGAAGCTGCGGTTTGCTGTCGCCCAAGGCGTAAATGGTCATCTGTACACCGCCTAATCTTTGAAAAACGAGGGCTTTAACGGATCGCTAACCACGATAGCATCATTCTGTTGATGCGATTCGTGGGTCGCCATTTCGGCCCCGGATCCGAAACCGGATCAAGCCCGATCCGGTCATCAAGTCGGGGCTTTCGCGTGGCGCGTTGGGATCCTGGTTCGGTTGTTCGGCGGCGGGCGCACCCCGTTGCAGACGGCCCTGCTGTCGATCCGGGCCGCTGCTGTGCAGGTCGCGACCTCTTCCTCCCCAAGACCATCCAAGGCGGCGCCCGTTCGGGTCCGCCTTTTTTCATGCCCTGGAGGCGTCCATGACCAAGCGTGCTGCAACCAAGCGTCAAACGCGTGAACACGGAATCCTAGATTCGCGTGATTTCATGGAGGAGTCGAAAGTTCGTCGGCTTCACGCCCCACATCACGAACGATCAGGGTGGTCGCCCTATCCTTCGAACGACGACCGCGACCAAGGCTATCTGAAGACGCTGAAGCCCAAGTCCGAGGGCCAGGGCGAGCTGATGGAGGCCATCGACCACCACAACCTGGTCATGGCGCTGGGTCCCGCAGGCACCGGCAAGACCTACCTCGCCGTCGCCAAGGCGGTCGAGGCGCTGGAGGCGGGCAAGGTGGGCCGGATTGTCCTCAGCCGCCCCGCTGTCGAGGCCGGCGAATCCATCGGCTTCCTGCCCGGCGACATGGAAGACAAGCTGGCCCCCTATCTGCGCCCGCTTTACGACGCCCTGTCCGATCGTCTGTCGATGAAGCGGGTCAAGGCGCTGATGGCCGAAGGTCTGATCGAGATCGCTCCGGTCGGCTACATGCGTGGTCGCACGCTGAACAACGCCTTCATCGTCGTGGACGAGGCGCAGAACTGCACCTACGTCCAGCTCAAGATGCTGCTGACTCGCCTGGGCTGGCATTCCACAATGATTGTGACCGGTGACCCGCAGCAGTCGGACCTGCTGCCCGGCATCTCGGGCCTGTCGGACATCTCGGCGCGACTGGAGGCCGTACCCGACATCGCCGTGGTGCGTCTGGCCGAGCGCGACATCGTCCGCCACCCGCTGGTCGCCTCGATGATCGGCGTGCTCTAGCTCTGATCCTGCAGCCGACGCTGGATGGCGTCGGCTGCAGACCCGTTGCACCGCGAAACCAAAAGCCATTGTCCCCGGGCGCACCGCACCGCTAAAGGTCGGCTCGCGGCTGATGAGGGATTTCGATGCGCGTAGCGATGATTGGGACGGGCTATGTGGGCCTGGTGTCCGGCGCCTGTTTCGCCGACTTCGGCCATGTCGTCACCTGCATCGACAAGGACCCGTCCAAGATCGAGCGGCTGGAGCGTGGCGAAATCCCGATCTATGAGCCGGGGCTGGATGATCTGGTCGCCGCCAATGTGCGCGAAGGCCGACTGTTCTTCACACTGGACGGCGCCGAGGCCATTCGCCGGGCCGACGCCGTCTTCATCGCCGTGGGTACGCCGACGCGGCGGGGCGACGGTCATGCCGACCTGTCCTACGTCCACGCCGCTGCCGAGGAGATCGCCGGCCTGATCGAAGGCTTCACGGTCGTCGTCACCAAGTCGACCGTCCCGGTCGGCACGGGCGACGAAGTCGAGGCCATCATCGCGAAGACCAATCCGAACGCCGACTTCGCCGTCGTCTCCAACCCCGAGTTCCTGCGTGAAGGCGCCGCCATCGGCGACTTCAAACGTCCCGACCGCGTGGTCATCGGCATCGACGACATGACCGGCGACGCCGGCGGGCGCGCGCAGAAGGTCATGAGCGAACTCTATCGTCCGCTGAACCTGAACGAGAGCCCGCTGCTGTTCGTGGGCCGTCGCACGTCCGAGCTGATCAAATACGCCGCCAACGCCTTCCTGGCGATGAAGATCACCTTCATCAACGAGATGGCCGACCTGTGCGAAGCCGTCGGCGCCGACGTCCAGCAGGTCGCGCGAGGCATCGGCCTGGACAAGCGCATCGGCTCGAAATTCCTGCACGCCGGACCGGGCTATGGCGGCTCGTGCTTCCCCAAGGACACGATCGCCCTGGTCCGCACCGCCCAGCAATATGGGGCCCCGACAAAGCTGATCGAGGCCACGGTCGAGGTCAACGACGCCCGCAAGAAGGCCATGGCCGACCGCGTCGCCGCGACGTTGGGCACGAGCGTCCAAGGCAAGACGATCGCCCTCCTGGGCCTGACGTTCAAGCCGAACACTGACGACATGCGCGATGCGCCGTCGCTGGACATCGCGCCTGCCCTGATCGCCGCCGGCGCGACCGTCCAGGCCTTCGATCCCGAAGGCATGCACGAGGCCGCCAAGCTGTTGCCTGACATCCAGATGAAGGACAGCGCCTATGACGCCGTCGTCGGCGCCGACGCCGTGGTCCTCGTCACCGAATGGGACCAGTTCCGCGCCCTGGATCTGGACCGCATCAAGCTGCTGATGAAACAGCCGGTCCTGGTCGATCTGCGCAACATCTATCGGCCCGAGGACATGAAGCATCGCGGCTTCCGCTACATGGGCATCGGGCGCGGCTGATGGGCGCGCCGATCCTCGTCACGGGCGCGGCCGGCTTCATCGGCATGCACGTCGCCGAGCGTCTGCTGGACCGGGGCGAGCAGGTGATCGGCGTCGATGTCTTCAACGACTACTACGATCCGCGCCTGAAGGCCGCCCGCGCCGCCCGGCTGGAAGGGCGAGACGGCTTCAAGATGGTCCGCGCCGACATCGCCGACCACTCGCAGATGCGCGCCCTCGTTTCAGACGCCGGGGTCAAGCGGATCGTCCACCTCGCGGCCCAGGCCGGGGTCCGCTACTCGCTCGAAAATCCCTTCGCCTATGAGCGGTCCAACCTGGCCGGCCATCTGTCGATGCTGGAGGCCGCGCGGCATAACCACGTGACGCACCTCGTCTATGCCTCGTCCAGTTCGGTCTATGGCGACCGGCCGCTGGAAGGTTCGGGCTTCCGAGAGGACGACCCGACCGTCAATCCCGTCTCGCTCTACGCCGCCACCAAACGCTCGTGCGAACTGATGAGCCAGAGCTACGCCAGGCTTTATGGCTTTCCGCAATCGGGCCTGCGGTTCTTCACCGTCTATGGCCCCTGGGGCCGGCCCGACATGGCCTATTTCAGCTTCACCCAGAAGATCGTGCGCGGCGACCCGATCGAGGTCTATGGCGAAGGGAAGATGGCGCGCGATTTCACCTATATCGACGATATCGTCGATGGCGTGGTCGCCGTGCTGGACCGTTCCCCGGCGCAGGGCGTGCATGAGGTCTACAACATCGGCGACAGCCAGCCCGTCGGCCTGATGGACATGATCTCCACGCTGGAAACCGCGCTGGGCGTCAGCGCGAACAAGATCATGCGGCCCATGCAGCCCGGCGACGTCACCGCCACCTATGCCGACATTTCCAAGCTGAACGGCCTGTGCGGTTATCAGCCCAGGGTCCCGCTGAAGATCGGACTGGAAAAGTTCGTCGCCTGGTGGCGTCAATACCTGAACGGTTGACGCAAGGAGGCTGGGGGGCCGATGCGACGCGAAATCCTGCCGGCCGCCGTCCTGCTGCTGTTCGGCGCAACCGACGCCTCGGCCCAGGCTTTGCGCTCGGCTCAGGACGCGCAAATCGACCTCTTCGTTCGCAACCGCGCGGTCGCCGTGCGCGACCGGCCGCAACCCGCCTATGATCCGCTCGGCATCCAGGCCGGCGGTTTCACGGTCTTTCCTCGGCTTCGATCAGGCGTCGTTCATGACGACAATGTCTTTGCGGCCAAAGACGACCGTCAGCCTGCAACGACTACGCGCCTGACGCCTGAGGTCCTCGTCCGATCCCACTGGTCGCGCCACGCGCTTGAAACCCGCGCCCGCGCCGAAATCGACCGGAATCTCGATTTCGACAGCGAGAACACGACCGACTGGATCCTGGGCGGCGCCGGCCGTCTCGACATCGTTCGTGGCGTCGACATCACCTTGGCCGCCGACTACGCCCACGATCACGAGGCTCGCACCGCCGCCGGCGCCGATCCTGCCGCTCGCCGCCCGATCACCTTCGATCTGGCCTCCGCCTCGCTCGCGGCGACGCGCACGCGAGGTCGATTGCGCCTCCGGGCCGACGCCGCCGTTCTTCGCTATGACTACCGCGATGGACTGAGCGCTGCCGGTGTCGCCATCGAACAGGACGACCGGGATCGCACCGTCGCCCGCCTGACCGGCCGCGCCGACTACGCCCTGTCTCCCGCGACGGCCCTGTTCGTCCAGGTCGCTCGCGACGATCGCGACTATCGCATCGTGGCAGGGTCGCCGGAACGATCCTCTTCCGGCCACGAAGCCCTCGCTGGCGTGGACTTCGAGCTTGGCGCGCTGATCCGGGGCGAGGTCGCCGCTGGATACATCCGCCAGGATTTCCAGGATACAGCCTATGGCGATCTCGACGGCTTCAGCGGTCGTGCGCGCCTGTCGTGGTTTCCAACGCAACTGACGACCCTGACCGCCACCGCCGCGCGCAGCGTCGAGGACACCGGCGTGATCGGCTCGGCCGGCGCCCTGCGTACCGACCTATCGATCGGCGTGGATCATGAACTGCTGCGCAATCTGATCCTGATGACGGAAGCGACGTGGAGCGAAGACGACTACAATGGCCTGAACCGCACGGACACGCGCTTCGCCGCCGGCTTCAACGCCGTCTATCGCCTCAACCGTCGCTACGGTTTGACCGCCGGTCTGGCCTATCTCGACCAATCGTCGTCCGGGGCGGCTGCGGGCCCGAGATATCGCTCGACACGTTTGTCCCTCGCGGTCGTCTCGCATTTCTGAACGCACGGCCACAGCGCGAAGATTGACAACCTGAAGGCATCATCGCACCACTGGACGGGACGATCACCGTTCGATGGCGCGATGACCCACAACGACACCGCGATCGGCGGTCCCGGCCAGTCTGCGGACGACGCCATCGACCTCCACGCCCTGATCGCTGCCTTCCGCCGTCGTCTCGGCCTGTTTATTGCTGTCGCAGCGGCTGTCTGCCTGATCGTGCTGGCGCTGATGTTGGGCCAGCCGCCGGTCTATACCGCGACCGCCAGTCTTCAGATCAACACCCGCAAGGAACAGGTCGTGGCGGGACAGGCCGTGCTGTCGGCGCTCGACGCCGAGGCGGCCATCGTCGACACCGAGGTCGAGGTTCTGAAGTCACCCCAGCTCGCCGCGCAGGTCGTGGAGACGCTGGGCCTGATCCGCGATCCCGAGTTTAACACGCGCCTGCGATCCTCGCCCCTCACCAAACACCTGCCGCGCGCCACGCCTGCGCCGACCGATGCCCAGATCGAGCGGCAGCAGGTGATCGACGCTGTCCGGCGACGCCTGACCGTGCGCCGCGTCGGCCTGACCTATTCGATGGCGGTCGGCTTCACCTCCCAAGACCCGATCAAGGCGGCCCGCATCGCCAACGCCTTCGCCGAAGCCTATCTCCAGTCTCAACTCACCGCCAAGTTTGACGCCAACGCCCAGGCCAACACCTTCTTGGGCGCTCGGCTGGAAGACCTGCGTCGCCAGGTAGAGGCCGCCGACGCCGCCGTCTCGGCCTACCGGATCGACAACGACCTGCTCAGCGCTCAGGGCGCGACCCTGACGGAGCAGGAGATTTCGGCCTACAACCAGCAACTCGCCCTGGCCCGCGCACAGCAGGCCGAACAGGACGCCCGCCTGCGCACCGCCCGCGCCCAGATGGCGGCCGGCTCCAACGGCGACGATGTCGGCGAGGCCCTCTCCTCTCCCGTCGTCCAGAACCTGCGGGCCCAGCGCGCGGCGATCAGTACGCGCGTCGCGGACCTGTCGGTCCGTTACGGCCCACTGCACCCCGACATGATCCGCGCCCGCCAAGAGCTGGCCGACATCGACGCCCAGATTCAGGCCGAGATCCGCCGTGTCGTCTCCAACCTCGACGCCCAGGCTCAGGTCGCCCGCCAACGCGCCGCCTCGGTCCAGTCCAGCCTGGATGCCGCGCGCGGCGCCCTGGCCGACAACAACGCCGCCTCGGTGCGCCTGCGCGAACTGGAAGGCGAGGCCGAAGCCGCCCGCGCCATCTACCGCGCCTTCCTGGATCGCTATCGCGAGACCAGCGCCCAGACCGGCGTCGAGCAGGCGGACGCCCGCATCGTCTCGCGCGCCACGCCTCCGACTGCGCAAAGCGCGCCGAACCTGATGATCAGTCTTGCACTCGGCCTGATGCTCGGCGCGGCGGCGGGAACCGGCGCCGTCATCATCGCCAACGCCATGCAGACCGGCGTCAGCGGCCCCGATGACATCGAGCGCAGGCTGGGCGTCGGCGCCGTCGGCGCCGTTCCCCTCGCCTCATCGGTGGCGACGGCGGAGGATCCGACGCTGCACCCGATCGATCTCGTCGTCCAACGCCCGCTGTCGGTCTTCGCCGAGGCCTTCCGGGCGCTACGCACCTCGATCACCCCCATCGTCAGTGTGGTGGGCGAGCCGTCCGCGCGCATCGTCGCCGTCACCTCCGCCCTGCCCGGCGAAGGCAAGACCACCACAGCCGTCTGCTTGGCCCGCGTCGCCGCGCGCTCCGGCGGACGGGTTCTGTTGATCGACGGCGACCCGCGTCGGCGCGGCGTGACACGGATGCTGGGCCTGAACCCCGACCACGGCCTGGCCGAAGTCCTGCACGGCGCGGCGGCCTGGCGAAACGTCTTGGTGCTGGACCCGGCCTCCGGCGCGCAGGTTCTGCCCCTGTCGGGATCAGGCCTGTCGGCCGACGACCTGTTCGGCGCTCCGCCGATGACCGCTCTGCTCGACGACCTGCGTCAGGCCTTCGACCTGATCGTCATCGACACCGCGCCCGTCCTGGTCCTCGCCGACGCCCGCATCCTGGCGGTCAAGGCCGACACCGTCGTCCTGCTCGTCCGCTGGCGAAAGACCCCCGCGCGCGCCGTCGCCGCCGCAATCCGCATCCTCGGCCAATCCGGTGTTCGCCTTTCCGGTGTCACCCTGAGCCAGGTCGATGTCCGGGCGCAGGCTGGCCTAGGCTATGGCCAAGCCGACTATGATTACCGAGCCTACAGAAAATACTATGCGGCCTGATTGTCGGTAGAGATCAGGCCGCACAATCACCTTCACATTCTACCACCAACAACTAGCACCAGAGTTTGGAACACAACGCCGATTGCGCCAAGCAAGCTGCCAGCGATCGCCAGGCGCAAGCCGAAGGACCGTGTCGCTTCCGGCTTTGCACGCAGGGCAACCAGGCATTTCCAACATAGGGCCCCAATGCTAGCCAGGCAGAGGGCGCTGAAAGTCAGCCCGAAAGCATTCCAGGCGCCGGCATCCCCGCGCGCCACGTCGGCGGCGCTGGACAGCAGATACAGGCCCAAAAAATGGGCGGCCCAGATCAGGAGCCCGCCCAGCATCAGCAGCCAGAACCTCATACGCCGACGCCCGGGAACAGGCGGATCAGAAGGGTCGTCGCCGCGCCCTGAACCGCCGTAAAGGCCACGAACAGGGCGACCACTTCGAACGTCGCCGGATAGCGGGACGACACCAGACCGCAAAGCCAGCGCAGCAGGATGAACGGCCCCATCAACAACGAAATGCCGACGAATGTCCCTTGCCAGGCTAACAGCGCATAGACGGTCGCGCCCTGGCTAGAGGCGTCGGGCCGCAGACCCGAGTTCCACCAGGCCGAGGCCTCGGCCGCAAAGGCGCCGCCCGCCGCCAGGGTGGCGACCAGCATCAGGACGGCGGCGATGCTGGCGCTGCGCGGCCGGTCCAGCTTCAGCGCGCCTTGAGACGCCCAGGCGCCGATCCCCGCTGCCGCCAGCAGCCCCAAGGTCAAAGGCAGCGAGCCGATCTCGGGCGGCGCCTGCCACAGGTCCGGCCGCCGGCTCCACAAGAAAACGTAGGAGAAGCAGGCCATGATCGCGACCATGCCCGACACGATCAGGGTGATGACCATCGCCCACCAGCCGTGACTGCTGGGGCCGGACACATAGGTCGGCAGTCGCACGCCGCCGCCGACATCCACCGTCGCAGGACCGCTGGGCCGATCCAGTCCCCAGCACCATTTGAGGATGCAGTAGATGGCCAGGACGCCGCTGACCAAGGAGGCGGCGTAGGCCTGGATCGTAAGGATCAAAAAGAAGCCGGCGGTGAAGATCGCGCCCCAGACATACCAGCTGGACGGCCTGGGCATCCGCTGGAGATATTGGGGCTCGGCGTTGATTGGACTGGTGATCATGGTCTCGCGCTCGCCGCGCGGGGCGCCGGGCAGGAAGTAGCGGCCGGCCTCGACGTCGCGCGCCAGGTTCGGTTGATCCCACACTGGATACAGGCTCTTGATCACCGGGACGGACCGCAGCGAGTATCGACCGGCGGGCAGCCACTCCAGCCCCGGCCCGCCAAAGACATTGCCCGCGTCCTTCTCGCCGAAGGGCCGGAAGTTGCGGATCATGTCGATCATCCACAACACCACCGCCAGGCCGAACATGAAGGAGCCAACGGTCGAGATCATATTGGGCAGGTCCCAGCCCCGATCCGGCAGATAGGTATAGACCCGGCGCGGCATGCCCATCAGCCCGGTCAGGTGCATGGGCATGAAGGTGACGTTGTGACCGACGAACATCAGCCAGAAAATCCACTTGCCCCACCGCTCGCTCAGCGGCCGGCTGCTGGACATCGGCGTCCAGTAGTAGATGGCGGCGAAGAGCGGGAAGACCATCCCGCCGATCAGGACGTAATGCAGGTGGGCGACGATGAAATAGCTGTCGTGGGCCTGCCAGTCGAACGGCACCATGGCCACCATCACCCCGGTCAGTCCGCCCATGACGAAGATCACCAGCCCCCCGACGGCGAACAGGCCGGGCGTGTTGAACCGCATCTTGCCCGCCGCCAGAGTGGCGATCCAGGCGAAGACCTGCACCCCCGCAGGCACGCTGACGGCCATGGAAGCGGCGCTGAAATAGTTGATCGAGATCTGCGGCATGCCCGTGGTGAACATGTGGTGCGCCCAGACGCCGAAGCTGATGAAGCCGGTCGCCAGCATAGCCAGGACCACCAGCCGATAACCGACCAGCTTGGTCTGGGCGACGGCCGGGATCAGGGTCGACATCGCGCCCGCCGCCGGCAGGAAGATGATGTAGACCTCCGGGTGGCCGAAGAACCAGAACAGGTGCTGCCACAACATGGGGTCGCCGCCCTTGGCCGCATCGAAGAAGGGCCAGCCCAGCGCGCGTTCCAGCTCCAGCAGCAGGGTCGACAGAATGATCGACGGGAAGGCGATGATGATCATGCAGGCGAAGATCAGCATGGCCCAGGCGAAGATCGGCAACTTGTCCAACGTCATGCCCGGCGCGCGCGTCTTCAGCACCCCGACGATGATCTCGATGGCGCCGGCGATGGCTGAAATCTCGATGAAGCCGATGCCCAGGAGCCAGAAGTCGGCGTTGATCCCCGGCGAGTAAGTCATCGACGTCAGCGGCGGATACATGAACCAGCCGCCGTTCGGCGCCAGGCCGAAGAACAGCGAGGCGAAAAAGCACAGCCCTCCGACCAGATAGGCCCAGAAGGCGTAGGCGCTCAGCCTCGGGAACGGCAGGTCGCGCGCCCCCAACATCTGCGGAAGCAACAGCACGCCCAGCGCCTCGACCGCAGGCACCGCGAACAGGAACATCATCACCGTGCCGTGCATGGTGAAGATCTGGTTGTAGGTTTCCTGCGCCAGGAAGCCCGTCATCGGCAGGGCCAGCTGGGTCCGCATCAACAGCGCCAGCACGCCCGCCAGCACGAAGAACAGCATGGCCGCGCCGACGTAATAGACGCCGATGTAGTTGTTGTTGATCGCCGTGATCCACTCCCACGGCCGCCGCGGGCCGCACCAGACCTCGTCGAGCTGCTCCAGCTCGCCCTCGGGCCGGGCTTCGGTGGTGGGGAAGCGTTTGTAGAGTTCGGGATCGAACCCGGTTTCCGAACTCATTTCAGACTTTCCAGATAGGCGGCGACGGCGCGCACGTCCTGGCCCGACAGGACCGCATAGGACGGCATCCGATTGCCGGGCTTCAGGCTCTGACTGTCCGAAATCCAGCCGGCCATCGTCCCCTGATTGTTCGGCAGGATGCCGGCGCCCAGCGTCTGGCGCGAGCCGACGTGGGTCAGGTCCGGTCCTGCCAGACCGTTCGCCTCGGTTCCGCGAATGGTGTGACAGGCGGCGCAGCCCGAGGCGGCGAAGACGTTACGCCCCTGGTCGATCAAGGCGAGCGGCCCCTGGGCCGAGGGCACGACGGCGGCCGGCCGCGACTGACGCGACAACCAAGCGGCATAGTCGTCCGGCGCATGGGCCACGACCACCAGCCCCATCAAGGCGTGAGGACCGCCGCAGTATTCGGCGCATTGGCCGCCGTAGGTGCCCGGCGCATCGGCTTGCAGACGCATGAAGTTGCGGCGGCCGGGGATCATATCGGTCTTGCCGCCTAGCCGCGGCACCCAGAAGCTGTGGATCACGTCCGCGCTTTCCAGCTCGAACACGACGGGCTGGCCGGCCGGGATATGGACCTCGTTGGCGTCCTGCACGATCTCGCGCCCCTGACCATCCAGATAGGCGACGCGCCACCACCACATTTCGCCGGTGACGCGCACCCGCATTTCGCCGGGCTTGGGCGCATCGGCCACCCGCGCGGTCGTGGTCAGCCCATAGACCAGCAGCCCGGTCAGAACGACCACCGGGAAGACCAGTCCCGCAACCCAGATCAGGCGTTCGCCGCCGACCCGCCGCTTCCACTTGCGCGGCCCGAACAGGGCGATGCCGAGCGCCACCGCCACCACGACCATGACCACCGCCGCCATGACGAAGAGCACCCAGGCCACGGTCTGGATTGGTCCGGCGAATGGCCCGGCCGGATCCAGTACGGGCGGCGGCCAGCCGGCGATTCCGGGAGGGGCGTCAGTCTTCATCGAGCGTGTACAGATAGGCCGCAACGTCGCGGGCTTGGTCTTGCGTCAGGGGCATGGGCGGCATGGCGGTTCCGGGATCCATCGACGGCGCGTCGATCAGCCAGCGGATCAGAGTATCGGGCTGGTTCGGCAGACGTCCGGCGATCAGGGGACGCGCGCCGAACCCCGCAAGGTTCGAGCCGGACCGGCCCTCGGGCCAGGCGACGCCGGGGATGCGGTGACAGGCCGCGCAACCGACCTCCTTGATCACGGCCAGTCCGGCGGCCGGATCGGCCTGGACCACCGGCCGGGGCAGGTCGGACTTGTCCACGCAGGCGCACAGGGCGAGCGCCAGCGCGCAGGCCGCCGCCCGTCGTCCCATCGCCTCGCCCGTTGTCCGAAAACCCATCCGCCCCCCAAAGCTTCGCCAGAGCAATCCTCTTGTCGGACGGAGGTTCCCGACTGCGACATGGAGCCTCGGCGCATCGCCACAAGGAACCTTCGCCATAAGCAGGTGTTGCACCGCCGTGCGCGCCTCCCTTTCCGTCCTTGTTCTGCTGACCGGCCTGGCCGCCTGCGACTCCACGCCGGACCAGACGGATCGCACGTTCACGGCGAATGGTCAGGTCATCGCCATGAGCGGCGGCGCCGGCGGGGCGGCAAACGCCTGCTTTACCTGTCACGGTTTAGACGGCGGCGGGGACGGGGTCGCCGCCCCGCGGCTTGCGAGCCTGGAAGCCGGCTATCTGCAGAAACAGTTGGAAGATTATGCATCGGGCCTGCGTCCCGACGACGCCATGACCCGCATCGCCAAGGCCTTGGACCAGCAGGGCCGACGCGAGGTCGCCGCCTACTACGCCGCCCTGCCCGCGCCGACATCGCAAACGCCCTTGTCGATGGCGCCCGCGCCCGCCATTTATCTGCACGGCGACCCTTCGCGCGGCATCGTCGCCTGTGCCTCATGTCACGGCGATCGGGGTCAAGGCTCGGGCCAGGGCGGCAATCCGCAGGTCGCCGGCCAGCCCGCCGCCTATACGTTGGAACAGATCGACCGCTGGAAAGCGGGTAAACGCCGCAACGACCCTCGCGGCGTCATGGCCGCCGCCGTCAAATCGCTTTCGGACCCAGAAGCCCGCGCCATAGCGTCCTGGCTGTCGACGCAACCCGCTTCTCCAGCGCGCGCCAGCGCCGCTGCCACCGGGTCCGCTTCGGTCGAAGCAGCGGCACGACCGGCAGCATCGCGTGAAACACGTCGTCCCTATCGATCAGATGGTGCTTGAGCGCGGCGCCGGCGTGGATCGGGATCATCAGCAGCAGGGTGATGACCAGTCCCCAGTGCATCCATTCCGCCGCCGCCTCGATCGCCCATAGCTGGGTGTTGGACAGATCCTGCAGTGGCAGCAGCGGCCATTTGATGAACCCCAACGTCTCCAGCTGGCGCGTCCGATCCGTCGCCGAAATCATGGCCCAGCCCGACAGCGGCAGGCCGAACAGGCAGATGTAGAACACGTAGTGGGTCACATGGGCGGCCATGCTCTCCCAACCCGGCTTGTCCGCATCATTGATCAGGTCGGGCGCCAGCAAACGCCATGACAGCCGGCCGATCACCAGGATCAGCATCAGCACGCCGATCGCGAAATGCAGGTCATAGGCGGCCATCATGGCACCGCCCACCGGCTGGCGCCCCATCCACCAGCCCCAGCCGAGCTGGAAGATCACCAGTCCCGCCATCACCCAATGAAAGCCGATGCCGACGGGCGAGTAGCGACCCTCGTCATGGTGACCCGCCGCCCATTCCAGCAGCTGCCTGAACAGTCTTTCGATCATGCCGGATGCGCCTCGGCGTCAGGCCCGATCATCCGCCCCAGCCGCCACAGGGCGGCGAACAGATACAGCGCCGCCGCCGGCGCCCACATGATCAGCCCGGCCGCCTGCTGATCCTCCAGCGGCGTCAGGCCCCAGGCCAGGGTCGAATAGGCATGGGGCGCATAGACCGCCTGCCCCGCAAAGGTCAGCACCGCCCCGAGCAGCCCCATCGCCAGCATGGCCGCCAACAAGGCGATGACCGCCGCCGGCGCAGACGCCGACCGCGCCGCGCACCAGAACCAGACGGCGCTCGCCAGCAGACTGATCTGCATCACCCAATAGACCGCATCGTTCGACAGGGCGGCGCCATAGGCGTCGGGCGCGTGCCAGGCCCAGAACACCACCGCCTGCACCGCCGTCGCCAGGATCAGCGACCCGTATCGTCTCATGGGCAGGGCCGCCGCCAGCAAGGGCGCGGCGACGCCGACCAACAGCACATGATGCACGGTCCGCGCCGAGAATAGTGCCGAACTGAGGGCGCACAGGGGGGACACAAATCCAACGGCCAATACCGCTACGGCCACCAGGCCATAACCGCGCCGCCGCCCTTCCAGCCGCCACAGGACCAGGCCCGCGGCTGCAACGAGGATGGCCAGCAAGATCGGATCAAGATTCCAGCGCCACTCGCCAAGGGCTGGCGCAGGACCGCAATACGGCATCCAACTCAAAGCTGTACCCCCAACCGCTTGCCGGATCTCCTGATCCCCATGAAAGGAAAAGCCAAGCCAGCTACGACGGTTCCGCACGGATCATTTCTACGACGATTTGCCGCGATCACCCCGTGTCAGCACCAGGGGCGACTTCGGTCGCGTCCCTTGCAACCGACCGTGGCCGCAGTTGATCGACCAAGAAGTCGACGAACACCCGGATGCGAGCGGGAACGCTGGCGCCGCCGACAAAGACGGCATGGATGGGCTCACGATCGCCAGGATTGAAATCCTCAAGCAGCGGCACGAGCTCTCCCTTCGCAATGGCGTCGGCGACGCTGAAGTTGCCCACGCGCGTTACGCCGACGCCGGCCAGCGCAAGTTGCGTCAGGCTCTCGCCGTTATTCGCTTCCACGGGGCCGCGAACCGTCAGCGCATAGTCACGACCGTCCCGTCGAAAAGGCCACACGGGCTCCAGTCTTCGGAAGTTGAAATTCAGACAGTCATGTTGGTGCAGGTCCTCTGGCACGTACGGCACGCCGCGACGCGCGAGATAGGCTGGCGACGCCACGATCGTTCGCCCTGTCTCACCCAGCCGTCGCGCCGTCAGCGGACTGTCCAGCAGCGGTCCGAAGCGAATGGCGACATCGGCCTGTCCGGCCGCGACATCCACGACCGTATCCGTCAGATTGATATCGACGAGGATTTGCGGGTAGCGCGCCACGAACGCGCCGATCAGCGGCACGACCACCTGCCGACCGTGCGCCAGGGATGCGCTGACCCTTAGGCGTCCCTGCGGCGCGCCCTGGTCCGAGATGGACTGCTCGGCCTCATCCAGGTCGGCGACAATTCTCCGTGCGGCGCTCAGATAGGCCTGGCCCTCGACCGTCAATGTCAAGGCGCGGGTTGTCCTCAGGACGAGCCGCACGCCCAGTCGCGCCTCGATCCGATCGATCGTTCGGCTTACGGCCGATGGCGTCAGCCCAAGAGTCCGCCCGGCCGCTGAAAAGCTGCCGGCCGCAGCCACAGCCGCGAACACCTCCATGTCGCGGGCGCGATCCGCGCCCACTGACGGCGCCTTTGCGTGCATTTCAAAAATCCTTCGCTTCCGAAAGGCCTAACCGCTGGGCACGACTGCGTCCATCTGTGCGCAAGTCTTATTGGTCTGCGGATTTCCACCCTATGAAACTCAACCCTCCCCTGCTGGCGCTCGGCGCCGGCGCGTTCGCCATCGGCGTGACCGAGTTCGCCCCGATGGGGCTGTTGCCCGTCATCGCGACCGATCTGGGCGTCTCTATTCCATCGGCCGGTCTGCTGATCAGCGCCTACGCTCTGGGCGTCGTACTGGGTGCGCCCTTGATGACCCTGGCCACGGGCCGCGTTCCGCGCCGCACCCTGCTCATCGGTCTCGCCGGCATCTTCACGATTGGCAATGCGCTGTCTGCGCTGGCTGACAACTACGCCCTGCTGATGATCGCGCGGATCATCACGTCGCTGAACCATGGCGCCTTCTTTGGCGTCGGCGCCATTGTCGCCGCCGGGTTGGTGCCGCCGGACCGCAAGGCCGGGGCGGTGGCTGCCATGTTCATGGGCTTGACCATCGCCAATGTCGTGGGCGTGCCTCTGGCCACCTGGGCTGGGGAAACCTTGGGCTGGCGGGCCAGCTTCTGGGGCATTGCAATGATCGGCGTCATGGTGATGGCGGCCCTCGCCCTGACCCTGCCGAAAGCCGCCGCACCTGCCGCCGGCGACATGTTGGCTGAACTGCGCGTGCTTGGCCGCAGACGCGTCCTGTCGGCCTTGGCCCTGACAGTTATCGGCTCCAGCGCCATGTTCACCGTCTTCACCTACATCACGCCGATCCTGCGCGAACAGACCGGCGCGTCGCTGGGTTTCATCACCGCGATGCTCGTTCTCTATGGGCTTGGCCTGACCGTCGGCAACTGGATCGGCGGCAAGTTTGCTGACCGTTCCGTCGATCGCACGCTGATCGTCACCCTCGCCGGCCTGTCGCTCGTCCTGCTAACCTTCGCCGTGGCCATGCCTTTCGCAAGCGTAAGCGCCGTTCTCATCTTCCTGTGGGGCATCGCCAGCTTCGCGCTCGTGCCGCCGCTTCAGGTTCGTGTGATGGATGCAGCGCGTGACGCCCCGAACCTGGCTTCGGCTGTCAACATCGGCGCCTTCAATCTCGGCAACGCCATCGGGGCCGCTCTGGGCGGCGCCGTCATCGCCGGCGGGCTCGGCTACCCAGCCGTTGCTCTGGCCGGCGCCGGCGCGTCCGCCCTCGGTCTGCTGATGATCATGCTGATGTCACGCCGACCAGCTGTTTTGGTCGCAGCCGAGTAGGAAGCTCCATCAGTCAGCCGTTGTCGTTGCCAGCGCTTTGACAGCGGTGTTCCAGCGATAGTCGGCGGACGTCGGCGGCGTTTTGAAAGACGGCGCGGCTGATGAAGGCGCCCATTTCTCGCCAGGCGTTGGATATCGTCTGAAAGGTCTGTTCGTCGGTCTGGCTGGCGGCCAGGGCTTCGTTCCAGCGCGATGTCAGCGCATTGATCTCGTCGAGCATCAAAAGCCGCCCGCAGGCCAGGGTCATCCGGTAGCTCGCGCTTCCTTCGCTCATTTTCAGAACTCCTCCCAGCCGGCCGTGTCCGCCTCCTCCAAGACGGCCAGGGCGGCCGAGCCGGAGGACCGCAGGGCGGCCGGACGTATGGGCCGGGGCGCGCTCGGCTTGCGCGGCGCCGGCGCGGCGAGGGCTCGGCTGCTCAGCGCGGTTTCGCGTGTCAGGCTGAAGCGCTGGACCAGATCCGACAGTTGACGGCTTTCAGAGGTCAGGCTGTGGCTGGCCGCTGTCGACTGTTCGACCATGGCGGCGTTCTGCTGGGTCACCTGATCCATCTGGTTGACGGCGGTGTTGACCTCTTCCAGCGCCGTCGACTGCTCGCGCGTCGAGGCTGTAATCTCGTTCATCAGCTCGTCGATTTCGGCGACGCGCTTGACGATGGACGACAGGGCGTCGCCCGTTTCCGCGACCAGGGTGACGCCGGACTTCACCTGGACGGACGAGGTGGTGATCAGCGACTTGATCTCCTTTGCCGCCTCGGCGGACCGCTGCGCCAGGGCTCGAACCTCGGAGGCCACCACGGCGAATCCTCGCCCCGCGTCGCCCGCGCGCGCGGCCTCGACGCCCGCATTCAAGGCCAGAAGGTTGGTCTGGAAGGCGATCTCGTCGATGACGCCAATGATCTGGTTGATCTGAGACGACGACTGTTCGATCGCGGTCATGGCCTCGACGGCGCGGCTGACCACCTCGCGCGACTGCTCGGCGGATTGACGAGAGGTTTCGACGACCGCGGCGGCGCGACTGGCACCTTCGGCCGCCCGCTTCACCGTGGCGGTGATCTCGTCCAGCGCGGCCGCCGTTTCCTCCAGCGTCGCCGCCTGATGCTCGGTGCGCCGCGACAGGTCGTCGGCGGCTTCGCTGATTTCGGCGGCGCCCAGTTGCATGGCGCCCGTATTGCCGGCGATCTCGGCCATGGCGTCGTCCAGACGCTGCATGGCGGTGTTGAAGTCGGTCTTCAGGCGCGCGTAGCCGCCGGTGAAGTCGGACGCGATGCGGGTTCGAAGGTCGCCCTGCGCCAGAGCCGCCAGAGCCGCCGCCGTGTCCTCCACGACCCGCGTCTGTTCGGCCTCGGCCTCTGCGCGCTTCTGGTCCGCCTCCAGGCGCTTGGTCTCGGCGGCTTCCAGATACAGCGAAATGACGAAATCCATGTCGAGCATGGCGGCCTTCACCACACTGGCCAGCGTCGCCGCCAAGGCCTTGCCGTCGTCGCGCTTCGAAAACAGCGACCGCGTCTTGGCGTGGGATGTGACGATCGCCTCGATCAGCCCTTCCAGGACCAGGGCGTAGCCGCCGATATACCAGCGCGGCTCCAGCCCGATGCGGGCGTGGGTCTGGCCGATGCGGCGCACGCCCTCGACATAGGCCGGATCAAAGGCGCCTGAGGCGATCAGGCCCCAGTGTCGCGCCTGGGCGTCCTTGGCTCCAGCGATCTGGCTTTCCGCACCGAAGAAGCGGGCCACGTCCGGCGTCGCACGAACCTGGGCGTAAAAGGCTTCAAGGCTGGGCTGAAGCGCCGCCTCGATGACGGGTCTGGCGTCGGCGAGCCGAGACCTCGCGGCCTTGTCCAGCTTCAAAAAGCGAAGTCTTTGGTCCAGATTCATTGCGTCCGACATGACGGCCCCCTTGCATGGCGGTCAGTTGGACGAGGTTCGATCTAAGGGCCGGTTGAAGTCTATTCAGACTGTAGACTGTTTCACAGCGGAAGCATTGTTTGCGCCGGTCTGACGTCAGGTCGCGGCGTGACCGACGTCCTTCGCCATGGCCTGCAGCAGCGGGATCAGTTGGGCGGCGGTCTTCAGGCCCTCGCTGCTCAAAAGTCCGGCCAGACGACCGTATTGCGACCGCCGATCTTCCAGAACAGCGCGGCCTGCCTCGGTGATTTCCAGCATGGTGACGCGCCGGTCATTCGGATGGGGCGAACGCTTGACCAGATCGGCGCGAACCAGATGATCGACCAGCCGCGACAGCGAGGCCGGCGGCGCCTGAAGCGTCGATCCCAGAGCGCATTGTTTGACGCCGCGACGGCCCTCGCCGGCGATCAGGCTCAAGGCGCGGACGGCGGCATTGCTCTGACCATCGGCCCGCAGGACGCGATCAAGCTGGCGATCGAGTTCGAGCAAGGCGGTGTCGAGCGCATACAGCGCCATCGCGGGATCATCGAAATCCCGCACGGTGAACTCATCCATCGTCCCCCGAACACCCATAGGCTTGGTGTGACAGGATTGGCCGCAACCTGCAAGATAGACGAAGGTCAACCCTTAGGGCTATCGAACTCCTAACAGCGCATCCAGAAGGAAATGATTTCACACCGGCGCAATCCTAGATTGCCGAGCAAGTCTTTGGAAACAAAGTGGCGAGGCAACAACCGGAAAGAGCCGATGGCGTCGGTCAAAAGACACCCCTCCCACCCTGCCACGGCGATCCGATCGCTCGGGATAAGCATGGGAGGCGCGCTCGATGCTGAACTTCGAAGAGCGCTCGAAGTCGCCGCTATCCTGGTGACGACCGATCGACATGGGGTCATCACCGACTGCAACGAGAAATTCGTGGCGGTCAGCGGTTACAGCCGAGAAGAGTTGATCGGCTCGACCCATCGTATCGTGAACTCCGGCCTGCATTCCAAGGCCTTCTTCCAGGATCTGTATCGCACGATCCGCAGCGGCAAGGTGTGGACCGGCACGTTGCGGAACCGTCGCAAGGACGGCACCCTCTACTGGGTCGACACGACCATCGTGCCGGCGCTCAGCGGCCCCGAGGGTCCGGCGTCCTACACGGCCATCCGTTTCGAGGTGACCGAACATGTGCTGGCTCTGGAGGCCCTTTCGGAAGCGCGGCTGGTCGCCGAACGCGCCGCGGCGCTGCGCGACACCTTCCTCGCGACGATGAGCCATGAGGTTCGCACGCCGTTGAACGGCGTCCTGGGCCTGGCGCAGTCCCTGTCAGGCGCCGACCTGCCCGGCGATGCGCGCCAGAAGGTCGATCTGATCATTAAGTCCGGCGAGACGCTGAGGCGCATCCTGGACGACGTGCTGGACCTGTCCAAAATCCAGGCCGGCGAGATGAACCTTGTCGACGAACCCTTTGCGCCGTCCGACACCATCTCCGGCGCGGTCGATCTGATGCGGCCGCTGGCCAGCGAAAAGGGACTTGAGCTGATCTCCCGGTTCGACGGTCTTCCAGCCCATCTCATAGGCGACGGGGCCCGCCTGCGTCAGATCGTGCTGAACCTGGTCTCCAACGCCATCAAGTTCACTGCGGTCGGCCAGGTGCTGGTCGATGCGCGTTACTCGAAGCCGTCCGGGCGCCTTCGCATCCGCGTCGCCGATACCGGCATGGGATTTGATCGATCGACGGCCAAACTGCTGTTCTCGCCGTTCAGCCAGGCCGACGATTCCATCTCGCGGCGGTTCGGCGGCACGGGCCTTGGCCTCTCCATCAGTCGTCGTCTGGCGGAGCTGATGAGCGGCGGCCTCAGGGTGCGCTCAAAGCCCGGTCGGGGAACGCTCTTCGTTCTCGACCTGCCGATGGATCCCAGTGGCGAGATCACCCGCGAAAGCGAAAGCCATGTGGAGGCGCTGGATCGCCTCTATGGCGCGCGGATCCTCTTGGCGGAGGACAATCTCGTCAACCAGCAGGTCGTCCAGGCGCTTCTCAGCGGCTTCGGCTGTCAGATCGATGTCGCCGAAAACGGCCAGGAAGCCATCGATCTGTGGTCGGCGCACGCCTACGACCTGATCATGATGGACATGCAGATGCCGGTCATGGACGGCGTCGAGGCCATCCGCAGCATCCGCAGAGGCGAACAGCAGCGCGAGATCAACAGGCTCCCGATCGCCATGCTGACGGCCAACGCCTCGTCCAACCATCGCGATCTGGCCTCACGCGCCGGCGCCGACGTCGTCATCCCCAAGCCCCTGTCCGCCGATCACCTGATCTTCGAATCCGCCCGCCTCCTCAACAACGCCGCCCGCTATCACTGGATATAGGCTCTGACGGAACAGGCTTCCGGGCTCACGCCCGGAAGCCTGCCTTGCATCAGAAGTAGAAGCGCACGGCCGCGGTGACGGTGCGACCAGGCAGGGCCTGGGCCAGGACCACGCCGCTGGCGGGCAGGCTGTCGGCCGACACTTCCGTTAGGGCGGTTTCGTCGAACAGGTTGTTGGCGGTCACCGACAGCACGACGCGGTCGATGGGGCGCACCTGGACGAAGGCGTTGACCGTGGCGTAGCCCGGCATCTTCAGCTGGTTGACGTCCTGCGTATAGCTCTCGGTCGTGCCGACGACGCTGGCACCCACCGTGAACAGGTCCGTCTCGTACTGCGGCATGACCTGGAAGATCAGGTCGGCCTGACGACGCGGCGAGTTGCCGACCAGAGCCGCATCCTCGGCCTTGGTGATCTCGGCGCTGGTGACGGTGGCGCTGCCGGTCAGGCTGAACGGACCGTGACGCACGCCGGCCTCGAACTCGGCGCCCTTGGCCTCGTAGCTGCGCTGGACCAGCACCAGACGCGTGACGCCGCCGGCATCCGCGCGGATCTGCTGGTTGGTCTCGCTGACCTCGGCCCAGAAGCCCGTGACGTTGGCGAACAGGCCGTTGGCCCGGTACTTCATGCCGATTTCGGCCTGGTTCACCGGATCATAGGCCGCGTCGGCCTGCAGCAGGTCGCCGTCGACATTGCTGATGGCCGGCGAACGCAGGATCTTGTCCGCTGCGGCGCGTGCACCCTCGCTGTAACGGGCGAAGGTCGAGAAGCTGTCCGAGACGCGATAGTTGGCGCTGAGCGAATACGAAACATAGTCGTAGTCGTAGTCGACCGGGGTGGCGCTGGCGGCCGGGGCGAAGGCGAAGGTGCGCTCGGCTTCAGAGATGACGCCGTCGTTGTCCACGTCGATGGTGCGAACGTCGGTCAGGCCGTTGGCGACGGTGCGGCCGTTGACGTCGCCGCTGTCGAAGCGGATCGATCCGCCCAGCGCCAGCTTGCCCAGCCGGTAGTTCAGCGAGGCGTAGGGCGCCAGCACCTTGTAGGTCACATCGGTGCGCGAGTTGGACCCGGCGCCCGAGGGACCGAAGAAGTTGACCACGCCGTCCTGCGTGCGGGGCGTGCCGTTCGTATTGAAGATGTCGACCAGGGCCGAGTTTCCGCCGCCCACGACATCCTGAAGGAACGGGATGTACTGGCGATCGAACTTCAGATCCTGCTGGGCCGAGTAGACGCCAACTGTGGTCGTCAGGTCGCCGCCGCCGATCTTCCAGACGCGGTTGGCCCGCAGATCGTTGGTGAGGTTGTCCAGGCTGTCGATGTCGGTGTGGACCAGGGTGGAATAGGCCAGCAGGCCGTTGCCGTTCAGGGTCGTCGGGCTGGTGATCGCCTGACCGGCGCGCGGTCCCGTCGCATAGGCCAGGGTTCCGGGACGACGGCCGAACGCCAGCGGCGCCTGGGCCGCCGGCACCACGGCCAGCGGATAGTTGAACGACTGATCACCCGACTGCTGCGCGTAGCGCATGTGCTCGGAAATCGTCCAGCCATGCAGGTTGAAGCGGGTCTGGAAGCCCAGCGCGCGCACCTGAACCTGATTGCCGTCCTGCAGATTGACGCGCTTCAGGTTGTTGTCGCCGTCCAGCAGCGGGAAGACCGTAGTGTTGCGCGACGTCAGGGTGTCGCGCGTCATCGAGAAGTTCGGAACGTCGCTGTAGTTGGGATCGTCGTTCGTGCCGGACACCAGCAGAGGCGTCGGACCATAGGCGATGACGGTGTCGTCCAGGATCTTGCCGTACAGACGCACGAAGCCGCCGTCGAAGGTCTTGGTGATGTTGGCCTTGATCTGGCCGCCCTTGTTGCCCGTGAAGCCGGCGTCGCGCGGGCCTTCACCCTCGCGATAGAAGCCGCCGACGTGGAAGCGCACGGTGTCGCTCAGGTGACCGCCATAGCTGAAGTCGCCGCGATAGGTGTCGTAATCCAGGCCCGAAGACACCTGAACCGAGCCGCCTTCGACCTCACCCGTCTGCGAGATCAGGTTGATCACGCCGCCCGGCGCGTTCGATGCGAAGGTCGAGGACGACCCGCCGCGGATGGACTCGATCTGGCCGACGTTGAAGTCGTAACGCATGAAGTAGTCCGGCACCAACGCCAGGATGTCGCCGAACTCCAGAACCGGCAGACCGTCTTCCTGGAACTGCAGATACTTCGCGCCGGTGCTGACCATCGGCAGGCCACGGATCGTATAGTTGCCGTTGGTCTCGCCCGTGCTGGCCTCGGCGCGAATGCCGGGGATGGTGCGGAACAGGTCGTTGATGGAATAGGCGCCGATCTTGGCGATCTCGACATCGTTGATCGAGCTGGTGGAGGTCGCGCTGTCCAGCCTGTCGCGCGCCTTGGCCACCCCCGTCACGATCACGTCGTCATTGGCCCGCGTCCGGCTGGCCTCCCAGGCCGTCTGGCGCTGCGGCGCAGGTTGCGTCTGCGCATGAGCGGGCATGGCGAGGATAAGCGGCGCAAACGCGGCCGTGAGGTACAGGGATTTCAAGGAAGCCTCCAAGGCGTTGTCTTGCAGTACAGAGACTGGACAACTGATTTTCGTTCGGAAATTCTTCCATGCAGTTTCTTGCATGGCTGTTATCAATAAAACACGGATGTGTTTGATGATTTATAATGCCAGACTACGGATTAATACTGACATAACGGCGCTTATGAAGTTCGGATTGTTGCGCCGGTTTCTACAACACTCAACTGGATCGATATCTTAGAACTCGTTCCAGTCGTCATCGGCCGCTTCGCTAGACAGGGCGAGCGCACCGACCGTGCGGATGACTTTGGGCGCCGACCTGGGTGCGGGCGCGGTGTCCCGACGAGGCGCCGGCGCGGCCGAGGTCGTCGTATTCAGCCGGAACCGGGAAACCAGGGTCGCCAGCTCATCGGCTTCGGTCGCCAGGATGCGCGCAGCCGCCGTCGCCTCTTCCGCCATGGCGGCGTTCTGCTGGGTCATGCGGTCCATGCTGCCGACGGCGCTGTTGACCTGCTTCAGGTTCTCGGACTGGACCTGCGCCCCGTGCGCGATGTCCACGATCAGGGTGTTGGCGTCGCCGATCTTGGACACCACGCGCGCCAGCATCTCGCTGGTTTCGCCGACGCGATCGACGCCCAGCCGCACCTCGTCCGACGACTTGCTGATCAGTTGCTTGATATCCTTGGCGGCGTCGACGGTGCGCTTGGCCAATTCGCGCACCTCGCCGGCGACCACGGCGAACCCGCGTCCCGCATCGCCCGCCCGTGCGGCCTCAACGCCGGCGTTCAAGGCCAGAAGATTGGTCTGCAAGGCGATGGCGTCGATCATGTTGATGATCTCGCCGATCTCTTGCGATCCGGCCTTGATGGCGTCCATGGCGACGATCGCTTCTTCGACGATCACGCGACCGTCCGCAGCGTCGCCATTGGCCAGGGTGATGGCGTTACGGGCGTTGGCCGCGCTGCGCGCCGTGTCGCCGACCATGTCGGTGACATGGTTGGTGGCGGTGGTGGTTTGCTGCAGGCTGGACGCCTGCTGCTCGGTTCTCAGCGACAGGGTTTCGGACGCCGAGCAGATCTGGGTGGCGCCCAGGCGAACGCTCTGGGCCGACCCCGCGACGCTGGCCAGGCTCTCTTCCAGACCCTGCACCGCGACGTTGAAGGCCGTGCGCAGGCGCTCATATTCCGGAGCGAACGGCGTGCGAATGGCGTGGGTCAGATCGCCGGCGGCCAGGGCTTCCAAAGCCGTGTCCAACTCTTCGACGACGTGACGTTGCGCGGCGTCGGCGACGATCTTCTCGCGCTCGGCGGCGTCCTTGGCCAGATCGGCGGCCGCCTTGGCCCGTTCGGCCTCGGCCTTGGCCAGCGCGGTGTCCCGGAACACCAGGACTGCGCGCGCCATGTCGCCCAGTTCGTCGGCATGACTGGCGTCCACGACGATGTCGTTGTCGCCCTTGGCCAGCTGCCCCATGGCCTCTGTCAGGACCGTGATCGGACGCGCGATCATGCGGCTGAGCATGGCCGAAAGGACCATGGCGATGGTGATCAGGGCGATGCCGCCGACGATCAGTGCGATGATCGCGGTCACGATCGCAGCCTGCTGACGTTCCAGATTTTTCTCGGTGACGGCGGCTTCGGCTTCACGCAGATCACGAAGCGGCAGGACAGCGTCGCTGACCAGCACCTTCTTGCCGGCGTCACGCACCTCTTGCTGGGCCTGCTCACGCTTGCCGGCGCGGACTTCGGCGATCATGCGATCACCCCAATCGGCTCTCCAGGCCAGGGTGGCGAGGCGCGACTTTTCGAGCAGGGCCTGCTTTTCCGCGTCGCCCAACTGACCGTTCAGTTCGACGACAACCTTGTCGAACTCGTCGCGCCCTTCGTAGTAGGATTTCAGATAGGTCTCGTCGCCGGTGACCAGAAAGCCTCGAAACTGGCTGTTCTGACGCAGGATCGCGGTTTCCAGCGACATCGCCTGCGCCTCGATCGTGCGGCTGAGATTGTTGCTCTCGATGGACGCGCGGATCATCATGATCGTGGCGAAGAACACCGCCATCATGACCGCCGCCGAGACGCAGATCAGGGTGAAAGAAAGCCGCAGCTTCTTCGGAATTCGCATCTTGGACATCATGAGCTCGCCCCCGTTACGCACTTATACTTACCTAGGGGCAGCCAATTACTCAGCTGACGCCACTGCGCACAGCCCGATCCTTGTTCGAGCCACGCAAAACACCCTGTTTTTCAGGTGACTATCCACCCCTATGACGAAACGACTAAAAAGATAGTTAAGCTGGCAACGCCCGGCCGTTTACATCGGCCGGACCTGAATTTTGCGAGATTCACGCGCTGTTAAGCGAGGTGATCATAGGTAAGTCACCCTTCCCGTCGCCGCTTCAAGCAACGCCGGGCTGCAACTTCCGGGCGAATACTTCTTCAGGCCGGGACAGATAAGTAATAGTTCGTTTTATTCGGAATGCGCGACGATGCCATCGGTGACTGGATGATCTGCCCCGTCGCCGACCGTTTCACCCAGGAACTCGCGGCCCAGGCCGACCGCTGCCGCGCCATGGGGTCGCCCTTCGTCGCCGGCGTTCTCGAGGCCGCGAGCCGGCAGCTTTCGCACGCGCCGCTCACCGCCGCGCGGCTGTATGATTGGCCGGGGGATCAGACCGCAGCCGCCCTGGCCCTCCGTTTGAACGGCGCCCTGCACGCCCTGGCGCGGGCGGGCCGGTCCTACGCCCTGACCAGCCTCTATCGTCGCGAACACACCGACTTCGACGCGGCCGTCGCCGACGCCCTGGCCCGGAACGATCGATACATCGCCGACTGGATCCTCCATCCGCCGCAAACGAACGAGGTGGCGCGCGCCGCCGCGCTGATGAGCGCGCTGATGGCCGCCCCTCTGGATCGCACCATGCCTTTCGAGCTGCTCGAGCTCGGGTCCAGTTGCGGCCTGAACCTGAATCTGGATCGCTACGCCTATGCCCTTGGGTCGGCGTCAGCCGGCGCCCCCTTCTCGGACGTGCAGATCGAGCCCCTGTGGCAAGGCGCGTCGCCGAAGGTCGGCCCGGTTTCCATCGCGGCGGCGCGTGGCGTCGACCTACACCCGCTGAACGCCGCAGACCCGGCGCATCGCGAGCGACTTTTGGCCTTCGCCTGGGCTGACCAGCCGGCGCGCACCCGACGCCTCGAGAACGCCCTGCGCATCGCCGCCGATCATCCTCCGCGTATCGATCAAGGCGACGCCGTCACCTGGCTGGCTAAGCGCCTGGCCGAGCCTCAGGCCGCCGGGCGCTGCCGCGTCGTCATGCACACCATGGTCCTGCAATACCTCGCTGACGACGACCGAAATCAGATCGCTTCCCTGCTCTCGACCGCCGGCCGCCGCGCGGACGCCGACCATCCGCTGCTATGGATCAGCTTCGAATGGACCCGCGACCGCAGCCACGTCGAGCTGCGCCTGACGGCCTGGCCCACCGGCGAAACTCGCGTCCTGGCCCACTGCCATCCCTACGGCGACGAACTGGAATGGCTGGCGTCATCTGCGACCGCCTTGGCGGCCTAGGAGCGACCTTTGCCCACATAATAGGGCGCCGTCGCAGATCAGGCGACGCATCGGCCACGACTCCCACCGGGCGTTCAAAGCAGTCCTGTTTGGCCGAAAAGGCTGAAGTGTCGGGTCGCGATTTCTGTGGCGCGCGGCCAGACTCTCATCGCACGGATCCGAAGCTCCTGCGGCCGAGATAGCGTTCGTGCGGAAGCGAGAAGACCCACACCGTTGCGAATGATCTGACGGCGCATGCCCACGCGTCCGTTCTTCGCCAGCAGATCGCAAAAAACTAATCCGATATCCCGCTCTGTCCATCGGTGTCATTTCGCGCAATCCTAGGCGTCGCTTGCTGCTCCAAATGACAACAACAACTGGACCGCCCATGAACCCCATCGACCGCCGCGCCGCTCTGACCGGCCTCTTGGGAGGCGTCGCCGCCGCAGCCCTGCCCGTGCGTTCAACCTTCGCCCAGACGAACGAGGAGGCCGCGCCCCTGGGTCGCGAATGGGCGTCGATGAAGTGGCGTAAGGGGATCGAGGGTCAGCGAATGGCCGATCTGGGGAACGGGACCTTCCTCAACCCCATCATGTCGGGCGACCACCCCGATCCGTCGATCCTGAAGGACGGCGACGACTACTACATGACCTTTTCGTCGTTCGAGTCGGTGCCGGGCATCCACATCTGGCATTCGCGCGATCTGGTGAACTGGCAGCCGGTCGTCGCGGCCCTGACCACCAATATCGGCTCGGTCTGGGCGCCGGAACTGATCAAGCACGAGGGCAAGTTCTACTGCTACATCCCCGCCCGCTTCCCCGAATATCGCTCCAACTACGTCATCTGGGCGGACAGGATCGAAGGCCCTTGGAGCGAGCCGATCGACCTGAAGATGCCGGCCAACATCGACCCCGGCCACATCGTCGGCGAGGACGGCAAACGCTATCTGTTCCTGAACGGCGGCGACAGGGTTCGGCTGACCGACGACGGCCTGGCCACCGACGGCCCGGTCGAGCAAGGCGTCTATAAGGCCTGGCGTTATCCCGAGGACTGGATCGTCGAAGGCTTTGCCCAGGAAGGGCCCAAGCTGCTGCGGCACGGCGAGTATTTCTACATGATCACCGCCATCGGCGGCACGGCCGGTCCGCCCACTGGCCACATGGTCATCGCCGCCCGGTCGAAGTCGATCAATGGCCCGTGGGAAGACTGCCCGCACAATCCCATCGTCCGCACCGCCTCGGGCGCCGAGAAATGGTGGTCGCGCGGCCATGCCACCCTGGTCGAGGGACCGACCGACGGCGACTGGTGGATGGTCTATCACGGCTATGAGAACGCCTATTGGAGTCTGGGCCGCCAGACCCTGCTGGACCCCATCGAGTGGACCGACGACGGCTGGTTCCGCGCCAAGGGCGGCGACCTGTCCCAGCCCATCGCGATGCCGCGCGGCGGCCAGGCCCTGCCGCACGGCATGGCCCTGTCGGACGACTTCTCGACGGACAAGTTCGGCATCCAGTGGAGCTTCTACGACCCGCAGCCGAACGAGAAGGATCGGCTGCGTCGCGAAAACGGCGTCCTGCACATGCGCGCCAAGGGCAAGGCGCCGGTCGATTGCTCGCCCCTGACCTTCGTCCAGGGCGAGCAGGCCTATCAGATCGAGTGTGAGGTCGAGATCGATCCCGGCGCGGTGGCGGGCCTGATCCTATTCTACGACCGGGCGCTGTATGCCGGCCTCGGCTTCGACGCGACCCGCTACGTCACCCACCAGTATGGGATCGAGCGGGGGCGTCCGGCCAATCCCCACGGCCGGCGCATGTTCATCCGCCTGACCAACGCCTATCAGAACGTCTATTTCGACACCTCGGGCGACGGGGTGACCTGGCAGAGATTCGACCGGGGCATGGAGGTCTCGGGCTACAACCAGAACGTCCGTGGCGGCTTCATGATGCTGCGGCCCGGCATATACGCCGCCGGCGAGGGCGAGGCGCGGTTCAAGAACTTCACGTTCAAGGCGCTGTGATCCGCCTCGAATATTTGGGTCTGGCGAAACGCGGGTTTTCGTTTTATGACACCGGTGACATTGACGCTTAGGGCGCGTCGATCTCATCACGAGATTTTGGAGTTCCTCGATATTTGAGGGACAGGGGACTGTCGGCATCCGGCCCGCCAAGAGGCACGGAGCACGACAAGAGCGGAGGGAACTATGCGAAACCAACATACGGGATACCTGCGCGCGGCCGTTTCGCCAGCGGCGCTCGTTGTGGGGGCCATGCTGTTCGCGGCCCCGGTTCAAGCTCAAGAGAGCCAGAGCCAAGACGCCACTGAAGTCGGTGAGATCGTCGTCACCGGCATCCGGGCGTCGCTGGCCAGCGCCTTGACCGAAAAGCGCCGCTCCAACACGATCGTCGACGTCATAAACGCCGAGGACATCGCCGACTTCCCGGACGCCAACCTGGCGGAATCGCTGCAACGCATCCCGGGTGTGTCCATCGACCGCGAGAACGGCGAGGGCAACTCGATCTCGGTGCGCGGCCTGGGCGGCGACTTCACCCGCGTGCGTCTGAACGGGTTGGAGACCCTGTCCACCTCGGGCGCCAGCAACGCCGACGGCGCCCTGCGTCGCGACCGGGGCTTCCAGTTCAACACCTTCGCCTCCGAGCTGTTCAACTCGCTGAAGGTTCAGAAGTCCGCCGACGCCCAGACGGACGAGGGCTCGCTGGGCGCCACGGTCGATCTGATCTCGGGGCGTCCTTTCGACTTCAAGGAACGTCGCCTGGCCCTGACGCTTCAAGACGCCTATTACGAGAACGGCGGCACCCACAATCCGCGTCTCGCTCTGCTGGCGTCCGACCGCTGGACCAGCAAGATCGGCGAGTTCGGGCTTCTGGGCTCAGTCGCCTACAATGAGCGCACCCAGGCGATCGACAGCTATTCGCGTCAGGTCGGCTCGTTCGACTACACCTATCGCGGCGCGACCTTCAACAATGTGGGGACCAACGCGGCCGGCGATCACCAGGGCTTCGCCCTGCCCATCGGCACCAATCCCGCGACCGCCCTGCCCCGCGTCACCAATCCGGAGGCGCGCAACTATCTGATCGGCTCGAACCCGGCCGCCTACAATCTGATCAACGGCAGTGCGACGCGCGGCTCGCTGGTGCGCATCCCGGCGCTGGCGACGCTGAACCACCGCGACGTGGAGCAGGACCGGTTGGGGGTGACCCTTTCGGGTCAGTGGCGTCCGAGCGAGCGGACCACGATCAACTTCGACAATCTGTATTCGAAGATGACGCAGATCTCGACCAACTACCAGATCGGACCGGTGGGGCTGAACCGCAACAACACCAACGGCAACCGCACCACCACGGCGTTTAGCTACCAGACCTATCCGACGACCAGCGCGACCAACAACTCCTACGCCAACCGTCGCGCCGCCTACGCCAACTGCGCCACCCAGGCCGCGACCGAGTTCCGCGACGCGATCGACTGCGGCCAGTCGCTGTATGGCTCCACCCCGATCTTCACCACGGCGCCGGGCGCGACAAACCAGAATCTGGCCGCCGGAACGGGCAGCTTCAATCCCAACAACCTGGACGTCTACGACTACTACAATCAGCCGGGATCGGTCGGTTACGTCGCCCACCCCCAGTATCTGGCCATGCGAGGCGCGTTCATCGGGCGGCCCTCGGTGCGGTTGATCGATGCGGGACTGAGCGAGACGGGCGCCAACGCCAACTATCTGGTGCTGGGCAATGTCGATTTCCGCTCGGCGGTCGATCAGGGCGGCTACACCACCGAATTCCGCCAGAACTCGATCAACATCGAGCACGAGTTCAGCGACACCTTCCGGATGTCGCTGCTGGTCGGCGATTCCAAGTCGACCAACGATAACACCGGCCTGCTGGTCGACTTCATCCGTCTGGATTCGGGCCAGGGCGTCGCGGGCAACGACTACTTCGTCTATGACGACCGCCAAGGCGGCGACATGCCGATTATGAAGTTCGGCTTCGACGTCGCCAATCCGAACAGCTGGGATTTCGTGAAGGGCTATTCAGCCATTCGCAACTACCGGACCATCACCGAGAACGGCTACCAAACCGCCAAGGCCGACTTCGTCTGGGACCTGAACGACGACTTCACGTTCAAGTTCGGCATCGGCAAGCGCAAGTTCGACTTCTACTATACGCGCTACGAGCGGCTGATCAGCGACACGATGAACCCGTCGCTGCTGGAGGGCGTGCGCTCCGGACTGGCGGCCGCCACGACCGTCGGCGAGATGGGACAGCTGATCAGCTGGGGCGACGGACTGAACGTACCCGAAGGCACGCCGACCAGCTTCTTCGCGCCCAATCTGGAAGCCTTCAAGAACCGCTTCGGCTTCGACTGCGACTGTATCAACGCCTGGGGCGACTGGCGCCTGTCGGACCTGCGCAACGGCGGGGTCAACACCTTCTGGGTCGATGAGGACAGCCTGTCCTACTATGGCCAGATGGACTTCCGCGTGCCGTTGTTCATGGGCGAACTGCGCGGCAACGCCGGGCTGCGTCGCGCCGAGACCAAGATCGATTCCCGCGGACGCTCGCCCAGCGGCCGTCCGGTCGAGAACGACAACCAGTACAACGACACCCTGCCGTCGATGAACCTGGTATGGGAACTGAACGACAAGCTGATGCTGCGTTTCGCGGCGGCCAAGGTCATGGCCCGCCCGCAGATGACGGCTCTGCAGCCCGGCGTCACGGCCTTCACCGTTCCGGTCGGGATCGGCGCGGACCCGGCCCAATTCGACGGATCGAACGCGGCGATCACCCTGGGCAACACCAAGCTGAAGCCGTTCCGCGCGTCCAACCTGGACTTCAACGTCGAATGGTATTTCGCTCGCGACGCCATCCTGTCGGTGGCGGTCTTCCACAAGGAGATCGAAAGCTTCCCGCAGGTGGTGCTGCGCGAAGGCAAGCTGAGCGAGATCTTCAACGCCGAACAGATCGCCAATCTGCGCGCCGCCTACGACGGCCTGACCGATGTCGCCTCCGACAGCCGCCGGGCCTATATCGACCAGGATCTGCCCTTCCAGGTGCGTCAGTACAACGATGCGCCGGGCGGCAAGCTGGACGGGTTCGAGATCGCCTATCAGCAGAACTTCACCTTCCTGCCCGCGCCGTTCGACGGCTTCGGCATCCAGGCCAACTACACCCAGATCGAATCCGAGCTGGAGTACATCCTGGACCCGGCCCGCAACCTGACCGGCACGGCGCCCTTCCTGGGCGCCTCGCCCAAGTCGTTCAACGCCACGATCTTCTATGAGGTCGAGAAGTGGAGCGCGCGTGTCTCGTCGGCCTATCGCGCCGCCTATCAAACCACCTATCCGCTGGCGTCGGGCGGTTGCGATCCGGGCGTGTGCGACTCGCCGCTGATCAACGACTTCATCGGCTCGGAAGAGACGCTGAACGTGGATGCGTCCTTCACCTACAAGCTGACGGACAACGTCACCTTCACCGCCGAGGCGCTAAACCTGACCAACCAGACCGACACCCGCTGGGCCTATCAGGCCGATCCGGTGGTCAACAACTATGGCTCGACCGGCCGCCAGTACTTCGTCGGCGCGCGGTTTGTGTTCTGATGAAGACGATCGACAGCTGACTTCTCCCGGGACGCTGTCCCTTCAGGGGACGCCGCGAAACATCGGCGTCCCCTTCTTCTTGCCGACCCCGAAAGGCTCTCGATGAAGCACACGGTCCTCATCCTCGGCGTCCTGGCGATCGCAGCCAGCGTCACGTCAGCGCCGGCGTCGGCGCAGGAAACCGTCGCCGCCTCACCCGCCGCCGCCTGGAACAGCGCCGCCCTGCGCCGTCCGGCCGACTGGTATGGATCGGCCGAAGCGCGACGCCTCGCCGCGATCATAGTTCAGCATCAATCGGCCGAAGGCGGTTGGCCCAAGAACACCGACCTGTTCGCCCCGCCCCGCCCCGATGCGGACCCCGCGCTGACCAACACGATCGACAATGGCGGCACGACCCAGCCGCTGGCCTTTCTGGCGCGAACGATCGCGGCCGGGGACGCCGAAAGCCGCGCCGCCTTCGACCGGGGTCTCGACTATCTGCTGGCGGCGCAACAGCCCAACGGCGGCTGGGCCCAGTTCTATCCGCTGCGCGGCGGCTATCACGACCAGATCACCTACAATGACGACGCCATGGTCCATGTGCTCGAGCTGTTACGCGATGTGGGCGACGGCGCGGCGCCCTATGGCTTCGTCGACGAAGCGCGACGTGAGCGGGCGCGTCAGGCTGTGGCGCGCGGGGTCGAGACCCTGCTGAAGACCCAGGTGCGGCGCGACGGCGTCCTGACCGGCTGGTGCGCCCAGCACGACGCCCAGACCCTGGCCCCCGCCTGGGCGCGCCGGTTCGAGCCCCCATCCCTGTCGGGCCAGGAAAGCGTCGGCATCGTGCGTTTCCTGATGCGCCTGCCCGACCCCAGCCCCGAGGTCGTCGCCGCCGTGGACGGCGCCGTCGCCTGGCTGGAGAGCGCCGCGCTTGCCGACACGACCGAGGTCTTCGTCACCGACGCCCAAGGTCGACGCGACCGCATCCTGGCCCCCAAGCCCGGCGCGCGCATCTGGGCCCGGTTCTACGATCTGGAGGACGGCCGCCCCATCTACATCGGGCGCGATTCCATCATCCGGCGCGACCTGATGCAGATCGAGCACGAACGCCGCAACGGTTACCGCTACGTCGGCGAATGGCCTGAAACCCTGCTGACCCGCGACTATCCGGCGTGGAAACGGACCCTTGCAACGAGCTGACCGGTCAGAGCGGTGCGGCACCGATCCGCATGGCGAGCGACAGGGTCTGGCCCGGCGCCAGGCGCGTCGTTCCGGTCGGCTCATCGGCCGGCGCATTCAGGGCGTCCGGGCGGTGGGTGACGGGCTCGACGCAGAAGAAGTCGACGCCCATTGGGGCATAGACCTGGGTCCAGCGGGCGGGGGCGTCGGCGGCCATGACGACGCGCCGGTCGCCGCCGTCCATGACCGCCTCACCCGTCCAGCCGACGTAGGCATGATCGACGAATGGCGCACCAGCCAGAGCCAAGCCGTTAGACCAGTCCGCAATGTTTTGAACCGGCGCGAGCCGTTCTGGGATTTCCCATGCATCGGTCGTCCATACGCCCTCTGCGGACAGAGTCAGTTGGCTGTCCGCATAGCGGTGGAAATAGGGGTGCAGGCCGAGGCCGGCGGGCATGACCGCATCTCCGGTGTTGATCACGGACAGGGTGATCGTCAGGCCCTGATCGCTCAGTTCGACAGTCTGGCTAGCGCGCCACGGCCAGGGCCAACCCTGTGCATCAGCGTCGGCCTTGGGGAACCATTCCAGCGTCATCTCGACCCGGTTGGTCGTCTGGCTTTCGACGGTCCAGGGCAAGAGCCAGCCGTCGCCGTGCAGGGCGTGGGGGGCGAACCGTTCCAGTGTCTGCAAACGGACCTCACGCCCCTCGAAAACGAATCGTCCGTCGGCGATCCGGTTGGCGTAGGGGACCAGAGGGAAACAGGCTGTCTCCAGAATATCGGTCGCGCCTTCGGGCGTGGAGCGAAACACCGGCCGGCCGCGCCAGTCCAGGCTCAGCACCGCCCCGCCCTGCTCCGGGGCCAGGGTCGCGCGCCAGTCGCCGGCCGTCAGGGCGATCATAGGCGGATCCGGTTCTGCGGCAGGCCCGGCGTCTCGACGCGGACGCGATAGAGGCCGCCCAGGGTCGGCTGCTCCGCGCGCTTGTCGGCGTTCCCCAACCAGGCTGTGGTCATATAGAGATCGCGCAGGTCGGGGCCGCCGAACGCAGCCTTGGTCACGGTCTGGACCGGCACGTCGATCTTGCCGATCCGCGTGCCGTCCGGGGCGAAACGGGCGACGCCCCAGCCGTTGAACAGGCCGACGTGCAGCACGCCCTCCGCGTCCATGCTGGGACCGTCGGCATAGCCGTCCTCGGTCACGGCGAAGACGCGCCGGTTCGAGATCGCGCCGTCCGCATGGTCGAAGGCCAGGACCGTCTTCTTCAGCGTGTCGTGGTGATAGAGGGTGCGGTCGTCGGGGCTGAGGCACGGGCCGTTGGTGACGCCGTAACCGTCGTCGTGCCGCGTCAGCTCGCCCCGGAACCAGCGGTAGAGAGCGCCGGTCTCGACCTGTTCGCTGTCGTCCATCGAACCGAACCACAGCGAGCCGTCCGGCGCGACGAAGCCGTCGTTCAGCCTGTTCTGGGGTCGGTCCTCCTCGACCGGCTGGAAGCGGGAGAAGTCGCCCTCCTCCGGGTCGAAACGATAAAGACCGCCCCTCACGCCGCAGACCAGTGAACCGTCCTCGGCGGGCAAGGCGAAGCCAATCTGATCGGGCGTGTCCCACGAGCGCTTATCGCCGGTCGCGGGGGTGTAGCGATGCAGCTTTCGCCCCTTGATGTCGACAAACCACAGCGCAGCGCGCGCCGCGTCCCAGACGGGGCCTTCGCCCAGCTCCGCCTGCACGTCCCAGATCAGTTCCGGCTCGCTCATGGATCAGCCCGCCGAATAGGAGGTCTTGATCTGGGTGTAGAACTCCACCGCCGCAAAGCCCTGCTCGCGCGAACCGTAGCTGGACTTCTTCGAGCCGCCGAACGGGACGTGATAGTCCACGCCGGCGGTGGCCAGATTGACCATGGTCATGCCGGCCTTGGCGTTCTTCTGGAAGTCGCGGGCGTGTTTCAGCGACTGGGTGACGATGCCCGCCGACAAGCCGAACTCGACGCCGTTGGCGACGGCGAGCGCCTCTTCGTAGCTGGCGACGCGGATGGTCGAGGCGACGGGGCCGAAGACCTCTTCGTTGTTGATGCGCGCGTCGGCGGCGGTGTCGGCGATCAGGGTCGGCTGGACGTACCAGCCCGGGGCGTCGAAGGTCAAACGCTCGCCGCCGGTGACGATGCGGCCGCCGGCCTCGCGGGCGATGTCGATGTATTTGTAGGAGACCTCCCGCTGGGCCTCGGTCACGGCCGGGCCCATCTGGGTGTTGGAATCCAGGGCGTGGCCGACGCGAAGCGCCGCGACCTTCTCGGCCAGGGCGGCGACGAAACGGTCGTGGATGCCGCCCTGAACGATCAGGCGGCTGGAGGCGGTGCAGCGCTGGCCGGTGGCGAAGAAGCTGCCGTCCAGGGCGATATTGACGGCCCGGTCCAGATCGGCGTCGTCCAGAACGATCAGCGGGTTCTTGCCGCCCATCTCCAGCTGGACCCGCGCCTGGCGCTTGACCGCGCCCTCGGCGACGCCCGCGCCCACGGCCTGCGAGCCGGTGAAGGAGATGCCGTCGATGCCGGGGTGAGCGACGATGGCGCGGCCGACGTCGCCGTCGCCGATGACCATATTGACCACGCCCTTGGGCAGGCCGGCCTCATGCAGGATGGCGATCAGCGCCTCGGCCGTCGCCGGGGTCGGGCCGGCGGGCTTGATGACGACCGTGTTGCCGAAAGCGATGGCCGGGGCGATCTTCCACGCCGGAATGGCGATGGGGAAGTTCCACGGGGTGATCAGACCGAAGACACCGACGGCCTGGCGATAGGTCTGGATCTCGACGCCCGGACGGGTCGAGGCCAGGTTCTGGCCGTGGACGCGCAGGGCCTCGCCGGCGAAATATTTCAGGATGCGGGCGGCGCGCATCGTCTCGCCGATGCCCTCGGGCAGGGTCTTGCCCTCTTCGCGAGACAGCAGGCGACCGATCTCGGCGGCGCGCGCCATGATCAGCGATCCGGCCTTGTCCAGCACGTCGAAGCGCACTTCCGGCGAGGCGGCGGCCCAGCCAGGGAAGGCGGCGTGGGCGGCGGCGACGGCCTGATCCACCTCGGCGGCGCCGCCCTTGGGCGTGCGGGCCACGACGTCGCGCGTGTCCGACGGGTTCAGGCTCTCGCCCGCAAACGCACCCGCGACCTTCTCGCCGCCGATCCAGTGCGAAAGTTCAAGCGTGTCGGTCATGGGACGTCCTTTTCATAAGGCTGACGGGCGGCGGGGGAGCGCCGCCCGTTTCGGGGAGATGGTATGGGAGGGCGAAAATCAGCCCGTCATGTCTTCCAGTTCGCGACCGCGCGTTTCCTTCACCCAGGCTTGGACCAGGAAGAAGGAGATCAGGGCGCTGACCGCATAGAAGCCGTAGGTGACGACCAAGCCGAGCGTCGCGGCCATCCACGGGAAGCTGACCGAGATGGCGAAGTTGGCGATCCACTGGGCGAAGCCGGCGACGGCCAGGGCCGAACCGCGCATCTGGTTGGGGAACATCTCGCCCAGCATGACCCACATGACCGGGCCCCAGCTGAAGTTGAAGAAGATCACATAGGCGTTGGCCGCGATCAGGGCGATCATGCCGGTCTGATCGTCCAGATGCAGCGATCCGTCGACCAGGGCGGCCTTGGAGAAGCACCAGGCGACGACAGCCAGGGTCACGAACATGCCGGCCGAACCGATCAGAAGCAGAGGCTTTCTGCCGATCTTGTCGATGACGGCGATGGCGGCCAGACAGGCGGCGATCGACAGGACGCCGGACAGGATGTTGATCTGCAGCGCGTCGTTCTCGGAGAAGCCGACTGACTGCCACAGCACCGCGCCGTAGTAGAAGACGATGTTGATGCCGACCAGCTGCTGGAACACGGCTAGAATCAGCCCGGCCCAGACGATGGGGCGCACCTTCTTCGTCGCCGGGTCCAGCAGATCGGCGAACTTGGGCTTGTGGTCGGCCGCCAGCGAGGCGCGGATTTCCTGAACCTTGCGCGCACCGGCGCCCGCACCGAACAGTTTGGACAGCACGGCCTCGGCCTGGGCGTCCTTCTTCTTGACGACCAGAAAGCGCGGGCTTTCCGGGATGACCAGAAGGGCGATCAGATAGACGGCGGCGGGGATAACCTGCAGCCAGAACATCCAGCGCCAGGCGGGGAAGCCCAGCCAGAACTCCGCCGTCGATCCGCCGGCGGTCTTGGCCAGGGCGTAGTTGGCCACGAAGGCGCCGGTCAGGCCGGTGATGATCATGATCTGCTGCACCGACGACAGTCGGCCGCGGATCGAGGCCGGGGTCACTTCGGAGATATAGGCCGGCGACAGGACCGAGGCCGCGCCCACGCCCAGGCCGCCTATGAACCGGGCAATGATGAAGTGTGCCGAGCTGTCGGCCGCGCCCGCCCAGAAGGCGGAGATTATGAACAGGCCGGCGGCGATCTGCATCACCGTGCGACGGCCGATTGCGTCTGCCAGGCGTCCCGCGATGAAGGCGCCGACGGCGCAGCCCAAGAGAATGGCGCCGACGTTGAAACCGGTGCCAAGCGCCGACAGATTGAAGGCCGCCTCCAGCCCGTCCTGGGTGCCGTTGATCACGCCGGAATCATAGCCGAACATGAAGCCGCCGATGGTGGCGACCGCCACGATCAGGGCGATGAAGGCCATGTTGACGCGGTCGTCGCCCGCGATGTCGGGGCCTGAGCCCCCCGTCGGTCCTGCCATCTCGATATTCCCTCCGAAAGCCCATCTGACGCGGGCGTGAAACTCAGAAAACCCTATCGCCAGCCAGCGTCCACGAAATACTCGTGGCCTGTAATCAAACGTGCATCGTCGGATGCGAGGAACAGGCCGAGCGCCGCGACATCGTTGGGCTGGAGACGACCGGGCAGGCATTGCGCCGCCACGATCTCGGCCTCGCCTTCCGGCGTGTACCATTTCATCTGACGCGGGGTCTGGACATTGCCCGGCACGATGCAGACGACACGCACGCCGTCGCCGCCCAGCTCGCGCGCCAAGGCGCGGGTCATGCCCTCAATGCCAGCCTTGGCGGTTTCGTAAAGCGACAGGTCGGGCAGGCCCAAATGCCAGCTGATCGAACCGAGGTTGATGATGACGCCCCTGCCCTGCTCGCGCATTCCGGCGGCGACCGACTGGGCCGCGAAATAGAGGTGACGCAGATTCACGTTGATCCGATTGTCCCAGTAATCGGGCGTGACCTCCGCCAGCGTATGACGGTCGTCGTTGGCGGCGTTGTTGATCAGGACATCGATGGGACCCTGTTCGGCGACGATTTCCCCCAAGCAGGCCTGCAAGGCGGTCACGTCCATGAGGTCGCACTGGTGGAATTTTGGAGCCGGTGACAGTTCGGTTAGCGACGCCTCCAACGCCTTGGAGTCCGCCTCGGCGATGTCAAAGAAGATGACGCGAGCGCCTTGGCGCGCGAAAGCCTCGGTAAAGCCTGCGCCGATGCCCGAACCGCCGCCGGTGACGACGACCAGACGGCCCTTTAGCGACGGATAGATGGCGCCGCTCATGCGGAGACTCCCAGAAGGCCGCGACCGGCCAGATTCCGCATCAGCTCCAGCACCCCGAACTTCCAGGGCGGGGCTTGGTCGCAGGTCGCGACGATGTTTTCCAACACGCCCAGTTTCTCGGACGAGACGCGGACCCGGTCGCCCATCTTGTGGGTGAAGCCCTTGCCCGGCGCATCGCGGTCGTCGATCGGCGCGAACATGGTGCCGAGGTACAGGGCGAAACCGTCGGGATACTGATGCGCGCTCAGGGTCTGACGCACCAGGTCCTCGGGATCGCGGCTGATCAGGCTCATCGAGCTTTCGCCCGTCATGACGAAGCCGTCCGTCCCCTCGACCTCCAGACGGACAGTGGCGGCGCGCACGTCATCCATGCTGAATCCGTCGTCGAACAGGCGGATGAAGGGGCCGACCGAGGCCGAGGCGTTATTGTCCTTGGCCTTGCCCAGCAGCAGAGCCGAGCGCCCCTCGATGTCGCGCAGATTGATGTCGTTGCCCAGGCTGGCGCCGACCGGACGGCCGGCGGGATCGCAGATGACCACCACCTCCGGCTCCGGGTTGTTCCAGGCCGAGTCCGCCCGCACCCCGACCTCGGCGCCCCAGCCGACCGAGGCCAACACGGGCGCCTTGGTGAAGATCTCGGCATAGGGGCCGATGGCGACTTCGAGATATTGCGACCACAGACCTTCGGCGATCAGTTGCGCCTTGACGGCCTCTGCCGCCGCCGAGCCGGGACGCAGATCCTTCAGGTCGCCGCCGATCCGGTCGAGGATCGACTGGCGCACCGCATTGGCCGCGTCGGCGTCGCCGCGCGCCCGCTCCTCGATCACCCGTTCCAGCGCCGAGACGGCGAAGGTAACGCCCGAGGCCTTGATGCATTGCAGGTCCAGCGGCGAAAGTAGTTTAACGGCACCCGAACCCGACGACCAAGCGGAGTCGACCGTCAGTTCGTCCAGCGGCCCCATGTCCACGCCCGCCGTATCCAAATCGTCCAACGCGACCGCCTGGGCCGTCGTGGCGACATGGTTCGAAAGATCATAGAGCCGCCCGCCCCGCACCAGAACGGGCGAGGGGCCGGCCTCCGTTAGTACGCGTCCAAGCAGGCGCGCGTCGCGCCAGTCCGCCGGCAGGCACTCAGCAAGCAACACGATCTCATCCTCCCCACGTTCTCAGACGTGTTAGCGCTAACATCTTTGAGCGAAGGACGGATGTCAATCGTGCGGAGGCGCCGTGCTTTCTCTGGCGATGAACTGGTGGGGGACAGCACCCTCCGCCTCACCATCCCGCCCCAAGATGACGGCGGCCGAACGGGCCATTTCGGCGACCGGCTGGCGAATGGTGGTCAGAGTGGGCCAGACGCTCGCGGCCAGATAGGTGTCATCGAAACCCGCTACCGAAATATCGCCCGGCGTCGAAAGACCGGCTGCATGAACCGCCGCCAGAACCCCGGCGGCCATGTCGTCATTGCTGGCGAAAATGGCCGTCGGTCGGGGCGAGCGCGCCAGAAGCCTCCGGCCGGCCTCGAAACCGGAGCGATATGTGAAGTCGCCCTCCTCGAGCCATATTCTGGCTCCCGGCACGCCATCGACGGCAGTCTGCGCGCCGCGTCGTCGATCGGCGCTGGCGCTCTGGTCGGGATGGCCTTCGACGAAGCCGACGATGCGGTGGCCCAACTGCAGAAGGTGCCGCGTCATCTCGTGCGCGGCGCCGTAATCGTCCACGCGCAGAGAGACCAGGCCGTCGCGCAGCGCAGGCGCGGCGAGCACCACCGCCTTCATGCCGCTCTTGCTGATCGCGTCCAGCGTCGCCGCCGATTCGCCCAACGGCGGTGGCACGATCACCCCTTGGGCCCCGCCGGCCGCAAGCCTGTTCACGGCCTCACGCTCCTCGTCCGGCGCGCCCGGTCGAGACGGTTCGATCAGCAGCAGCAGCCCCACCGACCGCGCTCCATCCAGGGCGCCGGACAGCAGTTCGGCCAGATAGGCGCTGGACGGATTGGCGTAGAGCAGACCGATCCGCCCGCCCCCGGCCCGCGCCAGAATCCGAGCGGCGGGATCGGGCACATAGCCGGTCTCACGAATGATGGCCTCGACCCGCTCGCGCGTCGTCTCGCGCACCCGCGCATCGCCGTTGACCACCCGCGATACGGTCATAGGCGAAACACCGGCGAGACGCGCGATGTCGCCCATGGTGTGATTGCGGCGAGGAGTCTGTTGGTCGGTCACGGCAAGGACAGCAGCACGCTCAACACGGCGCGTCCACCGTTCCCGCGCCCATCGCGCGATGTTCGCCGAAACCCGCTTGCGATCATAGGCAGATCGCTGCTGCCCGCACCGACGTCAGACACGCTCGCCCTCAGTGATCGGACGCCGCGCCGATTTCGACCAGCACCACATCCTGGACACGCATCGGCAAATCTACCTGCGCCGTTCCGTCAGCGCTAGCGGTGATTGTGACGGTCTGGGGCTCGTCCAGGGTCAAGGTTTGCAATGTCCCCAACTGCTCTTCGGACAGCGTCGCAGGCGAACCCATCTCGAGATAGCCGGTGTAGGCGTCATTGGACTTGAAGCCGACGCGTCGAACCGAGGCGGAGTGAACGCCCGGACGAAGACCGCTCAGTGCGATCCGCAGCGGCGCGGCCGCCGCCGGCTCGCGCACCTGACGGAAGAAGGGCCGATTGCTGATCGGCTGATCCGGCAGTTCATAGCGCCAGGCCAGCACCTGAACCGTGTCGCCCTTCAGCGTCGCGATGCTCTGGGCGTCGCCGGTCGGCAGTTCTCGGTCGCCCAGTCTGTTCAGATATTTGTAGGCGAACCAGGTCGGCTTGCGCACCCCCTGGGGCGTCATCAGACCGAAGCCGCCGTCGAACGGCTTCGTCTGCGGGCCCGGCTCCTCGAACAGGTCGCTGTAGGCCCAGTAGCTCATGCCTTGCACCAGACCTTCGCTTCGACGCAGCTTGTCCAGCACATAGGCGGCGCCGAAATAGTCGTCGTGGATCGGATCGCGCGGATTGTAGCTGGTGCTCCATTCGGTGAAGAAAAGCGGCAGCCCCGGACGCGTCGAAGCCTCAATCTCAGCCCTCACCTTGCGTACGTCGGTGACGATGGCGTCAGGGTTGCGCGACAACTTGTTGTCGCCTTCGCCCTTCTCGTCCAGAAAGCCGCCGTCGACGCCATAGGTGTGGGTGGTGACGAAATCGACCGGCAGATCGTGCTGGTCGGCATAGGCAAGAAAAGCCGGAACCCAGTCGGCGCCTGCCGTGGAAGGCCCGCCGACGCGCAAGGCGGGATCGATCGCCTTGATGGTGCGGACCGTACGCCCATAGTAGTCGAAGTAGGCGGCCTGATCGGCCCCTTCCCAAAAACCGGCCAGGTTCGGCTCGTTCCAGAACTCGAAATACCAGCTCCGCACTTCCTCGGCGCCATAGCGATCGATGAGATGCCTTACGAAGGCGTCGATCAGACCTGTCCATTTCTCCGGCTGCGGGTGCGAGGTGTTGCCCTTCCAATAGAAGAGCGTCTGGTCCGAGGTCTTCATCGCATCAGGCGTGAAGCCCAGTTCGATGAAGGGCTTGATCCCGATGGCGAGGAAGCTGTCGTAGAGATGATCGATCTTGGTCCAGTCATAGACAGGACGGCCGTCCACTTCACGATAGACGCCCATATCGTCATGGAAGATGTCGTGGAAGCGGATGTAGCGGAAACCCAGCTCGTCGCGAGCCGTCTTCAACTGCGCCAAGGCCTCGGGACGGATCGTCGTGCCGGGATAGTCGGCGCCGACCGAGAACTCGGCCATGCGATCGCGGGTCGTGGACGCACCGCCGACATCGATCGAAATCACCCTTGGTTCTGGCGTCTGGGCGTTCGCATCCATAGAGGCGCCGACGAGGGTTGCGACCAGCGCCAAACCTTTGATGTGTAAGTACTTCACAGGCGTCGCCCTCGAGTTGTGGATCTGGATTTAGGCGCGTAACGGCGCAGCGTCGTCGTGATCACCGGTCGTGCCCAGCTCGCCCCGCGCCCTCGCCTTCCGGCCGTAAACCCATTCGAACAGCGGCGAGGCCATCAGGGTGGTGAGGATGGCCATCAGCACCAGGATGGAGAACAGGGCCGGGCCGATGACGCCCTTTTGCAGGCCGATGTTGATGATGATCAGCTCCATCAGGCCGCGCGCGTTCATCAGGGCGCCGATGCCCATGGCCGTGGCGTTGTCCTGACCCGTCAGGCGCGCGGCGGCCCAGCAGGCGCCGCCCTTGGCCAGGATCGAGCCCAGCAGGATGACGACGGTGACGGCCAGCAACCCCAGGCTATTGACCATGGTCAGCTGGGTGTGCAGGCCCGAGAAGGTGAAGAACATCGGCAGCAGCACCAGGACGGCGAACGGCTCCAACTGACGCCGGATTTCCTCGCCCAGCAGGCCGCGCGGCATGGCGACGCCCAGGATGAAGCCGCCGAAGACGGCGTGAATGCCGACTGCGTCCATGGCCCAGGCGCTGAGCATGAACAGGATCAGCACGATGCCCAGCACCATCGGGCTGAGCCGCCCTTCCCGTTCGACGATCCGGCCCAGCGGCGCCAGCATCTTCGGTCCCAGCGTCAGCATGAACAGGGCGAAGGCCCCGCCCCCCGCGATGGCGGTCACCGCCACCATCGGTCCCGCGCCGAAGCTGGCCAGGACGATGGCCAGGACGCACCAGGCGCCGGCGTCGTCGATGGCGCCGGCCGCGAGAGACAACGATCCCAACCGCGTGCCGCTGAGCCCCTGCTCATGGATGATGCGCGCCAGCATGGGAAAGGCCGTGATCGAGATGGCCGCGCCCATGAACAGCATGGCCTGCCAGGTCTGGAGGCCCGAACCAAACAAGCCTTGACTGATCAGCCAGGGTGCGATGGCGACGGCGACCAGGAAGGGCGCGGCCATGCCGGCGAGCGACACGGCGGCCGCGCTCTTCGCATTGGCCCGGAAGTGGTCGCGACGGAAGCCCAGCCCGACCAGGAACATGTAGAGGCCGACGCCCAGCTGGGCGCCGACGAACAGGATCGACCGCGACTCCCTGGGGAACAGGGCCGCCTGAAGGTCCGGTGCCAAGAGGCCGAACAGCGACGGGCCAAGGATCACCCCGGCGATCATCTCGCCCACCACTTGCGGCTGGCCGAGGTAGCGTTTGGCCAGCCAGCCCACGATGCGGCAGGCGGCGATGATGATCGCCATCTGCAGGAAGAAGGCCACGCTCAGTTCAGCATTGGTCATGCGGCCGGTCCCCCCCTTGGCGAGCGCCAGCCTACTGCGTCGGACAGACGGCGTCGCCCTCGTTTGACGCCAGGCGGATATCCTCGACCGTGACGGCGAAGTCGGCGTTGGCGCGCAGGCCCCAGGGTTGATCGACGGCGGCGATGTCGGCGCCGCGATCGCGCAGGCACGAGAGCCGCACCTTCAGCGTACGCCATTCCCCGACGGGGACTGCGTTGATCAGGCTGGAGATATCGACCGAACCGGCGCCGAGCGTCAGGAAGACGGCCCCCTTGGGGCGCGTGTCCACGCGATAGCGGAAGGCGATGGCCATCTCGCCGTTCGACTGGCGCGTCAGATCGACCGGCTGCGCCGCGATGATGGCCTGCCCCCCGTTCTGCGAGAAGGTCAGGGCGCGCGCCGATTCCTGGCCGGCGCCGTCGGTGGAGCGCACCGAAACGCCGCCGCGCGGACTGGCGCCGCTCTTTTCAGCACCCAGACGGAACTCGCCGCCCGCGTCGCGCAGCATCAGCGACCAGGGAGCCACGAAGCGGCCATCGACGAAATAGCGATCCAGATTGCTGCCGGACCCGACCACGCCGCTGTCTTCGGACAGGGCGCCGACGCGGGCGTTGCGTGCGTAGGTCAGGCCGTAGCCATAGGCGAACTGCGGGTCATAACCTGGCTGGCCCACGTTCAGCGGCTCACCCTTGGCGGTCTTGGGCCAGCTGAAGGACAGGGTTCCGGTAAAGTCGTTGCGCGGCGTGCCCGCCGCATCGCCGACCAGCACATCGGCGATGCCACCGCCCTCCGTGCCCGGCAGCCAGGCGGCGACGAAGGCGTCAGACGCGTTGATCTCAGGGTTGGTCCACATCGGGCGGCCCGACAGGAAGACCGACACGGTGGGAATACCCGCCGCCTTCAGGCGCTTCAGCGTCTCAAGCGGTTCGGTCGGCAGGAAGTCCAGCGTGTCCACATCGCCCTGAAACTCGGCATAGGGCGTCTCGCCGAAGACGACGATGGCCACGTCAGGCTTCTGGGTGAAAGATCCGTCGGCGCTGAGCGTCGCCTGACCGCCGGCGGCGGCGACCGCCTCGCGGATGCCGCCCCAGATCGACTGGCCGTTGGGGAAGTCGGCGTTCGAGTTGCCCGTGCCCTGCCATGTCAGGGTCCAGCCGCCCGAGGCCTGGCCGATATCGTCGGCGTGACCGGCGACCAGCACCCGCGCGCCCGAGCGGATCGGCAGGACCGAGCCCTCGTTCTTCAGCAGCACCAGCGACTTGCGCACCGCCTCGCGCGCCAGGGCGCGGTGGGCGGGCGAGCCCAGTTCGTTCAGATGGCCCTCGACCGGGCGGCTGTCGTTGAAGAGGCCGGTCTTGACCTTGACGCGCAGGATGCGACGCACCGCCTCGTCCAGGCGCGCCATCGGGATCTCGCCCGACTTGGCCTGGGCGAGAGTGCTTTCATACAGGGGCTTCCAGCTGTCGGGCGCCATGAACATGTCGATGCCGGCGTTGAAGGCCAGGGCGCAGCTTTCGTTCGAACAGCCCGGCAGCTGGCCATGGGCGTTCCAGTCCGACACGACGAAGCCGTCGAAGCCCAGCGGGCCGCGCAGCACGTCGGTCAGAATGGTCTCGTTGCCCGAGTGTTTGACGCCGTTCCAGCTGGAGAAGCTGGCCATGATCGACAGCACGCCGGCGTCGATGGCCTGGGGATAGCCGGACAGGTGGGTGCGGATCAGCTCCTGTTCCGATCCTGCGAAGTCGCCCTGGTCCTTGCCGCCCGTGGTGCCGCCGTCGGCGAGGAAGTGTTTGGCCGAGCCGGCGATGTGGCCGGCCGCCAGCGGATGATCGGCCGATAACGTCCCTTGCAGACCCAGGGTCATCGGACCGGCGTAGCTCTGGGCCACCTCGGGGTTCTCGGCATAGCCTTCATAGGCGCGGCCCCAACGGTCGTCCTGCGGTACGGCCAGGGTCGGGCCAAAGGTCCAGTCGGCGCCGGTCACAGCGACTTCCAGCGCGGTCGCCTCGCCGATGCGGCGGATCAGGTCGGGATCGCGCGCGGCGCCCAGGCCGATGTTGTGCGGAAAGATGGTGGCGCCGACGATATTGTTGTGACCGTGGACGGCGTCGATGCCGTAGATCAGCGGCACCTTGGCGCCCGGACGCTGGGCCGCCGCCGCGCGGAAGGCCTGGGCCAGTTCGACCCATTTCTGGGCTGAAGCGCGCTCGTCGCCGCCGGGCGAGGAGTTGCCGCCCGCCAGGATCGAGCCCAGCGGATAGGTCAGCAGGTCTTCAGGCTTGATGGAGGCGATGTCCGCCTGGATCGTCTGGCCGACCTTCTCCTCCAGCGTCATCCTGCTCATCAGCTCGGTGACGAAGGCTTCCGTCGCCGCATCCGTCATCGCCGCGGGCGAGGCCGCTCGGGGCCAGAGCGCCGGATGGGCGCGCGTCGCATCTGTGACGATGGAGGCCTGGGCCGTGACGGCCTTAACCGGCGACGTCCGGGTCGCTCCCGTTGCCGCGCAGGCGGCGGTTGCGAGCGCGACACCAAGTGCGAGGGCGGAAACAGCGCTGCGGCGCGCGTTCGGGATACGGAGGGTCATGTCGGGTCCGTCGGGCTGTCGGCGAAACTATGTGGCGAAAAACCCGGCGCGACCATTCAGGCCGCACCGGAAGTTCGCTCAGGGTGTGAAAAAATCCAGGCGTCGCCCCCCGCGCCGAAAGCGGCGAAATCCGTTTGAACCCGAGGTTCGCTCCCGACACGTCGTTGATCGACGCCTTGATTTTTACATACGCAACTTGATGCACCTATGACAATGATGTCAACTACTGAAGTTAGCGCTAACATTGAGCGATGGAGCAACGTCGCCGATGAGGGAGAAACGGCCACATGACGACAGGCGTGACACGACGCACAGCCGGCTTAATGGCGTTTACCGCCGGGGCCATGGCGACCGCCGGTCGTGTGCAGGCGAGCGAACGTGGTCCGTATGTATGGCGAAACGTCGTCGTCGGCGCAGGCGGCTTCATTCCCGGCATCGTATTTAGTCCGATCGAGCGAGGCCTGGCCTATGCGCGGTCGGACATGGGCGGCGCCTATCGGTTCGATGCGGCCGACGGTCGCTGGTCGCCGCTGATGGACTCCAGTCCCCGGTCCGGCGATTTCGGGATCGAGAGCATCGCCGCCGACCCGGTTGATCCCAACATCGTCCATGCAGCAGTGGGCGTTCACAGGGGCGACCCCGGCGCGATGCTGCGCTCGACCGATCGCGGCGAGACATGGAGGCGAACCGACGTGCCCTTCCGAATGGGGGGCAATGAAGACGGCCGCGGTCTGGGCGAACGGCTGGCGATCGATCCCAACGACAACCGCATCCTCTATTTCGGATCGCGCCACGACGGACTGCAGCGTTCCACCGACGGCGGCGCGAGCTGGCGCAAGGTGGACGGGTTTCCGCTCAAAGGCCTGGGAACGCCCAGCGACCGCACCACCCACGGCGGCCTGAGCTTCGTCGTGTTCGATCCGCGCAGCGGCCGGCGCGGTCAGGGTTCGAAGACGCTGTTCGTCGGCGTCGCCGATCCGCACGAACACGCCCTCTATCGCTCCGACGACGCCGGTCGGAACTGGCAAGCCGTGGCGGGGGGACCGCGCCCGGAACTGTCGGCAGTCAAGGCGGAGTTGGACGATCGCGGCGTCCTCTATGTCACCTGCACCCTGGGCATCGGGCCAAACGGCGTGACGGACGGCGCGGTCTGGCGGCTGGATACCAACACCGGCGCCTGGACCGACATCAGCCCGCCCCGGCCGTCCGGCGGCTTTATGGGGATCGCGCTGGATCGTAAACGTCCGGGCGTGGTCATGGTCTCGACGCTCAACCGTTGGCGGCCGGGCGACACCATCTGGCGCAGCACCGACGATGGCCGAAGCTGGATCAGTCTGCGAGAGGCGGCCCGCCACGACGTCAGCGCGACCCCCTATCTGAATTGGGGCAACGACCGGCCGGACTTCGGCTGGTGGATCGCGGCCTTGGCGCTGGATCCGTTCGACGGGGACCGGCTGGTCTATGCGACAGGGGCCACCGTCTATGAGACGCGCAACCTGTCTGCCGCCGACCGCGAACAGCCGACAGACTGGACCCCATGGGTCGAGGGAATCGAACAGACGGCCGTCATCACCCTGGTCAGTCCGCCGAAGGGACCGCAGCTGCTGACCGGGTTCGGCGACATATCCGGCTTCGCCCATGAAGACCTGAACCGCTCGCCCCAGCGTCAGTTCACCACCCCCGTCTTCGCCAACACCAATCAGATCGACTATGCGGGCGCCGCGCCCGACATCGTGGTGCGCAGCGGCACGCCGCACGAAGGCGTGGCCTCGGAGGGGCATGACGGCTCGACCTTGGCCTGGTCCGACGATGCCGGGCTGACCTGGAAGCCGCTGGGTCGTCCCCGGCCGGCTTCGGGCGAGACGCCGGTCGTCGCCGACAATCCGCGCATGGACCTGTATCGCGACGCGCCGATCACGGTGTCGGCGGACGGTTCGACCTTCGTGCTGGCGACGCCCCGGGTCGTCTGGTCGCGGGATCGGGGACGGACGTGGAAGCCCACGGCGGGCCTGCCGCCCCTGCTGCGGCCGGTGGCCGACCGCAAGGATCCGATGCTGTTCTACGCCCTGGATTTCCGCACCGGCGCCTGGTTCGTCAGCGTGGACGGCGCCGAGAGCTTCGCCGCCGTGCCGTCGCGCGGCCTGCCCGCGAACACCGCCGATGATCGCCCGACCTGGCGCGAGACCGCCTTCCCGCTGAAGGCGACGCCCGATCATGAGGGCGATCTGTGGTTCGTATCGCGCAGCGGCCTTTATTACAGCCGCGACGGCGGTCAGCGGTTCGACCGGATTGATGGGGGGCTGAGCGTCGAGATGATGGACTTCGGCAAGCCGCCCGCCGGTTCGACCTACCCTGCCCTGTTCGCCATTGGCACGCAGGGTTCGGTGCGGGGCGTGTTCCGTTCCGACGATAAGGGACGGACGTGGATGCGCGTCAACGACGACCGCCATGAATATGGGCGCCGCTTCAGGGCCGTGGCCGGCGATCCGCGCGTCTTCGGCCGGCTCTATGTCGCCACCGACGGACGCGGCGTCGTCTATGGAGAACCCGCTTGAAGGAGCCCTCAATGACCTTGTCCCGACGCGGCTTGCTGGGCACGAGCCTCGGGCTTTGCGCCACCAGCTGCGCCAGCATCGACCGAATGCCGTCCGAAGGACCCGCCCGGTTCAAGCCGACTTGGGATTCTCTGGTCGCCGGCTATCAGACACCCGATTGGTTTCGCGACGCCAAGTTCGGGATCTGGTTCCACTGGGGCCCGCAGTGCGTCCCCGAATTCGGCGACTGGTACGGCCGGCTGATGTACATACAGGGCAACCCTTTCTACGAGCATCACGTCAAGACCTACGGCCACCCCAGCGACTTCGGCTTCATCGATTTCATCGACATGTGGAAGGGCGACAACTGGGACCCCGAGGGCCTGCTCGACCTCTATCAGGCGGCTGGCGCCCGCTACATCATGGTGATGGCCAACCACCACGACAACTTCGACCTTTGGGACAGCAGACACCACGCCTGGAACTCGACACGAGTAGGACCCAAGCGCGACATCGTCGCAACCGTTGAAGGAATCGTGCGCCGACGCGGCCTGCGCTTCGGCGTCTCCAACCACGCCGCACACGCCTGGCACTGGTGGCAGACCGCGTATGGCTACGACGCCGAGGGACCCAGGAAGGGCGCAAGGTACGACGCCTATGGCATCACCACCGCAGATGGAGCCGGCAAGGGCTGGGAGGACCTGGACCCGCAGCAGCTCTATGTCGGTCCCAGCTTCGTGCCCCCGGACGGTATCGACAGCATCGAGGCGATGAACGCCTGGCACGATGCCCGCGACGGCCAGTGGATCGAAACTCCGCCGCCCCACGATCCAGCCTTCACCCGATCGTGGGAACTGCGCCAGCGCGATCTGGTCGATCGCTTCAAGCCGGACCTGGTCTATTTCGACAACTACGGCCTGCCCCTAGGTCAGTCGGGCCTTGATGCCACCGCATACTTTTACAACGCCTCGCTGGCCTGGCGCGGCGAACTGCCGGTCGTCAACGGCAAGCGGCTGGACGAGCGTCAGCGCAAGGGCATCACCGACACCGTCGAGCGCGGCTTCTCTGATGTCCTGCGCCCGGAACCTTGGCAGACCGACACGTGCATCGGCGACTGGCACTACAATCGCGCCCGCTACACCAGCCACTACTACGTCCCGGCCAAGTCGGTCGTGCAGCGGCTGATCGACACCGTATCCAAGAACGGCAATCTGATGTTGAACATCCCCTTGCGTGGGGACGGCTCCATCGACGGGGACGAGCGCAAAATTCTGGAAGACATCGCCGCCTGGATGAAGGTCGGATCGGAAGGCATTTTCGAAACCCGCCCCTGGAAGATTTATGGCGAGGGTCCGACCCGGATCGGCGGCGGCATGCACGGCGAAAGCAGCGGCGTTCTGTGGACCGCCCAGGACATCCGTTTCACGACCAAGGGCGACATCCTCTACGCCTATGCGATGGAGTGGCCCGAGGACGGCCGCATGGTCATCCCGGCTCTGGCCGACCGCGCAGGCCGGGTGGAACGGGTCGAGTTGCTCGGCGCGACCGAGCCCCTGACGTTCGTTCAGACGGCTGCGGCGCTGACCATTACCCTGCCCTCGGGGCGGCCGGTGGATTTCGCGCCGGCGGTGCGCCTGCGGGGCGCGGGACTGATCTGAACTTCAGAACGGCGACGACGGGAGGAGAAACGCCATGAAGACGCTGAAGAAGGCCGCCCAGGCCGGGATGGCGGCGGCCCTGCTGGTGGGCGCGCCGGCCATGGCCCAGACGGAACCCGCAGCCGCACCGCCGCCCCCACCGGCGCCCCCACGGGCGCAACGATCCACGATGGCCGACAAGCTGATCAACTCGCCCTTCGTGCAGAACTGGAACACCTGGGGCCTGACGCCCGGTCCGACGCCGCACGATGTTCAGGGCGTCACGGGCGGCAAGGCCCTGACCATCGATGTCAAACGGGCGGGCGACCCCTGGTCAGTCGGGGCGGTGATGACGAACTCAGGCGCGATCAAGGCCGGAGACGTGCTGCTGCTGGGCGTCTGGGTGCGCGCGACGAAACTGCCCGAAGGCCAGAGCGAGGCCCGCATGCCCGTCGTTCTGCTGGAGGCGCAGGGTGAGCCGAAGGTCGCGCTGGCCCAGGCGTCGAACGTCGCCGTCGGAGAGGGCTGGACGATGCTCTACGCCTCGAGCGTGGCCCCGAAGGACGTCGCACCAGGCGAAAGCAGCATCATCCTGCAGATGGGCCAGGCCGTGCAGACGCTGGAGCTGGGTCCGGCCCTGCTGTTCGACTTCGGCCCCGACTACGATCGGGCGCGGTTGCCGCAAAATCCCTGATCAGCGGATCTCCGCCTCAAACGGAACCGCCGGGAGACCGGCGGGGCCGTAAAGGTTGCAGACCGGACTGTCGGCCCAGCAGAAGCGGACCTTGAGGTCGGTCGCGGCGGCGGCGGCCAGCACCACCTCGTCCCCCGCCAGGGCCGCATCGACGAAGCGACAGACGTTGTCGGCCCCGCACAGCTCGAACCCGACAGGGCGGTTGGAGCCATAGGCGATCAACTGAGCCGAGGCGGAGTAGCGGACGTGGACGCCATCGGCGGCGCGGGTCACAGACACCGGCTGCGGCGAGACGGGCTGCGTCTCGCCGTCCAGACGACGGGCCTCCAGCGCCAGACGTCGCCCCACCTCCAGCTTGTTGGTGGGATGGATGTCGTAGCGGTCGCCGATGTCGATAGCGACGGCGAGGCCCGCCAGAGGATCGGCGTTGACGACCGTGCGCTGGCTTTCGCGCAGGGCCGCCCAATAGGAGTTGGTCGGCTGGCTGGCCATCGGGCCGAAGTTCGCCAGTTGCACGACCAGCATCCGCATCTCGGGGTTTTCGAACCGGGCGCGCCAGTCGGCGAACAGGGCGGGCAGCAGACGGCGATAGCCGACATAGTCGCCGATGTTGGACTCGCCCTGGTAAAAGGCCATGCCCTTAAGGCCATAGGCGCCCAGGGGTTCGATCATGCCGTTGTACAAGGTGGTCGTCCCGCTGCCGCCGATCCAGGGCGTGCGCGGGGGATTGGGCAGGTCGCCCAGCGGGGCGGCGACGCGGTGACGCCAGCCCGACGACAGGCTGACGGTCGTGCCGTCTGCGAGCATCAGGCGCTTGTTCGCCGCCGGTCCCCAGGCGCCGCCGCCGCCGTTCGTGTCCAACACGCCGACCGCAATCAGGTTACGGCCGGCCTTAAGCGTGCCGGCAGGTACGGCGTAGGTGCGCGGCGTATCCCAGCCCTGCTGGCCGCCGATGTACTGGCCGTTGATCCAGGTGACGTCGGCGTCGTCTACGGGCCCCAGTTCCAGCGTCGCGGCCTGACGGGCCTGGGCGGCGGTGAGTTCGATCTCCTTGCGCAGCCAGACGATGCCGTCGAAGGTGGCCAGCCCCGGCACGGTGGACTCCCAAAAACCCTCGGCCGGGATCGGCGCCCAGTCGGCGTCGTTCGTGCGCGCCAGATGCCAGCCCTGTTTCGTGCCAGGATCGTAGGTCCGCCACCAGTCCTGGGTCACACGACGCCAGATCGCGTCGCCTTGGCCCGGATCACGGGCGTAGGCGTCCAACGCCTTCAACGCCTCCTGATGCCCGCCCAGCTTTTCGACGGCGTCGCGGCTCAGCCAGTCCTCGATGATCGACCCGCCCCAGGAGGCGGCGATCAGGCCGACCGGCACGTCTTCGGCACGACGCAGGTCGCGGCCCATGAAATAGCAGGCGGCCGAGAAGTCGCGCACGCTTTGCGGACTGGTGACGCGCCACTGGCCAACGGCGCGCGGAGCGGCGGACGGCGCCGGCAGGCTGGAACGCCCGACCAAGAAGAGGCGGATCTTGGCGTCGTTCGCGGCGCCGATCTCGCTCTCTGCATTCGTGGCCTGACGGACGGCGAACTCCATGTTCGACTGGCCTGAACACAGCCAGACATCCCCGATCATGATGTCGGAGACGCTCTGGCTCGCGCCAGCCGACTGAGCCGTCAGGACATAGGGGCCGCCGGCGGTCAGGGTCGGAAGGGTCGCACGCCAGACGCCGTCGGCGCCGGCCGTCGCCTGGATCTGCGCTTGACCCAGGCTGACCGAGACGGCGGCGCCGGGCGCGGCCCTGCCCCACACCTTGATCGGACGGCCGCGTTGCAAGACGGCGTGGTCCTGGAACATGGCGTCGAAAAGAGCGGGCGTGACGACCGTCTGGGGCTGGACCTGCGCCTGGACGGGCGAAGCCCCTGTGAGCGCGGCGACAGCCGCGGCGGCAAGCAACAACGAGCGCATCCGCGCCTCCTGTCTGTCCGCCGCAGCGGAAGGTTCGAAATTGCACTGCACCCCGAAATGGCGTGCAAAGTGCAAGACAGTGCAATTTCCGCCCGTCCGACCATCAGCCGGAAGGCCGAGTGAATTCTTCGCCGCCGTCGGGATCGGGGGCCGAGGATGTCAAAGATCAGGTCCCGATCATAAGGCCGCTGGACACCCTGTATGGGAAGCGCCCCGATCTTTCTTCAAAGTCTCGTCAAGACAACAGGTTGAGCATCGACATCGTGTCCGATGTCGATGCTCAGTCTTGATCTAGCGCCGAACCTCCACAGCCTGGCCATTGTATTGGATCGTCCTGGCCGGAGCCGCCTCGAAGTTTCCGACATCGGCGCCCGGCCCGCTGACGAAGCGCACATTGATGGTGCGATTGGTCGGCATGGTCGGATACGAACCCGTCCGCGCACCGATGGTCAGGACACCGGTCGCGTCGTTCCAGGTCATGGGGATGTTGGAGAACTCGCCGCGCTCGTAGGCGTAGGTCGTGCCCTGATCCTCATACAGGGAGAAGGAGCCGTTCGCGCCGGTGTAGACGGTCAGCGTCAGCGGGCCGTCCAGCTTCTCGGCCGTGTACTGGATCGCCGGACCGGTGGGCAGGATGGAGCCGGCGCGCACGAAGACCGGGATCTTGTCCTCGGGCGCCTGGACCGTCACCGACCGGCCGCCGGTGTATTTCTGGCCCGTCAGCATGTCGTACCAGTCGGCCCCTTGCGGGAAATAGACCGAACGGCTGCGCGCCTTGTATTCCGTGACCGGCGCCACCAGCAGGGCATGGCCGAACAAATACTGGTCGTTGATGTCGCGCGCCTTGAGGTCGGACGGGAAGTCCATGACCAGGCCGCGCATGATGGTGCCGTCACGCTGATAGACGTCGCCGGCCAGGCTGTAGATGTAGGGCATCAGCCGGTAGCGGGTCCGCAGCTGGGCGGCGTAGGCGTCGTAAAGCGGCGTGCCGGGCTGGGCCAGGTTATAGACCTCGCGCAGCGGGAACTCTCCGTGCGAACGGAAGATCGGCGACCAGGCGCCGAACTGGAACCAGCGGAGCTGAAGCTCGTCCCACTCGGCCTTGTCCTCGGGCTTCATCCCGGCGGGGTTGGAATAGCGCGCCTCGACCGAGAAGCCGCCGATGTCATGGGTCCAGTTGGCCAGGCCCGACAGGCCGGTGTTCACGCCCGCCGAGATCTGGTCCTTCAGATTGTCCCAGCGCGCCACCACGTCGCCCGACCACAGGGTCGAGCCGGTGCGTTGCAGGCCGCCCCAGGCCGAGCGGGTCAGGATGTAGGTCCGCTCGTCGCCCTTTTCACGGCGGAAGTTGTTGTAGACGTTCTCGGCGTTCACCAGCGGATACGAGTTGAAGACATAGGCGCCCGGACCGATGGCGGTCGGTCCCATCCGCAGGGTCCGCTCGGGGATGTCCAGGTTGGAGTGCATGTCCGGCTCGACCGAATCCAGCCACCAGCCGTCGAAGTTCATGCCCTTGAAGCTGTCGGACATCTGCTTCCAGTAAAGGTCGCGGGCGGCGGGCAGATAGGGGTCGTAGAAGCTGTTGGCGTAGCCGGGTCCCACCCAGTCGCGCGCGCCGACATCGACGTTGCGGGTATACATGCCGCCGATCGCGTCCAACTGCTTGTAGTGCTCGGTCGTGGGATAGAACTTCGGCCAGACCGAAATGATGATGTTGGCGTTCATGTCGTGAACGTCCTTGACCATCTGGGTCGGGTTGGGGAAGCGTGCGGGGTCGAACTGATGCGAGCCCCAGGCGTTTTCAGGCCAGTAGAACCAGTCCTGAACGATGTTGTCGATCGGCAGGCCCAGTTCGCGATAGCGCCGCACGACGCCGGTCACCTCGTCCTGGGTGTTGTAGCGCTGGCGGCTCTGCCAGAAGCCGTAGGCCCAGCGGGGCAGCATCACCGACTTGCCGGTCAGACCGCGATAGTTCGAGATCACCCCGTCCAGATCATCGCCGCCGATATAATAGTAGTCGATGGCGGTCCCGACCTCTGACGCCAGGCTGAGCGCGCCCTGATCGGCGGCGGGCAGCGGATCCTGGTGACGCAGCGAGATATAGCCGTCTTCGGGGATCCATTCGATCTTGATTGGCACGCGCGTATTGGCGGCCATCTGGACCTGGAAGTCGTGATCGAACGGGTTCCAGTTCTGGCGCCAGTTGTCCTCGACCATCCGCCCGTCGATCCAGACCTTGGCATAGCCCGAGGAGTAGAGGCGGAACTTGTGCAGGCCGGCGGTCGCGGTTTCCAGCGTGCCTTCCCAGACGACCTTGACGCCCGCCTGGCCGGGCTTGCCCATGTCGCCGGTCTGGACCGGCTGGCCCGGTTGCGACTTGAAGCCCTCGGGCCAGCGCGACCATTCGCGGATGAACTCGTAGTTCACCTCGGTTTCCTGGCGCTGAACCTTGAGCTGGTCGTTCTGATAGTAGCTGGCGGTCAGGCCGCCGAACCGACCAGTGGCGTCGCGGACGATGAACTGGTCCGCAATCATGCCGTAGGGGCGCGGGTCGCCGAAGCGCGTGATCGAGTTGTTGTCCCACAGGACGCCGTAGTTGCGGCTGGACACCACCAACGGAATGCCGACGTCGATGTTGTGCTGGGCCAGCTGAACGTCGTGGCCCTTGTAGTTCATCACGCCCTGCTGGTGCTGACCCAGGCCGTAGAAGGCTTCATCGGCCGGGTTTTCCCAGACCTGACGCGTGGCCAGGAAGCGGTGATCGCCCTTCTGGTCCTCGACCGTGACGGGGCTGAGTTCGCGGCTGCCGGGCCGCTCCTTCAGCACCTCCTGGCCGTTTTCATCGAGGAAGCGGACGGCGCCGGTCTCGCGCGAGACTTCCGCAGTCGCTTCGGCGGTCTTCAGCACGACCAGGTCGCCGCGGGTCTCGACCTGGAACGGCGTCGTGGTCGAGGGCTGGGCCGTGACCATCAGGCTGGCCGGCAGGTCGAAGTTCGCGTTCTCGGTCGCGGTGACGCGGATCGTCTCGGGACCATAGACCTCAAGCCGGACGCGGCGGGCGGCGCCCTCGGCCGGGGTGACGACGATGCCGCTGGCCGTGCGTTCGAACGCGGCCTGCTGGATGGCCCCGGCGGAGGCGCCGTTCATCAGCCCCTGCCCTGCGCAGGCGGCCAAAGGGGCGGTCATCAGGGCGGCCAGGAACAGGCGGCGGGCGAGGGTCGGGATCATGGCGGGCGCTCGCGTTACTCTTGCAGGGTTCAGTAGGTGGCCGTGACGACACGCAGCAGCTGCGGTCGATCGGTGGAGAAGTTCAGGCCGTAATCGACCTGGTCGCCGTTCCAGATGCGTTCGAACACCCATTTGCCAGCGTCGTCGAAATGGCCTTCTTCGACGCGCAGGACCATGCGGCGCTTGCCGTCGGTCGAAGGCTTGGCGGCGAAGTCGATGCGGATGCGGTGACCGGCCAGGATGAATTGACCCGGCTCGATCTCGGCGATGGCGATGGCCCCGTTCGGCTGGGCCGAGGCGGCGGGCACGTCATTGGGATCGATAGGCTGGCTGCTCGGTCCGAACTGCCAGCGCTGATAGCCAGTTGTGGCGGTCCAATCGCCAAGGTCGATGACCTCGGGCTTGCGGTCGTCGGGTTCGGCTGCGCCCCAGACCTTGCCCTCGAAGGCCAGGCGTGCCCAGGTGCGCTGCCACGGTCCGATCAGGCGATAGAGGTTGCGGAACGGTTCCAGCGTCTCCTCCGTGATCTCCTTGGCGCCCAGCGGATAGTTGGAATAGCCGGTGTAATCGATGCCGAAGGGCGAAAAGCCGATGCCGCCCCGACCCAGCGTCTCCATCAGATAGCGGGCGTACTGGGTGTCGCTGCCGGTCTCGGCGACGAACAGGGCGTTGTCGGGCCGGGCATAGCGATCCAGATGGGCTTCGTATTCGCCCGACTTGCGCGTGTATATGTCGGGCGACAGGAAATCGATGGACGGGGCCGCCGCCTTCCAGATCTCGATCACGTTCCATGTCGGACCGCCGGACGCATAGGTGGCGGGATCCTGATCGTTCGTCGGGTCGCGCAGGGCGGCGTTGACGTACATTGGCAGCGGATATTCCGCCTTGCCGGCGGCGGCGACTTGACCGACGTAGCGACCGATGGACCAGGCGTGGAAGAACTCGTCCGCATCCTTGCCGAAGACGGCGGCCCACGTTCCGGGGGCCTTGCCGGTGCGGTCCAGCAAGGCCTGGGGCACAGGGCCGTCGAAGGCGGCGCGGGCGGCGGGGGAATAGTCGCGCACGGGGCCGTAGGTGCCGACCTCGTTTTCGGGCTGGACCATGATGATGGTGCGTTCGCGCTCATCCACTTGGCGGATGTGGCGCATCAGGGCGGCGAAGGCGCGGGCGTCGGCGGCCAGGGTCTCGGCGCCGTACGGCGACAGGGCATAGCTTTCCTTGCCGCTCTTCTCGATCAGGTGCGGGAACCGCTCGGGGTTCAGCTTGACCCAGGCGGGGGCATAGGCGGGGGCCGTGTTCTTCCAGGTGGCGAACCACAGAAAGACCACGCGCATGTCGTTGGCGCGGGCCTGTTGGATGGCGTGATCGACGAAGGAAAAGTCGAAACGCCCCTCCTCCGGCTCGATCTGCTCCCAGCCCAGCGGGATCTGGACCGTATTGGCGCCGATGTAACGGAGCGCCGGCCAAGCCTGGGCCAGGGGCGCGGGATAGTTGGACGAGTTGTTGACCTGTCCGCCCAAAACGGTGAAGGGCGCGCCATCGACCATCAGGGCGTGACGGCCGTTCTGTTCCACCAGCTGCGGAATGGGCGACTGGGCGAGAACCGACGAAGCTGTGGCGGCGACCAGGGTCGCGGCCGAAAAGGCTACGGCGAGTCCGCGTGTGAAATAGCCCATCGCCGCCTCCCAACGTCGACAAGAAAAAGATCGGGGCGCCGACGACCGCCGGCGCCCCGTTGTCCAAGCCCGATCAGAAGGCGGCGCGCAGCACCACCGCGATCCGGCGATCCGTATCGACCCAGTTGTAAGGCGGTTTGCGGGTCTCGCTGCCCACCTTCAAGACCGTCCGCTCGTTCAGGATATTGGTCGACTGGACGCCGATCTTGATGTCCTTGGTCAGGTTATAGAAGATCGAACCATCCAGCTGGCCGTAATCGCTGGCCCATACCGGCGCATTCACGTTCGCAGCCGAGGTCGTCAGCAGATATTCCTCGCGCCAGTTGTAAGCCAAGCGCGCGGAGATGCCGTATTTCTCATAGAGGATGGCGGCGTTGTAGCTGGTGCGGGACATGCCTTCGAGCGGCAGGGTGCTGTCCGAGGCGGCGCCGTTCTGGGTCGTGTCCAGGATGTTCTGGCTGGTGTTCTTGCCGCCGTCCGAGCTGATGTAGGTGAAGTTGCCCTGGAAGCCGAGGCCGCTGAAGGCGCCCGGCAAGAAGTCGAAGAACTGCGAATAGGCCAGTTCGAACCCGTCCACCGTGCCCTCGGCGCCGTTGGTGTAGCGCGTGATCAGGAAGTCGTAGGTGACGCCGCCGTTGGTGATCGACTGCGTTTCCGTGCCGGTGAAGATGTAGTCCTTGATGTCCTTGTGGAAGGCCGCGAACGTCAGGCTTCCAGTGGGTGCGAAATACCACTCCAGGCTGGCGTCGTAGTTGGTCGCCGTGATCGGACGCAGCGCCGGATTGCCGCCCACGCCGGTGAAGGGCGTGGTCGGGTTCAGGGTGTAGCCGTCGGGCTGGAAGTTGATCGACAGGTTGGTGAACGGCTGGAGCTGATACATCTCGGGCCGCACCATGGCGCGCGAGATCGCAAAGCGGGCCTGCAGAGTGTCGCTGAGGAACCCACGCAGGTTCAGGCTGGGCAGCCAGTTTGTGTAGCTGCTTTCGACCGGCTGTCCGTCCAGGGATCCGCCGTTCACGAACTGAACCGCCTGATTGAAGGCCGCGCAGTTGGCGCCGGGCGCATTGGCCGGCGGACAGGCGCCCTGGATGGACGGCAGGGTGGTCACCGTATTGGAGGTGGTCTTGGTGTCCACCGCGCGCAGGCCGATGTTGCCGTCGAAGGCGCGGCCGAAGAAGCCGGTGTCATTGCCGAAGCGGGCGTAGACGTAGGCCGCCTCCGTCTTCTCGGTCAGCTCCGTGATGCCGCCGTTGCCGCCGCCAAGACGGTAGCTTTCGTAGTCGTCGCTGAGCGGCGTCCAGCCCCAGCCGGAACTCTCGGTGTTGCGCAAGATATCGTAGGCGTAGGCGGTGCCCTGGTTCAGCAGGCCTTCGGAGGGGAACCACGCTACGCCGGGCACCGGCGCGTTGCCCCGGAAGAAGTTGTCGAAACGATAGAGGGTCGACGAGTTGGGCAGGCGCGGATCCTGCGTGCCGCCCGGATAGCCCGTGTCGTCCAGATACACGACCGCGCCGCCGCCGTTGCCCCAGTACTGATTGGACAGCAGGCCCCAATTATAGCCGGTCTGGCGGTTGGTGTAGTTCTTCTCGGTGCCGCGAACGCCGAAGGCGACGGACTTGAAGAAGGACGAGTTCTCGTCGAAGTCGTAACGGGCGTCCAGACGACCCGCCAGTTCGTCGGCTTCGTTGTCCTCGATGTGATCCATCGCCGCCGCCCACCAGTAGGCGGATTTGTCTTCCGGCGTGCCGCCGGTGGAGGTCACGGTCGGCAGATCGCCGTCGATGGTGATCGACAGGTCCGGACGGTTCTGAAGCTGGGTGAAGGCCGTCATCGAATAGATTTCGGCCGAGGACTTCACATATTGCAGATCGCCGGAGAACGACCAGGCCCCGCCGGGCGTGTACTGGAAGTTCAGCGCAACATCGCTGGTCTTCTTGGTGTCGTCGCCGACGCGGGTGTCGGTGTTCCAGGTCGCGGCCGGAATATTGCCGCTCAGGAAGACGTTCTGGTCGTCATAGCGATAGCTGGAGTTGGGTGAGACGATGCTGTCGGTGCCCAGCGCATATTCGACGTTGTAGGCGTCTGCCTGCGAAGCCAGACCCTGCAGGGTGAATAGCCACTGATCGTTCGGGCGCCATTGGGCGGCCAAGGCGACAGCGGTGCGCTTCTGCTCCCAATCGATGGTGCGCCAGCCCAGATATTTGGGCACGAACACAGTCTCGCCGGCCGTTCCCGAACCGTCGGTGCTGGCGTTGCCGGCGTTGAGGGTCACGGGATCATAGCGGTCGACCGAGATCGAATCCGTGCGGTTGCCGACGTTGGAGACGCTGACATTGGCCAGCAGGCCGATCTCGCCGATGCCGGTTTGCCAACGATCGGTCGCCAGGATGCTGCCCGACCAGAAGCCTTTTTCGGACAGGTCGCCGTAGTTGTAGTCGGCATTGATCGCCAACAACGGGTCGCTGTTGTCAAACGGAACGCGGGTCCGCAGATTGGTCGTGCCGGCGATGCCGCCCTCGATCATGTTGGCGGCGACATTCTTATAGACGTCCACCCCGGCGAGCAGGTCGGCCGACACGTCCTCGAAGCTGAGCCCGCGACCGTTCGAGGCCGAGAAGATGTCGCGGCCGTTGGTTTCGGAACGCACCCACGACAGGCCGCGGATGAAGACGCCGCCGCCCTCTGCCGCCAGACGGGCCGGGTCGCGTGCGGCGTTCGTGCGCTGAAGGGTGACGCCGGGAATGCGCTGCAAGGCCTCCGACACCGAGCGGTCCGGCAGGGCGCCGATATCCACCGCGGTCACCGAATCGACGATGACCTCTGAGTTCTTCTTGATGGCCTGGGCCGAGCGGAGCTGGGCGCGGATGCCGGTGACCACGACCTCATCGACCGTCGTCGCATCATCCGACTGGGCCGGGGCCTGTTGGGCCAACACGGCGGTCGGCAGCGTCGCCGCGACCGTAAGCAAGGATGCTCCGCAAAGCAGAGCGACGCGACGAACGTGATTTTGACGAGACATCGGTCTCAGAACCTTCCTGCTGGTCGCGCCCGTCGCTTATTGACGACGTAGGGCGACATCCCTCCCGACGTGAACTCACCCACCCTTCGATGGCATGATCACCTTTCAAGGATGCACAAGTTTTCATGAGCTGAAAAGCATTTTCTGTTAGCGCTACCACAATAGCGCCGCGACGATCCTCGGCTATTAGATGCCGACACAGGATCCGCGCCAAGCGGGCGACGGGGAAGAAGCATGAGCGACCAGCCAGAACCGGTGCGCCACATCGCCATCGTGGGCGGCGGCACGGCTGGCTGGATGGCCGCCGCCGCGCTGGGGCGAGCCTTCACGCGCGCCCACTGCCTGGCTTTGAAGGTCACCCTGATCGAATCGGAGTCCATCGGCACGGTGGGCGTGGGCGAGGCCACGATTCCGCCCATCCGACAGTTCGTCCAGACGATCGGGCTGTCCGAAGAGGACTTCATCCGCTCGACGGCCGCGACCGCCAAACTGGGCATAGCCTTCAAGGACTGGACCGCGCCGGGCTCGGAATATTTCCACGGCTTCGGCGATTATGGCCCCATCGTCGCTGGACAGGCCTGGCGGCAATATCTGTTTCGCCTGAAGGCCGCCGGTCGAATCGACAGCCTGGACGCGTGGTCAATGCCGACCGCCATGGCCCGCGCCGGCAAGTTCGCCCCGCCAGTCGAAGACAGCCGTTCGGTGTTATCCCACTATTCATACGCCTATCAGTTCGACGCCGGCCTGTTTGCACGGCGGCTGAGAACCCTAGCGGAGACGATGGGCGTTTTCCGACGCGAAGGGCGGATCACGGGTGTGGATCGTAACGGCGAGACCGGCCTGGTGCGGGCCGTGGCGCTGGAAGACGGTGGCGAGGTCGAGGCGGACCTATTCATCGACTGCTCGGGTTTCCGAGGCCTGTTGATCGAACAGACGATGCAGGCGGGATATGAGGAATGGACGCATTGGCTGCCGTGCGATCGCGCCGTCGCCGTGCCGTGCGGTTCGACTCTGGCCCCCGAGCCCATCACTACGGCGCGTGCGCGAGAGGCCGGCTGGCAATGGCGTATTCCGCTGCAGCACCGGGTCGGCAACGGCTATGTCTATTCCAGCGACCATGTGGACGATCAGACGGCGCTGGACGACCTGCTGGGTCAGATCGAATCGGAGCCGTTGGCTGAGCCCAATCGGTTGAGGTTCGTCACCGGGCGGCGACGCGAGGCCTGGAAGGGCAATGTGGTGTCGCTGGGTCTGGCGTCCGGCTTCGTCGAACCGCTGGAATCCACCAGCATCAACCTGATCCAGACCGGCATCGGGCGGTTGCTGGAGATGTTCCCCGACCGCCGTTTCGATCCGGCCCTGATCCGCGAATACAATCGACGCTCGGCCCAGGAGTTCGAGCGCATCCGCGACTTCATCATCCTGCACTATCATCTGGCCGGTCGCGCCGGCGCGATGTGGGACCGATGCCGCGAAACCGCGCCGCCCGATACGCTGATGGAAAAAATCGAGCTGTTCCGTGCGCGGGGCGAGGTCGGCCTGCTGGAGGACGAATCCTTCCGCGAAGACAGCTGGGCTGCGGTGTTCACCGGCCTGGGCACGTGGCCCAAACAGCCGTCGCCCCTGGCCTGTCTCGACGATCTGGAAACCGTGGATCGACAGGCGCGGCAGTTCGCGCAACTGATCGCACGGGCGGCGGCCGCCCTGCCCGACCATTCCACCACCTTCACCGGTTACGCACGATGATCCCTGCCCCACTGAAGCGTATTCTGATCATCGGGGGCGGCACGGCCGGCTGGATGGCCGCCGCCGCACTAGCGCACGTCACGCGCGGCACGGTGAAGATCGAACTGGTCGAGTCCGAGGTCATCGGCACGGTCGGCGTGGGCGAGGCCACCATTCCGCCGATCCTGCTGTTCAACCAGTTGCTGGGCATCGACGAGAACGAATTCGTCCGCGCCACCCAGGCCACCTACAAGCTGGGTATTCAGTTCAACGACTGGTTCCAGAAGGGCCGGAGCTATTTCCACCCGTTCGGAACCTATGGCACGCGCATCGACGCGGCCTCCTTCCACCAATATTGGCTGAGGCTGAACAAGGCGGGGCTGGACGACGAGCTGGATGCCTATTCCGTCACGACGATGGCGGCGCGCATGGGCCGGTTCACCCGGCCTGACACCGACCCGCGCGGCGCCGGCTCGCAGATGACCTACGCCTTCCATTTCGACGCCGGCCTGTACGCCAGGTTCCTCCGCCAACGCGCCGAGTCGCAAGGCGTCGTGCGTCATGAGGGCAAGATCGCCGACGTGCGCCTGCGCGACGGCGACGGCTTTATCCAGTCGGTGCGATTGGATGACGGACGCGAGCTGGAGGCGGACTTCTTCATCGATTGTTCTGGCTTCCGCGGCCTGCTGATCGAAGGGGCGCTGAAAACAGGCTACGAAGATTGGACCCACTGGCTGCCGGCCGACCGCGCTGTGGCCATGCCCTGCACCCGGGTCGGCGATCCGACGCCCTACACCCAATCGACGGCCCTTGAGGCGGGGTGGCGCTGGCGTATTCCGCTGCAGCACCGCACCGGCAACGGCTATGTCTATTGCAGCCCGTACATTTCCGACGATGAGGCCCAGGCTAGGCTGCGCGCCTCGCTGGACGGCGAGGTGATGGCGGAACCCAACTTCCTGCGCTTCACCACCGGTCGCCGAAAGAAGACCTGGAACAAGAACTGTCTGGCTCTGGGCCTGGCGTCGGGCTTCCTGGAGCCGCTGGAGTCGACCAGCATCCACCTGGTGCAGTCGGGCATATCCAAACTGCTGCTGCACTTCCCCGACACCGGCTTCGCCCAGGCCGATATCGACAACTACAACCGCATGATGCGGCTGGAGACCGAGCGCATCCGCGACTTCATCATCTTGCACTATCACGCCACGGCGCGCGACGACTCGCCTCTGTGGCGCCACGTGCGAGCCATGCCGATCCCCGAGACGCTGAAGCAGAAGATGGATCAGTTCCGCAGCCGGGGCCGCATCTTCCGCTACGAGGACGAGCTGTTTCAGGAGACGAGCTGGATCGCCGTTCTGCTCGGCCAGGGCGTCATTCCCGAGCGGCACGATCCGATCACGGAGACCATTCCTCTGGAGCAGGTCCAGCAATGGTTGCAGAAGATGAAGACGATGATCCAGCAGGGCGTCGCGCGGATGCCGACCCACGAGGCCTTCATCGCCGCCAACTGCAAGGCGCCGCCGCTGCAGTGAGGCGGCGACGCCTAGAACGAAATCCCGGAGCCTGATGCGCGGCGTCAGCGGAATCGCGAAGCGATCCCTCCTTGACCGATCACGCTTTAGGGCCGTCAGTGGTTGTCGCGCGGCAGGCCGATGGTATCGACGATGCGGTGGTATTTGACGGCGGGCTCCAGCACGGCGCCGGTTTCCAGCTGGCCGACCACATCGCGCTGCATCTCCTGCCACGGGGTCTGGGAGGCCGGGTATTTGTAGCCGCCCGCCGCCTCGAACGCCCGGCGACGTTCTGACAGTTCCTCGTCGGAGATCAGGATGTCGGCCCGGCCGGTGTTCAGGTCGATGCGGACCCGGTCGCCCGTCTTCAGCAGAGCGATGTTTCCACCCGCCGCCGCCTCGGGCGAGGCGTTCAGGATCGAGGGCGAGCCGGAGGTGCCGGACTGACGCCCGTCGCCGATGCAGGCCAAGGCGCTGACGCCCTTCTTGATGAGGTATGCCGGCGGGCGCATGTTCACAACCTCGGCCGCGCCCGGATAGCCGATGGGGCCGGCGCCGCGCATGAACAGCAGGGTCTGCTCGGTGATGCCCAGGCTCTCGTCGTCGATGCGGTGGTGATAATCCTCGGGCCCGTCAAACACGACGGCCGGGCCTTCAAAGGCATTCAGATCATCGGGGTTGGACAGGTAGCGCTCGCGGAACTCGTCCGAGATCACGCTCAGCTTCATGATTGCCGAGTTGAACAGATTGCCGGTGAAGACCACGAAGCCGGCGTCGGTCTTCATCGGGGCGTCAAAGCTCTTGATGACATCGGGCAGTTGAATCTCGGCGCTCTTGCAGTTCTCGCCTATGGACTTGCCGGTGACCGTCAGGGCGTCCTCATTGATCAGCCCCTGCTTCATCAGTTCGGAGACGACGGCAGGGACGCCGCCCGCATGGAAATAGTCCTCGCCCAGATAGTCGCCGGCGGGCTGGAGGTTGACCAGCAGCGGCACATGCAGGCCCTCGGTCTGCCAGTCCTGCAGCGGCACGTCGACGTGGGCGTGGCGAGCCAAAGCCGTCAGGTGGATCGGGGCGTTAGTCGAGCCGCCGATGGCCGAGTTGACGACGATGGCGTTGTGGAAGGCTTCCTTGGTCAGGATGTCCGACGGCTTCAGATCCTCGCGCACCATCTCGACGATGCGAAGGCCCGTCTCGTAGGCGACCTGGGCGCGCTCGCGGTACGGCGCCGGGATGGCGGCCGAGCCGGGCAGCGACATGCCCAGCGCCTCGGCCAGCGAATTCATCGTCGTCGCCGTGCCCATGGTGTTGCAATAGCCGACCGACGGCGCCGAGGAGGCCACCAGTTCGATGAAGCCGTCATAGTCGATCTCTCCGGCCGCCATCATCTGACGCGCCTCCCAGATAATGGTGCCCGAGCCGGTGCGTTCGCCCTTGTGCCAGCCGTTCAGCATCGGGCCGACCGACAGGGCGATGGCGGGAATGTCCACGGTGGCGGCGGCCATCAGACAGGCGGGCGTGGTCTTGTCGCAGCCGATGGTCAGGACGACGCCGTCCAGCGGATAGCCGTACAGGCTCTCGACCAGACCCAGATAGGCCAAGTTGCGGTCCAGGCCCGCCGTTGGGCGCTTGCCGGTTTCCTGGATCGGATGGACCGGGAACTCCATGGCGATGCCGCCCGCCTCGCGGATGCCTTCGCGCACCCGCTCGGCCAGGACCAGATGGTGGCGATTGCACGGCGACAGGTCCGAGCCGGTCTGGGCGATGCCGATGATCGGCTTGTTCGACTGAAGCTCTTTGCGCGTCAGGCCGTAATTCAGATAGCGCTCCAGATAGAGCGCCGTCATGTCCGGGTTCTCGGGATTGTCGAACCAGGCGCGGCTGCGGAGCGGCTTTGCGGTCTTGGAATTGTCGTTCATTTCAGGTCCAGCCGCCATCGACGACATAGTGTTGATTGGTGATCGCCCCCGCCTCGTCCGAACACATGAAGACGACGACGCGGGCGATGTCGTCCGGCACGAGCCGGCGCTTGAGGCACTGGTTGGCGTAGATGTCTTTTTCGGTTTCCGGCGTGACCCAGAGCTCGAGTTGCCGCTCGGTCATGATCCAGCCGGGCGCGACCGCGTTCACCCGAACGCCGAACTGGCCGAAGTCGCGGGCCAGCGAACGGGTCAGGCCGATCACCGCCGATTTGCAGGCCGTATAGGCGGCCATGCCGCCCTGGCCGATGACCCAGGAGGTCGACCCCAGATTGACGATGGCGCCCTTGCCCGTCGCCTGCATGTCGGGCAGCACGGCCTGGGCGGCGAAGAACTGGTGCTTCAGGTTCACCGCCATGCGGCCGTCCCAATAGTCCTCGGTCACGTCCAGCGTGGCGTGACGCTCGTCGTGGGCGGCGTTGTTGACCAGGATGTCGATGGGGCCGAAGGCGTCACGCACCATGCCGATGGCGGCCTTTAGCGTCGGGATATCGGTAAGGTCGCAGGGGACGAACAATGCGTCCTGCCCCAGGTCGGCCTGTAGCTTGGCCCCGCGTTCGGCGTCGATATCCAGAAAGCCGACTTTCGCGCTCTGAGCATGGAAGGCCCGAACGATGCTCTCGCCGATGCCGCCGGCGCCGCCGGTGACGACGACGGTCTTGCCCTTCAGGTCGGAGTAGATGGCGGCCATGAATGCAGCCCTCCCCAGGGCGGAGGACCTTCTGTGCGGCCCAAGACCTTTTCACAAATGAAACTTGTTGCCGTCAACAAAAAATAGATAGCGGTAGCATCAAGCTTGGGAAACGGCGCCCATCTGATCCGAAATCACCTCTGCGGCCCGCACCAGCAGCGCCGCCGCCTCGTCCTTGGTGCAGATCATCGGGGCCTGTTCTATGAAAGGCGTAATCAAGGTGGCGATCACGCCGTCCGCCCCCATGATGGGCGCTACCAGATCGGTGACGCCTTTCACGAAGTCGCTGGCCCGCTCCACATAGGGGCCTTGGGTCATTGCTTCTGAGCGGGCGGCGAACTCGTTGACCGCCTTGGCTCCGAACAGGCCGACCAATGTCTCATTGAGATGCGCCCGTGCCCGTTCATTGGCCCGCGAATAGAACATCAAGCCCGAGGTGGCGTGCAGGATGCTGCGCCGGTACCCGATCCGCACCGAATAGCCGAGGTCGCCGGGGCTCTCGATCCGGGCGATGACCACGATCTGATCGCCGGACGGCACAACAAGGTGGCACGACTGCATCGTCGCCGACGCCAGATCGCGCATGGCCGGCATGGCGACATCGACCAGCGACTTGATCGGCGCCTGTGTCATGCCCAGCGTGAACAGACGATTGGTCAGACGATAGCCGTCCGAGGATTGTTCGATATAGCCGCGAAACTCCAGCACCTGGATCATGCGGAACAGTTCGCTGACCGACCGTCCCAATGTGACGGACATCTGCGACGGCGTCATCGGCTCGCCTTGTGCCGACAGCAGTTCAAGAACGTCGAGGCCCTTCTCCAAGGCGGGCGCGCGATATTTGCGATCGTCGGCGGCGTCTTGGTCTGTCATGGCGTTCCTGTCGCTTGAGTCCATCGTTGCCCCACAGCCGCCACGGTGGTAGGCGCCGAGGGCGATCGAAGCATTATTGCAGGTAAAACAAGTAAGCGTATATAAAAATTCGTTGCGGCTGATCGGGGGCTACCCTAGGCTTCAACTTAAGCCCGAACACGGGCGCATCGGGGGAAGTGCACCATGTCGCTCGCGGGCATCGATCTAGCGATTCTAGCAATCTACGCCGTCTTCATCTTCGGCCTGGCCCAGTGCGTGTCGCGCAGCAAGTCCGGCGAGCAAAAGACCTCCACCGACTATTTCATGGCGTCCAGGAGCCTGCCCTGGTGGGCCATCGGCGCCTCCCTGATCGCGGCCAACATCTCGGCTGAACAGATCATCGGCATGAGCGGCTCGGGCTATGTGATCGGCCTGGGCATCGCCTCCTATGAATGGATGGCGGCGCTGACCCTGCTGATCGTGGGCAAGTTCTTCCTGCCGATCTTCCTGCGCAACGAGATCGTGACCATGCCGCAGTTCCTGCAGCAGCGGTACGGGCCGACGATCCGCAACGTGATGGCCGTCTTCTGGCTGCTGCTCTACGTCTTCGTGAACGTGACCTCGATCCTGTGGCTGGGCGCCATCGCGGTGCACACCGTCACCGGCTTCAACCAGGACTACGCCATCGTCGCCATCGGCGTCTTCGCCCTGGCCTACCAGCTGTGGGGCGGGCTGAAGGCCGTGGCCCTGACCGACATCGTTCAGGTGGCGCTCTTGGTCTGCGGCGGACTGATCATCGGCTTCATCGCCCTGTCGACTATCGGTGGGTCGGGCGGCGCGGTCGCCGGTTTCCACACCCTGCTGACCCAGTTCCCGGACAAGTTCGACATGATCCTGTCCAAGGACAACCCCCACTATCAGGAGCTGCCGGGCATCGCCGTGCTGCTGGGCGGGCTGTGGGTCATGAACATCAGCTACTGGGGCTTCAACCAGTACATCATCCAGCGCGCCCTGGCCGCCAAATCCCTGCCGGAAGCGCAGAAGGGCATCGCCTTCGCCGCCTATCTGAAACTGCTGATGCCGGTGATCGTGGTGCTGCCGGGCATGGCCGCCCTGATCCTGGCCCCGAACCTGTCCGCGCCGGACCAGGCCTATCCGACCATGATGAACCTGCTGCCGGTGGGCCTGAAGGGACTGGTCTTCGCCGCCCTGATCGCCGCCATCATCGCCTCGCTGGCGTCGAAGGTGAACTCGATCTCGACCATCTTCACCCTGGACCTCTACGCGAAGATCAAGAAGGACACGCCCGAGCATCAGCTGGTCACGGTCGGCCGCATCGCCGCCGTCGCCGCCGTGATCATCGGCATCCTGACCGCCCGTCCGCTGCTGGGCGGCTTCGATCAGGCGTTCCAGTTCATTCAGGAGTTCACCGGCTTCTTCACGCCCGGCATCGTCGTCATCTTCATGCTGGGCCTGTTCTGGAAGCGGGCGTCCGAAGCCGGCGCCCTGACCGCCGCCATCGGCTCGGTCGTGCTGTCGGCCATCTTCTGGTGGCTGCAGGAAACCGGACAGTTCATCTTCCCCTTCATGAACCGGGTCGGCGTCGTCTTCGTCGTCTCGCTGATCGCAGCGGTGATCGTGTCCCTGCTGGTCCCGGCCAAGCCCGACGCCATGAAGATCAAGCTGGACAAGATCAGCTACAAGACCTCACTGGGCTTCAACCTGGCGGCGGTCGGCGTGATCGCCTTCCTGATCCTGGTCTATACGATCTGGTGGTGAGGTGAGTTCAACGGCCGAACTGATCGGGGTCGATTGGGGCACCAGCAATCTGCGCGTCATGCGGATCGCCGAGGGCGGGGCGGTGCTGGACAGCCGCTCCGACCCGCGCGGCGCCGGCGGCCTTGCGCCCGGCCAGTTTCGCGACGTGCTGAACGCGGTCGCCGGCGACTGGCTGAACGACGGCTTGCCGGTGCTGGTCAGCGGCATGGCCGGGGCGCGGGGCCGGTGGCGCGAGATGGCCTATCTGCCCTGCCCCGCCGGTGTCGCGGACCTGGCCATAGCTGTCGCCAGCCCTGACGATGCGCCCCACGTCTCCATCGTGCCCGGGGTCGCCGTATTCGAGGACGGCCGCCTGCGGGACGTGATCCGCGGCGAGGAAACCCAGGTCTTCGGCCTGGACGCGCCTGACGACGCCGTCATCGTCGGTCCCGGCACCCACAGCAAATGGATCCGCACGGCCGGCGGACGGATCACCGATTTCCGAACCTTCATGACCGGCGAACTGTTCGCCGCCATCCGCAAGGGCACCATCCTGGGCGCAGACATGGGCGAGCCCGGCGTGGACGGCGAGGCCTTCGCCGCGGGGGTGGCGCGGTCGCTGCGCGATCCCGCCGTCACCGCCGCCCTGTTCTCGGTGCGGGTCGAGGGTCTGGCCGGCCGCCTTTCGCCCGCCTCGTCGGCTGACTATCTGTCAGGCCTGCTGATCGGGGCCGAGGTCGCGACCCAGGCCGACGCCAACCATCGTCCCATCATCCTGATCGGCGCCGAGGCCCTGAGCCGCCGCTATGCCGCCGCCCTGGCGCAGGGTGGGTTCCAAGACGTCCGCATCGCGGACGGCGCCGCCGCCACGGCCAAGGGTCTGTGGCGCATTCACGAGGCCGCACACCGATGATCCCTGTTTCCATCGAAAGCCTGGACGCCCTGCCGCTGATCGCCATCCTGCGCGGGCTGAAACCGGACGAGGCGGTCGAGGTCGGAGAGGCCATCGTCGCCGCCGGTTTCCGCTGCCTGGAAGTGCCGCTGAACTCGCCCGAGCCGCTGGAGAGCATCCGCCGTCTACGTCAGGCGCTGGACGGCCGCGCCCTGGTCGGCGCCGGCACGGTGCTGAACGTCGCAGCGGCGCGAGAGGTCGCACAGGCCGGCGGCCAACTGATCATCTCGCCCAACACCAATGTCGAAGTGATCGCCGAGACCAAGACCCTGGGCCTGCTGTCCCTGCCCGGCTTCTTTACGCCGTCCGAAGCCTTCGCCGCCCTGGACGCCGGGGCCGACGCCCTGAAGCTCTTCCCTGCCGAGATCGCCGGACCCAAGGGCCTGAAAGCGGTGCGCGCCGTCCTGCCCGCCGAAACCCGCATCTACCCCGTCGGCGGCGTCGATCCCGACAGCATGGGCGCCTGGCGCTCAGCCGGCGCCTCCGGCTTTGGCATCGGCTCAGCCGTTTTCAAGCCGGGGCAATCAGCCGAACAGGTCGCCCGTCAGGCGGCGGGATTTGTAGTGCAGTGGTGCGATTTGAAATCCACATCGCGCTGACCAATCGGTCCAGCTATCGAGCATGACCTTCATAAATCAGTTTCAAGTCGAGAAATCAGTTATAGATTTCAGTGTCTTGAAGCGCCACATTCATTCTCCCATCCCGAATGACGCACTTGCCGAAGCGCCAACTGACCGATCGTGATAAGCTCCACCTTGTGTTCAAAGCGCTGTCGGAAATGGTCCGTCGATTTGCCTTCGTTTGCACCCTGTTGCTGACGGTGGCCTTCGCCATGCCTGCGTTTGAAAGCCATGCCTGCGCGACGGAGGCCTCAGGCGGCGTCCAAATGGTCGAGACGGTCGGCGGCGCTGATGGTCAGTGTCCCGACTGCGGCCCGGCGTGCGCCAACGGCTGCTGTCATGCGCCGCATTCCGCCATGTCCAGCGACTTGGCGACGCCGCGCTTCGTCGCGGTCTTCGGCAAGCCCCAGGCCTGGACCGACAGCGTCGTGGGGCCGCTCGGGCGGCCTGACGGTCCCGAGCGCCCCCCGAGAGCCTGATCCTCGGCCGGACCTGGCGTCCGGCCCTTCCTGAGCCCTGCGCGTGGCAGAGACGTCGCGCGTCCTGAACTCTGGGCCCGGCCGTGCGCCGGGCGAGGATCGATCATGATTTCGAAGACATACTGGCTGATGACCGGCGCGGCCGTGGTCGTCGCCCTGGGCGCGGGCTTTGGCGCCGCGCAAATTCTGGACCACCCACCGGCCAAGGCCGAACACGTCGAGGCGGGCCACGCCGAAGACGAAAATGGCGAAGCGGCCTTCGTCGCCCTGACGCCGCAAGAGGCCGCGCAAGCCGGGGTATCGGTCGTCGCCGTGCAGCGTGGCGGCGGCGCCGAACTGAAACTGCCGGGCCGCGTGGCCTTCGCACCCGGCGCCGAGGCTGCGGTGGATGCGCCGCTGGGCGGCGCCGTGGTGCGCGTCCATGTCGGCCTGGGCGATCGCGTGGCGGCCGGTGCGCCGCTGATCACCGTGCGCAGTCCGGACGGCGCCGCCTCCCGCGCCGACGCCGACGCGGCGGGTGCGACGGTCCAGGCCGCGCGCGCCGCCGAACGGCGCGATCGCACCCTGTTCGAACAGGGCTGGGTCTCACAGGCGCGCCTGGACGTCACGGCCGCCGAGACCCGTCGTGCGGAGGCGCAACACCGCGCCGCCCGCGCCCGCGTCGGCGCATTCGGCGCGCCCGGAGCGGACGGGCTGACACTGGTGCGCAGCCCCATCGCGGGCGTCGTCACCCGCCTGAGCGCGTCGCCGGGTCAGGTGCTGCACGAGGAGGCCTTGCAGGTCGCCGCCGTCACCGATCCCGGCCGTGTGGAACTGGTGTTCGAGGCGCCGCCCGCCGCCGCTGCGATCCTGAAGGTGGGCGACAGGCTGGAAAGCACGGTCGCCGGATCGCGCGTTATGTCCGGCGTCGTCGTCGCCATCGCCCCGGCCAATGCGAACGGGGTCGTCGTGGTTCGCGCCCGTCCGGTCGGCGAGACGCCCCCGGCGGGATCGGTCGTCTCGGCTCGCGTTTCGGCCGGCGTTGGGACGGGAACGCCTGTCGTGCCGATCGACGCGGTGCAGACCATAGAGGGCGCGCCGTGCGTCTTCGTTCAGGAGGACGGCGGGTTCCGGGCGCGCCCGGTCGTGACCGGACGAACCTCGGACGGCCGGATAGAGATCGTGTCCGGCCTGACCGGGACCGAGCGTATCGCCGGCGTCGGCGCTTTCCTGCTCAAGGCCGAACTGGCCAAGGGCGAAGCCGAGCACGGACATTGATCATGCTGAACCGGATCATCGACGCCGCCGTGCGTTTCCGCTGGCTGGTCGTGGGACTGGCCGTCGTCCTGGCCGTCCTGGGGGCGCGCGAACTGTTGCATCTGCCCATCGACGCCGTGCCCGACATCACCAATCGACAGGTGCAGATCACCACCGTTGCGCCGGCGCTAGGACCGGAGGAGGTCGAACGCCAGGTCACCTTCCCGCTGGAGACGGCGCTGGCGGGGCTGCCGGGCCTGACCGAGACCCGCTCCCTGTCGCGGCATGGCTTCTCGCAGATCACGGCCGTCTTCACCGACGCGACCGACATCTATTTCGCCCGCAATCTGGTCAACGAACGACTGCAGGCCGCGCGCGAGGATTTGCCAGAGGGGCTCTCGCCCTCGATGGGACCGGTCGTGACCGGCCTGGGCGAGGTCTACATCTGGACGCTGGAACTGACCGGCCCCGCCGCGCGGCCTGGGGCGGTCTATGTCACGCCCGAGGGCGAACGCCTCGTCACCGATCAGGAGAAGGCCACCTATCTGCGCACGGTTCAGGACTGGCTGGTCGCGCCCCAGCTGAAGACGGTGCCCGGCGTCGCCGGCGTCGATGTGCTGGGCGGCTATGTGAAGGAATATGCGGTCCATCCCGACCCCAGCCGACTGGCCGCCTATGGCGTCGGCCTGGTGCAACTGGTCGAGGCGCTGGAGCACGCCAACCGCATCGCGGGGGCCGGATACGTCAATCGTGCGGGCGAGGCCTATATCGTGCGCGCCGACGCCCGGCTGAAAAGCCTGAACGACCTCGCCCAGACGCCGATCCTGAACCGGGGCGGCCAGGTGATCCGCGTGTCCGACGTGGCCACGGTCGAGATCGGCCGCGCCCCCCGTTTGGGATCCGCCAGCGCCGACGGCCGTGAGACGGTGGTCGGCACGGCCCTGATGCTGCAGGGCGAGAACTCGCGCGAGGTGGCGCACCGCGTCGGCGAACGGCTGAAGGCCATTGCGCCCAGCCTGCCGCCCGGCGTGGTCCTCAAGCCGGAACTAGACCGCACCGAACTGGTCGAGGCGACCATCCGTACGGTGGAGCACAATCTGTTGCTCGGCGCGCTGCTGGTCGTCGCCGTGCTGTTCTTAGCCCTGGGCAACGTGCGGGCGGCGATCATCACCGCCCTGGTCATTCCGCTCAGTTTCCTGTTCGCCGCCTCGGCGATGAACCGTTTCGGCATCAGCGCCAATCTGCTCAGCCTGGGCGCGCTGGACTTCGGCCTGATCGTCGACGGCGCTGTGGTGGTGATCGAGAACACCCTGCGGCGCCTGGGCCTGAAGCGGACGGAGACGGGTCGCCCGCTGACGACCGCCGAACGGCTCTCGGTCGCGGCCGCCTCGGCGCGTGAGATGGCGCGACCCGCCGCCTTCGGTCAGGCGATCATCCTGCTGGTGTATGCGCCTTTGCTGATGTTCGAAGGCGTCGAGGGCAAGATGTTCGGGCCGATGGCCGCCACCGTCATGCTGGCGCTCGCCGCAGCCTTCGTCCTCAGCTTCACCTTCGTGCCCGCCATGGCCGCCCTGTTGGTGCGCGAACCCAAGGCGGATCATGAGGAGACCCGGCTGACCCGCGCGGCCAAGGCCCGCTACCAGCCGCTTCTCGCACACGCCATCGCCCGACCACGGCGTGTCTTGGCCGGCGCGGGCGTCGCCTTGCTGGCCGGCGTTCTCGCCTTCCTGACCCTGGGCCGCGAGTTCGTGCCGCAACTGGATGAGGGCGATGTGCTGGTCCAGGCCCTGCGCGTGCCCTCGACTTCGCTGGAACAGAGCCAGGCGATGCAGTTCCAGGTCGAACGCGCCTTGAAGGCCATGCCCCGGGTCGATCGGGTCTTCACCCGCACCGGCACCGCCGAGGTCGCATCGGACCCCATGCCGCCGTCGATCTCGGACACCTTCGTCATCCTGAAAAATCGCCGCGACTGGCCCGATCCGCGACTGCCGAAAGCCGATCTGGTTGCCGACATGGAGGCGCGGCTCTCGGCCCTGCTCGGCAACAATTACGAGTTCACCCAGCCCATCGAAATGCGGTTCAACGAACTGATCGCGGGTGTGCGTTCGGACGTGGCGGTCATGGTCTATGGCGACGATTTCGCCGCCATGGAGCGCACGGCCCAGCAGGTGGCGCGCGTCCTGAACGGCATCGAAGGCGCGGCGGACGTGCGGGTCGAACAGGTCTCGGGCCAGCCGACCATCACCGCCAGCGTGGATCGCACCGTGGCGGCGGCGCAAGGGATTCATGCCTCCGACGCGGCGGACGCCTTGGCCATCGCCTTCGCCGGCCGTTCGGCCGGTCAGATCAACGAGGGCGACCGGCGCTTCGATGTCGTCGTGCGGCTGGACGACGCCCTGCGCGCCGATCCGGCCGTGATGGAGCAATTGCCGGTCATGCCCGAGAACGCCCAGTCCGGGGCGCCGACCGTGCCCCTGTCCTCGGTCGCTCGCTTCGATGTCGGCGAAGGGCCGAACCAGATCAGCCGCGCCGACGGCAAGCGCCGCATGATCGTCCAGGCCAATGTCCGCGGCCGCGATCTGGGCGGTTTCGTCGCCGAGGCGCAAGCCAAGGTCGCCGAACAGGTTCAGCCGCCGCCATCCGGCTGGATCGATTGGGGCGGTCAGTTCGAGAATCTGCAACGCGCGTCGGCCCGTCTGGCGCTGATCGTGCCGATCGTCTTCCTGACCATCGGCCTGTTGCTCGTGATGGCGCTGCGATCATGGAAGGACGCGGCCCTGGTGTTCGCGGGCGTGCCGCTGGCCCTGGTGGGCGGCGCCTTGGCGCTGGCGCTGCGAGGCATGCCGCTATCGATCAGCGCAGCCGTCGGCTTCATCGCCGTCTCGGGCGTGGCGACGTTGAACGGCCTGGTGCTGATGCAGGCCATCCGCCAACGCCTGAGCGAGGGCGACCCGCCGGCCAAGGCGGCGCTCTACGGCGCCGTCAGCCGCCTGCGCGCCGTCCTGACCACGGCCCTGGTCGCCGTCCTCGGCTTCGTGCCCATGGCGTTCGCCTCAGGCGCCGGCGCCGAGGTGCAAAAGCCCTTGGCCACAGTCGTCATCGGCGGGCTGACCACCGCAACGGTCCTCACCCTTATCGTCCTGCCGGTGCTCGCGGGATGGCGCAAAGCGGATGCGGTCTGTGATGGGGTCTGACATGGAAATCGCGTCTGCCCTTACTAGCGACGACCCTCTCGGACAGACGTTCGCCCCCCGGTTGAACGCGCTACTCCCCGATTTCGGCGACCAGGGCCTTCAACGCCCGGGGGTTGAGCGTGGCCCACAGGATCAGGGCTGTCAGCAGGGGGGCGATTGAATAGGCGACGTAGCGTCCGATGATCGCCACTTGAGCAAGCAAGGCGGGCAAGGGCGGTTGATCGGCGCGAATGCGGACGCCCAGCGATTCGGACGCCAAATCCGGGCTCAGCATCGGGGCCAGGTCGCCCCACACAGCCAGGACCAGAAAGAGGATGAAGACGAGGCACAGGACCGGAACGGCGATCGCCGCCATTCGCCAGACGCTCTCCACGCGCGGTGGGGCGATCATGAAGGCGGCCAGTAGTGGAAAACCCAGCATCATGCGGCGCAGCGCTTCCTGACTGAGCGGCAGGGTAATGGGACGGCCAGATTCGGTCAGATGCGTTCCGACCGCCCAGCCGCCGCCGGCCATCGGCTCAATCGCCCCGGTCAGTCCGAAGAGGCGGAAGACGATCTCCGCAACCGGCCGCAAGGCGGCGATGACCAGATCCGCACCCCAAATCCACCAGAGCGGCAGAAGAACGATCAGGGACAGGCCGGCCCACATCGCGAAACGGCGACGCGCGGCGTCTTCGGGCGTGCGGGCGGCTGGACGCGACATCCGGCTCATGCCGCGACCGACGTGGCGGCGGTCCGGTCGTCGGCCTCGCGCCGCGCCTGCCAACGTGTCCAGAAGAAGAAGATCAGCAACCCCTCCAGCCCGATCATGGCGTCCCAGACATAGTGGTGAAAGAATTCGAAAACCTCTTGCGACCCGCGCGAGAGGTACAACAGGCTGATAATGCGCAGCAGGTTGATGGTCTGAAGGGCGACGATGCCGGCGGCCGCGCCGATCAGGCCGTATCGCAGCTTGCCGGGAAAGGCGATGATCGCCGCCGTCAGCAGGGCGCAGACCTCCACGGCGTTGCAGCCCGCCAGCACCTGCACGGCGCCCTTGCCGTCATCAAAGCGCAGAATGGCGCCGTCTGCGATCACCCGATCGTCGACCAGATCGATCAGCATAGCGCAGGCGTGCACCAGGCTGCGGGTGAAGGGGGCGACGAACAGGCGCTCGGCCCAGGGCGTGGCCAGAACGCTGAACAGCGCCACGGTGATCAGCAGGAACAGACCCAGATACTGGACGGCCGGCGACTTCAGCATCGACGTGGCTCTCGGCATTGACGCGCTCCCTGCCCGTGACGGTGCGGGCGTTTTGGGCCAGCCTAGGCGAACTGACGCCGGCGCTGAAGATGGAGCACCGCCCCGCCCGCCAGAATCGCGGCGAACAGCATCATCGCCCATTCGGTCATCGTGGGAACGGGCGCGGGCGTGGCAGGCGGCGCCACATTCGCAACACGCAACACCCTGGAAGTATTGTAATCTCCAGCGTACAAATCGGCGTTTCTGAACGCCAAGGAGTATATGCTCGCGCCTTGAACTCGGGTGACGAGTGCGGGGGCTCCGCCATTTGGCGGAAAGCGATAGATTTCGCCCGCGTTCGGACCTGAGAACAACCCGGAATGGATATTGCCTGCAGCATCCTTTGTCAGGCTGTAACTCTCTCCGTCAGGCAAAACACCGAAGGTCGAGACCGTATTCCCCGAACACTGATAAATGCGGGCGTCTGACTGTGAGACCGCCAATGGATTGCCGGCGGCGCTGATGACGATGGTGAAACTGCCTGTCGGCAAATTGCATACAGCGCTGGCCGCACCGCCTCCCTCAGGTGTGCGGAAAATGGTCTTGCTACCGAACGACGCGCCATACAGGCGGCGCGCATCATCGAAAGCCAAGGCGTAGAGTTCGGTCCCAAAACCTGTCGCATATGCCGAGGCGTCGGCAGTCGTGGCGCCCGGCGCGTATCGATAGACCTCGCCGTTATTGTTCGGGACATACAGAGCATCGTCAGGCCCGATTATGCCCCCCTGGCCAGAGCCCGGAGTGTTGATGACTAAAAGAGCGGCGCTCCCCCCACCCACTGGGACCCTCGATATTCTGTCGAATGCAGGTTCTGCGACATAGAGTTGGCCGCTCCGATCAAACCACAGACTGAACGGATTGTTTGCCCCGGTCGCATATGTCGTGACGGTCTGCGCCGAAGCGCTTGCCGGCGCCAGAAGGACGACGCCGGCCAGAAACGCGGCCTTGATGTGATCGCGAAGCTTGAGAGCAAGCGGGCGGGTGGTGTTGGTCAACACGGTTTCCAGTCGAACAGTGTGGTCACAGACGCCCCGACAGGCCGGAGGCGGGGCTCAACGCTTAAATTTTCAGGCGAGCCGGCGTCGGTATTGGAGGTAGAGCGACGCACCGCCGCCCAGCATGGCGGCGAACAGGATCATCGCCCATTCGGACAGGGTCGGAACCGGCGCCACGCCCGGCGTCGCGGTCAGGCTGACATTGTCGTAGTTGGCCTGGGCGCCCGAACTGTTCGCCAGTCGTACGCTGAGGCGCTGACCGATCAGCGGACCGGCAGCCGGCGCCGTCCACCGCACCGTGACGGGCGCGAACTGTCCCGAGCCGGGAGTGACGCTCTGCGTGCCGACACGCGTGCCGCCAACGACACCGCCCTCTGTAACCGTGCCGCCGACCCAGAGTTCGAGACTGGGCGTGACAGCGGGATTGTCCGTGCGCCGCCCGAACTCGGCGGTGAGTTCGTAGACCTCATTAGCCACCACGGCTTTGGTCGTCTGCTGGGCGATGGCGTTGGCGCCGTCGTTTGTATAGGCCCATTGATTGCCGTTCGGTGTCATCAACTGAGCGCGTTCGTAACCGATGCCGAAGGGGACAGGGCCGGCCAGACTTCCGGTCCAGTCGGGGATGTCGCCGACCGTACTGCCGCCCGGCGCGATGGCCGGACTCTCAAAGCTCGGATTGGCGACGTAGTTCTGCGCGGTCGCGGGCGCCGCAAGCGCCAGGCAGGCGACAGCGGCGACGCCTGCAAGATTGAGTAAGCTGGCCAATGAATTTCCCCGACGAGACGTTCGGCCCTCCGCCGACGCCTTCATGACCGCCGGATGCCACGTGCATGCGAAACGAGGAACGCCTGTACGTCTCACGCCGGTGAGACGCACAGGGTTTGACAAAACCCTGCAAGATCAACCGTCTTTACATCCGGCCGGTGAACTGCGCATCAAGGGGGATGGCTCGCGCTTTCCTTTCGTGATCCAGGAGTTCGCGTGCCCTACCCCCGTACGATCGCCTGGGATGTTTCCACCGCCACCGTGCCGGACGCGCTGGAGCGCTATCTGATCGCCATGGCCGACATCTACGAGGTGTCCGGTATCGGCGAAGAGGATCAGGCCAACTTCTACAATCACATGCGCAGCACCCTCAGCGCGGTCGGCGGGATCGGTACAGGGCGGTCCGTCCAGCAGACCCTGAGCCGCGGCCCCGACCTGTTGAGGCGCTCGTCCGTCGATGGCCTGAACCTGGTCATCAACCGGTCCGCGACGGTCGGCGAATATGACGGCCGAAGCGCCCAGGCCATGCCCGGCGCCCTGCAGATCCGCGATTTCGGTCGGCTGTCCTCGACCAGGCTGGAGACGGTCGATTTGCTGGCGATCATGGTGCCGCGCAACCTGGCGCCGCCTCCCCTGCTAGGACCGGAAATGCATGGACGGATCCTGTCGCCCGAACTGCCCGGCGTCAGGCTGGTGAAGGGCCAGATGCAGATTCTGGCGCAGGAGGCGGCCGAACTGAGCGACGCCGCCCTTGATGCGGCGATCCAATCGCTGCTGCTGGTGATCGGCCGGGTCGCGGGCATTGAGACGTCCATCGGTTCGCCGGAAATATTCACCATCCAGGGCACAGTGCGGCGTCTTGCGGTGGATTTCATCGAGACCCGGCTGGACGCCGGAGACGTCGCCTTCGGCCCGGCCGACATCGCCGCCGCCGCAGGGGTGTCGCGCGCGACCCTGTATCGCTCTTTCGAACGGGTCGGGGGCGTGAACCGCTTCGTTCAGGAGCGGCGGCTGCACCACGCCCGCCAGGCCTTGAGACAACGAATTGACCTGAAACCTTCCATCGCTGAAATCGCCTGGAGCTATGGCTTCACCTCCGTCAGCCACTTCAACCGCCTGTTCCGCGAACGTTTCGGCTATCCGCCGTCCGAAGTGCCTCCGGCCGGCCCTCAGCCGCACATCGTGCTGTCGGACGGTCCGATCCGTCACGATCTGCTCAGCGACTGGTTGGCGGAGATCGGATCCACCGAGCCGATGTAGGCCGTTGGGCCGACAAGACGTTGGCCTGCGCCGGCAAGCCGCGCCTTCCCAGTCCTTCCGGGATGTTGGGTCGCAACCGATCCCGCGAGAGTGAAGCGACCGAAGTCTCTGGGGCGTGAGACGCTCAGGCGTTCTCAAACCTCGGCAAGCCTGCGAGCAACCCCACAAGCGCGCGGTCATCAATGACGAGGCCCGCTGACAGACAGGGGGTGACAGGTGAGCGTCCATAAAGAAAGAACCGCGCCAGTGCTGCTGCGGCTTCTGACCTGGGTCACACAGAGAATCTTCGCCGAAGTGCCCAGGATCAGGTGACCGTGACAGCCGACTGGACACCGGACTTGGGGTTCCACCCTCGCTTCGGCGGACAGCGGCGTGGCGAACAGAGAGGAAGTCGCTTCCTTTCGTGAATACAACGCCTTGCCTCGTCTAACGGGGCGTAAGGCGCATATTGAAATCCCTAGGGATTTTTCCCGTTTGGCTAACCCTTCGGGACGCCTGCCGGACAAGAAAAACCCCGCCAGCGTTGCAGCGCTCGACGGGGTTCGAATGGGCTTGGCACAACACTCAAGGCCGAAGGCATCCTACCCCCTGCCCTGCCCGGCCGCAACGTCGGAGGCGCGCCGATGACCCGCCGCCTCGATCCGGAAAACTTCGTCGCCGAAAAACTGGCCTGGCATCAGCGCATCGCCAGCGACCCCAAGATCAGCCTTCAGGCCAAGGCCGTCGCCGGCTTCATCCTTCACGACCTGAACCCCTGCGAGGGCGGCGCCTGGCGCGGCCAAGAGAGCATGGCCACGAGCTTGGGCGTCAGCCCCCGGCAGCTGCGACGCCTGCTCGAAGAGTTGAAGACCGCAAACTATCTCGAGATCGAGGTCCGCAAGGGACGCGGCCGCACCAACATCTGCCGCGCGACCTTGCCCGACGAAGCGGCAGAGACACCGCAAAACCGGACATCTGCGACCGATCAAACCCGCGAAAGGCGGACGCAGACGACCGCTCAAACGCCAGAAAACCGGACATCAGCGACACGAAAGCCGGTCACCGGTGACCGACAATACCTTTATGACCCCATTAAAAGATTTCGAGCCGCCGAAAGCCAACGACCAGATGGCGGCGCCGGGACGCCGGCGCGGCTCATCCCGTTCGCCCAGACCGAGATCCGCCAGGCGGTCGTCCAGATCGCGGGGGAAGGCGCGGCGGTAAGCTACCTGGATCACGCCAGATGGGAGCCCGACGAACGGCGCATCCTCTGCACCAGCCCCACGGCGTTCGCCCGATTGAAGGATCTCGTCGGCCGTCCGCTGGCAATGAGAGGCGTGTCTATCGCATTGCAGCCCTGCGGACCCCGGCAGCTCGCGGCCTGATCGAGAGGCATGCGGCGAATACACCCGACATTCACCGCATAAATTGCGCCGATTATGACTTGCCCTTGCGGCGAATAGCCTACACATTCACCGCAGAAAGCGCGGCAAATATGACCTACATTCACGAACTGGCCGATTGGCCCAGCCTGACCTGGGACGACAGCGCCCTCGCCCAACCGCTCGCCGCCGTCCGCCATCGCCAAGGCCGGCTGATCGGACGGATGGAGGCCTTGGGCTTTCCGCTGCGCGAGGAAGCCGTCCTCCGCACCCTGACCGAGGACGTGCTGAAGTCCAGCGAGATCGAGGGCGAGGTCCTCGACCGCGACCAAGTCCGCTCCTCCATCGCCCGCCGCCTGGGCATGGACGTCGTCGGCCTGGTCCCTGCGGATCGCGACGTCGAGGGCGTCGTCGAAATGATGCTCGACGCGACCCAGAACTACGCCCAGCCGCTCACCGCCGACCGCCTATTCGGCTGGCACGCCGCCCTCTTCCCAACGGGTCGCAGCGGCATGAGCCGGATCACCGTCGGTGCCTGGCGCAGGCCGGACGGCGACCCTATGCAGGTCGTCTCAGGCCCGGTCGGCCGCGAACACATCCACTACGAGGCCCCGGCTTCCTACCGTCTCGACACCGAAATGACGGCCTTCCTGCAATGGTTCGAGACCGCCACGCCCGACCCGGTGCTGAAGGCCAGCGTCGCCCACCTGTGGTTCGTCACCAACCACCCCTTCGACGACGGTAACGGCCGCATCGCCCGCGCCATCGCCGACCTCGCCCTCGCCCGCGCCGAGAGCACGCCCCAACGCTTCTACAGCATGTCCGCCCAGATCCGCGCCGAGCGGAAGGCCTACTACGAGACTCTGGAGGCGACGCAGAAAGGCGGCCTGGACGTCACAGCCTGGCTTCTGTGGTTCATCGCCTGCCTCGACCGCGCCTTCGACGGCGCCGAGACCATCCTGGCCAGCGTCATGCGCAAGGCCCGTTTCTGGCAGGCCTTGGCCGATCAGCCGCTGAACGAACGCCAGAGGAAGGTGCTGAACCGCTTGCTCGACGGCTTCGAAGGCAAGCTGACCAACGCCAAATGGGCGGCGCTGGCGAAGACGTCGCCAGACACGGCGCTGCGGGACATCAACGATTTGGTGCAGCGTGGAGTGTTAGAGAAAAACCTGGGAGGTGGGCGGAGCACAACCTATTCGCTCGCGCTCTAGACGTCGCCTCCGTTGTCTTTATGGGCAAACCAAATCGACCGAAGATCAACATAGCACTTCTGACCCATTGTGAAACGACTGGGCTGGCCGGGCACACTGGCGGCGACTTCGTGCCCACCAGCGCAGCAACCTTTCCGGCTATTGACATCACCTTAGATCAACTCTTCGTTGCAACTTGTAAATCCGTGAGAAACTCCGAACCCGGCTCTAAGCCTGTAATTAGTAGTCGATCACGCGCGCGGGTCGCAGCGACGTAGAGGAGGTAGCGCTCGGTTTCGTAGACGTCATCTAGATCAGAGGCCTCTACGATCGAGCCAATGCGTTCGGGCAGAGGCAGTACGTCATCGTCACATGCCATAACGATCACCCAACGAAACTCCAGGCCCTTCGCCAGATGCATGGTTCCGATCGATATGCGACCCTCGATGTGTGCTTGTCTGTCGGAGATTTCGACACAAGCCAGACCGGCTGCAGCTATGGCTTCGCGAGCACGCGTCAACTCCCGACGCGAGCGAACAAAAACCCCGATCTGTTCGGGGGCAACGCCGCCTGCCAGACCAACCTGAAGTTGCGCCGCGACTGCTGATTGCTCTTCCTGTTCCGATACAAATAGCCGGATTTCCGGCGCGGGGCCGTCAAAGACGGAGATCGTGCCGCGCCGGTCCTCGTCGCGCCCATCCACATCGCGCACCACCGGCGGCAGCAGCGCGTCGGCCGCCTCTCGTATTTGCTGTGAGGTGCGGTAGTTGACCTTGAGCGTGGTCGAGCGGCCACGAATGTCGGCGCCCAGGTCTTTCCAGGAGTAGGGCTGCTGGAAAATACGCTGGCCCAGATCACCCGCGAAGAACAGCCGATCCGCGCCCTCCGGCGGCACAATCGTACACATCAGCCGCAACTCCGCGACACCGAGGTCCTGCGCCTCGTCGATGACGACATGGCTGAACGGTTTGTCGGCCTGATCAGAATAGTGGTCCGCCAACCGATTGAACGCCATGGGCCAGGTCAGCAGGGCCTGCTCCGTCAGCTTGCCGCGCGCACTCTCAAATACGGGCCAAAGAGCATCCCGCTGGCGGGAGCCCAAACGGCTCTTGCGGCCCAGGCGGGGGACGACGGCATAGTCGTCCGCAGATTTGACTTCGCGCGGGTCGATGACCTGAGACCACTCGACCAGTAGGAAGCGGGTGGAGAATCCTTTCAGACCCAGCTCCGCTGCGGCCTCCGTCAGTGCGGCCTCGACCTGCTGCTCTGATGCGATCCTCGGCTTGCGGCCGAAGGCGAGCTGGAACAGCTCCATCGCCAAGGCCTGGAATGAGGCGACAGTGATCCGTGGGGCGACTGACCGATCAGGGCCCATCAGCACGGCCAGCTTGGCTTCGAGATGGCGCGCCAGGGGCTCGGAGAAGGTTGTCAACAGGACACGCGGATCCACGTCCGCCCGCGCGGCTCGCACGGCGCGGTGCAGGGCGACGACTGTCTTACCCGTCCCAGCCGATCCCGCCACCCGGGCCGGGCCGTTGTATCGACGCTCGACCACCGCGCGCTGCGAGGGGTGCAGGAACACCGACCACTTGTCCCAAGGCGCATCCAGAGCGGCGGCCAGTTCGTCCGCATTCTCGAAGGCGACGAAGCGGCGACGGGCGTCCGGATGCTGGTAGGGGTCAGGTGAAACCGGCTCGACCAACGGCTCGGGCGGCTTGAACCGACCGGTGGAGGCATATTCCAGCAACGCCTCGGCGGCCTCACCGGGCAGATGATCGACCAGGTCGAAGAAGGCGTCCTCGGTGGTGCGGCGCACCGGCGCCGTCCATTCGGCCGGGACACCGACGGCCAGAAGCGCCTCGTCGTCCAGACCATCGAACAGGAACCGAGCCGGCGCTTCGTGCACAGTCGCAACAGTGGTCTCGGGCTCGGCCCACATCCGCGCCAGATCAGGTTGGGCCTCCTCGACCCGCTCCAGCACTTCGACGATCTGCACGGCGCCCGTGCGCGGGTGCGTCTCGATCCGCCGCCGCTCCGCCCAGGCATAGGCCTCGTCATGGTGATCGACATAGGCCACCAACAGACTTGCACCGGTCTTGTGCAGGATCAGGCGGATGTCGCGATTGACCCGCGCCGACCAGAAGTTCGGGTCCTTGGACTTGTCGATCCGATGCATCTGCAACCCCGGCGCGGACGGGTCGAGTTGCAGGTCCATTACGCTGACCTTCACCGCCTTCTGGTCCTGCGCCGGCAGGCGCGCCAAGGCGTCGGTGAAGGTGGCTGCGAGGCGGAAGTCCATCAGGCGGCGCCGTTGGCGATCTCTCGCCAGCGCTCCTGTACGTCACCCAGATCGTCAGGCCCGAACCGTGCGACGGTCTCTCCATCCACGTGGAGTTCGAAATGCGCCTCGTCACCTGGTCGCGGGACGTAGCAGACGAACACGGCATTCACGCGCGATGTCTTTATGGCCGAGTAGGTATCGACCCACATCCATTCCGGATCATCCTTGGACCGTCCGATCTTCAGACCCCCGGCCTCGGTGTAAGTCGTCCGCTTGTTCTCCTTCACAGTCTGCGAAATCTGCACGAACGGCTGAAGGGCGTCGGTAGCGGTCTGCTGATTCCAGCGAAGAGACGCATAGTCTCGCGACCGGGCGGCGCCGCGTCGGGTCAGCTCCTTCAGCACCTCGGTGGCGACATCATCGCGGCCAAGTCGGTTGGCGTTCTCAAGGAGCGCCTTGAGCTGGTCGACAGACAGATTGGGATAGTCGAACGATGACGTCATATCCGATCCTTCGTCGCCCATACCTTATGAACGCGCTTCAGTTCGTCGATCCAGCAGCGGAGGATGTCGGACGTGTCGCGACCGAGGTGGTTTGCGAGCTCGAAGAAGCCTGGCCCAGGCTGCATGTCGCCGGTTTTGTGAACCACGACGACCGTCAGCATTCCCCGGCCGGCCTCGTCTTCTTCAGAGGCGATCTCGCCGAGGAAATAAAACAGGCGCGGGTCGTGAGGCTCCATGCGGATGGCAGTCACCTCCCTGACCAAGTCTGAATAGGGGATCATCCCTCGTACACGAGCCCGACGGATCATGACGTCGCGGGCCTGCGCCTTGGCAGCATCCCAAGCCGCCCGATCGAAGCCGTGATTGAAATTTTCTCTCAGCATTTTCGGCCTACAGCGGGTTTTCGATCAGCACGGGGCCGAGGGGCAAAAACGACTTGGAAAGCAGAGCGCCCTTGCGCTTCTTCAGTCTCGTCAGCGGCACCTGTTGGGCTGCTGAAAGAGCGATCAGGTCAGAAACCTCGTAGAATATCTGCCATGGCCCGTCAGACGCGGTCGTCGGCGGTCGAAGTCGATCATGATGAGGGTGACGCCCCGCCTGGGTGCCTTCGAGACCAACGAACGTCCCGGACCATGTCACGCGAGCCGGAAACGCATCTGGCGCGTGGGATGCATAGAACAGGACTCGGATCTGCGCGTCCCTGGCTTCCGCCGCCACGATTGACATCACTTCAACGCTGTCGCTGCCGAACGCCACGCGCCCCATGGCCTCACAAATCGGGAGACCACTGAGCAAATGTTCGTAAGGAACCGGAGTCAGTAGTGCGACGTCAGACCAAAGCATTGTCCTTCGCTCCCTTCTTGTCGGCCATCTCGGTTCCATTGCCCCAGACCTGCCTGCCGATCTTCTTGAACTGAGCCACGGCCAAAGCGCCGCGCTCATTCCGGGCGCGACTTCCGGGCGCCAGTATGGCCTGCTCGACCGGCTCGCGATCGGCTTCCCAGATGGACAACGCTGTCAGGTCTTCGTCGAGCAACACCAGCAGCACGGCGTCCCACTCGGCCTCCAGCTTGATGGAGCCCAGCCGCTGTCCCGGCTTGGCGTCAGCGCCGTAGCACCGGGTTTTGACCTGAAGCTTGCGCCCATTGGGGTCGACAGCGTCGTAACCCGGCGAGCGAACGGGAGCGAGCTGATAGCCGAGCAGGCGAGCGACCTCGATCTCTCCCATCTCCCCTGTGACGCCCAACGACCTACCGGTCAGCGCGCGATACTCCACCGCAGCGCCTCGTATCCGCTCGACGAGCTCATCAAGCTTGTTCACTCGCCCCTGATCCCCCGATCTCGAACTATAGACGCGTAGACGGCCAGCCAAAGCCGAAGCGGCCGACGTAAAACTCAAAGTAGAGATACTCTAGATCGCTCTCCCAATCCGCAATGGCCTGATCCAGTCGGCTGTCTGATCGGCGTTTGGCGTTCCGTGCGAAGGCGGCGATGCTCTCTGCGATCTTTCGCAGACGAACGGCGCTGCCCGGATCGCCCCATTGGTCCAAGTAGGCCGCAGGAAACGCCGGCGGGATCACCCCGTCGAACACCTTTGCGAGGATGCTCTGGCGCAGCGGTGCGGACAAATCGGCGGTCTTGCCCGCGCGATACTCGAGAAAGCCAAGGACGCCCTCCTGAACCCATCCATCGGCAGCGATCGCCCCATTGCCTCCGGGCGCATCGGTCGAGGGCCAGTTGAAAAATCCATCCTTGGAAGCCGGATCGAGGCGGCGTCTCAGCCACTCGTTCTCGACGCCATCCAGCACCTGCTGCGCCGCCTTGTGAAACGCCTTCTTCTCTTCCGAGCCGAGGTGCTGGATGGCGTTGCGCCACACCCTGACCGTGTCGGTGAGCGACATGGACGGCAGCCGCTCGATGGTTCTGGCGGCCGACGGCGATATCTCCTTCCGCTCGGCCGGCTCCCAGCGTTTGGAGGGAGGCGAAGTCTGAAAGCGCTTGCCCGCCTTGCGTCGCTTCTTCTTCCCCCGCTCGCCCTGCGTCACACCCTGAACACCTTCATCACCTCGTCCCCGAAGTGGTTGATCACCTTCACAGCGATCCGCCCGTTGCTCGGCCGGTCAAACGGCCGTGACACATCCCGATACAGCGTCGACCAGGCGATCTCGTCGATCTCGGCCTTCAGGGCGGTCTTGAGCGACTTGTAGGGATCGTTGGCGCCCAGGAAGTAGGCGTGGCGAACGAAGAAGCTTTCCTCGTCATAGTCGGTGTCGATGAACCAGGCGGCGATCGACTTGGTGTCGCCGGACCGGATGTCGCCGGTGTTGGGGTCGAACACGTCCACGCCCAGCACCTTCACCTGGAGCTGATCGTCGGCCACGGTCTCGATCTCGACGTCGGGTTCGCCGAAAACGATGAACAGATTGCCCTTGCCTGTGTTCTTTAGCTCGCCGGCCATGTGAAGGTCCGGGTTGATCTTCGCGCGCAGGATCGGCAGCGGGCCCAGGCGGTTCAGCTCCGATGCATGAGCCTCGAAGTTGAAGGCGGCGGCGATCAGGACGTCGAAACGGGCGTCGGTCGCCTCGCGCGCGGCGGCTGTCAGGTCGGGACGGCTGGTGGTGCCGAACTCCGGGCCGATGAAGATGGCGGCGCGGCGCTCGACCTGTTCGCCCTCGGGCCCTTCCAGGAACCGGCCTTCGGCGGCGATATATTCGCCGGGCCAGGGGGTCAGGCTGGTGAACTCGATACGGTCGGCCTTGGCGCCCTGCTGCACGCCACTGGTCTTCAGGTTCTCCAGCACGATCTGGGCGAAGTCGGCGGGCGGGGCGCTGGCCAGGTTGCGGCGGCGCTTGCCCTCACTGGCCTGAACCTCGTCCCAAGCGGCGTCGGCGTCGCTGGGCACCACGCGGTGCGGTGACAGGCTCTCGACCGTGAACGGGCCGGCGACCCGCACCTTGGACTTGTCTTCATAAGGCCGGTCATAGAGCAGCTCGACATCGGCGCGCTTGGCGATACTGGCGTCGATCTCCTTCTGGCGGGCGATGCGGGCGTCCCACCAGTCGCGGTGCAGGGTGATGGCCTGATCGTCCCAGCCGACCTGAACCTCGCGCGGGATTTCCCACTCTTCGTAACCACGGCCCGTCTGGCGGTTCAGCGCCTCGCGCAACGGCTCCAGCTTCACCTGCCACTGCTCCCAGATCACGTCGATCTCGGCGTTCCGAGCAATATCGCGGAGTTGAATCCGCGGTGCACGTTCGCAAACAAAGCCTTGCCGAATATCGCCCTGCACGGCCGACATCGGTTGGGCGGCACCAGAGATTTCCTGCTCCTTGCGGCGTCCCTCCGGACTGTCGGCAATCAGATAATAGGGATAGCGGGCGCTCATCAGCCGAGTGCGCGCGAGTGCCAAAGCCACTCGGCTGGTATCTATTGTGATCCAACGCCGCCCGCATTGTTCTGCAACGTAGGCTGTCGTCCCAGAGCCGCAGGTGGGATCTAGAACTAGGTCACCAGGATCAGACGCCATCAACAAGCAGCGTTCGATGATCTGAGTCCCAGTTTGGACGACATACACTTTTGACTCGGCGAAGCCGGACTGGCGCGTGTCGTCCCAGATGTCGGAGAAGGTCTGATACGGGAAGTCGTCGAAGGGACGTGCGAAGCCCAACGTGCGCCCCGAGAAGGCGAGGCGTTGGGCTTTTGCCAGCCTCTGCATTCCCCTTTCATTCGTCTTCCAACCGCCAGACCCTGGCTTAAAGTCACGACCTTCAAAACTGTAGGTGAAGACCGTTGTCGCGCTTGCTGATTGGGATGTGATCGGATTTAGGCGAGCGACCCTCTCTCCCGTCTGCCCACGGGATGGGACAAGTCTTCCCGTGTCATCGAGTTGCATCCTGAAATTCGGATCGGATTCGACATCGCGCCTGAAATAGAGAGGCCGGTATTTTAACGAATCCTTTGAACGCGCATACCAGACAACAGCATCATAAGTGTTGTCCAAGTGAGAAGAGCCTTTTCCGGTCGTCTTTCGAATAATGACTTGGCTGACGAAGTTATTTTCTCCAAACACCTCGTCCATGACTGCTCTCACGCGGTGCACATTCTCGTCGCCAATCTGCACGAACACCGATCCTGTTTCGTGCAGCAGCTCCCGCATTACCGTCAGCCGGTCGCGCAGATAGGTGAGGTAGGAGTGGATGCCGTCCTTCCAGGTGTCGCGGAAGGCCTTCACCTGTTCCGGCTCGCGGCTGATGTCGGTCTGTTTGCCGTCCTTGACGTCGCGGCTCTGTGTCGAGACCTGCCAATTCGAGTTGAACTTGATGCCATAGGGCGGGTCGAAATAGATGCACTGCACCTTACCGGCCAGACGCTCGCGCTCGGCCAGGGACGCCATGACCTGAAGGCTGTCGCCCAGGATCATCCGGTTCGACCAGTGCTGGTCGTGCTGATAGAATTCGGTCTTCGCCTCGGGATTGATGCCGTTGAAGTCGGCGAACAGGTCGATGGTGTCGGGCTGGGCCGCCTCACCCTTGGCCGACTCGGACCGCCGCTTCAGGTCTTCGATGATCGCCTTCGGGTGGATCTTCTCCTGGATGTAGAGCGGCGGCGTCTGGACGATCAGGTCCGACCAGTCCTGGGTGTCCTTGCCGCGCCAGACAAGTTGCGCATCGCCCAGTTCGACCTCGCCCGTCTCGGCCAGTTGCTGAACCTGCGCCTTCGTCAGCCGCATGCGCGCGCCGTTCCAGACGATCTGAGGGTCCAGGTCTCCGTCCCGCTCGCGCCGCTCGCCCTCCGCCAGCGGCCGCGCGCGCGGATAGGCTGCCGGCTGCGCCGGGTTCATCTCCTCCAGATACTCGGCCGTCGACTGCAGCTCCGCCGTCGGAATGTTCTTCCGCGTCGCATCGTCGTGAACCAGGGTCGAAACCTGTTTGGGGCCTTTGGGCGTACGGGCCATCAGGCTTCTTCCTCTTTGTCGTGGACGGGCGTTGCGGCGGCGGCTTCCAGGACCGGCTGATCCATAAAGGCGGGCTCAACCTCGCCGCTGTAGTCCTGAGCCTCGTTCTGGCCCTGGCCGCGATAGACCGACTTGCCGGTCGCACCCTCGATCAGGCTCAGCAGCGCCTCCTTGCGGGCGGCGATGAAGCCATCGAAATCGTCGGCCCTCAGACGCCCGACATCGATCAGATGACTGGCGAGGTGCTCATCCAGCCGCGCCGGTTCTATCGGCGGGGCACTGTCCACGCCGTTCTCCAATCGCGCCAGATACGCGCTCGGCGCTACGCCGCCGATGATCCGGTTGGTGCGGGCCGCCAGCGGGGTCTTGTTGATGATGGAATCGAAGTCCTCCGCCGCGATCTTGGCCTTCTGGCACCAGGCCTTGGGGAAGATGTGGTGGATGTCGACCGCCTCGTCGAAATAGATCGTCTGGTCGAAGTCCTGACCCGAGCGGAAGTCATGGGCGCCGGCCTTCATCAACAGCGCGCTCACTCCCTTATAGGCCGCAGACAGACGCGTCCGCATCGAGTTGAGACGCTGGGCGTCGAAGGTCGCCTGCGCGACGGTGGAAGGTTCCGGGCCGCCCTTGATCCAGGCCGGAACCTCGAGAATGTCGCGCGCGAAACGCGACTCGGTCGCCGAGCCGTAGAGCTCGCCGAAGACGCCGTTCCAATACCAGCGCACCAGCTTTTGACGAACGGCGTCGCTTTCCCACTGGGTGTCGAGTTCGACCAGCAGAGCCGCCAGGGCGGTGATCTGCGACTGATACGGCAAGTCCTTGGCGCGGTAGATTTTCAACTGCCGCAGGAATCGCGCGGTGCGATCGAAGCCTTGTTCGACGGCATCCGCATAGGACTGATAGGCCGAAAGCGGCAGCTTCAGCAGCGACTGGCGTGTCGCGCTGACGGCCGGTAGATCGCGCCCCTCGCGACCAGCAGCTTCAGCCTCGCGCCGGATTTTCAACGTGTGCAGCAGGCTGATGGCCTGCATGAACTCGCTGCTGGTGATCTCCGAAAGAGTCGGATGGACCTTGAGACGCGCCTCGCGCGCCGCCCAGTCGTCGCGCAGGCGGAAGCCGTCTGCGGCGTAAATCGCCGTAACCAGTTCGAACGCATCCAGCGCCTTGCCGCCCGTGTTGACCTTCTCGAAGACCAGACACACAGCCTCCTTCGATGTGTCTCGATCCAGCGCGATAACCGGGACGTGGTAGCCCTTGAAATTGTCGAGGACGGCCTTTTGGAATTCTCGGAAGAAGTGACGCTTCTCGAGGTCGCCCTTCTCGATCCAGTAGTCGCCGAAACCGTCCTTCCACTCCTCGATGTCGAAGACGCGGTTCACCGGGAACATAAACGCCTCATATTCCCGTTCCGGCGACGAAAGGTCGAGGTCGATGTCTTTGCCGAAGTTTGAGCGAACGATCCGGTCCTCGGGCACACCAATAACCGCCTCGTCGCGAGCCAAGTTCGGATCGAGCGCCGCGCGCATGTCGAGGTAATACCAGCGTTTGACCTTGGAACCGCGCGCGGTGACCGTCTCAACCACCTGACGCCGCAGGGCAGTCTGATAGAGCGACGTCATCCGCTGCTGGCCATCCAGCAGGAGCGAAACCGGCGGAGTCACGGCGTTGGCGTTCGGCGCGCCCTGAATCAGGCGTGGCGCAAAGTTTACGTCTCCACCTGTCTCAAGAGTCATGAGTGCGCCGACGGGAAAGGCCTGCGAGATCGACGCAATCAGACCTTTGATACGCTCTTCATCCCAGACCCAGCTTCGTTGAAAGTCGGGCAGTTGAATCTTGCCCGCCTCGCAGTCCCGCAGCAGGTCGCCCAGGGCGATCGGATTTGTCTTGAAAGTCGCCGTCACAATCAGCCCCGGTCCTTGGTAGTGAATGTCTGGACCAGCGTGTCAAAGGCCGCATCCATCCCGTAGGGCTCAGTGAACTCGGCGAACGCCCAATGCCCCTGCGTGCTCAAGGCATTAACGCCGGGGACCCACAGCGCCTTCATGGTCTCGGCCTTGAGCTGGGCGTCGACGCCTCGATACCCCTTGGTCTCCAAGATCAGATTGAGCGGTTCGTCGCCGCCGTCGTCGATGCGCACAATGAAGTCGGGGACGTAACGGCGCGGCACGGCGCCATCGCGATAAGGCACCTCGAACTGCATGCCCTGGTTTTTCACATAGGCGATAACGCGCGGGTGGCGCTCCAGCACGCGGGCCAGTTCCGCCTCCCAGTCGCTGTCGAGCACCACATGGCTGACATGGCTGCGATCCGGCTCGGTCGTCCAAACGCCCTTGGTCGTATTGAAGTTGACGAAGCGGGTCGATCCACGCGGGTTGTAGGCGTCCAGGATCGCCTTGATCCGCTTCTCACCCTGAACGCCTCTCTGGCAGGCCAGGAAAATCAGCTCGGCCGCCTTGCCTTCCAGCTCCGGGTAACGGATCGCGCCGATGGGCACGCCCTTGGCGGTCAGATAGCCATCGCTGATCCAGCGCCGCGCGATCCGCTGCAGATCGCCGAACAGGTTCATCGGCGGGTCCTGCCCCTCGTCGCGATAGCGCGTGAACAGCAGCCGCTTGGCGATGTGGAAGGACAGTTCGCTGGGCCGGGTGGACTCGATGATCTCGGGCGTCAGCTCAACGCCTTCACCGACGATCCCCTCGTTCTGCACGATCGACGGGCCGACGTTTCCGGGGTTCAGTTCGAGTCGGCTGTCGTCCGTGAACTCGGCTGTTATGCGCTCGTCCGGCAGGTCGTAGCGGTAGCCTTCGACGCGCGGAAAGATGATCTCCAGCTCGGGCTTGTCGATCAGGCGCTCCTTAACCGCCTGGACCCGCGTGGACTTGGCCGGCTTCTTGACCTTGGCGACCACTGGCTCGGCAGTGAAGTTGAACGGAATGCCGAGGATGTCGGCGTACTCAACATCGAACAGACCTTGGGTGTTCAAGTCGTAGGACTGGCGACGCAGGCCCCGCCCCACGACCTGCTCGCAAAGAAGCTGGGTCCCGAAAGCGCGCACGCCCATGATGTGGGTGACCGTATTGGCGTCCCAACCTTCGGTGAGCATCGAAACCGAGACCACACAGCGGATCTGCTCGCCCAGACGCCCCTTGCGCCCGACTGTGTTCATCACCTCGCGCAGCACGTCCGTGTCCGTAAGGCCTTCGCCGGCGCGCTGGTCGCCGGTGCGTTCGATCAACTCGCGTTTGAACTGCTCGATCTCCGAACCCATCAAGTCCCGGTAGCTTGCGTCCAGAGCCTCGCCCGCCTCGAGCGCCTCCGAATCGACCAGCAGGGTGTTGAACCGAGTCAGGCGGTTGCCGTGCTGGTCATAGTTGCGGAAGAGCTCGAGATGGCCGGCATGGCGGAACCGCATCTCGCGGTCCTCGTCTGGCCGCTCGAAGCCCGAAATCCATTCATAGACCAACTTGGACGTCGCGGTATTGTTGCAGACGACGATGAAAACCGGCGGGGTATCCAGCCCGGCCTTCTCCCATTCATCGAAGGTTTTCACATAGTGGCTGTAGAGAGCGTAGAGCGCGGTCTGGAGTTCGGCCGGGAAGGTCGCCGCCAGCGGGTCCAGATCTCCCGACTTGCCCGCGCCCTTCTTGGGCATCCGCTTGCCGATGTGCTCCCATAGCTCGCGATAGATAGGGGCGTCGCCCGTCACGGCGTTGTCCGCGACGGGGATGCGCGGGAGCTTCACGATCCCGCACTCGATGGCATCCATCAGCGAGAAATCCGACACCGTCCAAGGGAACAGCGTCCCTTCCCGGTACCCGGAGCCGCGCAGGAAAAAGGGCGTGGCCGAAAGGTCATAGACCATCTGGACGCCGACCTTGCGCTTCAGCGATTCCAGACCGGAAATCCAAAGGCGCGCCGCCTCGGTATTGCGCTTGGCTTCCTCTCGCTCCTCGGCAGTGACCGGCGTCTCGGCGTCGCCGTCCGGTCGTTCGCGATAGCAGTGGTGCGCCTCGTCGTTGATCACCACGACGTTCTTGAAGCCAAGCAGTTCGCCGCAGGCGCGCTTCAGCATGGCGCCTTCGGTCTCAAGCGTCTGGACCGGCTCGCCGCGTCCCTGCAAGAAGGCGCGCCCGACCTTGCTCAGCTCCATCGTCTCCTTGCGCTTGAAGACGTGATAGTTGGTCAGAACCACCTTGGCCTTGCCCATGTCGGCCAGCAGGTCCTGCGGCACGAGTTCCCGTTGGGCGTAGTAGTTGTCCGGGTGGCTGGGCAGGAGAATCTGCAGCCGATCCCGGATCGTGATGCCGGGAGCTACGATCAGGAAGGCGCGGCTGAAACGGTCGCTGTTGGGCGCCCGGACGGCGTTGAGGGTCTGCCACGCTATCAGCATGGCCATGACCGTCGTCTTCCCGGCACCCGTGGCCAGCTTCAGCGCCATACGCACCAGGTCCGGATTGGCGGACTTATTGGCCTGCTCGATGTTACGCCACAGCGACGCGTGCTGCTTCTGGCGCGGCGCGACCTCAGTCAGCCAAATGGCCGTTTCGACCGCTTCGAGCTGGCAGAAAAACGGACGCACCGTCTGGAAGTTGTGGTGACGCCAGAACTGGAGCAACCGCTGCGTGACGGGCGAGACGCCCCAGTCTTGAGGGTTCGGCAAGCGCCGCCAATTAGAGACGTGCGTCCGGATCTCGTTTATGTTCTGGAGGGTGTAGGCTTGCCCCTCTTCATCCTCCTGGCTGAACAGGTCTTCCTGTTTGGCATTTTTGCTTTGCTTTTTGGCCGCCGGAACCGGGGAGATCAACTCCGACCGACGGCGACCGTCCACCGGCGGCAGGTTAAGCGGCTGCCCCTTGTCGTCCAGCGCGTGATGCCGATCCGGCTCCTCATAAGGGGAGTTCAGAATCGGGTTCTCGAAAAAGCCGTCAGCCAATTGGTAGTCCCCCCTGGTCGCCAGCAGTTAGCGGCGCTTCCAATCGAGCGCAACCGGTCCGCGAACTTCAGCCTGAGAGCGCTTCTTTCGTGCTTCGTCTTTGATCCAGCTTCTGTTGGTCAGAAATGTCCTAGACGCGCTAGGCGCGCGCATGCGCCATCGTCAGGAACCAGCCATCAGAATGCTGATGTGAGGGAAGAGGCATCCAACTCCTGGTAACGGACTCCGGCTATCCACTGCGGACGACGCCACTGTCGTCACGTGTGCGAAGCCTAGCTATCGAATCGCCGACGTAAAAAGATCGGATACTGAGCAGTGCAGCCCGGCGGCCAACGCAAACACCGCCTTGATCCCGACGTTTCGCTCCCCGCGCTCGATGCCGCCGATATAGTTCCTATGCAGGCCAGCTCTGTCGGCAAGCTCCTCCTGACTTAACCCCAGCGCGGTACGACGGCGCCGTACGGCCTGGCCAAAACTCAAAAGATCGGGGTCAACTTCCACCTGATGGACTTGCGGTGGACGCAAATCCTTCTCTACACACTATCAGTGTGATTTTGAGAGCAGCGCGAATGACCGGCTATGCCGACATCTCCGAGATGAGCCCCCAGCTTCAGCTGATGATCGGGACTGGATCGCACCTCGATCCTGCCGAACTCGATCCGCTGATCATGCTGGCTTCGCTTACGGTCATGCAGAACGCCGCTCGTGCCGGCCTGAATGACGACGCCCAAACGACGCTCTCCCTGCTGCTGATGGTCTGGGCTCGCCAGTTGCGGGACAATCCCGACAATGGAGGTTTGGTGAAGACGACCGCCGAGGATTTGGCTGATCTCTCAGGCTGGCCTGTCGAGCGAGTGCTCACGTCCTTGCAAGCGCTGGGGCCGCATACCCTGATCGATGACCTCGTGCTGTTCGCTGAAGGCGATCTAGAGATTGGCTTGGCGCCACTGCTGCGTCAGGACGGCGACGACTGCGGCGATCTGCTGGTCCGGTATTGGACGGCTCACTACGTGACGAGAATGGCGCCCAAGCTCGAAGCTGCCGAGGAGACCGTCGCGGAGGGATTGGCACGAGCGAGGGACCTTGTTGGCGCCGGAGAGCGTGTGGCTAGGCTTCAGGCTCGTTGGGATGCATATAGAGCACAGCGAGACGGTCTCGCTCACTACACAGTGTACGGCGTCGGCGCGGACCTAGCCTCCTTCGTGGATAGTGTCTCGACCCTTGAGGCCTTGCACGACGCAGTGGTTGGGCTGATCGACCCAGCCAGCCATGGGCCAATGACCTTTGCTCAGGAATTCGGCCTCCTGCCTTGCACCAAGCTTCAGGCTCTCGCGATCAGTGCAGGTGAGCTGGAACTGAACCCTGTCGAGGCGAGGGATGTTCAGCACTGAAAGGCAGGGCATTCGGAGGTGTGTCGTGGTCGCCGCGCCGCCCCGCAGCTTTGGTCATACGTCATACTGCCTTATACGAGAGCCACAGACTTCGCTGGGAGACGCCTGATGATGGACGTTCTTATATTCATGGCCGGTGGGGTCACCGCAGTGTTCATAGCTTGGTTGGTCCAGCCCATTGTCGGAGGGCTCATAGAAGGCATGAATGGCGGGACTAGCCGGCGTAAAAACAAGTCCGAGTAGCAGCTGGCTCCACGTGTCGGTCAATATGTCGGTCCGCGTCCTACGGCACGGAGGATGTGCACGCCTAGCGCTGGAAGCCTTCTCATCTTGGGCAAGCCCAGCCGAACTGAAGCGCAAAACTGAGGTCAAGAGGACATGCTTGGCTTGTCAGGATCGCTGGCGGGCGCTTTCCGATCACACATCGTTCGCACCATTTTCAAGATCACCGTCTTGATGGCTGGGATCGCCACGATGGTGAACAAGAACACCATGACCATCTGCACAAAGTTCATCTGAAAGGCTTGAAGCTCAGCGTCGGTCGCCGTCGTTCTCCCAGCTGGTTGGGCGGCCAAGTATTCCATCCCGAGCGCCGTCCTTAAACACAGCCTAGAGGGAGATAGCCCGTCCCTTAAACGATGGAACCAGACGACAAAAAACATCTAACCCCAACGGGGGTCCATTAGGAATATCATCCTATAAAGGATGATGCACACACTACGCACACCTGCGGCCTCCTAAACATTTGTTTTAAATTGAAAAGTATCGGGCGCAGCCGACACCAATGTGGTGCCAACGCCGTCGCGTTTCTGTCGTATTCCGAATATCTTTGGAAAGTCATGTAGTTGGCCAGCGCCAACTTGGCGCCAACTTCGCTGCAGATCACTGCGTTAGAAGCGCGTAAAAAACGACGGCAGGTGGCCCAGCTCTGGCTTTGGCGCGACCTCTTTCGAGGCCGTTTCCGGCATCATGGACGTCCGGTCCGCAGGCATACCCTCCCCCTCATGCTCCGAACGTTCCGGGACGGTTTGATCGGGCGCCTCGGCCGTGTCGGTGTGGACGACCTCCGTCCTCGGCGAAGGGCAAAGCGGCTCCGCAGCCGGCTCCAAAGGTTCAGTTGCTTCGACCAAGACCTCCGGCGGCAATGGGGCATAACCCTGGTCCCTACCCTGGCACCGCAGGACCTTTGATCGCGCCCTTTCGACTGCAATCGACCCAAGACGTGACAAGCCGTTTACGGCGCCCACAACACCCGCGTCGAATTGGTCGAGCGCGCGGTCGATGCGGACACGAAACTGAGGATCCGTCTCTGACCTTTGTCGCCCAAGATACACGAGCGACCCGAGCCAGATCAGGACCGATAGCCAGGTGCCCTGGACGAAACAGCTATTCGCCCAGTCGAGGTGCGGCGCGATCCAATAGGCGGAACGCAACTCCTGGGCAGTGAGCTCGACCACCCCTCCGTAGGGATGGCGAAGAGGAACGGTATGGAGCGAGGAGCTGTTCAGCACCGACTGAAGATCGGCTTCAAATGCGCGGAGACTGAAACCGATCGCTGTAGCCCCGGCACGCCAGCCTGCGATGCCCCACACCAGAACCAAGCTTACGCGTAGCCAACGCGCGGCTTGGCGCTCGACCGCAGCATAAGGCGGCATGTTCACTGCCCATCCAAATAATTCAGGTGATCATCTCGTCTCAGATGATGCGAGACAAAGGTCAGGTAGAGCCCCCAAAGGCGTTGATCGCCGTCAGGATAGCCCCATTTGAACGGCGATGGCGGTTGCGGACCGAACATCTTCTCTGCGGCTTTAGTGATGTCCTCTTTGACCGCAGTCAGGGGCCCCGTAGGGGCCAAGTCCGGCTCGAAAAGCTTCGCGGCAATGAGCAGCGACAAGCTTGCGTTCACGAAGCCGAAATAGGCGGCGCTCTTTGTGAAGTAGTTTTCCTCCGTAGCGCGATATTCGCGGATGATGAGCTCAGCGAGTTCGCTGATCGTGCAGTGGGACTTTGCGGCGTAGCGGCGCAGGAAGTCTGCGCTCTCCTCCGACAGGCGAAGGTTCAAGCGGTGCTTGTGCAGTTTCCTGGAAGGCTTGGGGTGAGACGGCATATCTTCTCCTTGCTAACAGGCCCCAGCCATATACGTCCGAGCATGAAAGCGCGATCCGGATTCGCTTTCTTATTGACCCGCGCTCAGGTGCCGCATACCGTTTGACCATGACTGAATACTTCCCCCCGTCGCACCTTGAAGCGGAGCATTTCCAAGCTTCGGAAGCGACCGTGATCACCGACGTCAATCCCCCAGTGCAGCGCTTATGGCGACGGCGGGGCCTTTTGCCTGAGTCTGAGGGGTGGGCAATGTTTAGCCCTCAGGAATTGCTACAGATGTCGTTGAGAACAGTGATGCGTGAGATGGGCATGCCGCATGTCGATATTCTGATAGATCTTGGCGACATCGTATTACAGGCACAGGCTTGGGCAGCTACACACCCTGGCGCCCTTAATTATCAAGACGGGCTGGATCCTGAGCGTCACCCTGCCACGCTGTTTATTGATCCGCCGCGGCACCGCTACGCATGGGCGAGAACGCCTTGGGATGAAAGTTTTGAATTAAATCTTGCCAAGAGTCTCGCACATCTAGGCGAACTGCTGGATGGCGAGGATGCCGAGCTATCCAACGGCATTGCGCTGATAGATTTGAAGGCTCTTGGTTTGGGCGTCGCTAAACGGGCTGGCACGGCCCTTTGGAATGTGAAGGCCGGTCCTGGAGACCATGACATAACTTCAGCCCTGATGGCCGCGAGCGAGGGCGACAAAGCGGCTCAGAAGGCTGTCGAAGCTCTCGGGTATGAATGGGACGCCAGTAAGCTATGAGCCGGCGCATTCCAGCGCGACACACAACTCTGGAACCTCGCGGCCTGAACCGGGAACAGGCCAGCCTCTACGTCGGCATCAGCGTCTCAAAGTTCGACCAACTCGTGCTCGACGGTCGAATGCCAGCGCCCAAGCGCATCGACGCTCGAAAAGTCTGGGACCGACACGCCTTGGACACCGCATTCTGGGCTCTTCCGGACGATGGACCCGACCGCAACGAGAATCCTTGGGACGCGGCAGCGTGAAGAAAAAGCCCACTCACGTCAGCTACTACCACGACAAACACGGCAAACTTCGATGGCGATATCGGCGTGCCGGCTGCCCCGAGTCTCAGACGACTGAGCCGTTCGGATCGGAAGCTTGGTGGGCTTGGTATAATGCCGCGTCTATGGCTCAGCCTAGGCCAGTTGCGGAGAGCCGTAGTGCGCCGGGCTCCATCCATGCTCTCGGCGTCGCCTATTATGCGTCGGCCGATTTCAACCGGCTCCGGCCCAGCACCCAGCGCACCTACAAGGGCATCTTCGACCGGTATCGCGACAAGTACGGCGCTAATCCGGTCGCGCTCCTAGAGCCGCGTCACATTCGCGCGCAGATGGACGCGATGGCGGCGACCCCTGCCGCAGCGAACAACATGCTGAAGGTTCTTCGGGCAGTGATGCGCTTTGGCGTGGAGAGGGGATTGGTGCGTACCAACCCAACGACCGTCGTGCGGGTGCTGCGGTACCGGAGCGAGGGCTTCCATACCTGGACCGAGACCGAGGTCGCAGCTTTCGAGGTCAAATGGCCCGTTGGGACCAAAGAGAGGCTAGGGTTCGACCTGCTGCTTTATACGGCCCAACGCTCAGGTGACGTGCGTCAGATGACCGTCCATCAGGTCCGCGACGGACGTGTTTTAGTGCGGCAGGAAAAGACAGGCCAGCTGGTCGATATCCCACTTCACCCAAAACTTCAGGCTTCGCTTGCGGCTCAAAAGATCGAACATCTGGCGCTGCTGACAACCCATTACGGCAAGCCCTTCACAGAGAAGGGCTTCGGAAACTGGGTGAGCAAGGCGGCCGACCGCGCCGGGCTGCCGCACTGCTCGGCCCACGGTCTACGCAAAGCAGCGGCCCGTCGTTTGGCTGAAGCCGGATGCTCTGCTCACGAGATCATGGCAATCACCGGCCACCAAACCCTCAAAGAGGTCGAGCGCTACACGCGCGAGGCCGGTCGACGCAATCTCGCCGATTCCGCCATGAAGCGGATCGGCTGAGCCAACGAAACAGGAACACTTTTGTCTAACATCGCTCCTGCGGTTAGACATATCAGGAGCTATAAGACTGATTATGCTTGGAAAAATTAAGAGCGTGGCGGACAGAGAGGGATTCGAACCCTCGGTAGGCTTTCACCTACACACGCTTTCCAAGCGTGCGCGATCGACCACTCCGCCACCTGTCCGTTTCACGCTGCGTCTTGCGCGCCGCCGGAGGTCGATCCGGCGGGAGGCGGGCCTGATAGAACACACTCGCCCCCTCGGCAAGCGCCTCTCGCATCCCCATATGGACTTCAACGCCATTTTCCGATGAGAGAGCCGCAAATGCTGTTCAAGAAGACCGCCGAAATGCCCACGCCCGAGACCGCCCTGCCCGGCCGCGCCGAGCCGCTGGACACCGATGTGAACCACTATGTCAGCGGTCATCCGCTGAAAGGGCCCTATCCCGACGGGTTCCAGACCGCCATCTTCGGCATGGGTTGTTTCTGGGGTGTCGAGCGCATCTTCTGGCAGTTGCCGGGCGTGTGGGTGACGTCGGCCGGCTATTCCGGCGGGATCACGCCCAACCCGACCTATGAGGAGACCTGCACGGGTCGCACGGGTCATACCGAGGTGGTCAAGGTCGTGTTCGACCCGAGCGTCATCACCTACGCCGAACTGCTGAAGACCTTTTGGGAGAACCACGACCCGACCCAGGGCATGCGCCAGGGCAACGACATCGGCACCACCTATCGCTCGGCCATCTACACGCTGAACGCCGAGCAGCAGGCCGAGGCGGAAGCCTCGCGCGACGCCTATCAGGCCGCCCTGACCCAGGCCGGGCGCGGGACGATCACCACCGAGATCGAGCCGGCGGGCGACTATTTCTACGCCGAGGGTTATCACCAAGGCTATCTGGCCAAGAACCCGGCCGGATACTGCGGCATCGGCGGGACCGGCGTGGTCTGCCCAATCGGGGTCGGCGTCGACGCCTGATCCTTGCGACGGCCGCCGGGTTTCAACCGGCGGCCAGTCGGCCTATGGATCGGCGAAAAATGGGAGCGCTCATGTCCGCCTTCGTCCATCCTGACGAGATCCGCAGCCGGTTTTCGGCCGCCCTGTCCGCCATGTACCGAGCCGAAGTGCCGCAATACGGCGACCTGCTGACGCTGGTGGCGGACATCAATGCGCAGGCGTTGAAGGCGGATGCCGGCGGAGCCGACCGGCTGGCGGCGTCTGGCGAACTGGCGCGTCTGTCGGAGGAACGCCACGGCGCCATCCGCGTCGGCACGGCCGACGAACTGGCCACGATCGCGCGCGCCTTTGCGGTCATGGGGATGGCGCCGGTCAGCTATTACAACCTCGCCCCCGCCGGGGTGCCGGTGCATTCGACCGCCTTCCGCCCCGTCGATCCGGCCGCGCTCGCGCGCAATCCGTTCCGGGTCTTCACCTCGCTGCTGCGGCTGGAGTTGATCGAGGACGAAGCCTTGCGTGCAGAGGCGGCCGAGACCTTGGCCCGCCGCGACATCTTCACCCCCGGCGCGCGTGAGCTGATCGAGACGGCGGAGACTGCGGGTGGTCTGGACGAGGCTCAGGCCGATCGTTTCGTGTCCGAACTGCTGGAGACCTTCCGCTGGCACGCCCAGGCGACCGTCAGCGCAGAGACCTATGAGCGGCTGGTCGCCGCCCACCGGCTGATCGCCGATGTGGTCAGTTTCAAGGGGCCGCACATCAACCACCTGACGCCGCGCACGCTGGACATCGATGCGGCCCAGATGGCCATGCCCGCGCGCGGCATCAGCCCGAAGGAAACCATCGAGGGTCCGCCCGCCCGCGCCTGTCCAATCCTGCTGCGCCAGACCAGCTTCAAGGCGCTGCAAGAGGCGATCACCTTCCCCGGCGCCGACGGCCCCACGGCCGGCGCCCACACCGCCCGCTTCGGCGAGATCGAACAGCGCGGCTGCGCCCTGACCCAGGCCGGTCGCGCCCTGTATGACGCGGCCCTGGCGAAGAAGGACTTCTCCGCCCTGCCCGACGACTGGGACACCCTGCGCCGTGCAGACCTCGCCTGGTTCCGTTATCGCCCGACGCCTGAGGGTCTCGCCGCCCGCGCCGAGACCGCCGACCTGGAATCCCTGATCGCGGCGGGTCACGTCGTCGCCGAGCCCATCACCTACGAAGACTTCCTGCCCGTCAGCGCCGCCGGCATCTTCCAGTCCAATCTGGGGTCGGAGGCCCGCGAAACGGCCTACGCCGTCGATCCCGCAAAGGCCGATTTCGAACAGGCGCTGGGTCGCCCGGTCCAGGACGAGATGGCCCTGTACCGCGCCGAACAAGACGCCTCGATCACAGCGACGCTGAAGGCCTTGGGCCTGACGGAGACGGTCTAGTCCGTTCAACCGGATGCGGGGCTGGCGGCGCCCCGCGTCCATCCGGCGTCTTGCCTGATGCGCAGACGCGGATCATAGACGCGACCGTGAACCCGTCCGCTTCCCCGACCCAGCGCCGTTACGATCTCGACTGGATCCGGGTCGGCGCCTTCGGCCTGCTGATCCTGTATCATGTGGGCCTGGTTTACGGGGTCTATGACTGGCACATCCACAGCGCCCACACCTTCGAGTGGATGCGCGAGGCGATCCTGGTCACCAATCCCTGGCGGCTGACCCTGCTGTTTCTGGTGTCCGGCGCCGCCCTGCGGTTCATGACCTTTCGGCGCACCCCGCGCGAGGTCGCCCGCGCCCGGTTCGAGCGGCTGGTCCCGCCCCTGATCTTCGGCGCCTTGGTTCTGGTGCCGATCCAGTCGTGGATCGAGTCGATGGACAAGGGCGGCTGGCCCGGCGGCGTCGTCGGCTTTGTCGCCTGGCTGGGTCATGAGTTCGGCTGGAGCGGCCTCGCCGACGGCGTGCCGGTCAACCATCTGTGGTTCATCGTCTATATCGCCGTCTACAGCCTGATCGCCGTGGTTCTGTGGCGCCAGCCCGGCCTGATCGACCGACTGGGGAACGGGTTGGAAAAGGCGCTGACCGGCCCACGCCTGCTGGTCCTGCCGATCCTCTATCTGTTCGCCATCCGGTGGCTGCTCTTTCCCTGGTTCGGCCTGACCAACACCCTGCACAACGACTGGTACAATCACGCCCTGTCGCTGGTCGCCTTCCTGTTCGGCTTCAGCATCGTGGGGCGCGAGAGCCTGTGGCGCACGATGGAGCGGTGTCGCTGGATCGCCCTGGCCCTGGCGGCCGTCGCCCTGCCGATCATGATGGTCCAGGTCTGGCATCCCGGCGCGCGGGCCTTCTGGGGCGTGCCCAAGGCCGCCGTTTACGGCATCGACCAATGGGCGGTGATCGTCGCCATCCTGGGCTTCGGCTATCGCCATCTGCGCGACCGGGGCGGCCCTGCGCTCAACTATCTGACCCAGGCGACCTTCCCCCTCTATCTGGCGCACCAGACGGTGCTGGTGGCGGCCGTCTGGATCATCCGCCCGGCGAATCTGCCGGCGCCGGTCGAACTGTTGTCCCTGATCGCAGTCACCTTCGTCGGCAGTTTGGCGATCTATGAGGTCGTGCGGCGCATCCCGGCCATTCGCCCCTTGTGGGGGCTTAAGCCGCTGGACGGCCGCCCCTGGCCGCTCGACCTTCAGGCCCTGCTGAAGCCGCAAGTTCGCTATCACCGCCGTCGTCGCCTGCTGGGCGTGGGCGTCGCAGCCCCGCTTCTGGCCCTGACGGTGGTCGCCGTGGCCATCCTCGCCTACCCCGGGTTCAACAATGCGACCCAGTATCTGAGCGAACTGGGCGGGGCGACGGCCAAGGCGCCGATCATCTTCAACGGCGGGGTCTTCGTCGCCGGCGTCATGGCCGGGCTGGCGGGGATCGGATTCGGCCTGGCCATCTACGCCCTGACGGGCGCGCGGGTCGCGGCCTGGGTCATCGCCATCGTCTTCATCCTGGCCGGCGGCGGCATGTCGGCCTCGACCCTGTGGCCCTGGCCCGATCCGCGCCACATGATCATCAACCTGGCCTTGGGCATCCAGTTGGCGCCGATGTTGCTGCTGTGGGGCCTGGCCAAGCGCCGCGACGTGCCGCGTCTGAAGCTCTTTCTCGTCGTCACCTTCGTCATCATGGCGATACTGACGGTCCTGACCAAGCACCTCGTCTTCCCCGGCACGGTCAATGACGCCAACGTCGGCTGGTGGGAGCGGCTCTACGCCATCGTCCTGGTCTGCTGGGTGGGGGTTGCAGCCTGGGTCCTAGACCGTAAACTGCTGTCGGTCGCCACGGAGTCGCCGCACGGTCGCCCGGCTGCCGCCCCGTTCGACGTTCCGGCCTGACTTCACCCCCACATTTTTTGGCTTCATCAACATTGCGTGATTGAAAATCGCGCGAATGTGATCGATTATGCAGGTCGTGTTGCAGTGCAGCACTCCGCGTCGTCCCCAGCCCTCGGGACGACATCCGGTTCACTCGGGGGCGTCCAGAGCGGCATGAACAAGCTGGCGATCCGGCCTGTCGAACAGGCTGAAATCGAGACGACGATCCACGGCGCGCAAACGCCGAGCTGGTCGTGGCTGCCCGACGAGGCGCCGCTGGCCATGCCGGTCCAGTCCCTGTCCGCGCCCGACGCCGTCGCCGACGTGACGCCCGCGACCTCGCCGCGCACGGTCGCGACGCGTCGCCTGGCCCTGCTGGCCGGCACCATCGTCCTGACTGGCCTGTCGGCGATCACCCCCTTCTACCTCTATGCCCGCAAGGGTTGGGACGGCACCGAGATCCTGGCCTTTAGCCTGTTCATGGTCCTGATCACCGCCATCTCCTGCTGGTTCGTCAGCGGCCTGATGGGGCTGTTCGTCATGCTGCGCGGCAAGGATCAGGCGGACCTCGCCTTCTCGCCGCATCCGCCGATGCCGCGCACCCGCACGGCCCTGCTGATGCCGCTGTACAACGAGGACGCCCGTTCGTCCTTCGCGCGCCTGTCCCAGATCGATTCCTGCCTGGCGCGTCTGGGCGCCTCGTCGGCCTTCGACATCTTCGTGCTCAGCGATTCGACCAAGGAAGACGCCGCCGCCGCAGAGCGTTCGGTCTTCCAGGCGTTCCGCATGGCCGCCAACTCCAAGGCCTTCTACCGTCGCCGCACCGACAATGCCGAGCGCAAGGCCGGCAACCTGGCCGAATGGGTTCGTCGTTTCGGCGGCGCCTATGAGAACATGATCGTCCTGGACGCCGACAGCACCATGGCCGGCGAGACCCTGCTGCGCATGGTTGACGCCATGGAGCGCAATCCCGGCGTCGGCCTGATCCAGACCGCCCCGGTCATCATCAAGGCCCGCACCATCTTCGCGCGCGTGTCGCAGTATTCGGTGCGCCTGTACGGTCGCGTCGCTGCCGCCGGCCTAGCCTACTGGACCGGCTCGGAGTCGAGCTACTGGGGCCACAACGCCATCATCCGCACGCGCGCCTTCGCCGCCTGCTGCGGCCTGCCGCACCTGAAGGGCAGGAAGCCCTTCGGTGGTCACATCATGAGCCATGACGTCGTCGAGGCCGCCCTGATGCGCCGCGCCGGCTGGGCCGTCCACGTCACCGCCTCGCTGGACGGATCGTGGGAAGAGACCCCGCCGTCGATCACCGACTTCATCCGCCGCGACCACCGCTGGTTCCAGGGCAACCTGCAGCACCTGGGCCTGATCACGGCCAAGGGCCTGTCGCCGATGAGCCGCCTGCAGCTGCTGATGGGCTGCATGGCCTATCTGTCGTCGCCCCTGTGGCTGGCGTCGCTGATGGTCGGCCTGTTCATCCAGATGTTCTATCCGGTCGACTGGACCAGCTTCTTCTACATTCTGAACCCCCAGTTCACGCCCTTCATGCTGGCCTCCTTCCTGTCCGGCGTGCTGCTGATCGGGCCCAAGTTCATGGGCGCCGCCCTGGTCCTCAGCCGTCCGGCCGAGTTGCGCGCCTTCGGCGGCCGTCGCGCCATCGCCAAGGGCATGGCGGCCGAGATCGCCCTGTCGGCGATCCTGGCCCCCATCCTGATGGTCGCCAACACCAAGGCTTTTATCCAGATCGTCTCGGGCCACGACACCGGCTGGTCGACCCAGCAGCGCGAGGCCGACGGCCTGGCCTGGTCGGACGCCTTCCGCGCCATGCGCTGGCAGATGATCGCCGGCGTCGGCTTCCTGATCCCGCTGGCCGTTCGTCCCGACCTGGCCACCTGGTTCGCCCCGATCGTCCTGCCGCTGCTGCTGGCCGCGCCGATCACCGTCTGGACCTCGCGCGTTCGCTCGGGCGACAAGCTGGCCGCCAAGGGCTATCTGGTCACCCCCGTTCAGGATGGCGTCAGCGTCTCGCCGGCCGTCCTGCACACGCCGCGCTCGCCGCTGCGCGCGGTCGCCGGCGGCGTCCTGGCGCCTGTCGCCGCGCCTGCGATGGTCCCCGCCCGCGCGCCCGAGCGGTAATCGACCGATGCGTGGCGGCCACAGTGTCGCCACAACCGTTACAGCAACGCTCGACGTCAATCTCGATCGGCCTCACCCTAGGCTACTGTCGTTTGCGGGAGACGTGATTCCATGGCCAAATCCACCGGTTCCGACGCCAAGCCTGACCTGCGGCTCGTCGCGGCCGAGGCCGAGATCTACGACCTGATGAAAGCGCCTGAAACCACCGCCGACCGCGTCAAACGCCTTCAGCTCGAAGCCCACGCCCTGGCGCTGGAAGAGATCGAAGGTCTGGAAAAGCTGCTGCTCGAAGCCGCCGCCAGAGCCAAGGCCATCGCGGACGGCGGCGACGCCTATCCCGTGGGCGCGCGCGAGATCGCCTCGCGTCTCGCCGCCGATCTGCCGACCAAGGCCGAGACCATCAAGACGATCGTCCACCGCGTCGGCTGAAAACCGAAGCTGGGCGTTCGGAACGACCCGCCCGCCCGTCCGCTTTCCTGAAGCCCCCCTCTTCAGGAGACGACATTCATGGACGACCGGACCCACACGCGCGCCGAAGCCATCGCCGATCAGGAACGCGCCATCCAGCGCGACATCGACGCCAGGGACAAGGCGTCCGGCGACGACAAACCGTCCGGCGCGATGCAGGCCGGCGCCCGCCCATATCCCGAACCGCCCTTCCCCAAACAGCATCAGACCAAGCCCGGCGACGAGGCGGCTCTGGATCCCGCGCCCCTGTATGACGCCCCCTTCTGGAAGGGGTCGGGCAAGCTGGACGGGCTCGCCGCCCTGATCACCGGCGCCGATTCCGGCATCGGCCGCTCCGTCGCCGTCCTGTTCGCGCGAGAGGGCTGCGATGTCGTCATCTGCCATCTGGACGAGGACGCCGACGCCGAAACCACCAAGGCCGCCGTCGAGGCCGAGGGGCGCCGCGCCGTGGTGCTGAAGGGCGACGTCTCCGATCCCGCCTTCGCCGAGAGAACGGTCAAGGCCACGCTGGACGCCTTCGGCCGGCTGGACGTCCTGGTGCCCAACGCCGCCTTCCAGGAACACGTCCCCGCCTTCGAGGACCTGACCTACGAGCATTTCGACCGCACGCTGAAGACCAACCTCTACGGCTATTTCAACATGACCAAGGCGGCGGTCCCGCACATGAAGGCCGGCGGCGCCATTGTCATGACCGGCTCGGTCACCGGTCTGATGGGCAACAAGGATCTGCTGGACTATTCCCTGACCAAGGGCGGCATCCACGCCTACGCCCGTTCGCTGGGCACGCATCTGGCGCCGCGCGGCATCCGCGTGAACGTCGTCGCGCCCGGCCCGGTCTGGACCCCGCTCAACCCCGCCGACAAGGACGCGGACGCGACCTCGAAGTTCGGCGCCGACACGGTGATGAAACGCCCGGCCCAGCCCGAGGAAATCGCGCCCGCCTACGTCTTCCTGGCCTCGCCCCAGATGTCCAGCTTCATCACCGGCGAGATCCTGCCGATCATCGGCGGCTACGCCGGCGGTTGAACCGAAACCGCCGCCCTGCGGTCGCAGGGCGGCGGCGTTTTCTCAGGCCAATACGTCGTCGTAATCCGGATGCCGCTTGTGCCAGGCGACGGCGTAGCTGCACCGGGGAAACAGCTTAAGCCCCGTCTGGCGCGCATGATCGGCCAGGGACTGCATGAACCGCCCCGCCGCGCCTGATCCGCGCAGCGACGGCTCGGCCTCGACATGCAGGATGATGCGGGCATCGCCCTTCACGGCATAGTCGGCCCAGACCAGGCCCGCACCCTTGTCGTCGTCGAACGCCTGTTCGAACCGGTTGTCGCCTTCGACGTCCTTGAACTGTCCCATCGGATTCTCCTTTGACGGATCAACCGCCGGAGGCCTCGGGACGTTCCGTCAGCGTCAGATCAGGCCTCAGATCGGCTTGTCGTTCAGCAGGTTCAGCAGGCCGATCACGCTCTTGATCGTGAACCAGACGCTCAGCAGGAACCAGACCAGCAGGAACAGCAGCAGGAACGGAATGCCGATCAGCACGACCGACGCCACGGCGCTGACGAAAATCCCGACCCAGGCCGCGATGGTCCACCAGAAGACCGACCAGAACAGCCGGATCTGCGCCTCGATATGCTGGCGCGCCACGCCCGTCGCCGTCCCGCGCGTGACATAGGACACCACCAGCCCGATCAGAACCAGCACATTGGCGCTGGGGATCGACAGGATGAACAGGGCCCAGGCGATCAGCGCTCCGACCTTGCCCTCGGACGGCTGCCCGGCGATGAAGTTGGGTTCGTTCGTCATCGTCGGTCCTTCAGAACAACAGGCTGCGGGGGTGAGAAACGGCCTGTCCGCTCTTCAGTTTCAGCACCCCGAACGCGCCGCGCGCCAGGACCCAGATCGCCAGGGCGAACAGCACCAGCACGCCGATATTGACCACGATCAAAAGGGCCCCGACGACCGCCGCCCCGACGGCGCCCAGAATGGTGCGCTGCTGATAGACGGCGTGGCTGTGCTCCAGCGGATCCGTCGCCCCGTCGCGCCGCATCACCGCCAGCAGGGCCATCAGGCACGACAAGCCCAGCGTCGGCACGGCCAGCAGGATCAGCACATAGACCGCATACAGCCGCATCGGCACGACGGGTCCTTCACGGCCTGAATCCTGAAGTTTGGGCGCCGCCTCGGCCGTCAGACGCTGGCGCACCGCGCGCACGGCCGGCGCCGGCTCGGCCTCGACGGGCGTCGGCTCGGACCGGGGCGGAAACGGCGCCGTCGGCCGGGTCGTCGGGCCAGACCGGTCGAAAGGCCCCGGCTCGGGTGGATCGAACAGGTCCGGCTCGCGCTCGTCTGTGGAAAACGGCTCCGGCTGGCGCTCACGCGCACGGCCCGCCAGCGACGCGGGCGAAACGAAGCCGACCTCGGCGTCATGATCGTGGTCGTGATCGCGGGGCGCTGCTGTGTCTTTCGGATCGCCGGGTTCGGCCATGAACAACGCTTCTGTCACGCCGGACGCCCGGCTGGAATCTGGCGACGACAATGGCGGTCGGCGCGGCGCGAAGCAACCGCCCTTACCGCCCCAGGACGATCTCGCAGCCCGGCGCCGCCACCGCCGCCAGTGCGCCCGGCTTTTCGATCCGCACCGTGGCCCGCTGCACGCGGCCGTCCTCCAGGCACGCCCGCGCCAGCCGTTCGGCGAAGGTCTCGACCAGCCCCACATGCCCCTCGGCGGCGATGGCGCGCGCGGCGTCCGCCACGGTCTCATAGTTGATGGTGTCGCCCAGCCGTTCGATGGGTCGCGGCTCCAGCTCCAGCGTCACATCGATCACCAGCCGCTGCAGCCGCCCCTGCTCGTGGTCATAGACCCCGATCCCGGCCTCGACCTCCAGCCCGCGCACAAACACGCTCAGCCGCTCGAAACGCAGCGGCCCGAAACGCAGGGGATCGTCCGCCGGAACCGGCGTCGCCAGAGGAGAGGAAACCACGCGCTACTCCTGGATGTCGGGGGTGCGCCAGGCCAGATGCTGGCCCCCGTCGACGGCGATCATCTGGCCCGTGACCATCCGGGCGTCAATCAGCCACAGCACCGCCTCGGCCACCGCCTCGGGGCTGCCGGGCGTTTCCAGCAGGGTGGCGCGCGCCTCGGCGGCGAACTCTTCCGGGGTCTGATGGATGGACGGCAGGGTCGGCCCCGGCCCCACCCCATTGACCCGGATGCCCGGCGCCAGCGCCTGGGCCAGGGTCTGCGTCGACCACCACAGGCCGTTGCGCGACAGGCTGTAGGAGAAGAAGCGTGGATCCGGCTTCAGCACCTTCTGGTCCAGAAGGTTCACGATGGCCCCTTCCACCGCCTGGGCGGCGAACGCCTCGGCCAGCACGATCGGCGCTCTCAGATTGGTCTCGAGATGCAGGTCCCAGCTGTCGCGCGTCAGCCCACCGATCCGGTCGTCCTCGAACACCGAGGCGTTGTTGACCAACACGCTGACCGGCCCCAGCGCCTCGACCGCCGCGGGAATCAGGGCCCGCACCCTGGCCTCGTCCGTCAGGTCCGCCTGCAACAGGCACGCGCGCCGCCCCAGGCCCGCGATCTCGTCGGCCAGGGTCCGGGCGTCGTCGCCCGACGCATGGTGATGGATCGCCACGTCGAACCCGGCCTGGGCCAGCTTCAGACAGATGGCCCGTCCGATCCGCCGCGCCCCGCCCGTGACCAGGGCGACGCCCCGCTCGGAGCGAGCAGCCGCCTCAGTCAACCCGACCGAACTCGAACACGTTGAACGCCGCCAGAACGGCGATGAAGCCGAAGATGATGCCGAGAGCCAGCATGGAATGCTCCTGTTGTCCGTCTTGGCTTAGAGCGGGAAGGGGCGGGGTTCAAGCCGAACGACGGGCGGATCCGGTCTTCGTCGCCTTGTCCGCGCACAAGAAACGGCGGCCGGAACGCTTCCGGCCGCCGCAGATGAGCTTTGAAGTCAGGTCGGACGTCGACAGCAAGCCGCGACGCCCGGTCCGACATTCATCAGAAGGTGTAGCGAACACCCAGATAGGCACGACGCGGTTGAACCCACGCATTGGCTTCGCCGAAGGCGTACTGACCGCTGCCCGCGACCAGCTTCTGCTCGGCGGTGGCGGCCTGGTTGTCCAGGATGTTGAAGATGTCCAGGAACAGTTCGGCGTTCCCGATCGGCAGCGGCCGCTGATAACGGAAGCGCATGTCGAAGGTGTAATACGACGGACCCGTCGCCGAACCGACGTTGTTCGGCAGCACGAAGGTGTCCTGCACACCGCCCGACGTCGAGCCGTTGTCCATCAGCGGCAGATAGCGACCGCTGATCAACTGCGCCGGCGTATAGAGCGCGCCGCTGTTCCAGTTGAAGACGCCCGACACCTGAAGACCGAAGTTAAAGTCGTACGAGGCATACGCCTTGAACTGGTGTTCGATGTTGCCGGGTTGCGGTCCGTACATGTTCGGCGCGCGGGGGTCGAGTGCGATCCAGTCGCCCTGGAAGTCGGCGTTGGAGTCGGAGTTCGAGTTCCCTTCGGCCTTGTTGTACGTATAGGACGCCTGCCCCTGCCAGTTGTCGGTCTTGAACTTGGTGACCGTGACTTCGAAGCCGGTGTAGTTGCGCTCTCCGCCCGGCAGCGTGCCGATGACGTAGTTCGAGTTCGGCTTGGACGCGTAGCCGAAGTACGAATACGGCAGATAGTAGAACGATCCCGGATAGGCGTAACCGAAGGGCGCCGTGGCGGCCGTCAGCGTCGGGTCGGAATACAGCGTCAGATCGAAGTCTTCCAGAATGTCGCGCGTCTCACGACGCGTGACCGTCGCGGTCAGGCCGACGCTGGAGCCCAAGGTGGTCGATGCGCCCAGCATGAATTCATCGGTGTAAGGCGTCTTGGTCGCTGGCGAGAACAGGGCGTCCGGCGTGGTCGCGCCGCCGCGGGTGCGGAAGGTGACCCAGGTGCCGTTGATGTTGATCTGCTCTTCATCGACCGGACCGGTCAGGGCGCCCGCGAAGTCCGACATGTTGTTGCGGATGGGGTCGTAATAGCGGCCCGCGAAACCGAACACCTTCGAACGACCGTCTCCGAGCACGTCATAGACGACACTCAGACGCGGCGCATATTCCCAGTCGAAGGTCGCCGTCTTGGAGCCGTCGGAGGCGAAATGCTCCCACTTCTCGGCCCGAACGCCAGCATTGACGGTCAGTTGGTTGAGGGTCCAGGTGTCCTGCAGATACAGGCTCTGGCCTTCGCTCTTGACGGAATACGGCGCGCTGATGGTGCGCAGGGCCCGATAGACGTTGACGTTGCCGTAGGGCGCGCCGGCCGTATTGGTAAAGCGATAGGCGTTCAACTCAGCCTGGGAGACAGTGCCGTCCAGGTTGGTGTCGACCGCCGCCCGCGCGGTGGCGTTGCCCTGAATGGCGGCCAGAACCCGCGCATTGTCGGCCTGTACGATCGCACGACCGGTCCAGGCGTTCGCGCCGCTGGCTGTCGTGTAGTCGAGGTACGTGGTGCCCGAATAGATCGGGGCCAGCGACTGATAGGTCACGCCGCCTGGGACGGTACTGTCTTCCTCATACACGTTCTCGGTGTTGATATAGCCGCCTTTGAAGGTGTGGCTGCCGAACGCGGTGTCGAGATAGTATTCGAAGTTCAGTCCGAACTCGTCGCGGTTGCGATGCGTCTCCACGTTCTGCCCCACGCCGCCAAGCTGGCGCTGAGCCAAGGTCGATCCGGCCGCATTCCGGAAGGTGACCGTGTCGGCGACGGACTGGTCCGCTGCTGTCGTCGTAACCTCGCCTTCGTGACGGAACCAGTAGGCGCCCAGTTGTAGGTCGCCCCACGTCCGGCCGTATTCTACCTTATAGTTCTTGCCGCCCTGCTCCTGTGCCCGATCCCGGTTATTCAGGGTGGCGGACGAGTTGGAGCCGCTGATGCTGGTCGGATCATCGAAATAGCTGGCCGTCAGACGGTCGTCGTCCGTGATCTGCCAGGTCAGCTTGCCGAAGGTGTATTCGGCGTCATTGGTGACGGTGCGCAGCACATTGCCGCTGTTGACGTCCAGAACCTCGTCCTCACGGTGCGATTTTTTGTATGAGCCGTAGAACCAAAGACGATCGCGGATGATCGGTCCGCCCAAGGTCGCGGCGGTGTCATAGGTCGAAAAGCCGCCCGAAGTGGTGTGCTCGTCCTTGGCCACCAGTCCGTCGTTCTGGAAGTAGTAGTTTACAGAGCCGTGGAACTCGTTGCCGCCCGATTTGGTGACGACACGCGAGATCAGACCGGAACCACCGGCGTACTCGGCGGGCACGCCGCTGACGATGACTTGTTGTTCCTGAATGATTTCGGAGTTGAAGTTGGACCCGAACGTCCCGGTCGACGGGTCAGTCACGTCCACCCCGTCCAGATAGTAGACGTTGTCGGTCGAAGAACCGGTCGCACCGCCGATGTCCGAATAGTTGATCCCGGAACGCGAGGACGGGTTCCCGCTGCTTGACGGCTTAACGCCGGGGACCAGTTGCAGATAGCTTTGATAGCTGCGTCCCGTCGGCAGCGAATCCACCACGCCCAGGGTCAGCGTCGTTCCAACCGTCGCAGACGTGACGTCCACCGAGGCTAGGGACGTACCGGTCACGACGATATCGCCCAGTGTCGAGACGTCGCTCCCCGTCAGTGAATAGCCGATCGACCGTTCCTGGCCGCTCACCACGGCCACATTACTGGCAGTGAAGGAATCATATCCCGAGGCCACCACAGCGACTGAGTAGTTTAGCGCCGGGTCCAGGCCGGACAGTCGCACAAAACCGCTGGCATCCGTCACACCAGTCTTGGTGACTAGGCTGCTCGGCGAGCTGACCGTGACCGTTGCTCCGGGCACCGGCTGACCGCCCGTCTGCACGGAAATGCGAAGCGCGCCCGTCTGAGACTGCGCGTGCGCCACGCTCGGCAGGGCGACCAGCGACATGACGGGAATCGCGGCCAGCAAGGCGCCGCCTACGACGGTGCTGGCCAAAAGGCGTTGACGGATACTGCGACTGTTCAAAACGAACCCCTCCTTGAAAAGAGCCCGACGACCGATCGACATCCCCATGCCGATGGCCCCCGGCGCACACCCAGGGCGGGTGTGGTGAAGGGGAGCCTAAGCAGACGCGCCGCATTCGCCACGATTATTACACGACCGTCATAAAACAGCGTCACGCCGTGCCAATATTGCCACGCATAAGTCACACTTCAGATTGCAATGTTATAACAAATCGATTTTTTGAGGTCGTTTGCGGCCCCAAATGGATACGCTAGTGCTGAAACACGTCGAATTTCCATAGTGTTGGCCCACCGATGACCTGGCGCATCCACGTCGAACCCTTCACCCGTCCGCTCTTCTTCGCCTGGTCGCGTCTGACGCGCGGCAAGACGCTGGGTGTGCGGGCGGTGGCGGTGGATGCGCAGGGGCGGGTGCTGATGGTGCGGCACACCTATCTCAAGGGCTGGTGGTTGCCGGGCGGCGGGGTGGACCGGGGCGAGACAACGCACGCCGCCGTGGTGCGCGAGCTGCGCGAAGAGGCCGGGCTGGTCGCGCGCGGGGCGCCGCGCCTGATCTCGCTCCATTCCAACGAGCGGTTCTTTCCCGGCGATCACGTCGCCGTCTTCCGCATCGACGCCTTCGCTGTGGGCCAGCGCACCAGCCACGGCGAGATCGCCGAGATCGGCTGGTTCTCGCCTTGCGCCCTGCCCGACGACGTGAACCGGGGCTGTCGCGCGCGTCTGGCCGAACTCTTCGACGGCGCCCCGGTCGATCCCGACTGGTGAGACGGAAATTGCCTCTCGCTCCGTTTTAAAACGGTCAAGCCTGTTCGGAAGGATCACACCATGCCTCTTTCGCGTCGTCTGGCCCTTATCGGCCTGGCCGTCAGCGCCACCCTCCCCGCCCACGCTCTCGCCCAGACCCGCAGCGATCATCGACAGCGTCGCATGGCGCCCACCGGCCCGGCTGTCGCGCCCGCCCATACCTTCACCTTCGGTCCGGACCCGCTTCAGGCCTACGATCTCTATGCGGACGGAGGGACGGGACCGATCCTGATGTTCGTCCACGGCGGCGGCTGGTCACGAGGCGAACGGACCAATGTCGCCGCCCTGCCGGACTATGCTCAGCGGCACGGCTTTACTCTGGCCTCGACCAGCTATCGGCTGGCGCCCGCCGTCAGCGCGCGCGAGTCGGCCCTGGATGTCGCCGCCGCCGTCGCCGATCTGAAGCGCCGCCTGCCCGGACGGCCGATCTATCTGCTGGGCCATTCGGCCGGGGCCCATCTGGCCGCGCTGGTCGGAATCGATCCCGAATACCTCGGCGCAGTTGGGGCGAAGCCCTCGGATCTGGCGGGCGTGATCCTGCTGGACGGGGCCGGCTATGACGCCACGGCCGCGCGCGGGACCGGCCCGGTCGATCAGTGGCTGGACCGGACCTACGATCAGGCGTTCGGCGATCAGGCTGCCGCCTCGTCGCCTACTCTGCTTATCCGCCCCGGCGTGACCTATCCGCCCTTCCTCATCTTCCACGTCGCCCGTCGGCAGGATTCGACAGCCCAGAGTCGCGGCCTGGCTGAGGCCCTGGTCCGGGTCGGCGGCCGCGCAGAGGTCGTCGCCGCGCCGGACGACAGCCATATGACCATCAAGCGCGACTTCGGCGTCGCCGGCGATCCGGAAGGAGAACGCGCCGCCCGCTTCATCCGGGGGTAACAACCGGCGAGCGCCATGCTAGCCAAGGGCCATGAACCCGTCCCTGCTCGCCATTCTCGTCGTCATCCTGGCCGGCGGCGCCACCGCGCTTCAGGCGCCGACCAACGCCAAGCTGGCGACCGCCGTGGCCTCGCCGGTCAATGCGGCCTTCATCTCCTTTGCGGTCGGCACGACGGTGCTGGGGATATTGGCGGCGATCCTGCACGCCCGGCCGGACATGGCCGCGACGCGCGCCCTGCCGTGGTACGCCTGGCTGGGCGGGGCCTATGGCGCCTGTTTCGTGGTCGCCGCCGCCTGGGGCGTGCCGCGCCTGGGGGTGGCGATGACCATCACCCTGATGGTCGGCGGCCAGCTGCTGCTCAGCCTGGCGCTGGATCATTTCGGCGCCCTGGGCGTGCCGCGCCAGCCGCTGAACATCGGCCGCATCGCCGGGGTGGGGCTTGTTCTGGCCGGCGTCCTTCTGGTCCGGCGCTCTTGACCCTATATCGGGCGCGATGACCGAGGAGACGCCTGATTCCCAACTGAAAGCCGCCGCCCTGATCGCCGACGAGGCGCGCCGGGCGCCGGACAAGCCGGGCGTCTATCGCATGTATGGCGAGGATGGGTCGTGCCTATACGTCGGCAAGGCCAAGTCGCTGAAGAAGCGGATCATCCAGTATGCGCAGGGGCGTTTTCACACCCAGCGGATCGGCCTGATGGTGTCGCAGACCCGGTCGATGGAGCTGGTGGTCACCGCCACCGAAACCGAAGCCCTGCTGCTGGAATCCAACTTCATCAAGAAGCTGAAGCCGCGCTTCAACGTGGTGCTGCGCGACGACAAGTCCTTCGCCGAACTGATGATCCGCCGCGACCACCGCGCGCCCCAGGTCAGGAAGCATCGCGGCGCCCACACGACGCCCGGCGACTATTTCGGCCCCTTCGCCTCGACCTGGGCGGTCAACCGAACCCTGAACACCCTGCAGAAGGCCTTTCTGCTGCGCTCCTGTTCCGACAGCGTCTATGAGACCCGCACCCGCCCCTGCATGCTGCACCAGATCAAGCGCTGCTCGGCGCCGTGCACCGGCCTGATCAGCCTCGAGGACTACGGCGAACTGGTCACCGAGGCCGAACAGTTCCTGCGCGGCAAGTCCCGCGCCGTCATCGGCCGCCTGTCCAAGGAGATGCAGGCGGCGTCCGACGAGATGGACTTCGAACAGGCCGCCCGCGTGCGCGACCGCATCCGCGCCCTGTCGGCCATATCGATGGAGAACTCCGTCAGCGCCGACAGCGTGGCCGAAGGCGACGTCTTCGCCCTGCATTCCGACGGGGGCCAGGCCTGCGTCCAGGTCTTCTTCTATCGCGCCGGCCAGAACTGGGGCGGCCGCGCCTATTTCCCGCGCGTGGACAAGACCGACACCGACCCCGAGATCCTGGCCGCCTTCCTGGGCCAGTTCTACGAGGACAAGCCGATCCCGCGCCTGATCCTGTCCAACGTCCGCCCGCACGAGCTGGAACTGCTGGAAGAGGCCTTCTCGATGAAGGCGGATCGCAAGGTCGAGATCGTCCGCCCGATGCGCGGCGAGAAGCTGGCCCTGGTCGACCACGCCCTGACCAATGCGCGCGAGGCCCTGGGGCGTCGCCTGGCCGAAAGCTCGGCGCAGGGCAAGATTCTGGACGAGGTCTGCGAGGCCTTCGGTCTGGAGAGCCGGCCCGAGCGGATCGAGATTTATGACAACGCCCACATCCAGGGGACCAATGCGGTGGGCGGCATGGTCGTCGCCGGCCCCGAAGGCTTTCAGAAGTCGCAGTATCGCAAGTTCAACATCCGGGGCGAGGATCTGACGCCCGGCGACGACTACGGCATGATGCGCGAGGTGATGCGTCGTCGTTTCTCGCGCCTGGTCAAGGACGAGGAAGAGGGTGAAGACGTCGTCCGCCCCGACCTGCTGCTGATCGACGGCGGCGCGGGACAGTTGGCAGAGGTGCTGGCGGTCATGGCCGATCTGGGCGGGCTGGACGACATCACCGTTGTCGGCGTGGCCAAGGGGCCCGATCGCGACGCCGGCATGGAGAAGTTCTTCATGCCCGGCAAGGCGCCCTTCATGCTGCCGCTGAAGTCGCCGGCGCTCTACTATTTGCAGCGGCTGCGCGACGAGGCCCACCGCTTCGCCAACGGCGCCCACGCCAAGCGCCGCTCGATGGACATCAAGAAGAATCCGCTGGACGAGATCGAAGGCGTCGGCCCCGGCCGCAAGAAGGCCCTGCTGCACGCCTTCGGCTCGGCCAAGGGCGTCAGCCGCGCCTCATTGGCCGATTTGGTCAAGGTCGACGGCATCAACCAACCCCTCGCCGAACGCATCCACGCCTTCTTCCGTAAAAGCTGAGCCGGAGCTAAGACACCGACCATGAGCGACATCGAAGACGAACTGACCGCCGGCTATCGCCGCTTCCGCGCCGAGCACTGGCCGACGGCCCGCGCCGAGTACGAAACCCTGGCGACCAAGGGCCAAAAGCCGCACACCCTGATCGTGGCCTGTTCCGACAGCCGCGCCGATCCGGCCCTGATCTTCGACGCCAAGCCGGGCGAGCTGTTCGTCGTGCGCAACGTCGCCAATCTCGTCCCGCCCTATGAGCCGGACGGCAAGCTGCACGGCGTGTCGGCGGCGCTGGAATTCGGGGTCAAGGTTCTGGGCGTCAAGCGGATCGTGGTCATGGGCCACGCCCACTGCGGCGGGGTCAACGCCATGATCAACGGCGCCCCTGAAATCGTCGCCGACTTCGTCGCCCCCTGGATCGCGCAAGGGACGCCCGTCGTCCAGCACGTCGCCGAAACCGTCGCCCCCGACCAACTGGAGCGCGCGGCCGAAGAGGCCATCGTGCGGCTGTCGATCCGGAACCTGCGCACCTTCCCCTGGATCGCCGAGCGCGAAGCCAAGGGCGAGCTTCAACTCAGCGGCCTGCATTTCGGCATCGCCGAGGGCGCCCTGACGGCCCTGACCGACAAGCCCCGGTTCGAACCGTTGGATTGAGCGGCGAACCGTGCCAAACCCGGCGCGTTGCAACGGACATGACGATGACCTCCGCCCACCGCGCCAACCCCATCCCCAACATCCTGACCGGGCTGCGTCTGGCGGCCGGGGTGGTGATGTTCGCCATGATGGCCGGGGCCGCCCCCGGGGCGCTTGAGGCCTGGCTGTCGCCGGAAACGCAAGGGAAGTTCAGCGTCTGGGCCTTCTGGATATTCGTCATCGCCGCCTCGACCGACTGGGTCGACGGCTACCTCGCCCGGCGCTGGAACGCGACCACGCGCTGGGGCGCCATTCTGGATCCCATCGCCGACAAGGTGTTGGTGACCGGGGCCATCCTGGGCGTCCTGGCCTCGGGGTCACTGCCCGGCATCGCCCTGCCCTGCGGCCTGATCCTGTTCCGGGAGTTCGCCGTCTCCGCCCTGCGCGAGACGATGGCCGGCCGCATCGAACTGCCGGTCACCCTGGCCGCCAAGTGGAAGACCACGGTGCAGATGGTGGCGCTCGCCGCGCTTCAGCTGACCCTGCTGTGGGGCGCCCTGGGCCTGCAGAACGACGACGGATCGCCGCTGGCCTGGCAGCCGGCGTTCGAATCCTTCGCCATCTTCCTGATCTGGTTCGCCGCCATCATCACCCTGTGGACCGGCTGGCAGTATTTCAGCGAAGCCCGTCGCCAGATGCGCGACCTTTAGGGCCGTAGCGTCAGCCCGGCCGGCGTGGCGGAAAAGGCGGAAAGCCGGCCCAGATAGCTCATGCCGAGCAGGGAGTATTCCAGCCCCTGCTCCACCACCAGGGCCTCGACCCGGTCCACCCGCGCGCCCGCGACCGAGATCGTCTTGAGCTGGACCGGCGCGGCGCGCACGACGCCCGATGCGGTCTGGACCTTGCCGGTGAAGGCTTCGGGTTCGGGATCGACGCCCAACCGCAGGGCGTCGGCGCGCGTCAGGGCGACCACGCTGGCGCCGGTGTCCACCAGCACCCTCACCGCCTTGCCGTCGATATTGGCCTCGGCCCAGTAGTGGCCGTCCGCGCCCTTGACCACCTGGGCGTCGGTTCCGGAGGCGCCGACCGCCGCCTCGACCACGGGCGTCGCCGCCTGGGCCATGCCGTCGCCTTCCAGATGGCGGATCGTCAGAGCCGTGCCGAACGACGCCATGAGCGCGAAGCCGAGGACCACGACAGACTGGATATCGATGCGAACCATGCCTCTGTCTTAGAGGCGCGGCGTTTGGATGGGGTGAAACGACGTGGCTGACGAAAGCTTAAGCCGCGAACCGCGCTAGCCCAGCTTGGCCGGATCGACCTGACTGCGGCGCGACGGCAGGTCGGCCATGACCGCCGCGCGCTCGGCGTCGCTCAGCGCCCTCCAGCCGGCGATCTCCTTCAGGGTGCGAAAACAGCCCAGGCACAGGCCGCTCTCGCCATCGACCGCGCACACCATGACGCAGGGCGTGGCGATGGCCTTGGGCGGTCCGGGCCGGCTCGGGGTCGTCGCGCTCATTGTGACACAGTGGAGAAAATCACTCCGACTCCTGACGAATAAAGTTGCAAATTCACGAAACTGTCTTATATCGGCTGATGACGCGAAACGACTGACGGTGGAATCCCATTGGTACGACGCGTCTCTTTTCATCGTTCTGCGAAAGGAGACGCCAAGATGAACGATAAGGAGCGTAACCTCCAACACGCCATGATGTCCTTCGCCCTTTGGGGCGGGATGCTGGTCAACAGTCGGCACATGCCGTCGAACTCGGGCCGGGTGGTCAGCCATCCGTCCAACTTCGTACCCTATACGATCAAGAAACGCTGACGGCCCGCTCGGCCCCCAGCCTGAAGAAGCCCCGGTCTCGCCGGGGCTTTTGCATTTCCGGGCTTGCCTGACGCGGTGTTCGCGGTCGATGACGGGCGCGAAGACGGAGACGATGCATGGGCCTGATCACCGAAGAGAAACGGGGCGCGATCCTGATCTGGACGCTGGATCGCGAGGCGCGGCTGAACGCCCTGCCCGACCTAGGCGACGGCGACGAGGTCGCGGCGGCGTGCGAGCGGGTCAATGCCGATCCGTCGATCCGCTGCGTGGTCCTGACCGGCGCCGGGCGGGCCTTTTCGGCGGGCGGCGATCTGACGGCGATGCGGGACGGGCGCGACCTGTTCGAGGGTTCAGGCGCCGCCATCCGCGAACGCTATCGCCGCGTCGTCCACCGGATCGTGCGGTCTCTGTATGGGCTCGAGGTTCCGCTGATCGCCGCCGTCAACGGGCCGGCGATGGGCCTGGGCTGCGATATCGCCGGCCTGGGCGATATCCGCATCGCGTCTGAGCGCGCCAGCTTCGGCGTGCCTTTCCTGAAGCTGGGCATCATTCCCGGCGACGGCGGGTCCTGGCTGCTGCCGCGCAACATCGGCTATGCTCGCGCCGCCGAACTGCTGTTCACGGCCCGCTCTATCGACGCCGCGACGGCGGCCGAATGGGGGATGGTCAATCGCGTGGTCGCGCACGACAGCCTGATGGACGAAGCCTTGGCCGTCGCCGCCCAGGTCGCGGCCCAGCCGCCCCATGCCCTGCGTATGGCCAAGACCCTGCTGCGTCAGGGTCGCGACACGACCTTCGACCAGATGCTGGAGATGTCGGCGGCGATGCAGGCCCTGGCCCACCTGACCGAGGACCATCAGGAAGGCGTCGCCGCCGTGCTGGAAAAGCGGCCGGGCGATTTCACCGGCCGCTGATCCGAGGCCCTATTTGGTCTTCATCGCCTCGCTGGGCCCGACGCCGGCGGCGATCGCGCGTTTGGCCCCGGCGGTCTCACCCGGCTTCATGAACTTGACCAGCACCCGCTGTCCAATCAGCAGGGGCGCATCGCCGGCCGAGGCGACCACTTCCACCACCCGCTCGTCGCTGCGCTGCGAGGGGTCGTCAGAGGCCAGTTTGCGCGCGCCGAACACGGCCGCCCGACGCATGACGGCGCCGATGTAGACCTTGCTGGCGTCGCCCTCGGGGCTGATCTCGACGGCTTGGCCGTCGGTCAGGTTCGGCAGGTCGCTCTCGACCACCTCGGCGCGGACGATGCGCGGCGCGTCGGGTTCCAGATCGAACATATTGGAAACGTTCAGGGTCGAGGCGCCGGCGCCCGGATTGGCGTAACGGCGCACGATCCGGCCGTTGGTCGGGGCGCGGATGACCGTCAGTTCCTGATTGTAGCGCGCCTGATCCAGCTGAGCGCGCGCGGTTTGCACGGCGGCGACCTGCGACCCCAGGCGGGCCTGGGCGGTGGCGATGGCGTCCTGGGCCTGGTCCATGCGCTGGGCGGCGACGAAGTTGGTGGCGACCAGTCTTTGCAGACGCTCCTGCTCGCGCTGGGCGGTGCGGATATCCACGCGGATCTGGGCCAGTTGGCTTTCGGCCTGGCTGACGGCGGCGGCCGCAGCCTGAACCGCCAGGCGCGCCTCGTCGTCTTCCTGACGGGCCAGGATCTGACCGGCGACGACGCGGTCGCCTTCCTGAACCAGGACGTCACGGACGATGCCGCCGCGACGGGCCGCGATCTGGATGATGCCGCCTTCGACGTCGACCTTGCCATTGGCGATGGCCGCATAGGGGCTGTCGACCTTGGTCGCCGCCGCCTTTTCCTGCTCGGCCTTCTTGGTCTTGGCGGCGGACTGGAACAGCATGAAGCCGACCGCCAGCACGATCACCAGCAGCAGGCCGATCCAGGTGCGTTTTTTCTTCAGAAAGCCGGGCATTGGCGTGTCGTCCTAAGGGAAATCGTCGTGTCGGTTAGTGGGACGCCAGGATGGCGTTCGGATCAGGGATGCGGCGCTGGTCGTCGAGGATCTTGCCGTCCTCGATGTGGATGACCCGGTCGGCCCAGGCCTCCAGGCGTGGATCGTGGGTCACGCAGATGACGGCGGCGCCGTGTTCGGTGGCGGCGCGGCGAAGCAGCTTGATGACCACCTGGCCGTTTTCGCCATCCAGGGCCGAGGTGGGTTCGTCGGCGAACAGGATCTTGGGATCCTTGGCCAAGGCGCGGGCGATGGCGACGCGCTGCTTTTCACCGCCCGACAAAGCCGCCGGCCGCTGGTGCAGACGGTGGCCCAGGCCGACCTCTTCAAGGGCGATGGTGGCGCGCTTCTTGGCCTGGCCCGAGGTCAGGCCCTGAAACTTCAGCACCGTCTCGACCTGCTGAAGCGCCGTCAGAGCCGGGAACAGGTTGAAGCCCTGGAAGATGAAGCCGCAGTTATCCAGGCGGAACTTGTCGATCCGGCCCGAGGACAGCTTCCACAGATCGTCGACGTCCAACACGTCCACCCGGCCCTCCTCGGGCTTCAGCAGACCCGACAGGGCTGCGATCAGGGTGGACTTGCCCGAGCCGGAAGGCCCCATGACCATGGTCAGGTCGCCATGCCGCGCATCGAAATCGACGCCCTTCAGCACATCCACCCAGGCCTTGCCGGACTTGAACCGCTTGACCAGGCTTTTGGCCTCGATGGCGAAGTCGCCGTGCTTGCCGTGAACCTTTGTATGAACGTTCATCGCAGCAGGTCCGCCGGTTGGCTGTTCTTGAGGATGCCCAGCGAGAGCAGGCCGGACACCATGGCGATGGCGATCAGGCCAATGCCCACGATGATCAGCAGCGACAACGGCAGGGCGATGATCACCGCCCCCATCATCGCCAGCAGCGACACCAGCCAGGTCAGGACGATGGCCGCGATGACGCCGACGACGCCGACCCAGAAGCTGAGTTCGACCACGATCCGACGCAAGGACCCCATGCTGACGCCCAGGGCCCGCAGAGAGGCGAACTCCTTGATATTGGCCATGATGGCGCCGCGCAGGGTCTGCCAGGTGATGGCCACGCCGATGATGATCCCCAGCACGACGCAGCCACCGATGATGATGACCAGGATGCCTTCCTCGAACATGGCGCCGGCGTTGGCGTCGGCCAGTTGCTGCTTGGTCCAGGCCTTCCACTGACCGGCGCCCATGACGTTCAGCTGGGCCACCACGATGGGCGCGCGGGCCGGATCACGCAGCTTGACCATTAGAGGACCGACGCGCGGACCCGTGTCGGCCTGACCCAGCATCCGCAGGGTGTCGCGCGACATGACCACGCCCGGCTGCATCATATTAGGATAGCCGCGCGTCACGCCGACGACGGTGACGGTCTGACCATTGTACAGGGCCTTGTCGCCCAGCTTCACGCCCAGGGTCGTCAGGGCCGTCTCATCGACCGCCACGGTGTAAGGTTGGCGCAACGCATCGACCAATTCCTGCGAATAGTCGGTGGGGATGGTCACCGAGCCGGGACGGGTGTCGATGATGCTGGCCTGGACGAACTTCTGACGCGGCGCGCCCTGCGACGCATTGTCCGCCTGGCTCTTGGTCGGATCGACGTTCTTGATGTTCTGGAAGGTGCCGCCAGCGCCGTCCAGAGGCATGACCTCGACCACCTCGGGGTGGTTGTAGGCCAGGGGGATGAACCGGCGGGGCACGCCCGACGGCCCGCCGATCAGGCTTTTGGCGCCGGGCTGCATGATGAAGATGTCGGCGTTCGACCGCTCGATGGTTGCGGTGAATCCCTTGCCGATGCCGATGAAGACGCCGGTCATCGCCAGGACCAGAAGGCCCGACAGGGCCAGGGCCATGACCGCCGCCATATAGCGACGCCACTCGAACAGCAGTGTTGATAGCGCAAGCGACATTGTCGTCGATAAACCCCCGGTACTTGCGCCTATCTGACCGTGCGCCCCCTCACCGCCAAGTTAAATCGGGGTAAGGCTTGTGAACCCTCGTCATTGCGGGTTCGAAATCGGGGGATTAAGGGCCTTACAGCCTCTTGGCGCCCACCCTTCGTCGGCGCTAGTTACAACATAACAGATGGGACAGGCCGTCCCACGCTCTGGGAAACACGCCTTCATGTCCTTGCCCTCGCTTCGTCTCACCGCCTCTCTGGCCGCGCTCGGCGCCGCCACCGCCGTCCTGTCCGCGCCCGCGACCTCCGCCCGCGCCGACGAGGGCATGTGGACCTTCGACAACTTCCCCATCGCCACGGTGAACGAGAAGTACGGCACCAACATCGATCAGGCGTGGCTGGACCGCGTGCGCAACGCCGCCGTCCGCCTGCAGGGCTGCTCGGCCTCGCTGGTGTCCAACGAAGGCCTGGTGCTGACCAACCACCACTGCGTCGTGTCGTGCGTTCAGGACCTGTCCACCGCTCAGAACGACTACGTCAAGAACGGCTGGATGCCCGCCACCCGCGAGGAAGAGAAGAAGTGCCCCGGCCAGACGGCCGAGATCCTGACCGACATCGTCGACGTGACCGACCGCGTGACCGGCGCCGGCGCCGGTCTTGAGGGCGCCGCCTTCGTCCAGGCCCGCGCCGCCGAGATCGACAAAATCCAGAAGGAAACCTGCGGCGACGACCAGAAGCTGACCTGCCAGGTCATCAGCTTCTACCGCGGCGGCCAGTACAAGCTCTACAAGTTCCGCAAGTATGACGACGTGCGCCTGGTCTTCGCGCCCGAGTTCCAGGCCGCCTTCTTCGGCGGCGACCCGGACAACTTCAACTTCCCGCGCTACGCCCTGGATGCCGGCTTCCTGCGCATCTACGAGGACGGCAAGCCGGTCGCCACGCCGAACCACCTGACCTGGAACGCCAATGCGCCCAAGGAAGGCGACGTCACCTTCGTCGCCGGCAACCCCGGCTCGACCCAACGCCTGCTGACCGTGGCCCAGCTGGAAACCCTGCGCGACCAGCAACTGCCGATCAGCCTGATCCAGACCTCGGAACTGCGCGGTCGCCTGCTGGAGTATTCGACCACCGGCGAAGAGGCCAAGCGCGTCTCCGTCGATCCGATCTTCGGCCTGGAGAACGGTTTCAAGGTCAACTACGGCCAGCAGGGCGCCCTGACCGACCCGGCCTTCATGGCCACCAAGCGCCGCGAAGAGCAGGAGCTGCGCCAGCGCGTCGCCGCCGACCCGGCCCTGGCCCAACGCATCGGCGATCCGTGGGCCGATCTGGAACGCGCCTCGACCGCCCAGCGCGACCTGTATCTGCCCTATCGCCAGCTGGAATCGGCGGCCGGTCAGCGCTCGTCGCTGTACAGCTACGCCAAGGCCATCGTCCGCGCCTCCAAGGAACGCGCCAAGCCCGTCGCTGAACGCCGCGCCGGCTATTCGGACGCCGACATCGCGTCGCTGGGCCGTCGCCTGGCGACCGAGACGCCGATCTCGAACGACCTGGAGAAGATCTATCTCGACTTCTGGCTGTCCAAGACCCGCGAATATCTGACGGTCGACAATGCGAACGTGAAGGCGCTGCTGGGCAAGGAAAGCCCCGAGCAGATCGCGGAGCGTCTGGTCGACGGCACGCGTCTGGCCGATCCCGCCTTCCGCGCCCAGGCCCTGGCCATGACGCCGGAGCAACTGGCCGCCTCGGGCGACCCGCTGATCCAGTTCGTCCTGGCCAATGACGATGCGGCCCAGGCCGTGCGCACCCAGTGGGAATCGGCCGTGTCCGGCCCGACCAGCCGCGCCGGCGAAAAGATCGCCCAGGCCCGGTTCGCGGTTTACGGCACCAACCTGTACCCCGATGCGACCTTCTCCTTGCGCCTGTCCTACGGTCAGGTGAAGGGCTGGACCTATCGCGGCGTGACGGTCGAACCCTTCACCCAGATCGGCGGCCTTTATGAGCGCAACACCGGCGCCGAACCCTTCAACGCGGCCGAGGACTGGCTGGCGGCCGAGGGCAAGGTCAACAAGTCGACCGTCTATGACTTTGTCTCGACCAACGACATCATCGGCGGCAACTCAGGCTCGCCCGTGATCAACGCCAAGGGCGAAGTCATCGGCGCCGCCTTCGACGGCAACATCCACTCGCTGGGCGGCAGCTTCGGTTACGACCCCGAGCTGAACCGCACGGTGACGGTCTCGACCGCCGCCATCACCGAGGCCCTGCGCAACGTCTACAACCAGCCGCGCCTGCTGCGCGAACTGGGCGTGCGTCGCTAGAAGACAACGAAGAAGTCTCCTCCCCGCTGCGCGGGGAGGGGGACCGCGAAGCGGTGGAGGGGCTCTTCACCACCGCACGATCGCCTGTAAAGTGCCCAAGAGCCCCTCCGTCACGACGCTGAAGAAGCGCCGCGCCACCTCCCCGCAAGACGGGGAGGAGACTTAAAGGACACCGCACATGCGCCCTCTTCTCCTCGCCTCCGCCGCCGTTCTCGCGTCCGCCGCCGCCACCTCGGCCAGCGCCGAGGAAGGCATGTGGACCTATGACAACTTCCCGATCGCCCGCGCCAACCAGACGCTGGGGACCAATATCGATCAGGCCTTCCTGGATCGGGTGCGGCTGTCGTCGGTAAAGTTCGGCGGCTGTTCGGCGGGCGTGGTGTCGGGCCAGGGTCTGGTCATGACAAACAACCACTGCGTCGCCACCTGCGTGGCCAACCTGTCCACGCCGCAACAGCAGTATGGCGAGACGGGCTTTACGCCCAAGACGCGCGAGGAAGAGCGCAAATGCCCCGGCGCGACGGCCGAGATCCTGACCGACATTTCCGACGTCACCGAGCGGATGCACAAGGCCGGCGAAGGGCTTGAGGGCCAGGCCTTCACCCAGGCGCGCGAGGCCGAGGCCGGCCGGATCGAGACCGAAGCCTGCGGAAACGATCCCAAAATCCGCTGCCAGGTCGTCAGCCTGTACCGGGGCGGCCAGTTCAAACTCTACAAATACCGCAAATACAGCGATGTGCGCCTGGCCTGGGCGCCGGAAGACCGCGCCGCCACCTTCGGCGGCGATCTGGACAACTTCTCCTTCCCCCGCTTCGCCATCGATGCCGCCTTCATCCGCCTGTACGAGGACGGCAAGCCGGTCGAGACGCCGATCCACTTCGCCTGGAACGCCGACAAGCCCACCGAGGGCGAGGCCGTCTTCATCACCGGCAATCCCGGCGCGACCCAGCGGCTGCTGACTATGGACCAGCTGGCGACTATCCGCGACGTGGTCCTGCCGCTGGATCAGCTGATCGCCTCGGAGCTGCGCGGTCGTGTGATCCGCTATTCCGAAGAGGGCGAGGATCAGGCCTTCATCGCCATGGACCCGATCGTGGGCGTGGAGAACACCTACAAGCGCGGCCTGGGCCGGATGCGCGCCCTGACCGACGCCCAGTTCATCCAGGCCAAGGCGGCGGCCGAGGTCGACTTCATGCAGCGCTACGCTGCCGCCAACGGCAATGGTCCCGATCCCTGGGGTGCGTTGGAAGCGGTCCAGCCCATCGCGCGCGAACTGTATGCACCGACCGCCCTGCTGGAAGGCGGCACGGGCCTGGGCACCACCTCGGTCGCCGGCGGATCGCAGCTGTTCCAATGGGCCAAGGCCATCGTGCGCGGCGCGCAGGAACGGGCCAAGCCGTCCGACCAGCGTCTGGCCGAGTTCGCCGACAGCCGCCTGCCGGGCGTCGAATCCGGTCTGTTCGCAGAGCGGCCGACCTATCCCGAGCTGGAGCAGATCCGGCTGGAATGGTGGCTGTCCAAAACGCGCGAATGGCTGACGGTGGACAGCCCCTATGTGCGCACCTTGCTGGGCAAGGAAAGCCCCGAAGAACTGTCGGCCCGCGTCGTCTCGGGCACCAAGCTGGCCGATCCGGCCGTGCGTCGCGCCCTGTGGACCGGCGGTCTGGCAGCGGTTCAGGCGTCGGACGATCCGATGATCCAGTATGTGCTGTCGATCGACGCCGACGCCCGCGCCGTCCGCACGGAGTGGGAGAACAAGGTCAAGGCCCCGACCGACCGCGCCTCCGAACAGCTGGCGGCCGCCCGTTTCGCCGCCTATGGCGACGCCGTCTATCCCGACGCCACCGGCACCCTGCGCCTGACCTATGGCAAGGTCGAAGGCTCCGACGTGCCGGGCCAGCGCTTCGGCGCCTTCACCACCTTCGCCGGCCTGTGGGACCGCGCCACCGGCGCCGAGCCGTTCAAGGTCGCACCCAAGCTGATGGCCGCCAAGGACCGGATCGATCCGAACGCGGTGATGGACATGGCCGTCTCGACCGACACCATCGGCGGTTCGTCCGGCTCGCCGGCGGTCAACGCCCGAGGCGAGATCATCGGGGCCAACTTCGATTCCACCGTCCTGACCCAGCGCAACGCCTATGGCTACGACCGCAACACGAACCGCAGCGTGATCGTCACCACCCAGGCCGTCACCGTGGCCCTGCGCGACGTCTATGGGATGGATCATCTGCTGACGGAGCTGGGCGTCAGCCGGTGACGCCGATCGCCATACGCGCAGCGACGTCCGACGATGTCGCCGCGCTGCATCCTCTGATCGAGCGCGCCTATCGCGGCGACACCGCCAAGGCCGGGTGGACGCATGAAGCCGACCTGCTGTTCGATGATCGCACCAGCGCGGCGGAGCTGTCGGCCCTGATCGCCGATCCTGACCGGGTCATCCTGCTGGCCCATCGGGACGGCGCGCTTATCGGCTGCGTCCAGGTCGCCCGCGTCGGCGACGACCTGGCCTATCTCGGCATGCTGACGGTCGAGCCGACCTTGCAGGCATCCGGCCTCGGCCGTCGTCTGCTCGCGGCCGCCGAAAGCGAAGCGGTCGCGCGTTTCGGCGCACACCGCATGGAGATGACGGTCATCCACCGCCGGACCGAACTGATCGCCTGGTACGAACGACGCGGTTACGCCCCCACCGGCGAAACCCGCCCCTTCCCCGTCGATCCGCCCCGGCCCGAGCTGGATTTCGTGGTGCTGGAAAAAGCACTCTAGCCGCCCCTTGTAAAACGGACAGTCGTGTCCATTTACGCGCCTCACCATGACGCGCCCTGCCGAAAAACCTGTCCGCAAGGACGCCGCCCTGAACCGGGCGGCGGTGCTGGAGGCCGCGCGCGCGGTCTTCGCCGACCAGGGGCTGGATGCGCCCCTGGATCTGATCGCTGAGCGGGCTGGGGTGGGGCGCGGCACCCTGTATCGGCACTTCTCAGACCGGACGGAACTGGCTCTGGCGGTGCTGGAGGCCGACGTCGCGGACCTGGGTCGGCGCACCGCCGAACAGGGCGATGATCCGCAGGCCTTCTTCTGGTTTCTGGACCGGCTGGCCGAGGACATGGTGCGCAATGCGGGACTGGCCGGCGTCGTGCGGAACGTGCGGTCGCCAGATGCGCTTACACCCTTGCGGCAGAGCTTAATGGAGGCGGGGGCCGCACCGCTGGAGCGGGCCCAGGCCGCCGGCCTGGTGAGGGAGGACCTGCGGCCGATGGACATCCGTCTGATCGCCACCCTGCTGGGCGCCGGTTTTCAGGGCGCGGACGAAGCCGAGCGCCAGGCCGTGTCGCTGCGCACCCGCGCGCTTGTACTTGACGGCCTGAGACCCCGCGGAGGGCCGCGCTGATGGCCCGCAACAACTGGCACCTGCCCTGGGAACAGTATGTCGAGACGCTGAAGCCGCACGAGCGGCCGATGATGCCCGGCTCGCCCGCCACGCCCGATCACTCCTGGCCGATGCGAATCCAGTACGCCCTGACCGGCCTGCTGGTCGCCATGGTCGGATCGCTGGGCAACGCCGCGGTCACCGCCAACATCCAGAACCTGCAAGGCTCGCTGGGGATCACGATCACCGAGGCCGCCTGGCTGCCGGTCGTCTTCGTCATGACCAACGCCTGCATGAACCTGATCCTCGTCAAGTTCCGGATGCAGTACGGCCTGCGCCTGTTCACCCAGATCTTCCTGGGCGCTTTCGTGCTGGTCTGCGCCGCCCACCTGTTCGTCGACAACTATCAATCGACCCTGCTGGTCCGGGCCATCGCCGGCATGGCGGGCGCGGGGCTTTCCAGCCTGGGCTTCCTCTACATCATCCAGGCCTTCCCGGCGGCGCATCGGCTGAAGGGGCTGATCATCGGCATCGGCCTGGCCAGTTTCGCCGTGCCGATTTCGCGCCTGGTCATGCCCGGCCTGCTCCAGCTGGGCGACTGGCGCGCCTTCTATCTGTTCGAGCTGGGCCTGTGCCTGGTCGCCTGGGGCGCGGTGCAGGTGGTCAAGCTGCCGCCGTCCGAGCGGCTGCGGGTGTTCGACCGGCTGGACTTTTTGACCTTCGCCCTGTTTGCGCCAGGCGTAGCCCTGCTTTGTGCGGCCCTGGGTCTGGGGCGGATCGTCTGGTGGACGCAGGCCGCCTGGATCGGCTGGGCCCTGATCGGGTCCGTCATCCTGCTGACCGCCGCCTTTTTGGTCGAGCACAATCGCAAGAACCCGCTGATCAACACCCGCTGGCTCACCGGGCCCGACCTGCTGCGCCTGTTTGGCGCGATCCTGCTGATCCGCATCGTGCTGTCGGAACAGACGTCCGGCGCGGTGGGCTTCCTGACCGTCGTCGGCCTGGGACCGGATCAGCTTCACGGCCTGTTCGTCGTCATCCTGCTGTCGATGATCGCCGGCACCCTGGTCAGCGCCTTCACCCTGAACATGGAGAAGCTGAACAAGCCGATCGCCATCGCCCTGGCGCTGATCGCGGTCGGCGCCTGGATCGACAGCCATTCGACGGTTCTGACGCGCCCGGCGCAGCTGTATTTCAGCCAGGCTTTGATCGCCTTCGCCTCGGCCATGTTCATCGGCCCGGCGCTGATGATCGGCATCGTCAAGGTGCTGACCCAGGGCAAGCAGAACCTGATCAGCTTCATCGTCATGTTCAGCGTGCTTCAGAACGTCGGCGGTCTGGCGGGATCGGCCCTGACCGGGACGCTGCAGATCATCCGCGAGAAATACCATTCCAACCAGCTGGCGGCCGGGATTTCGGCGCTGGACCCGCAGGTCGCCTTGCGGCTGCGTCAGCTGTCGGGCGCCTATGCCTCGACAATAACGGATCCCGCCCTGGCGAACGCCGAAGGCGCCGTCCTGCTGGGCCGACAGGTGACGCAACAGGCCAATGTGCTGGCCTACAACGACGTCTTTCTGGTCATCGCCGTGATCGCGGCCCTGGGCTCCGCCTGGGTGACCGTCACCCATCTGCGGCCGCGCTGGAAGGCGCGCCGCGACGCCAAGACCAACAATGCAGACGCTGCGGTCCAGACCGCCGCCGTCGCCGCCGCCGACTGAACCGAGACCCACAATGACCGACGCCGCCCCCGCCGCTTCCGCCCCTGCCGCCCCTGCCGCCCCGCAGGCGCCCGCCGCCGCTCCGCCTGCGCCGAAGAAGAACGTTATGTGGACCGTCATCGCCGCCGGCGTCGCCCTGCTGGGCGTTCTGATGGTGCTGTACGCCTGGCAGCTGCCGCCCTTCCGAGGCGCGATCCAGCGCACGGACAACGCCTATGTGCGCGGCCAGGTGACGATCATCAGCCCGCAGGTGAACGGCTATGTCACGGCCGTGCCGGTCCAGGACTTCCAGACCGTCCAACAGGGGCAGCTGCTGGCCCAGGTGGACGACCGCATCTATCGCCAGCGGCTGGAGCAGGCCGAGGCCAGCCTGCATTCGGCCCAGGCGGCCCTGTCCAACTCGGCCCAGACCCAGGCGTCGGCGCGCGGATCGGTGGCCCAGCAGCGCGCCTCCATCGCCGCAGCCGAAGCCACGCTGACACGGGCTCAGGCTGACGCCAACCGCGCCCGCACCCTGAAGGCCGGCGGCTGGGTCGCCCAGGCCAATGTGGACGTCGCCGAGGCCGCGCTACGCAGCGCCCAGGCCCAGGTCGCCCAGGCCCGCGCCGCCGAGGGCATCGCCCAGACCGGCGTCACCTCCGCGGTCGTCGGCCGCGACAGCCTGGCCGCCGCCGTTGAGAACGCCCAGGCCGCCGTGCGCCTGGCCCAGATCGACCTGGCCAACACCCGCATTGTGGCGCCCCGCGCCGGTCGCCTGGGCGAGATCGGCGTGCGTCAGGGCCAATATGTGACCGCGGGAACCCAGCTGATGGGCCTGGTCCCCGACGTGGTCTGGGTCACGGCCAATATGAAGGAGACGCAGATGAAGAATATCCGCGTCGGCCAGACGGTCGAGATCACCGTCGACGCCCTGGGCGGCCAGACCCTGCGCGGCCATGTCGAACGCATCGCCCCCGCCGCCGGGTCGGAGTTCAGCGTCATCCGCCCCGACAACGCCACCGGCAACTTCACCAAGGTCGCCCAGCGCATCCCGGTCCGCATCCGCATCGACCCGAACCAACCCGCCGCCGAACGTCTGGCGCCGGGCATGTCGGTGGTGGCGAAGGTCAATACGGCCGGCTGACGGAACGCGCCGCTCCCCATCGCGCTACCTCTCCCAGCAACGGAGAGCACCATGGACCGCGAGCAGACCAAGGGTCGTGAAGAGAACGGCGCCGATCCGGCCGGCAAGCCTGACGCCCTGACCTCTGACAAGGCGACCAAGGCGGTCGGTCAGGCCGAGCGCCAGAGCGCAGGACCGGACGGTCCGGACGCCGCCGAGATCGGTGACACGTTCAAGCGCAAGCCCTGATGCCGGATCAGGCCGATCGCGGCGACAGGCTGGCGGCGAGCAGATGCACGTCGTGCGCCCGCATCCGCTCGAAGTTCCCCAGCCCCAGGGCCAGGGCGCGCATGATCTCGGTCTGGCGCGTATGTTCGGGATGGGCGGGCAAGGACGGCTCCGCCCGCGCCAGCTCCGCATCCAGTTCGGCCATCATATGAGCCAGGATTCCGTCGTTCATCTGATCCTCCATCACGCCGCCGACCGCCGCGGACGGTTAGAGCATGAATAGAACAAATCAGGAACACGATGGCCCGAGAAGGCTGTGGATGGTGCGGTCGGACGGCAATATGCGTCCGGCTGACCCTGCCGTTTAATCCACCTTAACCACAAGGATTCACCATAGCGGTCTCACTGTTGCGGGGCCGCGTTCCATGTCCGAGCTTAAGACCGACGTCATTCACCGTGGCGATTGCATCGAAGTGCTGAAAAGCCTGCCCGACGCCTCGGTGGACATGGTCTTCGCCGATCCGCCCTATAATCTGCAGCTGGGCGGCGACCTGTTGCGTCCCGACAATTCCAAGGTCGATGCAGTCGACGATGACTGGGATAAGTTCGCCAGCTTCGCCGACTATGACGCCTTCACCCGCGCCTGGCTGGCGGAATGCCGCCGCGTGCTGAAGCCCGAGGGCTCGATCTGGGTGATCGGCAGCTACCATAACGTCTTCCGCCTGGGATCGGCGATCCAGGATCTGGGCTTCTGGGTGCTGAACGACATCATCTGGCGCAAGTCCAACCCGATGCCGAACTTCAAGGGCACCCGATTCACCAACGCCCATGAGACCCTGATTTGGGCCGCCAAATCGCGGGATCAGAAGCGCTACACCTTCAACTATGACGCGCTGAAGGCTTTCAACGAAGACACCCAGATGCGCTCGGACTGGACCTTCGCCTTGTGCACGGGCGAGGAGCGGATCAAGGACGCCGACGGCAAGAAGGCTCATCCGACCCAGAAGCCCGAAGCCCTGCTGCACCGCGTGCTGCTGTCGGCGACCCGGCCTGGCGACGTGATCCTGGACCCTTTCTTCGGCACCGGCACCACCGGCGCCGCAGCCAAACGCCTGGGCCGCCACTACATCGGCATCGAGCGTGACGAGACCTATGCCGAGGTCGCCAGAACCCGCATCGACTCGGTCATCCCTGCCCGCCCCGAAGATCTGATGGTCACAGGCTCCAAGCGCGCCGAGCCCAAGGTGCCGTTCGGCGCCCTGGTCGAGGCCGGCCTGTTGCAGCCCGGCGACCGCCTGTATTGCCCCAAGGGCGAGCGCGAGGCGCGGGTTCGTGCGGACGGTTCGCTAGTTCACGGCTCGCTCAGCGGCTCGATCCACAAACTGGGCGCGCTGCTGGAGAATGCGCCGGCCTGCAACGGCTGGACCTACTGGCGCTTCAAGACCGACCAGGGCTTGAAGTCCATCGACGCTCTGCGCTCTGAGGTTCGCGCCGCGATGTGAGCCGCTGCGACCGCGCATCGCATGAGCCACATCAATCACTTAGCTGGCAATCCGTCGCCAATACGTACGATTTCGCACACTCAATATGGGTCAGCGTCGCTGTAACCCCGCGAAACCTATGTGAAAATTCATCAGCTGCGACGGAACTTCGCAGTTGCGAGACCATTGATGTCAACGGCCCGCCAGGATGCGGTGTCGGAGCACATCATCATGAAAATCGCGCAGATCACCCCTCTGTATGAGGCCGTGCCTCCCAAGCTGTACGGCGGCACGGAGCGTGTGGTGGCGCATCTGACCGATGCTCTGGTTGATCTGGGCCACGACGTGACCCTGTTCGCCAGCGCCGACGCCCAGACCAAAGCCCGTCTGGTGCCCGTGCGTGACCAGGCCATCCGTCTGGATCCGGCGCCGCTGAAATCCGATCTCGCCGCCCACCTGTCGATGCTGGGTGAAGTGCTGGACCGCGCCGACGAGTTCGACGTGATCCACTTCCACACCGACATGGTCCATTTTCCGCTGTTTCAGAAATGCGCGGACAAGACCCTGACGACCCTGCACGGTCGCCTGGACATGAAGGACCTGCCCGGCGTCTATAAGCGCTGGAGCGAGTTCGGCCTGGTCTCCATCTCCGACGACCAGCGCAAGCCGCTGCATTTCGCCAACTGGAAGGCCACCGTCCATCACGGCATGCCCGGCGAACAATACATCTTCTCACCAAAATCGGAGGGCTACCTGGCCTTCCTGGGTCGCATCTCGCCCGAGAAGCGCCCCGACCGCGCCATCGAGATCGCCACCAAACTGGGCAAGCGGCTGAAGATGGCCGCCAAGGTGGACGCCGCCGACAAACGCTATTGGGAGGAGAAAATCCGCCCGCTGGTCGAAGGCAATCCGCTGATCGAATTCATCGGCGAGATCGGCGACCATCAGAAGTCCGCCTTCCTCGGCGGCGCCGAGGCCCTGCTTTTCCCTATCGACTGGCCGGAGCCCTTCGGACTGGTGATGATCGAGGCCATGGCCTGCGGCACCCCGGTGATCGCCTTCCGCTGCGGCTCGACCCCCGAGGTGATCGAGGACGGCGCCACGGGCTTCCTGGTCGATACGATGGAACAGGCGATCGCCGCGGCCGGGCGCGCGCATCTGCTGGACCGCGAGGCCATCCGCGCGCGCTTCGATCTGCGGTTCTCGGCCACGGCCATGGCGCGCCGGTATCTGGACGTCTACGGCGACCTGCTGGCGCGTCGCCCGTTTGCGGAGACCGCGCTGGATGACGTGGTCACCCCGCTGCGTCCGCGTGAAGAGCGCAGCTTCGCCGCCACCGCCTGAAACCAACTCAGTCGGGACGCCGTTGCAATCCTGAGCTTGTAACAGCGTTCACTCAAAAGTTAAGCTTATCCATTACGGTCGTCCCAAATCGGGGCGACCACTATGCAATGGACAGCGATGAGGCGGCTGGCGCATCTGCGCCGGAATACCGCGGGCAACATCGCGACCTTCTTCGCCCTGTCCGCCATGGGCTTGGCACTGATGGTCGGCCTGGCTATCGACATCAATCGCTATGTCTCGGTCAGGAACCAGGTGCAGGAAGCGCTCGATGCAGCAGCGTTGAGCGCTGCGGCGTCCCGCGCCCAGACGGTCAAGGAGTTGGAAGCGGTCAGCGGTCCCTATCTGGAGGCCAATCTGAAGACAGGCCAACTGATCGACGGCTGGAAGACCGGCACCCAATATGTCGATGGCAAAATCGTCAGGGTGACGTTCAAGGGCGGGGTCAAACCCATCTTTGCGGGTCTGGCCGGCGTCAAACAGTTCGACATCAACGCCCTGTCCGAGGCGACGCGCGGCGTGGCGCAGAAGATCGAGACCGTTCTGGTGCTCGATAACACCTGGTCCATGAGCGAAAAGGACAGCCGGTCTATCAAGCGGATCGATGCGCTGAAGACCTCGGCCAGTTTGCTGGTCAACGAGTTGATGGCGACCGAAAGCGATGAGGTCTCGATCGGCGTCGTGCCCTATGCGGATTACGTCAATGTCGGGATTGCCAATCGCAAGGCCCCGTGGATTTCCGTGCCCGACGACTATGTTCAGGAGCGCACCTGCACCACAAAGACCACCTACAGCGGCGGCACCCCCTACCCCTGCACCACCGTGCGCGACGGCGTCAGCGAGACCGGCACCTGCTACAAGGATCAGGTGGTCAAGACGGTCACGGTCGCGCCCTATGCTTGCAACGTCAGCTACAAGTGGTTCGGCTGCGTCTATTCGCGCAACGTCGCCACGACGCGGCTGAACGACCAGTCGCCGGCGACGCCCTACAAGGGTTTCCTGACGACAGGCCAGAGCTGCCTGAACGCGGTCAGCCCCCTGTCCAAGAGCAAATCCAGCGTCCTGAACGCGATCAAAAACCTCGTCATCAATGTCGGCGGCTACAAGCCCGAGACGCACATTCCATCCGGCCTGATCTGGGGCATCAATCTGCTGTCGCCCACCGCGCCTTTCCAGGAAGGCGGCGCCTATGACCCGGCGAACCGCACGCCTCGCAAGATTTTGGTGCTGATGACCGACGGTGTGAACACCCTGCGTTACCGCTCCTCGGACGGCGCCCACGTCGCCACGGTCAAAGCCAATGAGCTGGCGGCGACGGATTCCGATCTCGACTCGATTTGCACTTACGCCAAGTCAAACAAGATCGAGGTCTTCACCGTCGGCCTCAATGTGCCCACGCAGAACGGACGCAATCTGCTGAGGACCTGCGCCACCGATTCCGACCATGCCTTCCTGGCCGAAGACAGCGCCGCTCTGGAAGCCGCCTTCCGCGACATCGCGCGGTCCATCGGCGTCGTGCGGTTGATCAAGTAAGTCTCTCAGGTGGTTTCCCGCTGAAAAAGCACAGGTTCGCCTGAACCCGTCGGCGACTTGCCCATTAAAGTCTGCAAGCGGCCCCTGAGCGCCGCATTCGGGTGCGACACGTTCGGCCGAGGCCTCACAACGACGGGGAAGAGACCGCATGGACGACGCCTATTCCACTCAACTGACCGCCGGTGAATCGGTCGAGGCCACCGGTCTCGAACAACTGATGGCGCTGAAGGAAGGCGATACCTTCCTGGTCGCCGACGGATGGGGCGACATGAAGGGCGGCGCCGACGGCCTGTTCGCGGGCGACACCCGCGTCCTGTCGCGCTGGGCCATGACCGTCGGCCTGCTGAAGCCGTCGCGCCTGTCGTCCGGCGTCAGCCAGGACAACGTCTTCTTCTCCTGCCACACCACCAACCGTCCCCTGCCCCCGATGGGCGGGCGATCGGCCCCGGCCGGCGTCCTGCATATCGAGCGCCGGCGGTTTCTGTGGAACCGGCGCATGTTCGAGCGCATCCGCATGGTCAACCATGGGGTGGAGGACATTCTGCTGCCGCTGGCCTTCGACTTCGGCGCGGACTTCTTCGACATCTTCCAAGTGCGCGGCACGCCGCGAGCCAAGCGCGGGACGATCCACACGCCGACCACCGACGGTCGCCGCGTCACCTTCCGCTACACCGGCCTGGACGACGTGGACCGGTCCAGCTGCATCGCCTTTTCCGAACCGCCCGCCCGCCTGACGCATCAGCGCGCCGAGTTCATGTTCAGCCTACCCAAGGGCCGCTCGCTGGACCTGTTCATCGAATGCGGCGTGGACGCCTGCGAGACGCCGGACGCCGACCGTTGGCGCCAGAACGCCATCCAGGCCCGCCTGGCCATGCGCGCCAAACGCCGGCGCGGCGCCTCGGTGCGCGGCCCGCGCAGCCCGCGCTTCAACGACTGGCTGGATCAGTCGCGCGCCGACATGGCCCTGCTGACCACCGACCTGCCGACCGGACCCTATCCCTATGCAGGCACGCCGTGGTTCTCGACTCCGTTCGGTCGCGACGGCATCATTTCGGCCTGGCAAATGCTTTGGCTGGATCCGTCGCTGGCCAAGGGCGTGCTGACCTATCTGGCCTCGCGCCAGGCGACCGAGACCTCGCTCTATCGGGACAGCCAGCCCGGCAAGATCATGCACGAGACCCGCGGCGGCGAGATGAGCGCCCTGCATGAGGTGCCGTTCGGCCTCTACTATGGCGGGGTCGACACCACCTGTCTGTTCGTCGCTTTGGCCGGCGCCTACGCGAATCGCACCGGCGATCTCGATCTGATCCGCAAGCTCTGGCCCAGTCTGATCGCGGCCGCCGACTGGATGCGCGACTATGGCGACAGCAATAATGACGGTCTGATCGACTACCAGCGCGGCGCCGACACCGGCCTGTCCAACCAGGGGTGGAAGGACTCCGAGGATTCCATCTTCCACGCCGACGGTCGCTTCCCCAAGGGTCCAATCGCGCTTCTGGAGGTTCAGGGCTACGCCTTCGCCGCCTGGAAGGCGCTGGGCGATCTGGGCGAGCGCCTGCACGACGACCGCACGACCGAATGGCGGATGCGCGCCGAACAGGTCCGCTCCCTGGTCGAGGAAAAGTTCTGGATGGAGGATGAGGGCTTCTATGCCGTGGCCCTCGACGGCGACGGCCAGCAATGTCGCGCCATCGCCTCCAACGCCGGCCATCTGCTATTTACGGGGCTACCGTCGCTTGAACGCGCGCGACGCGTCACCAAACGCCTGCTGACCGCCGAGTTCCGCACGGGCTGGGGCATCCGCACGCTGGAGGTCGGACAGGCCCGCTTCAATCCGATGAGCTATCACAACGGCTCGGTCTGGCCGCACGACACCGCCATGGCCGCCGCCGGCATGGCCGCCTACGGCGAGCGCGATGCGGTCGCGGAAATTCTGGCCGAGATCTACGCGGCGGCCGCCCATTTCCACCTGAGGCTGCCCGAACTGTTCTGCGGCTTCCCGCGTGAGCCGGGCGAGCCGCCCATCGCCTATCCGGTCGCCTGCCTGCCCCAGGCCTGGGCGGCGGGATCGGTCTTCTTGATGCTTCAGGCGACCCTGGGCCTGTCCATCGACGCCTGGACCGAGACGGTCGATCTGGCCGATCCGGTCCTGCCCGCCGGCCTGGATCGTCTGAAGATCACTGGCCTGGAAGTCGGCGGCGCCGTCGTGGATCTGAACATCCAGCACGCCGACGGTCGCGCGGTGGTGATCCCGCATCACAAGCGGGGCAAGGTCTCGATCCGCACGCTGCGATAGGGTTTAGCCGAATAGATCAGGCGCGCTCGCCCGGTCCAGCGCCTTGGCGAAGACCGTTGGCAGGGCGGCCCGCGCCGCCTCGATCGGCATCCAGCGATAGCGGTCGTCCGAGTCGACGCGCGCGGTCATCACCGTCAGCGTCAGGCTGAAGTGGGTGAAGACGTGCTCCACCGCCCCCGCCTCGCGCCAGTCGGCGTCCATCGGCGCTGCCGCAGCAGGCTCGTCTATCGCCCAATCGCTGGTCGGCAGGCCTAGCATTCCGCCCAGCAGCCCCTTTTCGGGTCGCGTCTCGACCGCGACCCGTCCCTGGTCGTCAACCAGCACATAGGCGATGCCCCGCCGATGCGGCCGCTCCGCCTTCTTTGTCTTCATTGGAAACCGGGCCGGGTCGCCCGTGGCCAGACCCAGGCATTCGCTGGCTACCGGACAGGTCCCGCACGACGGCGACTTGGGCCGGCAAACCGTCGCGCCCAGATCCATCAGCGCCTGCGCCCAATCGCCCGGCCGCTCGTCGGTGACGAACAGGCCCGCCAGCCGCCTCAGTTCGGGCCTCGCGGCGGGGACCGGCGTCTCGACCGCGAACAGACGCGCCATCACCCGCTCGACATTGCCGTCCACGACATTGGCCGCCCGGTCGAAGGCGATGGAGGCGACGGCCGCGGCCGTATAGGCGCCCACGCCAGGCAGCGCCAGCAGCGCCGCCTCGGTATCCGGGAACACGCCGCCATGCTCGGCCGCCACCGCCCGCGCGCAGGCCAGCAGATTGCGCGCGCGCGCATAGTAACCCAGCCCCGCCCAAGCCCCCATCACCTCCGCGTCCTCGGCCGCCGCCAGGTCCGAGACCGTGGGCCAGCGCGTGGTGAAGGCGTGGAAGTACGGCGTCGCATGCGGCACGGTCGTCTGCTGCAACATGACCTCTGACAGCCAGACGCGGTACGGCTCGGTCCGCGGCGCGCCGACGGCCGCGCGCCACGGCAGGCTGCGCGCATGGGCGCCATACCAGGCCAGCAGCCGGGAGCGGATCAGGTCTATGTCGGGAGAGACGTCAGGCATCGGTCGCGCTATATAAACCCATGCGCCGCACGCTGCCCACAGACGCCGAGGCCCGCGAGATCCTGTCTCGCCGCCGCACCCGTCCGGTCCCCCGGTCGGCGCCGCGCGCGGGCAAGGCGCTGACGCCCCTGATCAAGAAGCTGGACGAGCAGTTCGGACGCGGCGCCGGCGCGCTGGAGCCTCGCTGGCGCGAGATCGTCGGCGATCGCCTGGCCCGCGTCACCCGCCCGCAGAAACTGACCAAGGGCAAGGGCGGTTCACCCGGCGTGCTGGAACTGCGCGTCGCCGGCGCCGCCGCCCTGCTGATCCAGCATCAGTCCGAGGACATCCTGTCGCGCGTCAACCTGTTCCTGGGCGCCGGGACGGTGGATCGGCTGCGCATCGCCCAGGGTCCGGTCGCCCCTTTGAAGGAAGCCGCCGCCCGTCCCAAACGCAGCGCCAAGCCGCCGCCCCTGCCCGCCCAGGCCGAGGCCGACCTCGCCGCCTCCATCGCCGCAGCCCCCGACGATCTACGCGCCGCCCTGGCGCGCCTCGGCCGCGTCGCCCTGTCGCGCTCCGACATCGACAGCGACTGATCCCTGCGCCTCGGTTGGCAGGTCTTCTCGCCTGCTGTAGGTAGGACGGGAAAGATTAGAACTCCGCACGGCATATCCCGGTCGCGCGCCTGGATTCCGAGCCCCAATGAAGCAACAAGACGATTGGCGACTGACCGAACTCGTGGAGCACGAGATCGGCCGCGGCGACCCGTTCGCGGCCGCCGTGCGCGGCACGCGCATGCCGATGGTCATCACCAATCCGCGCCTGCCCGACAATCCGATCGTCTTCGTCAACAAGGCCTTCCAGGATCTGACCGGCTATGAGCGCGATGAGATCGTCGGCCAGAACTGCCGTTTCCTGCAGGGACCCAAGTCCGACAAGGCGGCCGTGGCCAAGATCCGCGAGGCGATCGAGGCCGGCGAAGACATCCACGTCGATCTGCTGAACTATCGCAAGGACGGCAGCACCTTCTGGAACGCCCTGTTCATCAGCCCCGTGCGTAACGCCGAGGGCGAGATCGAGTATTTCTTCGCGTCGCAGCTGAACGTCACCGAACGCGTCGAGGCCCAGGTTCTGGTCGAAAAGCAGAAGGCCGTCGTCGAGCGCGAGGTCGCCGCCCGCACCGCCGACCTGCAGGAAGCCCTGACCGCCAAGACCCTGCTGCTTCATGAGGTCGATCACCGGGTCAAGAACAACCTGACCATGATCGGCTCGCTGCTTCGGCTGCAATCGCGCTCCCTGTCCGATCCCGCCCTGACCGCGACCCTGGATTCCATGCTGGAGCGGGTGGACGCCCTGGCGACCGTTCACCGCAAACTCTATCAGTCCGAGGACGTCACACAGTTCGACGTCGGCGCCTTCACCAACACCCTGGTCGCCGATGTGATCGGATCGACCGGACGCACCGACATCGAGGTCTCCGTCGATGTGGAGCCGATGTTCATCCCGTCGACCCACGCCTCGTCGATCGGCCTGATCATCAACGAGCTGCTGACCAATGCGATCAAGCACGCCTTCCCCGAGGATCGAGGCGGCCGATTGATCGTCTTAGCCAGGAAGACGGAACAAGGTGGCCAGGTCGTTGTTCAGGACGACGGCCCCGGCATTCCCGGCGCTGCGCATCAGGGATTGGGCAAGACTTTGATCGGTCGTCTTTCAAAGCAGATCGGCGGCAAGACGCTGTGGCTGCCAGCCGACCCCGGCACACGCGCGGTCGTCGACTTCCCCGTGAGCGGCTAGGTGCGCGCGGCCGGGCCCCACTTCGACATCCTGGTCGTCGAGGACGAGGCCCTGCTCGTGATGGACCTCGAGGCGATGCTTGAGGACGAAGGCCACCGGTTGGTCGGAGAAGCCATGTCTCTGAGCGAGGTCGAGTCGCTGTCGCTCCAAGGGGCGCCCGACGTCGCCTTCGTCGACATCCAGCTGGCGGATAACTCCAGCGGTCTGGACGTGTGTCGCCTGATCAAGGACCGTTGGCCGTCCACCGCCGTGGTGTTCCTGACCGCCAACCCCAAGATGATCCCCGAGGACTTCCTGGGCGCGCATGGCGTGATCCCCAAGCCCTTCTCGCGTTCCGGCCTGCTGTCGGCGATGCGCTTCATTCAGCAGGGCCTAAGCGATCCGCCGCCCCGCCAGGACAGGCCGCAAAGTTTCATCCCCGCACCCGCGATCGATCGGGCCTGGGCGCGGGGATAGAGCCTGATCGTTTCAGGCAGAACCGCTACGCGGTTCCAACTGGAGCGTGAATCAGGCTCTCGATCTAACCTGGAGCCTGATTCACAGCATCGGAGGAATCGCGAAGCGATTCCTCCTCAACGGATCAGGCTCCAAGGCGCTGTTGACAAAACTTCGCCGCACCTGTTCCAGACTAGTTCAGGGTTGCGCCATTCCCGGGGAATCGCGCGATCATCGCCAACGATCCGATCCGAGGAACCTTCATGGCCGACACTGAATCCCGCTTCGCCCGCATGAGCCGTCGTGCGGCCATCACCGGCGCCGCACTGGCGACCATGGCTCTGGCGGCCTGCGGCGGCGGCGCCAAGGGTGCGGCCGAGGGCGACATGGGTCTGGGCGCGCCCGAGGGCGCCAAGGTCACCGTGGTCGAATACGCCTCGGTCACCTGCCCCCACTGCGCCCTGTGGCAGAAGAACACCTGGCCGGCGTTCAAGGCCAAATACGTCGACACCAACAAGGTCCGCTACGTCTTCCGCGAACTGCCGACCCCGCCGGTCGACGCCGCCACCGCCGGCTTCCTGGTCGCGCGCTGCGCCGGTCCGGACAAGTATTTCGACGTGGTTCACCAGCTGATGGCGACGCAGCAGGAGATGCTGACCTCCTCGCCGCGCGACTGGCTGCTGCGCACCGCCCAGGCCGCCGGCCTGTCCGAGCAGCAGTTCAACGACTGCGTCACCGACAAGGACGCCGTCGCCGCCATGGAGAAGCGCGTTCAGGCCGCCCGCGCCCAGGGCGTGACCGGCACCCCCGCCTTCTATGTCAACGAGACGCAGGTCATATCGCCCGGCGGCGAAGGCGCCAGCTTGGCCGACCTGTCCACCGCCATTGACGCGGCCCTGGCCAAGTAACCGAGGCCTAATCAGATGATGCGACGCGCCTTCATCGCCGCCGGCTTCGCCCTCGCCGCCCTGTCCGGCGGCTTGCCGACGCCGGCGCTCGCCGCCGATGCGCCCCCGCCCGTCACGGCCCAGGATCACATCCTGGGTCGGGCGAATGCGCCGGTGACGGTGATCGAATACGCGTCCTTCACCTGCTCGCACTGCGCGGACTTCCACAACACCGTGCTGCCGGCCTTCAAGGCCAAATACGTCGACACCGGCAAGGTCCGGCTGGTTCACCGCAACCTGCCGACCGCGCCCGCCAATGTCGCCGCCGCCGCGGCTGCGGTCGCCATGTGCGCCGCGCCCGAACGCTATTTCGACGTGGCGGCCGTCTTCATGCGCGATCAGGCCAACCTGCAGACCACCGGCGCCCAGCCCTGGTTCGCCGCCGGCATCGCCGCCAGCGGCAAGACCCGCGAGCAGATCGAGGCCTGCCTGAACGGCCCGACCATCCGCGCGGCCCTCGACGCCCAGATCGAAGGCGCGCGCGCCGCCGGCGTCACCGGCACGCCCACCTTCTTCGTCAACGGGACGATGGTGATGGAGCATTCGCTGGAGGCCCTGTCGGCCGCCATCGATCCGCTGCTTCGGTAGTCCGTCGGGACGATGCAGTTCCAGCGCCTCCGGCTCGTCGGCTTCAAGTCGTTCGTCGATCCGGCGGAGGTGCACATCGAATCCGGCCTGACCGGCGTTGTCGGCCCCAATGGCTGCGGCAAGTCCAACGTCCTTGAAAGCCTGCGCTGGGTCATGGGGGCCAACTCGGCCAAGGCCATGCGCGGCCAGGGCATGGACGACGTCATCTTCGCCGGGGCCGCTGGCCGGCCTCCGCGCAGCCACGCCGAAGTCAGCCTGACCATCGACAACGCCCAACGGCGCGCGCCCCAACCCTTCACCGACAGCCCCGTGCTGGAGGTGTCGCGCCGCATCGATCGGGGTCAGGGGTCGACCTATCGCATCAACGGCAAGGAGGTGCGCGCCCGCGATGTGCAACTGCTGTTCGCCGACGCCTCGACCGGCGCCAACTCACCCGCCCTGGTGCGTCAGGGCCAGATCTCGGAACTGATCGCCGCCAAGCCGCAGAACCGCCGCCGCATTCTGGAAGAGGCGGGCGGCGTCGCCGGTCTGCACACCCGTCGGCACGAGGCCGAGCTGCGCCTCAAGGCTGCCGAAACCAATCTGGACCGGCTGGACGATATCGGCCGCGAGCTGGAGACGGCGCTGAACAGGCTGAAGCGCGAAGCCCGCCAAGCCGAGAAATACAAGAAGATCTCGGCCGAGATCCGCGCCCTTCAGGCCGCCCTGCTCTATGTGCGCTGGAACGACGCGCGTCTGGCCGCAGAGGCCGCCGCCGCCGAACTGCGCGCGGCCGACGTTGCTGTCGCCGAAACCACGACCGCCGCAGCCGCCGCCCAGATGGCCGCGCTGTCCGCTCAGGAAGCCCTGAAGCCTGCACAGGAAGAGGACGCCGTCGCCTCGGCCCTGCTGCACCGCGCCAGCCTGGAGCGTGATCGGCTGGACATGGCTGAACAGGCGGCCCGCGCGGAAGTGGATCGCCTCAAGGCCGAGGCCGCCCGCATCACCGCCGACGCCGCGCGCGAAGACGGCATGGCCGCCGACGCCCAGCGCGAACTGGACCGGCTCGACAACGAACTGGCCCGGCTCAAGGCCGAGATCGCCGCCGCTCCCGAACGCGGCCCCGAACTGGACAAGGCTCTGGCCGCCGCCGAGGACGCCCGCAAGGCTGCCGACGGCGAGGTCGAACGGCTGGCGGGCATGCTGGCCGCCGTCGAGGCCCGCGCCAACGCCGAAACGGCCCGCAAGCGCGACGCCGAGGCCCGACTGGCCCGCGTCGCGGCCCAGCACGACCAGGCCCAACGCGAACGCGAGGCTCTGGGGCCGCTGGAAACGCCTGAGCTGGAGACCGCCCGCCAGGCGCTGGAAACGGCGCAGGCCGACCTTGCCGCCGCGCGCGACGCCGTCGAGGCCGCCGAAGCGCTGCGCGGCGAGCTGGCCCGCGCCGAACAGGAGGCCCGGACCGCCGCCCGCGCCGCAGAGGACCGGCTTGGCCGACTTCAGACCGAGGCGCGCGGCCTGGCCCAACTGTTGGTCACCGGCAAGCGCGACCATCCCCCGGCTCTGGACAAGGTGCGCGCCGACAAGGGGTTCGAGGCCGCCCTGGCCGCCGCCCTGGGCGACGATCTGGACGCGGCCCTCGACGCCAAGGCCGCCGCCTATTGGGGCGGGGCGAATGCGCCCTCCCCGTCCTGGCCCGCCGGGATCGCGCCGCTTTCGGATCATGTTCAGGCGCCGGCACAGCTGACCGCGCGACTCGCCCTGTGCGGCGTCGCGCCCAAGGCCGACGCGGCCCGGATGGCTCAGACCCTGCCGCCCGGCGCGCGCCTGGTGACGGTCGAGGGCGACCTCTATCGCTGGGACGGGTTCGTCAGCCGCGCCGAGGCGCCGCGCCCGGCCGCCGTGCGGCTGGCACAGCGCACGCGCCTGGCCGAGCTTGAAGCCGAGATCGACAAGGGCAGGCCGGCGCTGGAGCAGGCGCAGGCGACCCAGAAGGCGGCGACGGAAGCCTTCCGCGCCGCCGAGGAGGCGGTCAAGACCGCGCGCCTGAAGCCCTTCACCGCCGACAAGGCCGTGACCGCCGCCCGCGACCGCGTCGAGACCCTGGCCCGCGAGCAGGCCCGCCGCGAGGCCCGCGCCCAAGCGCTGGACGACACCGTAACCCGGCTGGCGACCGACGCAGCCGAGGCGCAAGCCGCCTTTGACGCCGCTCAGACCACCGACGCCCCGTCCGAGACGATCGCCGGCCTGCGCGACGAACTGACCGCCGCCCGCGCCGCCGCCGACGCCGCCCGCGCCGCCGCCCAGACCGCCCGGTCGGACCGCGACGCCGAGGCCCGCGATCGTCAGGGCCGCGAGCAGCGCCTGGGCAGCCTGACCCGCGCGCGCGAAGGCTGGGTGACCAGGGCCAAGGACAGCGCCGGCCGCGTCGCCGCCCTGGCCAAGGACGCAGACCGGACGGCCGCCCTGCTGAAACAGGCCGAGGTCGCGCCCCAGGGCTTCGCCGAACAGCGCGGCAAGCTGCTGGACACGCTGGTCGCCGCCGAACAGAGGAAACAGGCGGCGTCGGACGCCGTGGCCGTCGCGGAGACCCAGGCGACCGAGGCCGACCGTGCGTCGCGCGCCGCCGAGACCGCCGCATCGCAGGCCCGCGAAGCTCGCGCCGGTCTGGCCGCCCGCGCCGAGGCCGCCGCCGAGAAGCTGGCCGAGGCCGAAACCACCCTGCGCGAGACGGCGCAGATGTCGCCGCAGGAGCTGGGTCAGAAGCTGACCGACGACGCCATCGCCCGCCCGCCCGACGCGGCCGGCGCCGAGAGTTTGCTCTACGGCCTGGAGCGCGAACGCGAGGCCCTGGGGGCCGTCAACTTGCGCGCCGAGGACGAGGCGGTCGAATACGGCGAGCGGCTGAACAGCATGAAGTCGGAAAGGATCGACCTGACCCAGGCGATCGCCAAGCTGCGCGACGGGATCGACGAGCTGAACGCCGAAGGCCGCGAGCGGCTGGTGGCGGCGTTCGACGTCATCAACGCCAACTTCAAGACCCTGTTCGAGGCCTTGTTCGGCGGGGGGCAGGCGGAGCTGAAGCTGGTCGAAAGCGATGACCCGCTGGAGGCGGGGCTGGAGATCTATGCCTGCCCGCCCGGCAAACGGTTGTCGGTCATGAGCCTGATGAGCGGCGGCGAGCAGGCACTGACGGCGGCGGCCCTGATCTTCGGCGTCTTCCTGGCCAACCCCGCGCCGGTCTGCGTGCTGGACGAGGTGGACGCGCCGCTGGACGACGCCAACGTCGACCGCTTCTGCCGGATGCTGCACGAGATGCGCAGCCGCACTGACACCCGCTTCATCGTCATCACCCACAACCCCGTGACCATGAGCAGAATGGACCGGCTGTACGGCGTCACCATGCCCGAACGCGGCATGAGCCAGCTGGTCAGCGTGGACCTGAAACAGGCGGAGACCCTGGTCGCATGATCGCCCTGCTGCTCGCGCTCGCCGATCCTCAGTTGGTCCCGACCGGCGTGGGGCGGTTCGCCATCTATGCCGACGCCGCCTCGATCGAGCGCGAGGGCGACATGGCGCGGATGCGGGAATTGCAGGTGACCGAGGCCGGGTTCAAGGTTGGAGACGTGACCTATGTTGGGCGCTGGTCGCGGTGGGCGTTCGATTGTCGGGCGAAGACGGCGGATCGGTTGGACTTCTCCTCTTTGAAGGCGGACGGGACGGAAGGGCCAGCGACCCCGGACCCCGCCCCCGCCTATGACGCCGCGCCGGGCGGGGATGCGGCCGAGCTGCTGGCCATCGCCTGCGGGGCCGAACGGTCGGCCCAGGCGCTGACTCTGGAGCAGGCCATCAGCCACGGACAAAAGGCGCTGGCGGACTGACGACCCCCTCGGCGGGCTTGTCCGACCCTTGCGGCCATTCGATACGGTCGCGCGGCAGGGCCTCGCGGCATTCGTCGCGCATGAAGGCCATCAGCTTCTCGCGGATCTCGCAGCGCAGGTCGAAGGCGACCGGGGCCGAGCGGGCGCTGGCCAGGCAGCGCACCTGAAGCACGCGTTCGGTGATGTCGGTGACCTGCATCACCTGCACGTCGCCGTCCCAGTGTTTGGACGCCTTGACGATGCCCTCGAAGGCGGTGCGCAGCCGGCCGATGGGCGCTTCGTAGTCGACGTAGAAGAAGGCCACGCCGATCAGGCGGGCGTTCTCGCGCGTCCAGTTCTGGAAGGGCTTGGTGATGAAGTAGGACAGCGGCAGCACCATCCGGCGCCAGTCCCACAGCTTGACCACCACATAGGTCGAGGTGATCTCCTCGACATTGCCCCACTCGTTCTCGACGATGACCGCGTCGTCCAGGCGGATGGGCTGGGTCAGGGCGATCTGGATGCCGGCGACCATGTTCGTCAGGATCGGCTGAAGCGCCAGACCGGCGATGATGCCGACGACGCCGGCCGAGGCCAGCAGGCTGACGCCCCACTGACGGAAGCCGGCGATGGTCATCAGGGCCAGGCCCACAGTGACGATGAACAGCACGACCTTGGCCACCCGCTGCAGGATGCGGGTCTGGGTCAGGTGCTTCCTGGCCAGCAGATTGTCCTCGACGGCGATATTGTACCGCTTGAGGTGCATGACCGACCACATGTCGAGCACGCCCGACGCCATCCAGCCGAGGGTCAGGATGAACAGGAACAGCAGAGCGCTGCGGATGTCCTCGGACGGGCCAGGATCCATCGGCGAGACGGTCACGCCGATGCCGATGCCGATGATGATGATCAGGACGCGCAGCTTGACCCGGGCGCGCTCGACCACGCCGCGCCAGAAGAGATCCTTGTTGCGAACGACGCGACGCAGGATGGCGAAGGCGATCTTGTGCGTCAGCCAGCCGCCGCCGACGAAGACCAGCAGCACCAGGCCGATGACCGCCCATTCGGGCAGCCAGTCGAACCGATGCCAAAGGGCGCGGATCTGGCGGGTGACGGCGATGATCTCGGGAGGCATGGCTTCCTTAACGCGTCAGGGCCTTTGCGGTTGAGCCGTCGCCTCGATGAGGTCGGCCAGGCGTTGGGCGGCGTCGGGGATGGCGACGCTGCGGGCGGCGGCGGACATGGCCGACAGGCGCGCCGGATCGGACAGGACGCCGGTCAGGGTCGAGGCCAGACGATCGACGGTCAGGTCGTCCTCCAGAATGACCTCGGCGGCGCCCGCGTCGCTCAGGGCCTTGGCGTTCAGACGCTGGTGGTCGTCGGTGGCGATTTTCAGCGGGATCAGGACGGACGGCAGGGCCGCGACCGCCAGTTCGGCGCAGGTCGAGGCGCCGGAGCGCCCGACGACCATATGCGCCCTGGACAGTCGGTCAGCCATGTCGCGGAAGAAGGGGGCGACCTCGGCCTCGATCCCGGCCTCCAGATAGATCTGGCGCGCGGCCTCCAGCGTCTCGGGGCGGGACTGCTGCTGCACCTTCAGGCGGCGGCGCAGGGCTTCCGGCAGGGCGGCCAAGGCCCGGGGCGTGGTCTCGGACAGGATGCGGGCGCCCTGGCTGCCGCCGGTGACCAGCAGATGGATCGGGCCGTCGGCGGCGGGGGCGACATAAGGGCGGTCGAACAGGGCGCGAATCTCGGATCGCACCGGCGAGCCGACGACGTGGGAGCGGCCCTGCACCTTGGCCGGCGCACGTTCCAGCGTCGGGAAGGACGAGGCGACCTGACCGACATAGGGAGCCAGGATGCGGTTGGTGCGGCCAAGGACCGCGTTCTGTTCATGGATCACCGTCGGTCGCTGGGACGTGACGGCGGCGACCAGGGCCGGGGCGGAGGGATAGCCGCCGAAGCCGACGACGATGTCGGCGCCCAGCCGGTCGAAGGCCGTTCGCGCCTGGACCACGCCCTTGAAGATGGCGACGCCGGCCTTGATCAGACCCAGGGGGCCGGAGCCGGTGGCGGCGTCCAGCGCCAGCCGTTCCTCGGCGGGGAAGGCGTGGGCGTATTGTTCGCCCCGGTGATCGGTCGCCAGCACCACGCGCCAGCCGCGCGCCGCCATCTCGCGCGCCAGCGCCTCGGCCGGGAACATATGGCCGCCGGTGCCGCCGGCGGCGACGACGCAGAGCTTGGTCATGGGCGAGGCTCCGAAAAAGAGGGTCTGAATAGTCTGAAGTTCAGACGGTGGGCAGGCAAAAACACCGTCTAATTCGTCTAATCTGTCTAATGTCGGCGGGGAACGGTGCGGCGAGGAATGGGGCGGCGACAGGATCGCACGGTTTTACGGCGTGGGCAGGAGACGGTCGCTGGTTGGCTCTAGGCGTTTGATATTGCTGGGGCGTCTAGTCGAGAAAGTGCTGGCTAATCTTCTTTCGTCGTCCTCCGACGAGCGGAGCAAGATCGGGGGACCCAGCGGCGCCGGAGGCGATGCATCGGCTGCACAACGCTTGAAGGTGCACTCCGCGACAGGTTCGCGCTCACGCGCGCCGCTGGGTCCCCCGGTTCCGCTTCGCGGCCCGGAGGATGACGAAAGCGGACTACAGCAACCGCCGGCCCAGGGTCAGGCTGGCGCCGGGTTCGTAGGCGCCGGGGCGGCGGCGGGTGAGAGCCAGGGCAAAACCCATGGTCAGGCCCATCGCCAGCATGGAGGAGCCGCCATAGCTGATGAAGGGCAGGGTCATGCCCTTGGTCGGAATCAGATTCAGGTTCACCGCGACATTGATGCAGGCCTGTAGCCCGATCAGCATGAACAGGCCCGCCGCCGCCGTCTGCTCGAACGGGTCGGTCAGCTTCATGGCCCGGCGCATGCCGCGAATGACGATGAAGGCGTACAGGCTGATCATGATCAGACTGAGGATCAGGCCGAACTCCTCGGCGCCGACGGAATAGATGAAGTCGGTGTGCAGGTCGGGCACGCGGCGCTTCATCACGCCCTCGCCGATGCCCCGGCCCAGCAGGCCGCCGGCGCGGATGGCCTCGGAGGCGCTGTCGATCTGGTGGGTGTCGGTGGTCTCGGGCGAGAAGAAGCGGCTGAGGCGGTCGCGCATGTGTCCGAAGACGAAATACAGCGACACCAGACCCGCCATGCCCAGGCTGGCCAGAACCGCCATCCATTTGAACGGCACCCCCGCCATGAAGAAGACGGCCATGAAGGTGGTGGTGATCAGAAGCGTCTGGCCGATATCGGGCTGGATCAAGAGCAGCGAGACGGTCAGGGCGTAGAAGCCGAAAGCTATGGTGACGCCGGGCACCCCCTGGCCCTTTTGCGCCTCGGCGAACATCCAGGCGGCGAAGACGATCAGGCCGGGCTTGGCGAACTCGGACGGTTGCAGGCTGAAGGGGCCGAAGTTCACCCAGCGGGCGGCCCCCTTCACCGTGTCGCCGATGAAGGGCAGAGCCATCATCACGACGATAGCGCCGAACAGGGCCAGGACGGCGATCCGTCGCACGCCGCGCGGCGACATCAGCGAGGTCGTCAGCATGATGCTGAGCCCCACGCCCGAAAAGACCATCATCCGCCAGGAATAGTGGAAGGGGTCGGTGATCGATTCATCGGCCAGGATGGCGGCGGGGCTGGAGGCGAAGCTGAGCGCGACGCCAAGCCCCATCAGCGCGAGCGCCGCGCCCAGCAGGCCGCGATCCACGGTCCAGAACCACTGCGCCACATGGCTTTGGTCGTTGCGGGAAAAGGCGGGGGTGTAGGGAGCGCTCATGACGCGGTTTCCGGGACGGCGCCAAGGGCCAGGACGGCGGCGCGGAAGGCCTCGCCGCGCGCCTCGAAGTCCTTGAACTGATCGAAGCTGGCGCAGGCGGGGGACAGGAGGACGATCTGGTTGCCGCCGGCCGAGGCCGCATCGGCGGCGGCTGCGGCCACGGCGGCGTCGAGGGTGCGGGCGATGATGTGCGGTGTATCGGCCAATGTGTCGGCAAAGGCGTCGGCCGCGTCGCCGATCAGATAGGCCTTGGCGATGCGGGGGAAGAGGTCGGCCAGGTCCTCAATGCCGCCGGCCTTGGGCACGCCGCCGGCGATCCAGAAGACGGATGGATAGGAGGCCAGGGCCTGACGCGCGGCGTCGGCGTTGGTGGCCTTGGAATCGTTGATGAAGCGCACGGAGCCCAGGCGGCCGACCGCCTCCATACGGTGCGCCAGTCCGGGGAAGGACAGCAGGCCGGCGACGGCGGCGTCGTGGGAGACGCCCAGCCTGACCGCCGTACCGTAGGCAAAGGCAGCGTTCTGAGCATTGTGACGGCCGGGTAGCGAACGGGCGGCGGCGAGATCGGTTATGATGATCGTATCCGCGCCTTCTTGCGAAAGGACGCCATCTACTGCCCGGAAACCGAAGCCACTGATGAATCCGTTGAGCGGCTGTCGAGAAAAGTCCAGCGCTGCTCGATTGCTGACGCAAGCGAGCGACCAGTCATCGCAAATCTGATCCGTGATCCGGTGGCTCCACTCGTCATCAATGCTGACCATCGCGGCGCTGGCGCGTGATGGGCCCGGATTTGCGAATATCCGACTCTTGGCCGCGACATAGCCGTCCATGCCGCCGTGGCGGTCCAGGTGGTCGGGGCTGATGTTGGTCAGGATGGCGACATCGGGGGCGAAGGTCGTGGTCAGGTCCAGTTGGTAGCTGGAGACCTCGATCACATAGACGGCGTCGGGCGTCGGCTCGGGCAGAGCCAGGACGCCAACGCCGATATTGCCGCCGACGTGGACCGTCAGGCCCGCCGACTTCAGCACCCAGCCGATCAGGGCGGTGGTGGTGGACTTGCCGTTGGTGCCGGTGATCGCGACGACGCGCGGCCGCTGATCCTGCGGCCGGGCGGCCAGGGCGCGAGCGAACAGCTCGATGTCGCCGAGGACGGGCACGCCGGCCGCGCGGGCCAGGTCCACGGTCCAATGAGGCCTGGGATGGGTCAGGGGCGCGCCGGGCGACAAGACAAGGGCGGCGAAGTCGGACCAGTCGGCGGCGGCCAGATCCTCGACCGTGAAGCCCTCGCCTTTCGCCTGCGCCCGGCCGGCCTCGCCGTCGTCCCACAGGACCGGGATCGCGCCCCCGGCCTGAAGGGCGCGCGCGGCCGTGATCCCCGACCGTCCCAGGCCGAAGACCGCGACCCGCCTGCCCTCAAAGCCGGGAACGGGGATCATCGGATCAGCGCAGCTTCAGCGTGGACAGGCCCAGCAGGGCCAGGGCGCCGGCGATGATCCAGAAGCGGATGACGACGGTGGATTCCGGCCAGCCCATCTTTTCGAAATGGTGGTGGACCGGCGCCATCAGGAAGATGCGCTTCTTGGTCAGCTTGTAGTACCCGACCTGGATCATGACCGAGGCGGCCTCCATGACGAACAGGCCGCCGACGATGCCCAGGACCAGTTCGTGCTTGGTGGTGACGGCGATGGCGCCGAGCGCCCCGCCCAGGGCCAGCGAGCCGGTGTCGCCCATGAAGATCTTGGCCGGGGGAGCGTTGTACCAGAGGAAGCCCGCGCCGCCGCCGATCATGGCCGCGCAGAAGATGGCCAGTTCGCCCGCTCCAGGCACGTGGTGGACCTGAAGATACTGGGCGAAGACGAAGTTGCCGGCGAGGTAGGAGATCACCCCGAACGCGCCCGCCGCCATCATCACCGGCACGGTCGCCAGACCGTCCAGACCGTCCGTCAGGTTCACCGCATTGGAGAAGCCGACGATGGTGAAGGCCGCGAACGCCACATAGAACCAGCCGATGTTCAGCAGCACGGCCTTGAAGAAGGGGAAGGCGATCGACGTCTCGAGCCCCGGCGAGGTCGGCGAGACGGTCATCCACAGCACGGTCAGGACGCCGGCGACGACGGCGACGACGGTCTGGGCCAGGAGCTTCTGTTTCGACGTCAGTCCGGCCGAGGTCTGTTTGGTCACCTTGGCGTAGTCATCGATGAAGCCCAGCACGCCGAAGGCCGCCGTCACGAAGCTGACGATCCAGATGTAGGGATTGGTCAGGTCGCCCCAGAGCAGGACCGCCACGCCGATGCCGGCCAGGATCATCAGACCGCCCATGGTCGGGGTGCCGACCTTGGACAGGTGGGACACCGGGCCGTCGTCGCGGATCGGCTGGCCCCGGCCCTGTTTGGCGCGGATCCAGTTGATGAAGCGGCTGCCCATGGCGACGGCGACGATCATGGCGGTGGCCATGGCGAGCGCCACGCGCACCGTCTGGTACTGAACCAGGTTCAGCAGCGGATACTGGTGCGCCACATCGGCGTAGTAGAGATAGAGCAGGTAAAACATTCGGCTTCCCTATCGCGTCGTGGGCGTCATGTCGCGGCCTTGAAGGTCGGCCAGCGCCTTGGCCACCAGCGAGGCCTTTGAGCCGTTCGAGCCCTTGACCATGACGATGTCGCCGGGCGCGACCAGCAGGGCCGCCTCGGCCGCCAGTTCCGCCGCCGTCGCGCGCCAGACGCCGCGTCTAGAAACCGGAAGCGCGTCGTAGAGCCAGCGCATCTCGGGCCCGGCGGCGTGGACCAGGTCGAGGCCGGCGGCGTCGATGGGGCCGGCGAGACCTTCATGCAGGTCGCGGCTCTGCTCGCCCAGCTCCAGCATGTCGGTCAGCACCACCACGCGGCGGCCCGAGGTCGAGCGCGCGCCCAGGGTTTTGAACCCGGCGGCCATGGACAGCGGATTGGCGTTGTAGCTTTCGTCGATCAGGGTGAAGGCGCCATCCGGCGTCGTGACCGTGCGCGTCTGGCCGCGTCCGGCCAGAGGCTGGAACCCGGCGAGGGCTTCGAGACCCGTCTCCAGCGTGACGTCCAGGGCGTCGAGCATCAAGAGCACGCACAGGCTGTTCAGGCCCCAGTGGGCGCCGGACTGGGCCAGGCGATAGTCGATGCGTCGCCCGAACAGTTCGGCGGCGACCGCCGCGCCCTCGGCGTCAGGACGGAAGTCCAGCAGACGGGCGTCATGGCCGGCGTCGGAGCCGAACGTCAGCAGGCGCGCGCCGACCGCCTTGGCCGCGTCGCACAGGACAGACGAGAAGGCGACGTCGCCATTCGCTACCGCCGCACCGCCCGGGACCAGACCCTGGAAGATAGTCGCCTTTTCACGCGCGACGCCCGCCTCGCCGTCCGCGAAGGCCTCGATATGGACCGGACCGACCGTAGTGACGCAGGCGGCGTGGGGAGCGACGAAGCGCGACAGGGGCGCGATCTCGCCGGGCGCATTCATGCCGATCTCGAACACGGCGCGCTGGGTCTCGACCGGCATCCGGGCCAGGGTCAGGGGCACGCCGATGTGGTTGTTGTAGCTCTTGATCGAGCCGTGGGCGGGACCGGCGAGGTCGAGGCCCGCCTTGATGGCCTGGGTGACGCTGGTCTTGCCGACGCTGCCGGTGACGGCGCCGCGCTTAATATGGGGCGCGCGCTCGCGGGCGGCGACGCCCAGGGCTTCGAGGCCGCGCAAGGTGTCGGGCACGACGACGCACGGGCCGCCCTCGACCGGATGTTCGACCAGGGCGGCCGCAGCGCCCGATGTGAAGGCGCCGCCGGCGAACTGATGTCCGTCGCGTTCACCCTTCAGCGCCACGAACAGGTCGCCGAGGACGATCTCGCGGCTGTTGTAGGTCAGGCCCGTGATCGGGCGATCGTCGCCCTGCAGCACGCCGCCCGTGGCGGCGGCGACTTCGGCGGCCGACCAGAGCGGGCGGGCGGAGTGTTCAGGCATAGAGAGACAGGGCCTCGGACGCGACAGTGGCGTCGTCGAAGGGGTGGGTCACGCCCGCGACGATCTGACCCTGTTCATGCCCTTTTCCGGCGATGACCACCACATCCCCGTCACGCATCATTTCGACTGCGGCCTCGATGGCGGCGCGGCGGTCGCCGATCTCGATCCCGTCCGGGCAGCCGGCGCGGACCTGGGCGCGGATGGCGGCGGCGTCTTCGGATCGCGGATTGTCGTCGGTGACGATAGCGATGTCGGCCAGACGCCCGGCGATCTCGCCCATCAGGGGGCGCTTGCCGCGATCGCGGTCGCCGCCGGCGCCGAAGACGACGATCAGGCGGCCGGTCGCGTGGGGACGCAGCGCGTTCAGAACCGTCTCGAGCCCGTCGGGCGTGTGGGCGTAGTCGACATAGACCTCGCCACGGCCTTCCTGGCCGCCGTCGATGCGTTGGAGGCGGCCTTGCGCGCCGGTCAGGCCTTCCAGCGCGCCGATGACGGCGTCGGCGGGATCGCCGGCGGCGATGCACAGACCGGCCGCCACTAGGGCGTTGGACGCCTGAAACGCGCCGGCCAGCGGCAGCAGGATTTCGCGGATGTCGCCGCGCACGTCGATGGTCAGACGTTGACCCTCAGGCGTCGCGCGACGGCCGATCAGGGTCAGGTCGCGACCGCGTTCGCCCACGCCCATGACGCCCAGACCCGCCATGATCGAGGCGGAGGCGAAGACCGAATAGGCTTCGGAATCGGCGTTCAGCACGGCGGTGCGGCCGCGCGGCAGCAGGGTCTCGAACAGGCGCATCTTGGCGGAGCGGTAGTCCGCCATGGTGCCGTGATAGTCGAGATGGTCCTGGGTCAGGTTGGTGAAGGCGGCGGCCTTCAAGGCGACCCCGTCGAGGCGGCGTTGGTCGATGCCGTGGGACGAGGCCTCCAGCGCGACGTGGGTCACGTCCTTGGCGGCCAGTTCGGCCATCAGGCGCGCGGCCTCGGCGGCGTCGGGGCTGGTCAGGCCGGGGCCGGTCAGGGCGTAGGTCTTGGCGCCCTTCTGGCCGATGACGCCCAGCGTGCCCATGCTGGCGGACTTGTGGCCGATCCCGGCCCAGATCTGGCGGCAGAAGGTGGCGACCGAGGTCTTGCCGTTGGTGCCGGTCACGGCGACACAGGTCTTGGGCTGGGCGCCGTAGAAGCCGCGCGCGGCGATGGCGTAGGCCCGGCGCACGTCGCCCGAGGTGACCAGAACGGGCGCCGCGCCGTCGGGCGTATCGGTCGGAGCCAGAACCGCAGCGGCCCCTTGCGCCAGCGCCTGGGGGATGAAGGCGCGGCCGTCGGCGGCCGTGCCCGGCAGGGCGACGAACAGAGCGCCGGGCGAGACCTTGCGGCTGTCGGCGGTGACGCCGGTGATGACGGGATCCGAGGACACGTCGCGGCGCAGCAGGTCGGACAGGTGAAGCGCGCTCAAAGCCCGTCCCCCGCCACGTCCTGATACTGCGGGATCTTCTCGCCCGAGGCCGTGCGCCAGCGGTCGTCGCGGCGTTCGACGCCCAGGAAGCCGGCGATGCGGTCCGCGATATTGTGCACGGCGGGCGCAGCGACATAGGCGCCGGTCTTGGGATAGGTCCCCGGCTCGTCCATCACGATCAGGATGGCGTAGCGCTTGCCGTTCAGCGGGCCGTCGACGGGGAAGACCGCCGCGAAGGAGCCCAGGGCGTGGCTGGGGTCATAGCGACCGCCGACCAGTTTGTTGGCCGAGCCGGTCTTGCCGCCGACCCTCAGGCCCGGCGCGTCGGCGAAGCCGCCCGAACCCTTGACCACGTTGCGACGCAGCAGGTCGAGAATGGCGCGCGAGGTCTCTTCGGTCACGACCTGTTGCGGCTGGACGTTGCGGGCGCCGCCCTTGCGCAGCGACAGCGGGATCATCCGACCGCCGTTGGTCAGGGCGCCCATGGCCTGAACCATCTGGGCCGGGGTGATCATGATGCCGTAGCCGAAGGACAGCGACGCCAGGGTCGAGTTGTCCCAGCGACGCGGCACGACGGGCTTGGCCGATTCCTTCAACTCGATCTTGGCGGCGTCCAGCAGGCCCAGGCGCCGGAAATAGTCGCGCATGGTGTTGGGGCCCATCTGCACCGCCAGTTGCGACGTGCCGATGTTGGAGGAGTGCAGATAGACCTCTTCCAGCGTCATCACCCGGTTCTGGGCGTGGAAGTCCTTGATCTTGCGATCGCCGATCTGGAAGGCCTGGGAGGCGTCGAAGAGGGTGTTCATGTCGGCCCGGCCGGTGTCGAGCCCGGCGGCGACGGTGAAGGTCTTGAACACCGAACCCATTTCGTAGTGCCCCGAGACGGCGCGGTTCAGCGTCGCGCCGTCGGGCGCGGCGCCGCGATCGGCCGAGTTGAAGGTCGGCCAGGACGCCATGCCCAGCACCTCGCCGGTCTGAACGTCGGTGACGATGCCGACGGCGCCCTTGGCCTGGTTCTTAATCGCGGCGGCGGCGAGTTCGTTTTCCAGCACGCCCTGGACGCGCAGGTCGATGGATAGGGGGAAGGCCTCCCCGCGCTGACCGGCCGCGCGGATCTCGTCGTTGAAGGCCAGTTCGGCGCCCGAGACGCCCTGCCCGCCCGTGTCGGCGTCGCCGATCAGGTGGACGGCCGAGGTCCCCAGCGGATAGGCGCGGCGATCTTCAGGCTCGAAGGTGACGCCGCCCAGGGCCAGGTCGTGGACGGCGGCCTTTTCCTGAGGCGTCAGGCCGGTCAGGGCGATCAGGCGACGGTCGCCGCCCAGCACCTTCTTCAGCCGCTCGGCCGAGATGCGCGGCAGGGCGCGGCGGATCTGGCGATAGGCCAGGTCGCGATCCCAGATCTCGGCCGGGTCGATGTAGAGGCCGTAGTGGACGATGTTGGTGGCCAGCAGCTCGCCATTGCGGTCCGTCAGGTCGCCGCGCACCAGGGCGTTTGGATTGACGCCGCGTCCCAGACCGTTGGCCGGCGCGAACAGGGCCTTGTAGGACGCGCCGATGGCCAGGCCGCCGAAGACGCAGGAAAAGACGATCAGGATCAGGAAGATGCGGACGCGGGTGTCCTCTTCCGGGCGGGCGTCGGCGCGGGCGCGCTCGAAGCCGTGCTCCAGCCGCCAGACCAGTTCGGTCAGCCAGCGCCAGAAGGGCGACAGGCGGCCTTGCAGCCGTTCCTGGAAATCGGCGCCCGGCGCAGGGCGGTGATAGCGATGATCCTGAACGCTCATTGCGCCGGCTCCGGCGAGGGCGTGGGGACGGGCGCGTCATCGGCGACGGCGGCGGGCGCCGGCGCGGCTGCGGGAGCAGATGGGGCGGGTTGAGCGGCGACGGGTTTCAGGGCGGTCAGCTGACCTTCCTTGGCCTGACGGGCGACCGCGACGGGGGCCATGCCGATCTGACGCGACAGGCTTTCTAGACGCGCGGGCTGCTCCAGCCGGGCAACCTCGGCGCGCAGCAGGCGGACGCGCTGGCCGTTCTCGCGGATGTCCTGTTCGATCTGGGCGATGCGGCTGCTTTCACGCGCCGCCGCCGCCTTGGCGGCATAGACCGACACGATCATGATCGCGACCAGGGCCACGCCGATGATCTCGACCCAGCGCACGCCGCGCACCTTCCAGTCGAAAAGGCGCTGAAGGGCGGTGCGGGAATAGGTGAAGAAGGGGGCCGTGGTCATGCCGCCGCTCTCCCATCGATCCGGCCCCAGGCCGGGGCGTCGGTGCGCACGGCGGCGCGCAGCTTGGCCGAGCGGGCGCGCGGATTGGTCGAGCGTTCTTCGTCGCCCGCCTCGCGCGCGCCCTTGAACTGAAGGGTGAAGCTGGGCTTGCGCGGATCGACGGCGATGGGCGCATGACGCGAACCGGCGGGGCTGTTGCCCGTGCGCTCAGTCAGGAAGGCCTTGACGATGCGGTCTTCCAGCGAATGGAAGGTGACGACGGCGAGGCGTCCACCGGGGGCGAGCGTCGCCTCGGCGGCCTCCAGACCGCGCTCCAGTTCGCCCAGTTCGTCATTGACCGCGATGCGCAGGGCCTGAAACACGCGGGTCGCCGGATGGATGGGCGCGCCGCGACGGCCGCCCAGGGCCTTTTCGACCACCTCGGCCAGATCCAGGGTGCGGGTGAACGGCTGTTCAGCGCGGCGACGCAGGATGGCGGTGGCGACGCGACCCGACTGGCGCTCCTCGCCATACAGTTTGAAGATGTGAGCCAAGGGACCGTGGTCCCAGGTGTTGACGATGTCGGCGGCGGTCGCACCCTCATCGGACATGCGCATGTCCAGCGGACCGTCGCGCATGAAGGAGAAGCCGCGCTCGGCCTGATCCAGCTGCATCGAAGAGACGCCGATGTCGAAGACGGCGCCGTCCAGCTTCGCCTTGCCGCTGTCGGCGAACGCCTGCGCCAGGCCTGAGAAGGGGGTGCGGATCAGCTGGAACTGGCCGGGAAAGTCGTCAGCGACGGCGTCGGCGTGCGGCTGGACCGTCGGGTCGCGATCCAGGGCGACGACCTGGGCGCCGGTCTCCAGGATGGCGCGGGTATAGCCGCCGGCGCCGAAGGTGGCGTCGATCATGACATCGCCGGGCGCGGGCGCCAGGGCCTCGATGACCTCGGCCAGCAGGACGGGGGCGTGGGGAGAATTGGGGGAAGCGTCCGTCACGATCCGCCTCCCGCCAGCTTCATCTGGGCCGCCAGCTTCAGGGCGCCGATCTGGGCCATGCCGGCCTTGGCCAGGGCTCGCTGTTCGGCGCGGCGGGCCGCCCATTTCTCGCGCGACCAAATCTGGAAACGGTCATTCAGGCCGACGATGACGACGGTGTCGCCCAAACCGGCCTCGGCGCACAGCGCCTCGGGCAAGGTGATCCGACCGCCGGAATCATAGGCCAGACGCACCTGCTCGCCCATCACCTGCCACTCCAGCGCCGAACGCTCCTCAGAGCCGAACGGCAGGGCTTCGATCATTTCGGCATAGACGGCGAACAGGCGGTCGCCGCCCGCTTCCAGACAGTCGGCCTCGATCGAAGGGAAGATGAACACGCCGCCAGCAGCGCCGTTTTCGGTCGTGCGGAAATCGTTGGGGATGAGGAGACGGCGCTTGCCGTCCAGCTGCTTCTCATAGGTCGAGAGAAACACGCCCTGTCCAATCGAGCCCTTCGGCCCGTCCCTAGATGCCCTGGCGAACGCCCGCCGCGCCCGCCTCTCAGCCCCAAATCATGATGCTGGGATAGCATGGGATGAAATGGGCCTCAATGGGATCGAAGCCAAGATTTAACCATGTTTTGACGTGTGACGACTTAAGCACGCCCCAACAGCTGGAACATACACGGAACAAACGAAGTATTCACAGGCTGTGAGCTGTTCTAACCTTCCATTGCCAGACAATAGGTTAACGCCCGCCAACGCGCGGGAACGCCGCCAGAACGCTGAAATGCGGGGATAATCCGAGTTCGGATTATGCGATGCGCTTAGGGAGGGCGCCAACGCCCAACCCTACGGGCCTCAAGTCGGCCAAAGGCCGATAGGCCGAAGAAAAAAGCCGGCCTTAAGCAGCGCGAAGCGCGGTAGGCCAAGAAAAATGCCAGACGGCCTGTAAGCCGGGTTTTGTTCCGTTCCGAAGCCGAGGCCCGGATCGGCGACGATCATTCCTCTGGACCGACCATTGCTGATCGGTTCTCGCGACCTACCCGGACATCTGAGGCGGTGAGCCCCGCGAGCGAGCCCGCGCGATGTCCCTATTTGGTCTTGCTCCAGGCGGGGCTTGCCATGCCGTCCCTGTTGCCAGGTCCGCGGTGGGCTCTTACCCCACCCTTTCACCCTTACCGGCCTCGCAAGGCCGGAGGTTTGCTTTCTGTGGCGCTATCCCTCGGGTCACCCCGGGCGGAAGTTATCCGCCGCCTTTTCACCGTGGAGCCCGGACTTTCCTCGACGGACGCGAAGTCCGCCGCGACCGCCCAGCCGTCTGGCGCGCGCTAGATGCGCGTTAGCGGCGCGCACGTCAATTCAATACGCCCGTGACGCTCTCGGCGCTGGCCAGCTGGAGCAGGCCGACCAGGCGGGCGCGGGTTTCGCCGTCGGCGACGCCGTCGACGCGGGCCGGGCGCCAATGACGCTGGAAGGCTCGGACGGCGGTTTCCACGGCGGCGTCGTAATCGCCGCTGGCTTTCAGGCCGTAGCCCAACCGATGCAGGCCGGCGCTGAGCACCATCGGGCCGATGCCCTGATCGCCCTTCTGCAACAGGCCGCCCAGGGCTTGCACCCGTTCGGCCGCCGGTTCGAACCACAGGCCGTGCCCGGCCTCGGCCAGACGTTTCCAGGGGAAGAGTTCGCCCGGATCTTCCTTGCGATCCGGCGCCAGGTCGGAATGGGCGATGATGCGGTTGTCGGCGATGGTCCAGCGGCTGCGAATATCGGAGATCAGGGCGATGACGGCCGCGATCTGGGATTCGGGGAAGGCGCGATAGCCAAACTCATGGCCGGCATTGACGATCTCGATGCCGATGGAGGCGGCGTTGCAGTCGTCCTCGCCCTGCCAGACCCCGCGGCCGGCGTGCCATGCGCGGCGTTCCTCAGGCACCAGCTGAAAGACGCGGCCGTCTTCCTCGACCAGATAATGGGCCGAGACCTTGGCCTCGGGGTCGCGCAGGCGGGCCAGAGCGGCCTCGCCGGTCTGCATGCCGGTGTAGTGCAGCACCAGCATGTCCGGCGGCGCACGGCGCGCGTCGAAGTTGGGCGAAGGCGCGTCGATGTAGGACGTCATGGGCGGCGTCGGCTCAGCGGCCGTTGCGCTCCCAGCCATAGGCGACCCAGGCGCCGTCCACCTTGTGGGCCTCGATCAGGTCGGGATCGCTGTTGCGGCGACGCGGCGCGATATTGCGACGGGTGCGCATGACCAGACCGACGAGAAAGACCAGAACCCCGGCGAATAGGGCGATGACCGCCACGGCCGCAGCGGTGAAGACGGCGAGGACGGCGCCGACCGCCATGGCGCAGACGGCGGCGATCATGCCGGCGACCCACATGACGGACGCCACCAGGCCGTTGGGACGGCGGCGGGCGGCATGGCCGATGGCGGCGAGACGTTCAGGCTGGAACATGGATCATCCTTTCAGGCGATCCGGGGAACGCCTGACACGCAATGTCGGTCCATCGGGGCCTGCGGTCAATGGACCGCGACGCACGGTCGCGTGCGCCGCGCCCCATCAAAAGATCGGCTGGTCGGCCAGAACCACCGCGCCCTGGCTGCGCATGCGGTCGCTGTCGATCCGGCGCATCACGGCCTGGGCCTGGGGATCGGCCATGACGCCGCCCAGCATGACCAGGGCCTTGGCGGCCTCGGTCTGGACGCCGAACATTTCCGACAGGGCCTCAAACGGCGATTGCTGCTTGGGGAAATGCTTGAAGCGGACGGGCTCGTTGTCGGGGATTTTGGCCAGTTGGCGGGCCTTGTTCACCGCTTCGGTCACGCCGCCCAGCTGATCGACGAGGCCCAGCGGCAGGGCCTGGGCGCCGGTCCAGACGCGCCCCTTGGCGATTTCGCGCACCCGGTCCGGCGACAGTTTGCGGCCCGTCGCCACACGGGTGATGAAGTCGTCGTAAATCCGGTCCATCGAACCGGCGAAGGCCGCGCGCTGCTGGGGGGTGAACTCTTGAGTCGGCGAGAAGGCGTCGGCGTACTCCCCGCCCACCGTCAGCTCGCGCATGTCGACGCCGAACCGGCCCAGCGCATCGGCCAGCACGAACTTGCCGCCGAACACGCCGATCGAGCCGGTCAGGGTCGTGGGCTGGGCCACGATCCAGTCGGCTTCGGAGCTGATCCAGTAGCCGCCCGAGGCCGCATAGGCGCCCATGGACACCACCACCGGCTTGCCCGCCGCCCGCGCCGCGCGCACGGCGGCCAGGATCTGCTCGGACGCCTCGGGCGAACCGCCGGGCGAAGAGACGCGGAAGACGATCGCCTTGACGCTCTTGTCCTCGATCGCGTCGTAGATGGCCTCGGCCGTGTCGTCGGAATGGATGGACGAGCCGCCGCCGAAGCTGGCGCCGCCGCCGCGCCCGGTGACGATGGCCCCCTCCCCGCCCACGATGGCGATGGCGTTCTTGCCCGACCCCGTGCGTTCGCCCTTCTGGCTGGCGTATTTGCCGAACTCGACGATCTCGGCGCCCTTGCCGGCGCGGGTCTTGATGGCGATCTCGGCCTCTTCGACTTGGCCCACCTTGTCGATCAGTCGGTTGCTGAGCGCCTGTTCCGCCGAATAGGGGCCGGCCTCGATCACCGTCTTCAGCGCCGGGGCCGTCGTCTTGCGGTCCTTGGCCGCGTTGGCCAGGGCGGTGTCGTAGATCGACGTCATCCAGGCCGTCATCGCCTCGCGGTGCGGGCCGGTGTAGTCGCTCTGGGTGTATTCATTGACGGCGTTCTTGTATTCGTAGCGCTGCTCGAACTCGGGTTTGACGCCGTATTTCTGGAAGGCGCGACCCAGGAACAGGCTGTCGGCCGAGAAGCCCGTGGCCTGGAAGCCGGCGGTGTTCTGCATCCACAGCTCCGACGCCGAGGCCCCGACCATATAGGTGGACATCACCGCGCCCGACGGGGCGAAGCCCTGGCTGTGGGCGATGACCGGCTTGCCCGCGTTGCGGAAGCGATGGATGGCCTGGCGCAGTTCGTCGGCGGTGGCGGGCGTCATGCCGCTTTCCGGCAGGCGGATCAGCAGAGCCTTGACGCTGCTGTCGCTCTGGGCCTGATGCAGGCCATCGACCACGTCCGTCAGGGCAAGACCGGAACTGCCGAAGGCCGCGAACGGATTGGACGACGGCTGGTCGCTGACGCCGCCGCGCAAGTCCAGCTCAAGCACGGTGGTCGCCGGCGTCGTCGGCTTGGACGACGAGGCGACGGCGACCGTCAGCAGCACCACGGGAATGACGACGACGAACAGGATCAGCCCGGTGAAGACACCAAGGACCGTCAGGAAGAATTGCTTCATCGGAGGGAAAACGCGCGCTCGCAGGCCGGAAATGGCGTCGCCAGCATAGGGGGACGCGGGCCGTCGTCAAATGACGTGCGTGCAATCCGTCGGTCGACCTGGCATTCGCATCCGCACCCGATTGCTGCGGCGCAGCGTGCGGATTGATGCCGGGGCCGGAAATCCCTATATGAGCCGCCTGTGAGCGAGGGCTTGCGCCCCGCGTTTTTCTTGCTGGAGACCGCACGATGCTGGTCACCCTGATGAAGTCCAAGCTGCACCGCGCCACGGTGACCCAGGCCGATCTCGATTACGAGGGATCGATCGCCATCGACATGGACCTGCTGGACGCCGCCGGCATCTATCCGCACGAACAGGTCGATGTGCTGAACATCACCAACGGCGCGCGCTTCACCACCTATGCGATCGAGGCGCCGCGCGGCTCCAAGGTCATCGGCGTCAACGGCGCCGCCGCTCGCCTGGTGCAGAAGAACGACAAGGTGATCGTGGTCACCTACGGCCAGCTGCCCCAGGAAGAAGCCCGCCAGTGGAACCCGAACGTGGTCCTGCTGGACGACGCCAACGCGATAAAGACAGCCGGCTGAGGCGCTTCGCTTCTCAGAATGCAAAAAGGCCCGCCGGCGACGGCGGGCCTTTTCTTCATCCGGTCGATGCGATCAGCGGGCGATATCGTAGACGCCCGTGATGTCGATCCGCACCGTCAGTTCGCCGGCGGAAACCGGGGTGCTTTCGGCCCGATCCATCGACACGGCGCGGGCGGCGAACATCGGCATCGGCGGCTGGGGCGTATAGCCGCCGCCCTCGGTCAGGTTGCGGATGCCCGACAGTTGGACGTTCAGCGACTGGGCGTACAGCTGGGCCTTGGCCTGCAGGTTACGCACAGCCAGCTGTCGAGCCTGATTTTCGGCGGCGGTCGGATCCTTCAGGCCGAAGCTGATGCCGTCGATCTGGTTGACGCCGGCGGCGACCACGGCGTCGGCCGTCGTTCCGACCTTGCTCAGGTCGTTGATGACCACCGTCACGCGGTTCACAGCCTGGTAGCCGCGCAGCTTGGGCGGTTCATTCTGGACGTAGTCGTACTGCGCCGACAGGTTCAGACCCGAGGTCTGGATGTCGCGTTCAGCGACGCCCGCGCGGCGCAGGGCGGCCACGACGCGCGTCATCTGCGCAGCATTGTCGCGCATAGCGGCCTGGGCAGTCGTTGCCTCGGTCTGAACGCCGAAGGTGATGGTGGCCATGTCCGGCGCGGCCTTGACCTCACCGTATGCCGACAGGTTCAGCGACGGCGCGGGCTGCATCATGTGCATGGCTCCCATCGAGGGTTCAGTAGTCTGAGCCATGGCGCGCGGCGTGGCGGCGGCCAGGAAGGCGGCGGCGGCGACGGCGCCGCCGAAAGCGACGGTCTTCAACGAAACCGTCTTCAGGGGAGCGGCGGCCAGGGTGCGGGTCATGCAGTCTTCTCCGTGAGCGATCCGGGACCGGCGCGCTCGCCGATCCGTTGCAACGACCTTGGCCGTTCTCGCCTGAACCAACGCCCGCACCCTGCTGGCAGTTTCCGTTCATTTTCGTGAAATCGTCGAAAGGCCGTCTTCTTGCCCGCCCCCGCTTGGCAAGCCGCGCCCGCGCCTGCTAGGCGAAACCCCTACCGCCGAGGCGCGCCTTGGGGGCCTGTAGCTCAATGGTTAGAGCCGACCGCTCATAACGGTCTGGTTGGGGGTTCGAGTCCCTCCGGGCCTACCACATCCTTGTCGCGGGCGATCTTGACAGATCAGTCGGTCGTGAACGTCATGACCTATGGCGATCTCTCGACGGTCTGCGGCGCTTGTGGCGCTGATTGCGCTGGGTCAGGCGCCCGGCGCTTCGGCTCAGTCCGTGCGGACGGATCGGCACAGCATTGATCAAGCCTATGCGATCGTGGATTTCCAGACGTCGCGCAGCGGTCGTGAAATCGCGCAAGCCCTGCAGCGCCATCTCGATCGCCTGCCGATGCAAGCGACCTATCGTCAGCTGAATGTGGCCGATACGCCGCGCTCACCCGGCCGCTTCACCCTGGTCGATCCGACAGCGCAGAGCGCCTTTGGTCTGCAAGGGCCGGCGACACGCGCGCCCGCCGGGTGGCTGAGCGCGCCGCGAACGGTGGTGTGCACGGGCGCGAGTTGGCGCGCCGAGGCGGTTCAGCGGGTTCAGGCCCGAACCGAGCAGCACTACACACTGTGCCTGTTTCCGTATCGCGATGGACGGCGCCGGGGACATCAGTTGAACGTCTACGCATCGACCCTGCTGGAGGGCGATCCGGCGATACCCGTTCGACGCTCCAATGAAGCGGAAAGCCCGGCCGCCTTTATTCGCGGCGCCATGGAGGCGGTGGAGCGGGTGACGGGGCGCAGGGGCGTCTGGATCGAAAACCGCACGGCCGAGCGGGATCGACCGTTCACCAAGGACAACGACGCCCTGTCCGCCCAGACGAACTAGGCGCAAAAACAACGGCCCCGATCGTCGATCGGGGCCGCCGCCGTCTTATCCTGTCGTCAGATCAGAACCTGACGCTGAACCGGCCATAGATGCGGTTGTCGCGATACTCGTCCTTGTAGAGGCCGGTGTAGCCCAGCTCGATCGCGGTGCGTTCGGTCGCCTGGATGTTGAAGCCCAAGCCGCCCGAGATCACGTCGTCGCCAGGATTGGCTCCATCGATCAGGAAGCGCGGACCGTCGGCGAAGGCAGCGTCGAAAACCGGCCCGTCCCCGTTCAGGTCGTGAGTGTAGGCCAGGTGGGTCACGGCCGACAGACGCGCACGCCCCTCGCCGCCCGCCAGCACGGTGCGGGTGCGGAAGCCGGCGGTCAGCAGATCGGCCTTTTGCTTCACATTGCCCGACAGAGCGGCGTCGCCGCCCGTCTCAACGACGTCGGCGTCGTATTCGACGTGGCTGTAGCCGGCGTAGGGCTCGACCATCGTGCCGCCGAAGGCGCGGCTCCACGCCACCTCGCCATAGGCCTGCCAGACGTCGCCGTCGTAGTCGCCGACCAGGGCGTTGGTGAAGGCGTTCAGCTGGGCCGTACGATCCGTGCGGACATCGGCGCTGGCCCACGATCCGCCGACGCGAATCTGGAAGTCGCCGACGTCGGCGCCGCCATAGACGCCGATCTGCTCGCTGGTGACCCGGCCGGTCGAGCTGAGACGCGGCGAGCGCAGTTCCGAGCGGGTTTCGCCCAGCGCCACGCCGACATGGACGTCGTTCGCCAGCGCCTTTTCGGCCCCGACCAAATAGCCGGATGCTTCGTTGCGGAAGCCCGCGAGGCCGTCATGCGCCGAGCCCTGGCCGTTGCCGAAGACGCCGCTGCCCCAGACCGACACGCCGTTGCCGACGTAGGTGGCCGCGCCGCCCTGGCTGCGTCCGCGCTCGGACATGGCGTCGCGGATGACGCGGGCATCCGAAACAGCCAGGCCGCCCAGGGTGGCGTGGACCTCGCCCGTCAGGCCGCTGAGCGCGCCCTGAACCGCAGGCACGCTGGCGTCCAGCAGGGCGTTTTCCAGCGACAGATCGCGGTTGGTCCCGGTCGCGGTGTTGTTGATCATGACGTCCAGCGCGCCGCCGACCGACTGCTGGTTGTCCGTGCGGCCCAGCGAAGCCACGGTCACGTCGTTGCGCCGCACCGTCAGGACCACGCCGTTGGTCGAATAGGTCAGCACCGGGGCCAGGAAGGCCAGATCGCTCTGGGCGCCGCTGAACGTGCCCGTCACCGCACCGGTCGAGTTGATTATGTTCATCCGCGTGCGCAGATTCCATTCACCATTGTCGGCCTTCAGGATCACCTGGCCGCCGTCGATCTTGGTCGTGCCGCCCACGTTCAGGCGAGAATAGGCCGCGCCATTCACGCTGGAGCGAATCCACAGGAAGGAGCCCGGCTTGAAGTTCAGGTTGCCGGCGACCGTCAGGGTTCCGAATGGATTGACGCCGTCGCCGGGCGACACCACCCCGCCGCTTTCCGCCGTCAGGTTCGCCAGACGACCGGTGCCGCCGATCATGCCGACGCCGCCGACGGTGGCGCTGGATCGCAGCAGGCTGCCGTTGACCGTCAGAAGGCCGCCCTCGACCCGGGTCGGGCCGCTGTAGTCGTTGGCGCCCGTCAGGATCAGCTGACCGCCGCCCTTTTTGACCAGACCGCCGATGTCATTGCCGAAGTTGGCCTTGACCTCGGCCGAATAGCGGTCGCGCGCATCGCCGATATTGTTGCTCCAGATATCGACCGTGCCCACGGCGACGGTGACGTCGCGGGTGTCGCGCAGCGCCGTCGGTCCGCGCAGGGCCACGTCCATCTGCGGCGCGCCCCAGCCCGAGCGCAGATCGACGCCCGGCGTGTCCAGATCCTTGGAGCTGGACACCAGAATGTCCGAGATCAGGGCGGTCGAATATTCGGGGAAGTTTTCCATCAGCAGGGCGGCAAAGCCCGAGATGTTCGGCGCCGCCATCGACGTGCCGGTATAGGCCGCATAACCCGCGCCGGTGTATTTGATATACTGATTCAGGACGCGCTGCAGTTCGTCGTTGGCGTACTGCAAAACTGCGCCCGAGAAGGCTGGGGTCAGCAGCGCCATGTTGCCCGTCGAGGTCAGTAGCCCTGCCAGAACGGAGGTGAAGCCGTCCGGATCACCCAGCCGCGCCCCCGAAACCAAGGTGATGGCAGCCGCCTGACGTCCAACTTCGCGGCGCCATGCGTCTTCATTGTAGGTCGGGCCACCAGCGGCGCGAGCGGCCAAATAGGCGTTTAGAACGCCGATGAACTGGTTCACCGACGCGGTTTGAAGGGCGGTAACCGTAGTCGCGGAATACAGGCTGGCGTAGTTGGCGCGCGGATAGAGGGCCAGGATGCCCGCCCGGTCCATCGTATAAGCGGGCACCGACGAGACGACGGCCGAACCCGGTCCAGCGACGCACCAGGTCGCCGTCTGACCGCAGAAGCTGGTCGAGGGGTCGGCGGCGGTGAAGCTGGAATAGTTGGCGACCGACAGCCAGTTGGAGCGCAGACGCGGATCGTTCAGCGGTGCGGCCGCATCGATCCCGGCGTGGACGCCATAGCCGTTGCCGGCCGAGAAGACGACCAGAACGTCCTTGTCCAAAACCGGTTTGTAGAAGTCGCCGTAGTTGCGATTGAACGACGCCAGCACGGTCGGCAGCGAGGCGTTGAACGGCAGGGAGTTGCCGCTGCCCCAGCTGTTGTTGATGATGCGCACCTGGCCGGTATTGGCCAGGTCGACGATGTTCTGGTTCTGGGTGGCGACGATCTTTCCGTCGATGATCGCGTCCTTGTACCAAAGGAAGTCGCCGGCCGAAAAGTTGGCGGTGGCGGCGTAAAGCTTGGCGTTGAAGGCGTTGCCGAACATCGGCTGGCCCGCCACGCGATCGCCGGCGATGGTGCCGGACACGTGGGTGCCGTGACCTTCCCACTGGCGACGCGGATTGATCATGCCGTCGTTGCCATAGCCGGCGACCGCCTGGCTGCGCAGGCCTGTCACCTTGCCGGCCGATCCGAACAGGGGGTGGGCCATGTAAACGCCGGCGTCATTGACCCCCACGGTCTGTCCGCGCCCGCTCAGGCCCATGGCGTAGGCGTGTTCCAGCCCCAGGAAGCCCTTGGAATAATCGACCGCGAACTGGCTGTCCGCGCGCCAGGACGCGATGGCCGTTTGATAGTTCGTCGTGCGCGTGCCGTTGGCCATGTAGAAGCCGCCGGCCGGGGCCGTGGGAGCCGGAGCGGTCTGCGCCGCCGCCGTCGTGCCCACCATGATCGCGACGCCCGCCGCTGCGGCCAGCAGACCGCTCTTGAAACTGAAACTCAAAACCTACCCCCTGCGGCCTGCGGCCGACGACTCTACTGCGCCCCCGCGACGCAACTCCGACGCACAAATCGAAGGTGTTTCGCGTTGTCGTCAACCACATTTTAGCCTTGGGACGTTTCGTCCCAGCCGGATTGTTTGGGATAAACCAATCTCTTGCGCTCAAGCTTGAGGGGCCGGGCGCGCCTTCGGCACGTGGCGTGGCGAGTGATTACCGCACGCAGATGCGCGCGCGGTCGTTGATCCAGCAGTCGCCGTCCAAGCGCACGGTCCCCAGGCGATCGCCGGCCTTGTCGTCGTCGGGGTCGGCGTTCCAGGTGGCGTCGGCCGTGCCGTCGGCCATCAGGACGACGACGGCGAAATGGGAGTTCTTGGGCTTGCCCTCGGACCAGGCGTTCATCGTATAGCCGCCGTCGCCGAACGGATAGACGAGGCACGGCTCGTCGAGCAGAACCTTGCCATCGACCGAGAGATAACAGGACTTGCGCGAGGCCGTGGGGGTCGTGGGTTCTGATGACGAAGCGGCGGGGCTTGCGCCGGTCTTCGCCGGTTCCGGAGGCGGCGCCGTCGGCTCGGGCGCGGATGACGCGGGGGTCTGCATCGCGTCAGCTGGCCCAGGCGCGCCGGCGTCCTGACCGCAGGCGGCCGCGGCGGCCGACAGCATCAGGGCGGCGATCAGGCCGAGCGATCGTGATGGGGTGGATGTCACGCGAGCCTCCGTCGTTGTCTCCCAGCGCCAACACGGGGGCGCACGGAAGCGTTCCCGGCGAAGCGGCGGCGAATGACGGCGCCCCTCCCCTTCGGGCAAGCGCTCGCCTATATCGCCAGCCTGTCCCGCTCCGGAGTTTTTCCATGGCCTATGTCGCCCGCAACGATCGTCCCGCCGACAAGGCGGCGCGCTATCTGGAGGTCGAGGCGGAAGTCCTGGCCGTGCTGGACGGCGAGCCGAATGTAACGGCGCGAATGGCGACGGTGGCGTCGATGCTGGCCGATGCGTTCGAGCACTATTTCTGGACCGGCTTCTATGTCGTGGCGCCGGACAAGGCCGACGAATTGGTGGTCGGGCCCTATCAGGGCACGCTGGGGTGCCTGCGCATTGCGTTCGGGCGCGGAGTGTGCGGCACGGCGGCGGCGACGGGCCAGACCCAGTTGGTCGAGGACGTGCACGCCTTCCCTGGCCACATCGCCTGCGACAGCCGTTCGGCCAGCGAGATCGTGGTGCCTGTGCGCGACGCCTCGGGCGCGCTGATCGCGGTGTTCGACGTGGATGCGACGACGCCGGCCGCCTTCGATACGGACGATCAGGAGGCGCTGGAGCGGTTGATGGCGAAGGTGTTCGCCGACGCTTGATCGGGGCCGGTTGATCCGGCCGCAGCCGGCTCTATGGTCCCCGGCGACATGGAGGATCGGACGATGCAGCGGACTGTCGCAATCACGGGCGGACACGGCGTCCTGGGCCGGGCGGTGCTGGAGGCGGCGCTGAAAGGCGGCTGGCAGGTCGCGGTGATCGACCATGCCTCGGGCCATGCCGTGCCCGACGGCGTGCTGGACGTCGGCGGGGTCGATCTGACGGACGCCGGCCAGGCGCAGAAGGCCGTCGACGCCGTGATCGCGCGGTTCGGGCGGCTGGACGCCCTGCTCAATATCGCCGGCGGCTTCGTCTGGCAGACGACCGACGATGCGGAACCGGCGTGGGACCGAATGCACGCGCTGAACGTCGCGACCGCCGTCAACGCCAGCCGCGCGGCGCTGGATGCGCTGAAGGCCTCGCCCGAGGGTCGGATCGTCAATGTCGGCTCGGCCGCCGCGCTGAAGGCCGGGGCCGGCATGGGGGCCTATGGGGCGGCCAAGGCCGGGATCCACGCCCTGACCCAGGCGCTGGCCGAGGAGCTGAAGACGACAAAGGTGACGGTCAACGCCGTCCTGCCGTCGATCATCGACACGCCGGCGAACCGCAAGGACATGCCCGACGCCGACCCGTCGACCTGGGTCGCGCCGGCCGATCTGGCGGCGGTGATCCTGTTCCTGGCCTCGCCCGAGAGCCGCGCCATGACCGGCGCCCTGGTGCCCGTCACGGGCCGCGTCTGATGCGCACCGACCGGGTCCGCAGCGTCCTTTATCTGCCGGCCTCCAATGCGCGGGCGATCGAGAAGGCGCGGACGCTGGATTGCGATGTCGCCGTGCTGGATCTGGAAGACGCCGTGGCGCCCGAGGCCAAGGTTGACGCCCGCGACGCCGCCGTCGCGGCGGTTCGGGCTGGCGGGTTCGGGCCGCGCCTGGGCGTGCGGATCAATGGTCTGGACACCGACTGGGGGCTGGACGATCTGGCGGCGATGAAGGCGGCGGGGGCCACGCTGGTCGTCGCGCCGAAGGTGGAGACGCCGCAAGCCGTGCACGCCCTGTCCGCCGGCCTGGCCAAGGGCTGCGCCCTGTGGGCCATGATCGAGACGCCGCGCGCGCTGATGGCCCTGCCCGACATCGCGACGGCGGACGGGGCGCTGGACGGGCTGATGCTGGGGGTCAACGACCTGGCCAAGGCGCTAGGGACCGGGGCTTCGCCGGATCGCGAACCGTTCAAGCCTTGGCTGGCGATGCTGGTCGCCGCCGCGCGGGCCAATGGCTTGCTGGCCATCGACGGGGTGTTCAACCGGATTGAGGATACCGAAGGCCTGGCGGCCGAGGCGCTGCAGGGGCGACTGTACGGATTCGACGGCAAGAGCCTGATCCACCCGTCGCAGATCGCCGCCGCCAACGCAGCCTTCTCGCCGTCCGAAGCCGAAATCGCCGATGCGCAAGCGATCGTCGCCGCCTTCGACGCGCCAGACGCCGAGGGGCGGGGCGCGATCCTCGTGAACGGGGCGATGGTCGAACGGCTGCATCTGGAGCAGGCCAAGGCCTTGCTGGCGCGGGCGGATCGGGCCTAGTCGCGTCGACGCAACCGCCCTAAAGCTCGCGTCGAACCTCAGCGGACCCGCCTTGCCCCTACCCTCCGATACGCCTTCGAAAATTCCGGCCTGGGTCTGTGCGCCCGGCGTGCTGAAGGTGCCTTTCCTCGACGTGTTTCTGGCCGACTACGACCTGCGTCGCCTGCCGGGGGACGAGGTTCAGGCCGTGCTGGGCTGGGGGATGAAGCCGACGGCGGCGGCGGGGCGACGGTGGGCCGAGAGGAACGGGCGGCCCTATGTGGCGCTGGAGGACGGCTTCCTACGCTCGGTCGGGATCGGCGAGGCGGGGGCGACGAGCCTGAGCCTGATCGTCGATGATCTGGGCGTCTATTATGATGCGACGCGGCCCAGTCGGCTGGAGCAACTGATCCGGACGGCGGACGACTGGTGCAACGCGGCCACGATCGCGCGGGCGCGCGGACTGATCGACCGGATCGTGGCGTCGGGCGTGTCCAAGACCAATATGGGTGGGCCGCTGGATCCGGGCCTGCTGAAGCCGGGCCGGCGCGTGCTGATCGTGGACCAGACGTTCGGCGACGCCTCCATCGCCTGTGGGCTCGCGACAGCTCAGAGCTTTGACGACATGATCGCCGCCGCCCGGCGCGACGAACCGGACGCCCAGCTGATCGTCAAACGTCATCCAGCGGTGGCGGCGGGTCGGAAGCGCGGCTGCGTCACCGATCTGGCCGGCGTCACCCTGGTCGATACGGATGTACGGCCTGCCGAACTGCTGGCGGCGGTGGATGCGGTCTATTGCGTGACCTCGGCGCTGGGGTTCGAGGCGCTGTTGCGCGGCCTGCCGGTGCGGTGTTTCGGGGCGCCCTTCTATTCCGGCTGGGGTCTGACGACCGATGCGGTCCAGACGGGACGGCGCGGCGTCTTGCGGTCGATCGAACAGGTCGCGGCGGCCGCCCTGATCGCCTACAGCCGCTATGTCGATCCGGTGACGGGCGACAGGTGTGAGGCCGAGCAGGCGCTGGAGCGGCTGATCGCCTTGCGTGACCGCGCCGACCGACTGGCGGGTTCGTGGTCGGCGGTGGGGTTTGCGCCGGCCAAACGCCCGCCGGTGCGCCGCCTGCTGAACTCGCCCAAGGCGTCGATGCGCTATTTCATGTCGCCGTCGCGCGCCGCCGCCCATGCGACCGCGACCAACGGCCGGCTGATCTGGTGGGCGGGCAAGGAGAGCGAGGCGACGCGTCAGGCGGCGGCCGATTTCGACGGCCCGACTGTACGGATGGAGGACGGCTTCATCCGTTCGCGGGGCCTGGGGTCCGATTTCGTCGGCGCCCTGTCGGTCGCCCTGGACGATCAGGGGGTCTATTATGATCCGTCGCGGCCCTCGCGGCTGGAAACCCTGATCGAGACCTCGGACCTGTCGCCGGCTCAGCTGGCGCGGGCCGCCGCCCTGCGGACGCGCGTGGTCGATGCCGGCCTGTCGAAATACAATCTGCGGGGCCAGGCGCCGACGGATTGGCCTGTCGATCGCGACATCCTGCTGGTCGTCGGCCAGGTCGAGAATGACAAGTCGATTTTGCTGGGCTGTGCGCCCGATCTAAACACCAACTCAGCCCTGGTGGAGGCGGCGCGGCGCGATCATCCGGACGCCTTTCTGATCTATCGCAATCACCCCGACGTGCTGGCGGGCAATCGGCCGGGGCGGCTGGACGCCGGGGCCATGGCCTCGGTCGATGCCGTGGGCGACGGGCTGGATATCGTGGACTGTCTGAACGCCTGTCGCCGGGTGGCGACCCTGACCTCCCTGACGGGCTTCGAGGCCCTGATGCGGGGCAAGGCGGTGTCGGTCTATGGCCGGCCCTTCTATGCCGGATGGGGACTGACCGACGACCGGCTGACGTTCGAGCGCCGCAGCCGCCGCGCCGGCGTCGATCACCTGGTCCACGCCGCCCTGATCGCCTATCCCCTGTATGTCACGCCCGAGGGCTGGCCCTGCGAGGCCGAGGATCTGGTGGACCGGCTGATCGCCGCGCGCGACCAGCCCACGCCCAAGGCGCCGCGCGGCCAGGTCCAGCGCTGGGCCGCCGGGATCATCGCCAGTCTCGACCGCAGGCCGCCGCCGTCCTATTGACGCGTTCTGATAGGAAACGGACTGTCCTCAAGCAGCGAGGCCCCGCAGGCCGAGCGATAGGAACTAAACCAAAGTGACCCACGCCGTCATCGCCTCAACCGGCCTCTTCACCCCCGAACAATCGGTCTCCAACGCCGAACTGGTCGACAGCTACAACACCTGGGCCGACGGCTGGAACGCCCGCCACGCCGCCCAGATCGAAGCCGGCGAACTGGAGGCCAAGTCGCACTCCTCGCCCGAGTTCATCGAGAAGGCGTCGGGCATCAAGAGCCGGTTCGTGCTGGACAAGGCCGGTATCATCGACCCCGAGCGGATGGCGCCGAACCTGGCCGAACGCTCAAACGACGAAATCTCGATCCTGGCCGAGATGGCGGTCAAGGCCGCGCGTCAGGCGATCGAGGCCTGGGGCAAGCCGGTCTCGGAAATCGGCGCCGTCCTGTGCGCCGCGTCGAACATGCAGCGCGCCTATCCGGCCATGGCCATCGAGGTGCAGCAGGCCCTGGGCATCGAGGGCTTCGCCTTCGACATGAATGTGGCGTGCAGCTCAGCGACCTTTGGAATCAAGACGGCGGCGGACTTCATCGCCGGCGGCTCGGTCAAGGCCGTGCTGATGGTCAACCCCGAGGTCTGTTCGGCCCACCTGAACTTCACCGACCGCGACAGCCATTTCATCTTCGGCGACGTGGCCACCGCAGTGATCGTGGAGTCTTCGGATACGGCGGGGCCGGGCGGCTGGGACGTGCTGGGCACGCGGCTGAAGACGACCTTCTCGAACAACATCCGCAACAACTTTGGCTTCTTGAACCGCAATGCGCGCGACACCGCGCATCTGGACAGCCCCGAGGCCGACGACAGCGTCCAGAATGACAAGCTCTTCATCCAGCAGGGCCGCAAGGTGTTCCGCGACGTGGTGCCGATGGTGTCGGACATGATCGTGGATCACGCCGGCGAACTGGGCCTGGATCCACACGAGCTAAAGCGGCTGTGGCTGCACCAGGCCAACATCAACATGAACACGATGATCGGCAAGAAGGTGCTGGGTCGCGAGCCCTCGGCGGATGAGAACGTCATCATCCTGGACGAATACGCCAACACCTCCTCGGCCGGCTCGATCATCGCCTTCCACCTGCACAACGACGGGTTCGAGGCGGGCGATACGGGGCTGATCTGCAGCTTCGGCGCCGGCTATTCGGCCGGGACGGTCTTCGTCAGGAAGCGCGCTTAACATCTGGGCTCGATCGACAGTCGAGCCGATCGGTCCCTCCGTTCGTCATTCCGGGGCTGAGCGGAGCGAAGAACCCGGAACCCAGGGCCACATAGACGTTGCTGGCGGCACTCACTGCCCGGTGAGCCTCCCCTGGGTTCCGGGTTCGTCCTTCGGACGCCCCGGAATGACGTCAGAGTGCCGAATGTCTCACTGAACCTACAGCCGGGGCAGGAAAAGGACGAAGTCCAGGCTCCACAGCCCCGGTCCATTGGCGATCAGCCAGATCAGGATGACCATCAGCAGGGTCTCGGGCAGGTCGAAATAGCTGGAGAGGCGATAGCCGAGGCTGGTCCCCTCCACCGATTTTGCCGCCACCGTCACCAGGGCGACCAGGCTGATGATCAGCAGCACCAGGGCCGCCAGGCTGGTGAACAGGCCCATGATCAGCAGGGCGCCGAAGGCGAATTCGCACACCGAAACAAACTTCGCGGTCTGGCGCGGCGCGGCGATGCCGGCCTCGACCATGGTCTTCTGCATCTTCTCGGCCTGGGCCGGGGTGAACAGCTTGTAGAAGCCGGACAGGAAGAACATTCCCCCGACCACGACCCGCGCGATCAGGGGCGCGATGTCCATCAGGGCCGGAACGCCCAGGCCGAGGCCGCGATAGAGGTCGATCATGGGGCGAAGGCTCCGTTTGGAATGGCAGAGCCTTCAATGCCTTACGGGCGTGTCGGTTGCTCGGCCCCGTCGCGTGGCGGATGCGTCGCCTTCCATTCCATGGCGCGGCGGATGCGGTTCTCGACGCTGGGGTGATCGTAGAACAGGAACTCCTCGATCGCCGATGGCGACGGGGCGCGGTATTCGGCGGTCTTGATCAGGGCCTTGGACAGACCGTCCGGTTCATTGGCGTGAACCAGCGAGAAGTGATCGGCGTCCTCCTCCATCGTGCGGGTCATGGTGGCGAAGACAGGTGTGCCCAGCACGCCCAGGAAGGCCAGCACCAGGGCCAGGACCGGCAAACCCGCAGGGTCGGAGATGTCGCCCACGCGATCCGCCCTCAGCAGACGATGCGCCACTGGATACAGCCGGTCAGTCAGCCAGAAGGCCAGCACCGACAGGACGACCAGAATGCCGACGGTCCAGAGAATGTGCGCCCGGACATAGTGGCCCATCTCATGGCCGACCACGCCGCGCACCTCGGCCAGATCCGCGCCCTGTTTGAACATGGTGTCGCTCATCGCCACCCGCGCCGTGCCGAACAGGCCCGAGACATTGGCGGTGTAGCGGTCGGACTGTTTGGAGCCGTCGTAGATGAAGATCTTGTCCGACGGCGTGCCGGTCTGTTTGGCCAGGGTCACGACGGCATCGCGCACCGGCCCGTCCGGCGCGGGCGTATAGGTGTTGAAAATCGGCTCGATCAGCAAGGGTGCGAGCACCAGACCGATGACGATAAAGGCCGCCGTCACGCCGGCCGCCCAGGCCCACCAGAACCGACGCGCACGCCGGATCAGGGCATAGATCGCCACCAGCAGCAGCGAGGTCGCCACGACCGAGATGGCCGCGCCGATCACGGCCTCGCCCAGCCAGCCGCCGAACGCCTGACTGGTCAGCCCATACTGTTTCTCTCGCCACCAGCCCTGATAGATCGCCCACGGCAGGGTCAGCGCCCAGCTCATGGCCGAATAGACCAGGGCGACGGCGAAACTGGCCAGGATCGGACGACGACAGCGACGCTCGATCCGGCTGCGGATCGCGACCAGCAGACCAGTGCGCACGATGATCCAGGCGACCAGGGCCGAGACCAGGAAACTCCACAGGATCAGCCAGTGCGAACCTTGGGTATAGGCGATGGCGCGGGCCGTTTCCTGGGGCGACAGGGTCGCCAGCCACTGGGCCGTCGCGGCCGCCGGATCGAAATTCGTCATGGTTTTCTCCCTTGCGAGAACCAAATCGCGCGACCCGCGTTATGTCAGGTTAATTCGCATCCATGATGATTCTGGCCCGGCCACGCTTGAATCTTTCACGACTTTTTGTCACCCATTCTCCTGTCGAGAACAGGGGATGTCCCAGATGGCTCACAAGACGCCCAAGCAGGTCCTGGAAAGCTTGGCTCACGATATCGCCACCGTGTTGAAGAGCATGGGTGGCTCGGCGCATCAGAACATGGTGGTCGATTGCGTGGCGGCGATGAAGCGCCAGCGCGGCGAGGCGGTCAACCCGCCCGATCTTCGCCAAAAGATCATCGAGACCTTCGAATACTATCGCGATTGGTTCGTTCGCCCATTCGGCGAAGGCTCGCAGCGCTGGGCGCTGGCCGGCGACTTCGGCTGATTTCACTCTCTTGAACGAAAAAGGCGCGCTCCCTGCGGAGCGCGCCTTCGTCGTTAGGACTGATCGATCAGATCAGAAGCGACGGATGTAGCTGACCGAATAGGCGTCGGCTTCACCACCGTTGTCGCGGAAGTCGCGACGGGTCCAGTCGGCGCGCACGCCGTTGACGCCGTCCAGGTAGTAGTTGGCGCCGGCGCCGTAGTTCCAGCTGTCGCCGCCCACATCGGTGTTGGCGCCCGGGAACTTCTGCTTCAGCTCGGTGTGGCCGTAGCCGCCGCGTGCGAACAGTTCCAGCTTGTCAGAGACCGGCACCTTGCCGACCACGTAACCGGCGGCGTCCCACTCGTGCTTGATCTCGCCATCGACGCCCGCGACGGTGAAGTCGTCATGCTTCACGCCGACCGAGGCTTCGGTTTCCACAGCGATGTAACGGTTGAGATTGACGCCAAGACGACCGGTGACGGCGCCCGTCGTTGCATTGTCGCCTTCAAGATGAGTGTAACCCAACGAGCCGTAACCACGCGGCTCAGGATTGGTTTGAGCAAAGGCCGGAGCGGCGATTGCGGAAACGGCGACAGCAGCGAGAAGAATGTTACGCATTTTTCTTATTAACTCCTAGATGTGATGACCGAGCCGATCATCAGCCCCATCCAGCGAGTGCTTAAATAGATCACGGCGTCATCTGTTCCAGAGGCGCGAAAACACGACGAATGCCTGTGGACGCCGGGACACACACAGCGTTCCGTCAAGATCGGCGACTTTGTGGCGCCGCAGCAAAAAGGGCGGCCTCGACCGAGACCGCCCTTCTTGGGTTCGTCCTGCTGAGAAGGCCTAGCGGTCCTTCTCGCGCTCCACGTTCAGCGCGGCCTGGGCCGCCGCCAGACGGGCGATCGGCACGCGGTAGGGCGAGCAGGAGACGTAATCCAGCCCGGCCTGTTCGCAGAAGGCGATCGATGACGGGTCGCCGCCATGTTCGCCGCAGATGCCCAGCTTGACCTCGGGCCGGACCTTGCGCCCGCGCTCGGCGGCGATCTCGATCAGGCCGCCCACGCCGTCCTGGTCCAGACGCACGAAGGGATCGGTCTCGAAGATGCCCTTGTCCAGATAGGCCTGCAGGAAGCGGCCCGAGTCGTCGCGGCTGATGCCGAACGTCGTCTGTGTCAGGTCGTTGGTGCCGAAGCTGAAGAACTGGGCGTATTCGGCCAGGTCACCCGCGCGGATGGCTGCTCGCGGCAGTTCGATCATCGTGCCGACCAGATAGTCGAGGCTCTGGCCCGTCTCCTCGAACACCGCCTTGGCCGTGCGGTCGGTCAGCTCGCGCAGATATTTCATCTCCAGGCCCAGGGCGACCAGCGGATGCATGATCTCCGGCAGGGGCGCGGCGCCCGATTTCTGCTTGACCTCCAGCGCCGCCTCGATGATGGCGCGGACCTGCATCTCGTAGATTTCGGGATAGGCGACGCCCAGCCGGCAGCCGCGGTGGCCCAGCATCGGGTTGGTCTCGTGCAGTTCCTTGGCGCGACGCTTCAGCTTCTCGGCGTCGATGCCCGACGAGGCGGCCAGGGCGTCGATGTCTTCCTCGGTGTGGGGAATGAACTCGTGCAACGGCGGGTCCAGCAGGCGCACCGTCACCGGCAGGCCGGCCATGATCTCGAACAGTTCGACGAAGTCCGACTTCTGGAACGGCGCGATCTTGGCCAGCGCCGCGCGACGGCCCTTTTCGTCGTCGGCCAGGATCATCTCGCGCACGGCGGCGATCCGGGTGTCGTCGAAGAACATATGCTCGGTGCGGCACAGGCCGATGCCCTCAGCGCCGAAGCCGCGCGCTGTCTTGGCGTCCAGCGGGGTCTCGGCGTTGGCGCGGACCTTCAGGCGGCGCACGTCGTCGGCCCAGCCCATCAGGGTCTGGAAGTCGCCGGTCAGTTCGGGCTCGATCATCGGCACGGCGCCGTCCAGCACCTCGCCCTTGGAGCCGTCGATGGTGATGACCTCGCCGGCCTTGAAGGTGCGGCCGCGCGCGGTGAACACGCCCTTGGCCTCGTCGATATGGATCTCGCCGGCGCCCGAGACGCAGGCCCGGCCCATGCCGCGCGCCACGACGGCGGCGTGGCTGGTCATGCCGCCGCGGGCGGTGACGATGCCGCGCGCCGCATGCATGCCGTGGATGTCTTCGGGGCTGGTCTCTTCGCGCACCAGGATGACCGCCTCGCCCAGACCCGACATGCGCTCGGCCTCGTCGGCGTCGAAGACGATCTTGCCGGTCGCCGCGCCGGGCGAGGCCGGCAGGCCGGCGGCGACCACGGTGCGCGCCGCATCGGGGTCCAGCGTCGGGTGCAGCAGTTGGTCCAGCGCCGACGGCTCGACGCGGCTGATGGCCTCTTCCTGAGAGATGACGCCCTCGGCGGCGAGGTCCACGGCGACTTTCAGCGCCGACTTGGCGGTGCGCTTGCCGTTGCGGGTCTGCAGCATCCACAGACGGCCCTGTTCGACCGTGAACTCGATGTCCTGCATATCGCGGTAGTGGCTTTCCAGCTTGCCGACGACGTCGACGAATTGGGCGAACACCTCGGGCATGGCCTCTTCCATCGAGGGGGCGGTCTCGCCCATCTCCTCGCGGCCGATCTTGGTCAGGGACTGCGGGGTGCGGATGCCCGCGACCACGTCCTCGCCCTGGGCGTTGATCAGGAACTCGCCGTACAGCCGCGCCTCGCCGGTCGAGGGGTTGCGGGTGAAGGCCACGCCGGTCGCCGACGTCTCGCCCATATTGCCGAACACCATCGACTGGACGTTGACGGCCGTGCCCCAGCTTTCGGGGATGTCGTGCATGCGGCGATAGAATTTCGCCCGGTCGTTCATCCAGCTTTCGAACACGGCGCCCACGGCGCCCCACAGCTGGTCCTTGGGATCCTGCGGGAAGGCGTGACCCAGTTCGCGCTCGACCACGGCCTTGTAGTCGGCGACCACCTTCTCCCAGTCGGCGGCGGTCAGGTCGGTGTCGACCGTGACGCCCAGGCGATCCTTGTGCTGGTCCAGCACCTCTTCGAAATCGTCGTGGCTGAGGCCCAGCACGACGTTGGAATACATGGTGATGAAGCGGCGATAGCTGTCGAAGGCGAAGCGACGATCGCCCGACAGCTTGGCCAGACCCTCGACCGTCTGGTCGTTCAGGCCCAGGTTCAGCACCGTGTCCATCATGCCCGGCATGGACGCGCGCGCGCCCGACCGCACCGACACCAGCAGCGGGTTTTCGACATCGCCGAACGTCTTGCCGACCACGCCCTCGACCTTGGCCAGGGCGGCCTGGACCTGGGCGTCCAGATCGCCCGGATAGGTCTCGTTGTTGGCGTAGTAGTGGGTGCAGACCTCGGTGGTGACGGTGAAGCCCGGGGGAACCGGCAGACCCAGCGACGACATTTCCGCCAGATTGGCGCCCTTGCCGCCGAGAAGGTTCTTCATCGACGCGTCGCCGTCGGCGGAGCCTCCGCCGAAGCCGTACACCCACTGAGTCATCATGCAGTCCCTGAGCTTTTCGGATCGTCCGGCGGGTTGGCCCCGCTCGCACATGCAGCATGATCTAGCGCGTGAGAGCGGCCTTGACCATTGCGGATGTAACAATGCGTGAGCGGATGGGCGGTTTCCGGGCGACTTGCGCCATGATCCTTCTCCCAGTGGGAGAAGGTGGCCCGGAGGGCCGGATGAGGGTCGGCTGGTGGGCCAGTTCGCTTGGAGCCGACCCTCACCCTTTCACGCCAGGACGACAGCTGTCGCCGTCGTGCGCTCAAGCCCTCTCCCAACGGGAGAGGGAAGCCGTCTCATTACCCCGCGATCTGGCCGAAGTCGGCGACCTGGCCCATGACGTCGCGGACCTGGCCCAGCAGCTTCAGACGGTTTTCGCGTTCGGCGGGGATGTCGGAGTTGACCAGAACGTCGTCGAAGAAGCGGTCCACGGGCGCACGCAGGCGCGCCAGCGCGGTCATGGCGGCGGCGAAGTCCTCGGTCTCCAGCGCGGCCTCGACGGCGGTGCGGGCGGCGCCGACGGCGAAGGCCAGGACGGTCTCGGCCTCGGGCTGGTTCGGCAAGCCGGTCTGGACCATGCCGGTCGGTAGCGGGCCCTTCTTCTCCTCGGCCTTCAGGATGTTGGACGCGCGCTTGTAGCCGGCCAGCAGATTGGCGCCGTCGTCGGTGGCGAGGAAGGCGGCCAGGGCTTCGACCCGGCGCACGATGCGAACGAGGTCGTCGTCGCCCAGGGCGAAGACGGCGGCGACGAGATCGTGGCGCTGGCCTTGGTCGCGGAGGAGAACGGTCAGGCGGTCAACAAAAAACGATAGGAGATCGGCTGAATAGCTTGTGTCTGCGCCTAGCTTACGGCCGGTGATGATCATCGTTCCGGCTGGCTTCATCATACCCGCCAACGATCCACGCACCCCATTCTCCAACACCAACCGGATCACGCCCAGCGCCGCGCGACGCAGCGCGAACGGGTCCTTCGAGCCCGTGGGCTTTTCGTCGATGGCGAAGAAGCCGACCAGGGTGTCCAGCTTGTCGGCCAGGGCGACGGCGACGGTGACGGGCGCGGTCGGGACCGTGTCGGCGGGACCTTGGGGCTTGTAATGGTCGCGCACGGCGTCGGCGATCGCGTCGGAATGGCCGGCGAGGCGGGCGTAGTAGCCGCCCATGATCCCCTGCAGTTCCGGGAACTCGCTGACCATGCCCGACAGCAGATCGGCCTTGGACAGGCGGGCGGCGGTTTCGGCCTCGTCAGCGTCGGCGCCGACCAGCGGGGCGATCTCGCGGGCCAGGGCGGCGATGCGATCAACGCGCTCGGACAGCGTGCCCAGTTTAGCGTGGAAGGTGACGCCGGACAGTTTGGCGTTCCAGGCGTCGAAGCCGACCTTCTGGTCCTCGTCCCAGAAGAAGCGGGCGTCGTTCAGGCGAGCGCTCAGCACGCGGCTGTTGCCGGCGGCCAAGGCCTTGCCGCCGTCGGTCGCCTCGACATTGGCGACGACCAGGAAGTTGGGGGCCAGGCCGTCTTTGGCCGGATCGCGGACGGCGAAATACTTCTGGTGCACCTTCATCGACAGGCGCACGACTTCCGGCGGCAGGGCCAGGAACTGCGGGTCCATGTCGCCCAGGATCGGGGTCGGCCATTCCGCCAGACCCGCCACCTCGTCCAGCAGGCCGTCGTCATCGACCAGGGCGAGGCCGCGCGCGGCGCAGGCGGCCTTGGCCTGTTCCAGAATGCGCAGCTTGCGGTCGGCCACGTCCAGCAGGACGAAGTTCTTTTCCAGTTGGGTGCGATAGTCGACGAAGTCGCTGACGCGCAGCAACTCGCCCGAGCCGAGGAAGCGGTGGCCCTCGGTGATCGCGTCGCTCTGGATACCGTCGATCTCGAACGGGACCACCTGGCCGTCGAACAGGCACAGGATGCGCTTGATCGGACGCACCCAACGCAGCGTGCCGGACCCCCAGCGCATCGACTTGGGCCAGGGGAAGGTGCGGATGATCTGATCGACCGTCTCGGCGACCAGATCGGTCGTGGCGCGACCCTTGGACGACAGAATGGCGAACAGGACGCCGTCGCGCTCGGTCAGTTGATCGCGCGTCAGGCCGGTCTTGCGCAAAAAGCCTTCCAGCGCCTGTTCCGGGGCCGAGGCGCGAGGGCCCTTGACCTCTTCCTCGCGGTCCGGCGTGGCCACGGGCAAGCCGTCGATGACCAGGGTCAGGCGGCGCGGACCGGCATAGGTCGTCAGCGCCTCCCACGTCAGGCCGGCGGCCTTCAGCCGGTCGGAGACCATCCGCTCCAGGTCGCGCGCGGCGCCCTGCTGCATCCGGGCGGGGATTTCTTCGGAGAAGATTTCGAGAAGCAGTTGGGGCATCAGGCGGTTTTCCGCTCTTGTTCGACGTAGGCGAGGGCGCAGGCTTTGCAGAGTTCGCGGATGCGGCCGATGTAGCTCTGGCGTTCGGCGACGGCGATGGCGCCGCGGGCGTCCATCAGGTTGAACAGGTGGCTGGCCTTCAGCACCTGGTCATAGGCGGGCAGGACCAGCGGCTGATCCTGTGGGCCGCGCATGTCCAGCAGGCGCTGGACCTCGCCCACCATATCCTCGAACCGGCGCTTCAGCCCGTCGACGTCATAGCCGTGGAAGTTGGCTTCCGACTGCTGGCGCTCGTTCTCCAGGAAGACCTCGCCGTAGGTCAGGCCTTCTTTGGTGAACTTCAGATCATAGACGTTGTCCACGCCCTGGACGTACATGGCCAGACGCTCCAGCCCGTAGGTCAGCTCGCCCGACACCACATCGACCTCGATGCCGCCGACGCCCTGGAAATAGGTGAACTGCGTCACCTCCATCCCGTCGCACCAGACCTCCCAGCCCAGGCCCCAGGCGCCGACGGTGGGGTTTTCCCAATCGTCCTCGACGAAGCGGATGTCGTGCAGTTTCGGATCGATGCCGATGGCCGCCAGCGACCCCAGATACAGCTCCTGAAGGTTGTCCGGGTTCGGTTTGAGCAGAACCTGGTATTGGTAATAGTGTTGGAGGCGATTGGGGTTTTCGCCATAGCGGCCGTCGCCGGGGCGGCGGCTGGGCTGCACATAGGCAGCCTTCCACGGCTTGGAGCCGAGCGCGCGCAGAACGGTGGCGGGGTGCAGCGTGCCGGCCCCGACCTCGATGTCATAGGGCTGCAGGATGGCGCAGCCCTGCTCGCCCCAATAGCGGTGGAGCGTCAGGATCAGGTCCTGAAACGCAAGCGGCTCGGTCGAGGTGGTCAAATCGGGCTCGTGGGGAGGGGCTGCAAAAAAGACGGCGGACCATAGGGCCCGCCGCCTTCCGCTTCAACACGCTACCGAGCGAGCGCGTCGATGACCCTGATCAGTTCGGGGTCGGCTTGGCTTCCGCCGCGCCGTCGGCGGCGGGATCAGCCGCATCGACCGGCGGGGTGGCGGGGGTGTCGACCTGACCATCGGTCGGGTTAACGACCGGCGAGGAGGACGTGGTCGTCGTCATCGCGGCGGGCTGGCCGTTCGGCGCGGTCGGGGCCGGGGTCGCTTCAGCAGCCGGGGTCGCCTCAGCGGCCGGAGCGGCGGCCTCGGCGGGCGCTGCGGCCTCTTCATCGCCCATGGCGGCCATGGAATTCGCCGGGTTCAGGACCTTGTCGATCGGGAAGATGGCGCCGTTCGAGGCGTCCAACTCGGCGCTGACGACGGTCGCGCCGTCAGCCTTGATGGCCGAACCCGTGCCGTCCAGCAGGACCTGGCTCTCGGCGGCCGTCTCTACGCCGCCCTTCTTGCCCATGATCTGGTCGGGCGTCACGTCGGCGACGATGACGTGATACAGCAGCAGTTGGCGGAGTTCGGCGGCGTTGGCCGGGTCCATCAGACGCGTACGCTCGGCCTCGGGCACGGCGGCGAAGGCGGCGTCGGTCGGGGCGAAGATCGAGATGGCCGGGCGGCTGGCCAGGGTGTCGGTCAGCTGGGCGGCGTCCAGCGCGGCCAGCAGGGTCGTGAACTGACCGCTGGCCTTCAGCTTGTCGACGACGGTTTCACCGGCGACGGGCGTGGTCGCCTCTGCCGTCGTGGTCGTGGCGGCGGCGGCTTCAGCCGTCGGCGCCGGCGTTTGCGGCATGGCCGGCGTGGCCGGATCGGTTTGCGGCATAGTCGCCGGGGCGGGCGTCGTCGTGGTCGCCGGGGCGGTCATGTCCTGGGCGAAAGCGGGGGCGGCCATCAGGCTGACGACGGCGGTTGCGGCAAGCAGTTTTGCACGAAGCATGGCGATTTCCTTTTTCCTGTTTGAGGATCGCCACGGGGGAGACGGCGACCCGTTCCAGACATCGGAACTGCCGACTCAAATCAGAACGCCGTGATCTGGTTCCGAGATTTCGAAACAATGCGTAACGTTTGTGATGATCTGGGCGAGACCTGGGCGAAATCGCTGGTTTCGCAGCCTGATCGCCGGTATTTGGCCACAAAGCTTCAGCGTTGCTGTACGGACAGCTTCGTTGCTTTGACCCAGGCCTCGGGATGTGCGGCGGACAGAGTGCGCGCAGCGGATTGCGCCGCGTCGTCGCTGGGATACAAACCAAACACCGTCGCGCCTGAGCCGGACATTCGCGTCAAGGCGACCTGATCGGTCGCCGCCACCGCCGACAGGGCTGCGCCGATCGCCGGCGTCAGCGCCAGCGCAGACGCTTCCAGATCGTTGCGCTGGGCCGACAGCCATTCGATGACGGCGGCGATGGACCAGTCCCGGGGCGGCGCGGGTCTGTCGGCGGCCCGCACCGGCCCTGCATCATAGGCGCGATAGACGGCGCCGGTCGGCGAGGGGACGCCGGGGTTGAACAGCACGGCCGGCAGCGGCGGCAGGCGGGGCTCGTCCGTCAGCACGTCTCCCCTCCCCTCAGCCCAGGCCGTGCGCATCCGCAGGCACATCGGCCCGTCCGCGCCGACAACGCCCGCGACCGCCTCAAGCGCGGCGTCGTCGAGATCGAGCGCCAAGACGTCGCGCGCCAGTTTCAGCGCCGCGCCCGCATCGGACGATCCGCCGCCCAGCCCCGCCGCGATGGGCAGGCGCTTGTCCAGCGTGACCTTCAGTTTCGGCGCTCCGATGCCGCAGGCCTCGCCCAGCTGACGCAGCGCGCGCAGGATAAGATTTTCGTCCGTCGCGCCCAGCCCGCCGCCGAAAGGCCCGTCGACCGTCAGCGACAGGCGATTCGCCGGCTCGACCGACACGCGATCCCCGACATCGGCGAAGGCGACCAGGCTGGACAGCGGATGATAGCCGTCAGCGTCCACCGCGCCGACGTGAAGGAACAGATTGATCTTGGCCGGCGCCAAGGCGGTCAGGGCGGGCATGACCTATTGCGCGACGCCCTGAGCGCTCGGCGCGCTGTCCAGCCCGTTGGCGATTTTGCGTTCGACCTCGGCCCGACGTTCGGGTTCGGGCTCCAGCACCAGGACGCGGTTCCACAGCCAGACGGCTTCGCGTTGACGACCGACCTTCCAATAGGCGTCGCCGAGGTGATCATTGATCTCGGCGTTGGACGGCTCCTTGTCGACAGCCTCTTCCAGCGTGTTGACGGCGGTTTCGTACTGGCCCTGTTTGAACTGCGCCCAGCCCAGCGAATCCTGGATATTGCCGTTGTCGGGCTCCAGCGCATGGGCGCGAGCGATCATCTCGGCGCCTTCCTGAACCCGCAGCCCCTTATCGACCCAGAGATAGCCGAGGTAGTTCAGCATGTCGGCGTCGTTCGGCGCGGTCTGAAGCGCGGCCCACAGTTCGGCCTCGGCCTCGGGAACACGACCCAGCGCCTCATAGGCGGCGCCGCGCAGGAAGTGGACGCTGGCGCCCTGATCGGCGGTGTTCAACAGCGGCCCGTCCAGCAGGGCCAGCGCCTCGTCATGCTGTTTCAGCTGCATCAGCTGACCCGCCAGGACCAGGGCGATGCGGCGATCGTCGGGGCTGGCGGCCGCAGCGCGGCGTAGCTCGGTGAGCGCCTCCTGCGACTGGCCGTCTTCTTCCAGCGCCACGGCCAACTGGGCGCGGGCGGCGGCGTAGAGTTGCGGATCGGCGGTCCCGACCCGCGACAGGGCGTTGCGGGCGGCGGACTTCAGACCCGCGCGCGAAAACACCTGGGCCAGCTGATATTCCGTCTCGTCATCGTCGTGCAGGTTCTGGGCGAGGCGCAGATAGACGGCGGCGAACTCATTGCCGCGCTCGGCCGAGGCCTGGGCGGCGGCGGTGATCAGTCCCTGGGCGGCGCCTTCGCGGAAGTCGGGCAAGGCGGGCGGGCGGACGCCGTCCTTCAGACGTTGCAGCGCGCGGGCCACGCCCGGATCGACGGGTTGCACCGCCAGGGCGGCTTCATACAAGGCGACGGCGTCGTCGCGGCGTCCGCGCCGTTCCAGAAACTCGCCATAGGGGCGTTTGAACAGGGCGCCGACGCCGGCGACCTCGGAAGCGGCCTTCAGCTCGACCTCGGCCTCGGCATAGTCGCGGCGCTTCTCCAGCAGGGCGGCGCGATTGATGCGGGCGAAGGCCAGGGTCAGGGGATCGCCGGCGGTCGGGACCGGCTGAAGCGCCCGGGTCCAGTCGCCCGCCGCCGCCGCGATCCACGGCGCAACCAACAGGCCGGCGCGCGCATGTGGGGCGCCGATGGGCTGACGGGCCAGTTCGGCGTTCGGCGTCCTGGCGTCGCCGCGCACGAAGTCCTGGACCAGACGCACCAGCCGTCCGCCCTCGACGAACGCCGGAGACGCCATCGCATCGGTCGGGGCCAGGGCGGCCGCCACGTCCAGATCGCCGGTCAGCAGGGCGGAGGTGAAGGCCTGTTCGCGCACGCGCGGCTGTTCCGGCGTCAGCTGTTCCGCCTGGGCCAGATAGTCCGAGCCGGTCGCCCCCTCGCCCTGCATCAGGGCCAGCTTACCGGCCAGATACAGACCATAGGCGCTGCGGCCCTCGGCGTTCGTCGGGATCGGCGCCCAGACGGCCGGGATCGACGGCGTCGCGGGCGTGTCGGTAATGATGACGTGGGGATCGGGCTCGGCCGCGCTCGGCGCCTGACCTGGTGTGGCCTGACCCGGCGCCGTCTGGCCCGGCTCCAGGATGACGGCCGGCGGATGGGTGTCCGGCGTCGGGGCGGGCGGGGTCGTTTCCTGAGCCGAGGCGTGGCCGGCAAGCGCCACGGCGAGGACGGTCAGGGAGGCGGCGAACAGGCGAGAACGGGGGGCGATCATGCCTGGACCCTTCACGCTTTTGCAGCGGCGGGCAAGGGCGGAACACCGCCCCTGCCCCGTTCCGTCACATGTTCGGATAGTTGGGACCGCCGCCGCCCTCGGGCGTGGTCCAGACGATGTTCTGCGACGGATCCTTGATGTCGCAGGTTTTGCAGTGGACGCAGTTCTGGGCGTTGATGACGAAGCGCGGATCGGCCTTGGCCGCCTCGTCGCCATAGACGACCTCGTACACGCCCGCCGGGCAGTAAAGCCGCGCCGGCTCGCCGTATTTGGGCAGGTTGACGCGGATCGGGATCGACGGATCCAGCAGCTTAAGGTGGGCCGGCTGGTCCTCGGCGTGGTTGGTGTTGGAGATGAACACTGACGACAACTTATCGAACGACAGCTTGCCGTCCGGCTTCGGATAGGCGATCGCCTTGTGGTCGGCGGCCAGGCCGGTCGAGGCGGCGTCGGTCTTTTCGTGCTTTAGCGTCGGAATCGGCGACAGACCGCCCAAAAGAGTGCGGCACCACATGTCGAACATGCCCAGCGCCCCGCCCAGCGTCGTGCCGAACTTAGACAGCAGGGGCTTGGCGTTGCGGACGACCGACAGCTCCTTATAGACCCAGCTCTTTTCGAAGGCGGTCTGGTATTCGACCAGTTCGTCGCCCGCGCGCCCGGCCTGAACAGCGTCGTAAGCGGCGTCGGCGGCCAGCATGCCGGTCTTCATCGCATTATGGCTGCCCTTGATGCGGGGCACGTTCACGAAGCCGGCCGAACAGCCGATCAGCACGCCGCCGGGGAAGCTCAGCTTCGGGATCGACTGCAGGCCGCCCTCGGTGATGGCGCGCGCGCCGTAGGAGATGCGCGTTCCGCCCTCCAGGTGCTGGGCGATCTCGGGGTGGTGCTTGAAGCGCTGGAACTCGTCGAACGGCGACAGAAACGGGTTCTTGTAGTTCAGGTGAACCACATAGCCGACAGCCACGTAGCGATCGCCGAAGTGATACAGGAAGCTGCCGCCGCCGGTGTGTTCGTCCAGCGGCCAGCCGGTCGTGTGCTGGGCCAGGCCCGGCTGGTGCTTGTCGGCCGGCACCTGCCACAACTCTTTCAGGCCGATCCCGTATTTCTGGGGCGACTTGCCGTCCTGAAGCTTGTGCCTGGCGATGATGGTCTTGGCCAGGGAGCCGCGCACGCCCTCGGCGATGAAGACATATTTGCCGTGCAGTTCGATGCCCGGCTGGAAGTCGCCGGTCGGCTTGCCCTCGCGGTCGATGCCGAAGACGCCGGCGACGACGCCCTTCACCTGACCCGTCTCTTCTTCCCAGACGACGTGGCTGGCGGCCATGCCGGGATAGACCTCGACGCCCAGAGCCTCCGCCTGCTCGCCCAGCCAGCGCGTGACGTTGCCCAGCGAGGCGATGTAGCAGCCGTGATTGTGCATGAAGGGCGGCATCAGCGGCATCGGCAGCGACGCCGACCCCTGCGGGCCCAGCAGCAGGAACTTGTCCTTGGTGACCGGCGTCTCCAGCGGCGCGCCGCGTTCCTTCCAGTCGGGGAACAGCTCGTTCAGCGCCTTGGGATCGATGACCGCGCCCGACAGGATATGACCGCCGACCTCGGCCGCCTTTTCCAGAACGGCGACGGTGATCTCCTTGCCGTCCTTTTCCGCGCGCTGCTTCAGGCGGATGGCCGCCGCCAGGCCGGCCGGGCCGCCGCCGACGATCACGACGTCATATTCCATGATCTCGCGCTCGACGCCGTTCAGCGCCTCCAGCGGCGGCAGATTGTCGATGATGGCGTCCTGACGGGCGTTTTCCGCGCCGCCTTCGATGGCGTCTTCGGCCATGGTTTCCCCTGAATCCCGGTTATCTGTGTGGTTATGCCGCTTATCGGAAGGTGACGCGAGGGCGGTCAAGGCTTATCGGTGGTTCGAGACATGAACGCGCAATCCCATGACATCGCTGCAGTCGAAAGCCTGCTCGCCTTCTGGCGGGATGCGGGGGTCGACGCCTGCTATGGCGATGCGCCCGTCGATCACACCCACATCGCCCCGCCGCCGGCCGTAAAGGCGGTGCAGAGGGCGACGGCCTCGGTCGTCATGCCCCTGGCCGGCGTCAACGCAGATGACGCCCTCGCCGAGGCGCGGCGGCTGGCCGCCGGCGCCGCGACGCTTCAGGATCTGGCGGCGGCGGTCGCGGCGTTCGAGGGCTGTCCGCTGCGCGGCATGGGCGCGACGCAGTCGGTGTTCGGACGCGGCAACCCCAACGCCTCGGTCCTGATTATCGGCGAAGGGCCCGGCGGGGATGAGGATCGGGCAGGCCAGCCCTTCGTCGGCAAGGCCGGGCAGCTGCTGGACCGGATGCTGGCGGCGGCAGGCCTGACCGACAAGGTCTTCATCACCAACACAGTCTTCTGGCGCCCGCCCGGCAACCGCACCCCGAGCCCTCAGGAACAGGCGGTGTGCGCCCCCTTCGTCGAGCGCGCTTTCGCCCTGCTGAAGCCCAGGGCCGTGCTGCTATTGGGCGCAGCCTCGGCCAAGTCGGTGCTCGGCGCCGAAGAAGGCATCATGAAGCTGCGCGGCGTCTGGAAGGAATGGCGCCTGCTGGAAGGGGCGGTGTCGGCGCCCGTCATGCCGACCCTGCATCCCGCCTTTTTGCTGCGTCAGCCGCAAGCCAAGCGGCAGGTGTGGAGCGACCTGCTTTCGCTGGCCGTTCGCCTTGAAACGGACTCGGTTGAAGAACAAGGCTAATCGCGGCATGTTCGCATGCTGACGACCGATCGCCATACACGCGCCTGTATCTTACGCGCGTCGCCAACGAGGGGGCCGCCGCTTATGTTTTCGTTCCGCCGCGCGATCCTCGCGTCGACGCTTGTCCTTGCGTTCTGCGCCGCCACGACGGCCGCGACCGCCGAGACGCCCTACGGGTCAACCGCCGAGGCCGGAGCCGGTTCAGGACGCCCTACCGCGCTGAGTTCGGCCGACAGAATCTCATACACCACCGCCTTTGACGCCCTGCGACGCGGTGACATCGAGACGGCCCGCACGGCGGCCCGTCAGGCGCAGGACCGCGTGCTGCTGGGTCAGGTCGAGTTCGAAAGCCTGTTCCATCCCGATCATGTCGCCACCTACGAAGAGCTGACGGCCTGGCTTGAGACCTATTCGGATCTGCCGTGCGCGGACCGCGTTTATACGCTGGCGCTGCGTCGTCGCCCCGACGGCGCGCCCGAGCCGGTACGCCCTGGCGGCGTGCTGGGCCGCACCTGGAACAGCCTGGTCAGCGCCGTGTCCGGCGACGGCGGCGTCACTGATCCGGCCAAGGCGGCGCGCGTCGCCTACAACAACGACGACCTGACCGGGGCGTCGGCCCTGGGGCGACAGATCGGCGACTGGTGGACGGTCGGCCTGGCGGAATGGCGTCTGGGCCAGTTCCACGAATCCTTCGCCGCCTTCGAACGCGTCGCCAACGATCCGACCGAGGATGCTTGGGTGCGCGCCGGCGCCGCCTTCTGGACCGCACGCGCCGCAGCCCAGTCGGGGCGTCAGGACCGCGTCACCGACTATCTGCGCCTGTCGGCCCAGTGGCCGGCCACCTTCTATGGCCAGATCGCCCTGCGTCAGCTCGGAGAAGAGCCGACGATCGAGAACATGGGGCCCCGCCCCTATGAGGCCGAGCCTCGCCTGCGTCGCGCCGCCTATGTGCCCCAGAGCGCCGCCGTCGAACCGACCGCCCTGGAAGCCTTCGTTCAGGCCGACGCCCGCGCCAAACGCACCGTCGCCTTCTATGAGGTCGGGCGCAACGCCGATGCCGAGACCGAGCTGCGGTCCGGCCTGCGCACCGCCGTCGGCGATGCGGCCAAGATGTGGACCGCGTTGGCGCGCGCCATCTTGCCGGTCAGCAACGGCGACGCCACCCGCATCGACGCGACCCGCTATCCCATGCCGGACCTGGCGCCCGAAGGCGGCTTCGTCATCGAGCGGGCGCTGGTCTACGCCCTGGCGCGCAAGGAAACCGACTTCAATCCCAACGCCCGGTCCAGCGTCGGCGCCTATGGACTGATGCAGGTCATGCCGACGACGGCGGCCGAGATGACGGGCGATCGCACCTTCGTCTCGGACCCGACCAAGCTGCTGGTCCCGGCGGTCAACATGCGTCTGGGCCAGGCCTACATCAGCAAAATGCTGGCCCTGCCGGCTTTCCAGGGCGATCTGCTGCGGGCCGTGGCCTCCTACAACGCCGGTCCCGGGCCGATGCTGGCGGCCCTCAGGAAACTGGGTGCGGACGCCGATCCCCTGCTGCTGATCGAGACGATCGACGTGCCCCAGGCGCGCGACTACGTCGAAAAGGTCATGGCCAGCTACTGGATCTATCAGCGGCTGTTCGGCGGCCCGCTGAAAACGCTGGACGCCGTCGCGTCAGGCGCGCGCGCCGTGCCGATGGCGCTGGATTACGTGGCCCCGCCGCCGCAGGCCGAGCCGGTCCTGATCGCCGAGACGACGCCCATCGCCGGCGCGCGCTGACTTTTTTAGAAGACCGCGAACAGCAGGCTGGCCCAAAAGGCCGCCCCGACCAGGGTCGCAAGCCCATAGGCCATGACGGGATTGAGGCCGCGCGCAGCGGTTTTGGTCGGAGGGCTGGGCAGGACCGGGCTCGTCATCCCCATCGAGATAACAGCGTCCGCTTAACGCGGCGTCAGCCGGGATGGTTGTCGTGCGTTAAGCCCAGCGCGTCGGCTTCCCACTCCCGGAAGTGGGGATGGGCCAGCAAGGTCTCGGCATAGGCATGGGCCGCGCCGTCGTCTCCGTGGGCGGCGAGGTCCAGCTGGAAATGGCGGATGCGGGCGGCGACCGGCGTGAAGAAGGCGTCCGGCACGGACCAGTCGCCGAACAGATACGGCCCGCCCGCGCCGAACCGCTCACGCAGGCTCCGCCACAGTTCGACGATCCGGCGCAAATCCTTGGCCAGTCCCGGATGGTCCGGCGCAGGCGCCCGGCTGGGGCCGACCATCCCGTGATCCGGGCCGGTGGAACAGGCCGTGCGCAAGGCGGTGAAGCCGCCATGCATCTCGCACGCCGCCGAACGCGCCAGCCAGCGCGCATGGGCGTCCGACGGCCACAGGCGGGCTTCCGGATAGCGTTCGGCCGCCCAGACGGCGATGGCCATCGAATCCCAGATCACCTCCCCTTCGACCTTAAGCACAGGGACGAGACCGGACGGCGAATGCTCGCGGATGCGCTGATCGGTGTCGGGCTGGTTCAGCGGCACGATGATCTCGCCGAAGGCCGCGCCGCAATGTTTCAGCACCAGCCACGGCCGCAGCGACCACGTCGAATAGGCCTTGTCGCCGATCACCAGTTCCATCACGCGTCTCCTGTCGCCGCCATCAATGGCTCGCCGCCAGCTTCAGCACAACCAGGCCCGATGCGACCAGGGCGACGCCCGCGATCCTGAGCGGCGTCAGCGGCTCGCCCAGAAAGACCGCGCCCACCACAAAGGCGCCGACCGCCCCGATGCCGGTCCAGATGGCATAGGCCGTGCCCAGCGGCAGGGTCTTCATCGCCAGCGACAGCAGACCGAACGAACCGATCATGAAGACGATCATGCCCACCGTCGGCCACGGTCGCGTGAAGCCGGCTGACGCCTTCATCAGGAACGCCCAGACGACTTCGAGCAGACCGGCGAAAAGAAGGAATACCCAGGCCATGACATTCTCCCTGCATGGCGTCGGGTCGTCCCGGCGTTGGTCCCATGTGGGGGAGGTCGTCCTCCTGAAAGCGCGCTGAATCTGGGACAACGGCCGGCAAAGTCAACCGCGCCGTCCCGCAAACCTTGACTCCGCGCCCCCCACGACCGACACGACCCGCCCATGATCACGCGCTACTCCCGCCCCGTCGCCGCCGCTATCTGGTCCCAGGAAACCAAGTACAAGATCTGGTTCGAGATCGAGGCCCACGCCGCCACGAAGATGGCCGAGCTGGGCGTGATCCCCAAGGAATCGGCTGAGGCCATCTGGGCCAAGGGCAAGGATGCGACCTTCGACGCCGACCGCATCGACGAGATCGAGCGCACCACCAAACACGACGTCATCGCCTTTCTGACGCACGTCGCCGAGATCGTCGGCGACGAAGCGCGCTTCCTGCACCAGGGCATGACGTCCTCGGACGTGCTGGACACCTGTTTCGCGGTTCAGCTGGCGCGCTCTTCGGACCTGCTGATCGAGGGCGTCGACCGGGTTCTGGCCGCGCTGGAGACCCGCGCCAAGGAGCATAAATACACCCCGACCGTGGGCCGTTCGCACGGCATCCACGCCGAGCCCGTCACCTTCGGCTTGAAGCTGGCCGGCTATCACGCCGAGTTCCAGCGCGCCAAACGCCGCCTGATCACCGCCAAGGAAGAGATCGCAACCTGCGCCATCTCTGGCGCCGTCGGCACCTTCGCCAATGTCGATCCGGCGGTCGAACAATATGTCGCCGACCAGATGGGCCTGACCGTCGAACCCGTCTCGACCCAGGTCATCCCGCGCGACCGCCACGCCGCCTTCTTCGCCGCCCTGGGCGTCGTCGCCAGCTCTGTCGAACGCCTCGCCGTCGAGATCCGCCACCTGCAACGCACCGAAGTCCTCGAGGCCGAGGAGTTCTTCGACAAAGGTCAGAAGGGCTCGTCGGCCATGCCGCACAAGCGCAACCCGATCCTGACCGAGAACCTAACCGGCCTGGCCCGTCTGGTCCGCTCGGCCGTGACGCCCGCGATGGAAAACGTCGCCCTGTGGCATGAGCGGGACATCAGCCACTCCTCGGTCGAGCGCGGCATCGGCCCGGACGCCACCATCCACCTGGACTTCGCCCTGCACCGTCTGGCCAATGTGGTCGAGCGGCTGAACGTCTACCCTGAGAACATGCAGAAGAACATCGACCGCCTGGGCGGTCTGGTGCACTCGCAGCGGGTGATGCTGGCCCTGACCCAGGCCGGCGTGTCGCGCGAAGACGCCTATGCCGCCGTTCAGGAAAACGCCATGAAGGTCTGGCGCGGCGAGGGTGCCTTCCTGGATTTCCTGAAGGCCGACGACCGCGTCACCCTGCCCGCCGACCAGCTCGAAGCCCTGTTCGACCTCGGCTACCACACCAAGAACGTGGACGTGGTGTTCAAGCGGGTGTTCAATGAGGCATGATCGCCGCGCTGCTCGCTCTGTTCATTCAGGCCAACACGCCTGAGATCAGCTACATCGGCTGGTCGGTGTATGCACCTAACGCTCTGCTGTCTGATGACGCCCGGGCTGAAGTCTGCCTGCGGCGTCACAAGGGTTCGCGCTCGATCAAGACAGACATGCGATGCGTGGTGAGTGAGGGCAGGCAATTGGGCGGCTGCGACTTGGCTGACGACCGTCATATGAGCGTGCGCGATCTGGAAACTCTGCGCTGTATCGCCCAAACACAATCGGCTCCATCCGCATCTTCAGTCGGCAGGACGATGGTCGTGACAATCACGGTCAACGCGCGGTGAACAAGACAATCCGGCTCAATCCCCGGCTCGATCCCCGCGACTATGCGGCGGCCTATGCGCGCGATGGGATGGTGCAGGTGCCCGATCTGCTGGATGAGGCGAGCGCCGAATGGCTGGAGCTTGCGCTCGAACACGACACGGCTTGGCATCTGTCCTTGAAGACGCCGGAGGGCGGCAAGCTGCTGTCGCCGCAAGACATGCAGGCCATGGGCCGCGATGCGATCGGCGCCCAGATACAGCGCGCGCTGGCGGAGGGTCGCGACGGCTTCTCTTTCATCTATCTGGCTTATCCGATCATCACGACCTTGCTGACCGGCAAGGACGAAGGCCATGCGACGCACGCCCTGGTGCAGTTTTTCAACGACACGCCTTTCACCACATTCGCCAAAGCCGTGACCGGCGAAGCGAGCGTGACCAAGATCGACGCGCAAGCCACCTGGTTCCGGCCCGGCGACTTCCTGACCCAGCACGACGACACAGGCGTCGGCGAGCGGCGGGCGGCCTATACGTTGGGGCTGTCGCGCGATTGGCGGCCGGATTGGGGCGGCCAGTTGCTGTTTCACGACGCCAACGGCGATGTCGAGCGCGGCTTCAAGCCGGGTTTCAATGTCTGGACGGTGTTCAAGACACCCCGCCAGCATTCTGTCGCACCAGTCGCCGCCTACGCCGGCGGCAAGCGCCGCTCGATCACCGGCTGGCTGCGCGACGACCCGCCGGTCAAGTGACGAACCCTACGGGCGATCGCAGGCTGGGGTTCGCACCCGTCGTCGATACGGAAACCCGGTTGCTGATCCTGGGCAGTTTGCCCGGCGACGCCTCGCTGAAGGCGGCGCAGTACTACGCCCATCCGCGCAACGCCTTTTGGCCCTTGATGGGCGGTGTGTTGGGCGAGGACCTTCTAGCTCTCCGCTATGAGCAGCGGCTGGATCGATTGAAGGCGCGCAGCGTGGGGCTGTGGGATGTGATTGCGTCGGCGGAGCGGTCGGGCAGTCTGGATGCGGAGATCCGCTCGCCGGAGGCCGCCGATCTGCGCGGACTGATCGGCGGCTTGCCCCGGCTGAGGGCGGTCGCCTTCAACGGAAAGCTGGCGGCCAAGCTGGGACGGCGCATTATCGGCGACGTCGCAGGGGTTCGCCTTGTCGACCTGCCTTCATCCAGCCCAGCTCATGCGATTCCACTGGCAGGCAAGGCGAAGATCTGGAATTCGTTGACTGATCTGATCGAACGATAGGCTTCTTGCTGCAAAGCAGCATAGAACTGCGAGTGAAAACTCAATGGTGAAGCTGCGATGTCTTGTCGCGCGGCATGCATCCATTGTGCAGTGTCGCGCGTAACGTTCCCGTTACCGCCTTGAGAGCGGCCCAAAGGGAACGAAACACATGACCAAACTTCGCAATCTTATGCTCGTCGCTGTCTCGGGCGGCGCGCTGATGGCGCTCGGTGCCTGCGGCAACAACGAGCCGGCTGCCACGACGCCGGCGGAATCGACCGCCATGGCGCCGGCCGACGGCGCAGCCATGGCCCCCGCGACCGACCCGATGGTGGGCGGCGCGGCCATGAGCCCGAACGAAACGATCGTCGCCAACGCCTCCAAGGCCTCCAACCTGACGACCCTGGTCGCCGCCGTGAAGGCCGCCGGCCTGGTCGACACCCTGCAAGGCGCGGGTCCGTTCACGGTCTTCGCCCCTGACAACGCCGCTTTCGAGAAGATCCCCGAGGCGACGCGCACCAGCCTGATGCAGCCGGCGATGAAGGCTGATCTGACCAAGATCCTGACCTACCACGTGGTCGCCGGTCGTCTCACGGCCGCCGATATCGCCGCCCAGGCCGAGGCCAACGGCGGCACCGCCACGCTGAAGACGGTTCAGGGTGAAGAACTGAAGGTTTCGGCCGGCCCGAACAACACCTGGGTCATCACCGACGCCAAGGGCGGCAAGTCCACGATCACGCAGGCCGACGTGGGCCAATCGAACGGCGTCGTCCACGTCGTCGACACGGTTCTGATGCCGTAAAAAATATTTGGTTTCAGGCGGCGACGCCTGAAACCAAATCTCGGCCCTGGTGTTCTTCAGGGGCGCGAGACGCACAGTACGCCGGGTGAGACATCCCCCCAACGTCCCCGGCAAGAAGAAAGGGCCGCACTTTCCCCCGGGTGCGGCCCTTTCGAATTCTCAGATCGGTTCGAAGACCGAGACGATTACTCGCCGGCGCGAATCTGTTCGCGCGCGATCGAGGCCAGTTCGTCGATCTTGGAGCGAATCTCGCCCTCCGAAACCGATAGGCCCGAAGCCTTGAAGTCGCCGGCGACCTTGCGGAACACGTCCTCGTCTCCCGGCTGCTCGAAATCGGCGCGCACCACGGCGGCGGCGTACTGGTCCGCGCTTTCGCTCGACAGGCCCATCTTTTCCGCAGCCCAAAGGCCCAGCATCCGGTTGCGCCGGGCGATGGCCTTGAACTCCTGCTCCTGATCGAGGGCGTATTTGGCCTCAAAGGCCTTTTCCCGATCGTCGAAGGTCGTCATTTCGCTCAGCAAAGCTCCGTCCACCCCGGTAACGTCGGGGCAAGCGCCGTCTATAGACCGCCCGCCCGCGAACGCAACCTGACTTCCGTCGCATGGACATCCTGTCCCCAATGAATGCGCCGCCGGCCATCCTCATTTGTATCGAGGGCCGCCTTCGGCTAAGGAGACCCCGAACGAGATTGACTGCCCGAACGATTCCGAAACGCGCCGCCAGGACCGGGTCTTCCCCCTCCACATATGGCCGCGCGATTTTTGTTTCTGGAGGGCGCCCGTAAGCCGGGACCGGACCATGAACAGCAAGCGCAAGAAGATCTACGAAGGCAAGGCCAAGATCCTTTACGAAGGCCCCGAGCCCGGCACCCTGATCCAGTATTTCAAGGACGACGCCACCGCCTTCAACGCGCAGAAGAAGGCCGTCCTCGAAGGCAAGGGCGTGGTGAACAACCAGATCAGCGAGTTCATCATGTCGCGCCTGAACGGCATCGGCGTGACCAACCACTTCATCAAGCGTCTGAACCTGCGCGAGCAGCTGATCCGCGAAGTCGAGATCATTCCGCTGGAAGTCGTGTGCCGCAACATCGTCGCCGGCTCGATGAGCCAGCGCCTGGGCATCGAGGAAGGCACGCCCCTGCCCCGCTCGATCATCGAATTCTACTACAAGAAGGACGAGCTCAACGACCCGATGGTCACCGAAGAGCACATCACCGCCTTCAACTGGGCCTCGACCCAGGAGCTGGACGACATGCTGGCGATGACGGTGCGCGTGAACGACTATCTGTCGGGCCTGTTCAGCGCCGTCGGCATCACCCTGGTGGACTTCAAGATCGAGTTCGGCCGGGTATGGGAAAACGATTTCAGCCGTGTCTTGTTGGCCGACGAGATCAGCCCCGACAGCTGCCGCCTGTGGGACGCCTCGACCGGCGAGAAGCTGGACAAGGACCGTTTCCGCCGCGACCTGGGCAATGTCATTGAAAGCTATACCGAAGTCGCGCGTCGCCTGGGCATCATGAAGGGCATGCCCACGGTGATTCAGGGAGGACTGCACTGATGGCCCCAACCGCTTCAAGCAAGGTCAAGGTTCACGTCTTCCTCAAGCCCGGCGTGCTGGACGTTCAGGGCAAGGCCGTGGAAGGCGCATTGCATGGTCTGGGTTGGTCGGGCGTCTCCAACGCCCGCGTCGGCAAGCTGATCGAATTCGACCTCGCCGGCGCCGAAGACCCGCAAGGCGAAGCCAAGAAGATGTGCGAGCAGCTGCTCGCAAACACGGTGATCGAAAGCTACCGCATCGAGACGGCGTAAAGTCTGCCATCTCCTCTCCCATGTCGCGGGAGGGAGACAGTTGCATCCTTCGGCATCGACGCCAGTTTAGCAGACGGCTTGATTGACGGAGCGCCCATGACCTTCACCCTTACTTCCACCGATATCCAGGACGGCGGCGTGCTGCCGGACGCCCAGGTTCACGCCAAGGGCAACACCTCGCCGCAGCTCTCCTGGTCCGGCGCGCCGGAAGGGACCAAGAGCTATGCGATCACCTGCTATGATCCCGATGCGCCGACGGGCTCGGGCTTTTGGCATTGGACGGTGGCCAATATTCCCGCGGATGTGACCGAGCTGCCGGCCGGCGCCGGCTCGCCGGGCGGGCATCTGCCCCACAGCGCCATCCAGGGCCGCACCGACTACGGTCAGCCCGGTTTCGGCGGCGCCGCCCCGCCACCCGGCCATGGTCCGCACCGCTACATCTTCACCGTCTTCGCCGTGGATGTCGAAAGCCTGGACGTCACGGCCGACAACTCGGGCGCCGTGTTCGGCTTCAACCTGCATTTCCACACCCTGGCCAAGGCGTCGATCACCGCGACCTACGAAAACAAAGCGTGATCGGCGCGGGGCGGCGTCGCCCTTGTGGCGTCATGAACGCTGATTAGTTTGCAGCGCAACATGACCGACGCCGCCCTCGACACTCCCCTTCCCGCCCGCTCGCGCGGGACGGTCGCCCTCGTGCTGATCGCCCTGGCCATGGGCGGGTTCGCCATCGGCGTAACCGAGTTCGCGGCCATGAGCATCCTGCCGGACTTCGCCGCGGGGCTCGGCGTCGATGCGCCGACCGCCGGCCATGTCATCAGCGCCTATGCCGCCGGCGTCGTGGTCGGCGCGCCAATCCTGGCCGTGCTAGGCGCACGCTACCCACGCTGGCTGCTGCTGATCGCCTTCATGGCCCTGTTCGCCATCGGCAATGTGGCCAGCGCCCTGGCCCCGACCTATCACTGGATGCTGGTCTTCCGCTTCCTCAGCGGCCTGCCGCACGGGGCCTATTTCGGCGTGGCGGCCCTGGTCGCGGCCTCGATCGTGCCGCTGCATTTCCGCACCCGGGCAGTTTCGACCATCCTGATGGGGCTGACGGTGGGGACCGTTCTGGGCGTGCCCGTCGTCAACATCATCAGCCACGCCCACGGCTGGCGCTGGACCTTCGCCATCGTCGGCGTGCTGGCCGTTCTCACCATGGCCTTGGTCGCCCTGTTCGCGCCGCGCGATCCGGCCCACCCCGACGCCAGCCCCTGGCGCGAACTGGGCGCCCTGAAGCGCAGCCAGGTCTGGCTGACGCTGGGTGTCGGCGCCATCGGCTTTGGCGGCATGTTCGCGGTCTACGCCTATCTGGCCTCGACGCTTGAGGCGGTGACGGGCGCCAGCCCCGCTGTCCTGCCCTGGGTCTTCGCCGTGTTCGGCGTCGGCATGTTCCTGGGCAATATCCTAGGCGCCTGGGCGGCGGATCATCTGGGGTTCAAGGCGGCTGGCGGCCTGTTGCTGTGGAGCGCGGCGGCGCTGGCTCTTTATCCGCTCGCGGCGCCTCACCTGTGGGCCGTGATGGTCGTGGTCTTCCTGATCGGCGGCGGAGGCGGCCTGGGTTCGATCCTGCAGACGCGACTGATGGACGTCGCCGGCGACGCCCAGACCCTGGCGGCGGCGCTCAACCATTCGGCGTTCAACACGGCCAACGCCATTGGTCCGCTCTTGGGCGGGATGGCGATCGCGGCCGGCTACGGTTGGGCCTCGACCGGCTGGGTCGGCATGGGCCTGTCGCTGGGCGGCTTCGTCATCTTCGTGATCGCCTGGCTGACCGGTCGGGCGCGCACGACGGCCTGACAAGGCGAAAGAAGCCTGCTAAAGGCCCGCGCCATGAGCGCAGCCGTCATCGTCTTCCCCGGTTCCAACTGTGATCGCGACTGCAAGGTCGCCGTCGAACGCTCCACCGGCGAGCCGGTCTCGATGGTGTGGCACGCCGAGACCGAACTGCCCCAGGGCCTGGACCTGATCGTCATCCCCGGCGGCTTCTCCTACGGCGACTATCTGCGTTGCGGCGCCATGGCGGCCCAGTCGCCGGTGATGCAGGCGGTCAAGAAGGCTGCGGACGACGGCGTCGCGGTGGTCGGCATCTGCAACGGCTTCCAGATCCTGTGCGAGGCCGGAATGCTGCCCGGCGCCCTGCTGCGCAACAAGGGTCTGAAATACGTCTGCAAACCCATCGCATTGACCGTCGCCAACGGCCAGACGCGCTTCACCGCCGGCTATCAGGGCCAGCGCGAAGTGACGATGACCCAAGGCAACGGCGACGGAAACTTCTTCGCCGACGCCGAAACCCTGGCCCGGATCGAGGGCGAGGGTCAGGTGGTCTTCCGCTACGTCGACAACCCCAACGGCTCGGTCAACGACATCGCCGGCATCCAGAACGCGCGCGGCAATGTCCTGGGCATGATGCCCCACCCGGACCGCGCCTTTGAAGCCGAACTCGGCTCCGCCGACGGCGCGACCCTTTTCCAGAGCATCTACGCTGCCGCTTGACGGCAATCGCAAGTTGGTGCGCATTGAGCGTATGCGCAGCCTTCTATCACTTTCCGCCTATCTCGTGGCGGTCGCCACCACCACCACCCCTGCCTTCGCGCAGGAGATCACGCCTCAGAGTGAAGACTGGACTCTCACTACTGCCCCTGAACGCAAGGCGGTGCTGGCCACAATCGACTTCACCTCAGGCCTGACGATCGCAGCACGTTGCGTTGATAATGTGTACGACGTGCTGATCACCGGATTGCCTGAGGCCACGAGGGGTTCAACGTCGCGGGAACTCGGGATCCAGGCCGGCGATCAAGAACAGCCCTACACATCCGTGTGGACTGTGGGCACGCAACGCAGCATGGCTTTCAGTCGCCTCCCTGCCGTGGTCGCCCGCGATTTGGCGAAAGGCGGCAAATTGCAGGTTATTGTACCTGGAAACAACGGCGGGCCGCGCACGCGTTATGTGATGGAGCTTGATCCGTCGAGCACTGCTATCGAACAAACCTTGACGGCTTGTGGCCGGCCGATGGTTGATCCGCGCGAAACCCGAGCAGCCGAAGTTGACGGCAATGGTCAAGACGGACTGCCGAATACGGTTCAATGGCAAACAATGCCACGACCGGCCTTCCCAAATCCCGTCAGGGACAGATCTCCTCTTGAGGGTTACGTTGTGCTGTCTTGCGTCGTAACTGCCTCGGGCCAGTTGACCGAGTGCCAGCCCGAAAGCGAGCAGCCAGCAGGATATGATTTGTGGAAGGCGGTTGAGCGGTCATTGCCGCGGGCACGGCTCAAGTTATCGGATGAGGCGTCGGCAGCGGGTTTGACATTGGCTGACCGGATGGTTCGCTTCTCAGTCAACTTCAAGGTTGAGCCCTAGAACCGGTCAGGCGCCCTTAACTTGAGAGCGACCGTCGGACAGGTCCACTGTCTGATCGTCTTCTCCGCTTTCGTCATCGAAAGCCCCTTCTCCCGGCTCGCGCTGGGCGGCCAGTTCGCGGGCGCCGACGCCGAGGCCCTGTTCGATGGCGCGGTTGGCGGCGACTTCGTCTTCGAGCGAGGGCTGGGTGTTGTCGGTATCGGCCATGATGGACTCCTGAGTGTGGATTGCCCCTCACAACCACGCGGTCGGGCCGATTGTTCCTAACGGCCGAAAAACGGCTCCAGACTGGCGCGCGACAGCGGGCGGAAGATCAGGAACTGACCGTCCACCGTCACAGTGACCTCATGCGCCTGAGGTCGCTGCAGCAGCGCGGGATCGTCCAGCGACACGACGCGGCCTGAGGCGATATCGCGCGCATCCAGCGCCGGCGTCGTCGGCCGCCGGTTCTCGTTGGCGAGCGCCGACAGGAAACCCCGCACCTCATTGGCCTGCTGCTGGGGCGTCAGGGCCGCGCGAACGCGGGACCAGGCAGTCTGGATTGAGGTCGGCAGAGGCGCTCCGCTTGTCTGGGCGGACGCCTGGCCCGCGACCACGACCAACGCGATAAACAGAGCCGGCAGGGAGGCTTTGAGCGTCATGTCGCGCAGGATGAAGCCGCCGGCCGCCAATGCAAGCTTCACTTTTCTGTCTGCCGCGGTGAACCTTCTGGCGTGGCGCGGCGTAAAGGCGGGAACACGCGTCGCACTGGAAATCGAATGTCCTCCATAATCCGTCCCACGCCCCGCCAACGCACTCGTCGCCTGGTCGTTTTGGCCGCCGCCCTGTTCGCCATCATCGTGCCCCTGGTTCAGAACCTGGCGGGCCTGGGCCTGAACCAGGCCGAGTTCGCCGCCGACGGCAACAGCACCCTGCGCGTTGCGGGCTACGCCTTCTCGATCTGGGGCCTGATCTATATCGGCATTCTGGCCTATGCGATCCGTCAGGCCCTGCCTCAGACGGGTGAAAGTCCGCTGCTGGGCCGAATGGGCCTGCCGTCCGCCGTCGCCTTCCTCGGCATCGGGTTCTGGATCATCGTCGCAGCCCTGAACCTGAAGGCCGCCAGCGTGGGCGTGATCTTCGCTTCGCTCATCGCGCTGTTGCTGCCGATGCTGGCCGTATCCGGCCATATCCGCGCGCTGCGGATGTTCGATCGCGAGCGCATCCTGCTGGTCTGGCCTCTGGCGGCCCTGGCGGGCTGGCTGACGGTGGCTGCGCCGTTGAACCTGATCACGACGGCGACCGCGTTCAACGCCCTGCCCGCCGCCCTGTCGCCTGACCTGTGGGCCATCGTCGCCATCGTCGCAGTCACAGTCGTCGCCCTGGCGGTGACGGCGGTGCTGCGCACCCTTGCCTATCCGCTGCCGACCGCCTGGGGCCTTCTGGGCGCGTTCGTCGCCGAACAGGCGGACAAGCCGACCGTCGCCTTCACGGCCCTGGCCGGCGCGATCGTCCTGCTGATCGGCGGCCTGCTGCTGACCTTCCGCCTGCGACCGGGCGTCGAGCGGGCTCGCTAAGCCTCAATGCTCGTCGGTGACCGCGTCGTCCTGTGGCGCGTGGTCATCGGCGCCCACGTCGAAGGCACCGGTTTCATCGAAGCCGACGCTGCCGACCCCGACGGCCGAGCCGGTCAGCCGCTGACGACGGCTGGCAAGCGCGGCTTCGGGCGCTGCGGCGTCCATCTCTGCGGTGGTTTCAGGATCGTTTGAACGGTCCATCTGCTGGCCCGAGGCCGGGACGATGCGGTCGGTGTGGGGCTTGCTCACGCCTCGTCCTCCTCGGCGTCATCGGCCTGTTTCTGAGCCCGTTCGGCCAAGGCGGAGGCGCCGGCGTCGTCCGCGGCGATCTCGGGCAGGTCTTTGTCTTCGGGGGTAGCGGCGGGGTCGATGGGCGTGTCGGTCATGGCGGCTCCTTTGGCTGTCGCCGGGATCAACCACCTGCGATGGACGATGTTCCCCGATGTTGCGCCGCGCGGGCTGACATTCGGCCCATCTGCGGCTAGAAGCGCCGCCCATGAGCGCTCCGCAAAAGACCCCCCAGAAGTCGATGGCTGAACTGGCCGCCGAATACGGCCTGGCCCCTAATGAATATCAGGTCGTCCTCGATCGACTGGGGCGCGAGCCCAACCATGTCGAGCTGGGCGTCTTCTCGGTCATGTGGTCCGAGCACTGCTCCTATAAGTCGTCCAAGATTCACCTGGGCAAGTTCCCCACGACCGGCGAGCGCGTCATCTGCGGGCCGGGCGAGAACGCGGGCGTCATCGACATCGACGACGGCGACGCCTGCATCTTCAAGATGGAGAGCCACAACCACCCCTCCTACATCGAACCCTACCAGGGTGCGGCGACGGGCGTCGGCGGCATCATGCGCGACGTCTTCACCATGGGCGCGCGCCCGGTGGCCCTGCTGAACGCCCTGCGTTTCGGCGATCCCAGCCACGAGAAGACCAGGCGTCTGGTCAAGGGCGTGGTCTCCGGCATCGGCGGCTATGGCAACTGCGTCGGCGTGCCCACGGTCGCGGGCGAGACCAACTTCCACAAGGGCTACAACGGCAACATCCTGGTCAACGCCATGTGCGTGGGTCTGGCCCGTGCCGACGAGATCTATTATTCGGCCGCGCCGCAGGCGGGCCATGACGTGGTCTATTTCGGCTCCAAGACCGGCCGCGACGGCATCCACGGCGCCACCATGTCCTCGACCGAGTTCGACGACGAGTCGGAGGCCAAGCGCCCCACGGTCCAAGTCGGCGACCCCTTCGCCGAAAAGCTGCTGATCGAGGCCACGCTGGAGCTGATGGCGTCCGGCGCCGTCGCCGCCATTCAGGACATGGGCGCGGCGGGCCTGACCTCTTCCTCCGTCGAAATGGCGGGCAAGGGCGGCGTCGGTATCGAACTGAACCTCGACAAGGTGCCGCAGCGCGAAACCGGCATGACGGCCTATGAGATGATGCTGTCGGAAAGCCAGGAGCGGATGCTGGCGGTGCTGAAGCCCGGCTATGAAGACGTCGGCTATCGCATCTTCCAGAAGTGGGGCCTGGACTTCGCCATCATCGGCAAGACCACCGACACCGGCCATCTGGTGCTGAAGCATAACGGCGAAACCGTCTGCGACGTGCCGCTGGCGCCCCTGTTCGACGACGCGCCCCTGTACGACCGCCCCTGGGTCCAGCCGGAGCTTCAGCCCAAGCTGAACCACGCCGAGATCCCCGCGCCCCAGAACTGGGCCGATGCGGTGATGAAGGTCGTCGCCTGCCCCGACATGGCCTCCAAGCGCTGGATCTGGGAACAATACGACCGCCACGTCATGGCTGATACGCTGCAGGACTCCTCAACGGGCGCCGACGCCGGCGTAGTGCGCGTGCATGGCACGGACAAGGGTCTGGCCGTCACCTCGGACTGCACCCCACGCTATGTCCAGAACGACCCCTATGAGGGCGGCAAACAGGCGGTGGCCGAGGCCTGGCGCAATCTGACCGCCGTCGGCAGTCGTCCGATCGCCATCACGGACAATCTTAACTTCGGCAACCCGCAGCGGCCCGAGATCATGGGCCAGATCGTGCGCGCCATCGACGGCATGGCGGAGGCCTGCCGCGAACTGGTCTTCCCGGTCGTGAGCGGAAACGTGTCGCTCTATAACGAGACCAACGGCGTCGCCATTCCGCCGACCCCGACCGTGGGCGCCGTCGGCCTGTTGCCCAACTACGACGTGGTGACCGGCTTCTCGACCATGGCCGAGGGCGACGCTCTGGTCCTGATCGGCCAGACCCAGGGCGAACTGGGCGCGTCCATCTATCTGCGCGAGGTTCTGGGCCGCGAGGACGGCGCCCCCCCGCCCGTCGATCTGAAGCTGGAAAAGAAGACCGGCGACTTCGTTCGCGACCGGATCGAGGCCGGCGACCTGACCGTGGTCCACGACCTTTCGGACGGCGGCCTGATCGGCGCCGCCGCCGATCTGGTGCTGGCCTCCGACGTCGGCGTGACCCTGGACGCCTCCAGCGCGGCCCACGCCCACATCTTCCTGTTCGCCGAGGACCAGGCCCGTTACCTGGTCGCCGTGCCCGACGCCGACGCCATCATCGCCAAGGCGCGCGAGGCGGGTCTGCACGCTTCGGTCGTCGGCCATGCGGGCGGCGCCGCCTTCGCCTCCAAGGGCGACAAGGGCGAACTGTTCAGCATCCCTGTCTCTCACCTGCGCGAATGGCACGAAGGCTGGATGCCGGGTTGGCTGGGCGACGCCGCATGATCCGCGTCCTGACGCCGCTCGCCTTGCTGGGCTTGCTCAGCGCCTGCGACGGCGGCGGCGATCCGGTGCAGCAGGCGCTGCGCGACACCTCCGCCGCCAACCAGGCCGCGGCGGCGCGCACGACAGAACAGATGGAAGCCGCCGGTCACGCCGGTCACGACATGGGCGGCCCCACGCCCGGCGTCACCCCTGGAGATCGGGCCTTCGCCGCCTCCGAGGCCGAGATGCACCGGAAGATGGCCGCCGCCTCGGGTCAGACGATCGACCAGGCCTATGTCGCCAAGATGATCGCCCACCACGAAGGCGCCGTCGCCATGGCCAAGGTCGCCCTGCGTGACAGCCGCGACCCGGAAATCCGCCGCATGGCCCAGAGCGTCGTCGATACGCAGACGCGCGAGATCGCCGAGATGAAGGCCTGGGCGCCGACCGCCTCTCCGGCGAACTGAGATTGGCCAAGGGACCCTATCGCGGCGGCGGAAAGCCAGCGGGGGCCACCCGCACCAAGGCCGCGTCGGCTGGGCGGCCGTCTTCCAAGCCTTCGCAGATCACCAGAGACGAGCTGAAGCATTTCGCCTTTCGTGATCGCTCGAAGGAGGCGTTTCTGGATGAGTTGGATCCCCTGCTACGCGCCTGTTTCAAGAGCGGCTTCACCCGTCCCAACGAGGTCGCCGGCCTACTGAACAAGGCGGGCAAGAGCACCGCCTGCGGCCAGCCGTGGACGCCTCACCTCGTCTGGGGTCTTCAACGCTTCCTTTTCGAACGGCGCGAAAAGAAGAGAGCGGCTCAAGCCGCTCCCCCCGCAGCGACGGTTTCGAAACCCGCCGTCTCCAGCCAGCGCGCGAAAGACCTGGCAGCTGAAGACATGACGCGGTTGCTCGCCGCGATCGGCAGGGCGCGCCCGTCGCGCTGACGTCGCATTGATCCTGCATGAACGCAGGCGCCGGATCGCGCGTTTCAGGACCAATGCGCCTGGCTGAACCGGCGACTTGAACAGGGGAGCGTCTGATGGACGCGACGAACGCCGACACTGTCTTCCGCCCTGCGATACCGCCCCGGCGCGCGGGCAAGCCGCTGTCGCTGCTGCCCTTCCTGTGGATCAGCTGGCGCGATCCGATCCAGATGTGGTCCGAGCGGCATTTCACCGAGCCGCAACTGCATGGGTCATCGGCCTTTGGCGAAATCCTGGTGGTCAGCCATCCCGAGGGGGTGCGTCACGTCCTGACCGAGAACGCCGCCAACTATGTGAAAGGCGATCTGCAACGGCGTGTGCTGGGGCCGATGCTGGCGGAAGGCCTGCTGCTGACCGAGGGCGAGGTCTGGCGTCGCGCCCGGCGCATCCTCGCGCCCCTGTTCACCCCCGCCAAGATGGCGACCCTGAACGCAAGGATGGCCGAGGTCTGTCACGCGCGTGTGGCTGCCTGGTCGCTGTCGGCGCGCGGGCGGGTGCTGGATATCGACAGCGAGATGTCGGGCCTGACCTTCGACATTCTGTCGGCGACCATGTTCTCGGACGAGCTGGGCGGCGAGGCCCGCGGGTTCGAGCGGGCGCTGAACCAGTTTCTGGCCAACGGCGCTCGCATCGATCCGCTGGACGTGCTGGGCGCACCGGACTGGGCCCCGCGCCTAGGCCGTCTGGCCAGCTTCCGCTCGGCCCGCTTCTTCGAACAGCGCGTGACGAAGCTGGTCGAGGCCCGCCGCGCCAAGATCGAGAGCGGCGACGCGCCGCCCGACGACCTGCTCAGCGCGCTTCTGCTGGCCCGCGACGAACACGGCGGTCCGGGCCTGAGCGACGAAGAGGTCGCGGCCAACATCCTGACCTTCATCCTGGCGGGACACGAGACCACGGCCCGCGCCCTGGGCTGGACCCTGCATCTGCTGTCGCGCCAGCCGGAGTATCTGGCCCGGCTCCAGGCCGAGGCCGACGCCTTCGACGTCTCCGATCCGAAATGGGCCGAGGCCCTGCCTTGGACCCGCGCCGTGCTGGAGGAGACGATGCGCCTGTTTCCGCCCGCCCCGACCATGGCCCGCAAGGCCCTGGCCGACGACGAGATCGGCGGACAGACGATCAGGGCCGGCGCCACCGTCATCATCTCGCCGTGGATCCTCCAGCGTCACCAGCTGCTGTGGGACGACCCCGACGCGTTCAAGCCTGAGCGCTTCCTGCCCGAGAACCGCAAGGCCATCGACCGCTACGCCTACATTCCCTTCAGCGCCGGCCCCCGCGTCTGCATCGGCGCCGCCTTCGCCCTGCAGGAGGCGATGATCACGCTTGCCGCCATCCTTCGCGTCGCCGATGTCGAGGCTCTGACGACGGTGGAACCTCGCCCAGTTCACCAGATCACCCTGCGCAGCCGCGAGCCGATGCGGTTGAGGCTGAGGGCGCGGCGCAAGGGCTGACCAAGCGGCGCCGTCGCCGTTCCGCCACGAACCGTCTATAGGTCGCGCCGACCTTCCCACTGGAGGCGACCTTGCGCACCGCCATCCTGCTCCCTCCCGGCTGCCTGTTTTCCGAAGCCCAGCCGAACTCGATGGAGACGGTGGTGCGGACGATGGCGGGCGTCGATCAGGGCGGCGAGACGCGCATCTTCTGTTGTCAGGGGGCCAACGACGGCGTTTCGACGGCCGTCGATGCACTGCCGGCGGGGCGCATCCGCATGCCGACACTTATCGAGCGGCTGCGCGCCTTTAGGCCCGATATGATCGAACATCATCAGCAGGTGAAACAGGCGCTGGCGGTCCAAAAGGCTCTGCCCGAGACGCCTCACGTACTCTATCGCCACAACGCCCTGCGCCCGCCGCGCCACCCCATCGACCGCTGGCGTTATCGGGCGCGTTATGAGCGGCTGGACGGCCTGGTCTTCGTCAGCGTGGCCGAGCGGGACGCCTTCGTGCGCACCTTCCCCGATCTGGACGACCGGGCGTTCGCCGTGCCGAATCCCATCGACGCGACCGCCTGGCTGGCCTCGCCCGAGGATCGAGAGCCTGTGATCGCCTTCGCCGGGCGCGCCATGCCGGAAAAGGGCGTCGATGTGTTGTGCGCCGCCCTGCCCGGTGTGCTGGACGCCCACCCCGATTGGCGCGCCGTGCTGATGCTGAACGACTGGGACGACCACGCGCGCTGGGCGACCCGGCATGTCACGCCGCTGGAAAACTACGGCGACCGGGTGGAGGTGCTGAAGTCCGCGCCTTTGTGCGAGGTGCAGCGGCGCATGCAGACGGCGGCCATCGCCCTGACGCCGTCTGTCTGGGACGAGCCGTTCGGACTGACGGCGATCGAGGCCCATGCGGCCGGCGCGGCCCTGATCTCGTCCGGCCGCGGCGGTCTCCGCGAAGCCAGCGGGCCGCACGCCCTCTACGTCGATGCATTGACGCCGAAGACATTGGCGGCGGCGATGGAACGGTTGGTCTCGTCACCTGAGGAACGCTTGGCGCTGGCGCGATCCGCACAGGCCTATGTGCTGGCGACCCATACGCCCGAGCGCCGTGCGGCGGAGTTGAAGGCCGTCCGTCAGACCGTGATCGACCGTCGCCGGGCGCGTCAGACGACCGGGATCGCCTGAGACAACCGCCCGCCGACGCGGATCGGCTCGACCCGCACGGCGAGCCCCGTTTTGTCGTCGGTCTCGACGAAGACCCCGCATACCGTCGCCGGGCCGGAGGCCGGCATGTAGCGGCCGCCAGAAATCCGGGTGGTGAAGCGGCGAAGCGGCTCTTCCTTTTCGTTGCCGATCACGCTGTCGTAGTCGCAGCAGCCCCCGGCGTCGGTCTGATAGGCCGTGCCGCCGGGCAGGATCTGGCAGTCGGCGGTGGGCACATGGGTGTGGGTGCCGACCACCAGCGACGCGCGCCCGTCGCAGAAATGGCCCATGGCCATCTTCTCGGACGTGACCTCGGCATGCATGTCCACGATCACGGCGTCCGCCACCGCGCCCAGCGGCGCTGCGGCCAGTTCGCGCTCCACCGCCCCGAACGGATCGTCCATCGGGTCCATGTGCACACGGCCCAGAACGTTCATGACCAGGACTGTGCGGCCGGAATGGGTCTCGAACAGATTGGCCCCGGCGCCCGGCGCATCCATCAGGCGTGGATAGTTGGCCGGCCGGATCAGGCGCGGCTCGCGCACGATATAGGTCAGGGCCTCGCGCTGGTCCCAGCTGTGGTTGCCCAGCGTCAGACAGTCGGCGCCCGCCATGAACAGCTCGCGCGCCGTGTTCTCGGTGATGCCGAAGCCGCCCGCGGCGTTCTCCGCATTCACGACCACGAAGTCGAGTTTCAAGTCCCGCTTCAGGCCCGGAAGATGATCGCTGATGCCGTCACGGCCGGACTTGCCGATGACGTCGCCGAAAAATGCCAGTCTCATACGAAAAGTCTCATTCGAAAGCCGTATAGCCGGTCTCGGTCAGAACGCCATGCAGTCGAATGTCGTGAGGCTCCAGCGCCAGCCGTTCGACCCTTTGGCCGGCATAGGCGAAACCGACACGGATGGCGTCAGGTTTGGCGGCGAAGGTGCGGTCATAAAAGCCGCCGCCCTGCCCCAGGCGCCCGCCCTGATCGTCAAAGGCCAGCAGCGGCGTCAGGATCAGGTCCGGCGTGACGACGTCGGCCAGCGGCAGCGGCGCGGGGCATCCGGCGGCGTCCATCTCCAGCGGCTCGCCGGGCGACCAGGCGCGGAACGCCATCGGCGCATCGCGCTGAACCACGACGGGCAGACACAGCCGTCGTCCCGCCGCTTCCAGCGCCGCGGCCAGGGCGTCGGTATCCAGCTCCGACCCCATGGCGCGATAGAGCGCGACGATCCGAGCGGCCGGAAGCGCATCGGCATGGTCCGCCGCCCGGCTGGCGGCCAGCGGATCGAGCTGGGCCAGACGCTTGCGCAAGGCGCGGGCGGCCGATCGGAGTTCGTGCTTGTCCTGGATCATCGAACCGCCTCTACGAACGCGTGCTCATGCAGCGAGCCGCCGCGCGGCGAGCGATAGCACATCACAGGGAGAGGGTGGCGGCGCCGCACGAACCGTGAAGAACGTTTAAATCCTCTCGACCTGGGCAGCCAGGTGGGCTCCGTATGCCCAAGCCCTCGAGCCCGGACAGGGACAGATCCCGTAGAGTGAATTAAGGTCAGAAGGATATGTTGTCTTCGACGTGAGCCGCAGCATGACCCGCCGTCGATCAAGATAGGCCTTCGCCGGCCCCGACGCCAGCATCCGCAGACGAATAATCGACTAGAGGTTTTGGGCGATCTTTTCGATCCGCGCGGCGACGGCGTTCAACGCCTCCGCGACCCCGTCCGTCGAAGCCGCCGCTGGGGCGGCCGCTGACGAAGGCACCGCCTTGCCGGCGTTCAGCCTCGCCTCATGCAGTTCGTCGGCCAGGATCAGCGCGGACATTAGAAACAGCCGCAGATCGCCGACATGGCCTACGTCGCCTGCGACCTGGCGCACCTGGTTGTCGAACTGTTTGGCCAGGATGCGGACCCGCTCTTCCTGCCCGTCGGCGCAGCCCACCGCATAGGGGCGTCCGTTGACCTCGACCGTCACCGTCGCCATCAGCTGGCCTCGCTTTCGGCCAGGGCTTCGCGCACGGCCTGGGCGGCGCGGCCCAATGCCTCGGACGCCTCACGCCCGGCGGCCTCCAGTTCGGCCACGCGCTGGTCGGTGGCGCGCGGTGCGAACAGGTCGTCGTCCGCGATCGCGGGCGCCGAGGCGGGCCGCGCCTTCAGCTCCAGAATCTTGCGTTCCAGTTCGGCCAGGGCGCGGTCGATACGCGCCCGTGCGGCCGTGGTGGCGTCTGCCATCGGTCGCTCCTTTAGATTCCGTATAGAAGCCGAGGACGCGCCGGGGTAAAGGGGCGCGCCCCCTTTTTCCGCCTTCCCAACAGAGGTCTCCACAGTGACCGACGCCAAAACCGCACCAAAGGCCACGCCCGAGCAGATGGCGAACGCCATTCGCGTCCTCGCCATGGACGGCGTCGAAAAGGCCAAGTCCGGCCACCCCGGCATGCCGATGGGCATGGCCGACGTCGCCACGGTGCTGTTTTCACGCTTCCTGAAGTTCGACGCCTCGCGCCCCGACTGGGCGGACCGCGACCGCTTCATCCTGTCGGCCGGCCACGGCTCGATGCTGATCTACGCCCTGCTGCACCTGACCGGCTACAAGGGCGCGACCAAGGAAGAGTTGTCCAACTTCCGTCAGTGGGGCTCCAAGACCGCCGGCCACCCGGAATACGGCCATATGCCGGGCGTCGAGGTCACCACCGGCCCGCTGGGCCAAGGCCTGGCCACGTCGGTCGGTTTCGCCATGGCCGAGCGCCATCTGGCGGCGAAGTACGGCGACGATCTGGTCGATCACCGCACCTGGGTCATCGCCGGCGACGGCTGCCTGATGGAGGGCGTGTCACAGGAAGCCATCGCGCTGGCCGGCCGCTACAAGCTGAACAAGCTGCACGTCCTGTGGGACGACAATGAAATCACCATCGACGGCAAGGTCTCGCTGTCGGATGCGACCGACCAGAAGGCCCGCTTCAAGGCCGCCGGCTGGGCGGTCAAGGCCATCGACGGTCACGACATGAACGCCATCAAGGGCGCGATGAAGTGGGCCATGCGTCAGGACAAGCCCACCCTGATCGCCTGCAAGACCAAGATCGGCAAGGGCGCCGCCACGATGGAAGGCAGCCACAAGACCCACGGCGCGGCCCTGGGCGCCGCCGAGATCGCCGCCACGCGCCTTGGCCTGGCCTGGGATCATGATCCCTTCGAAATGCCCCAGACCATCGCCGACGCCTGGAAGAAGGTCGGCCGTCGCGGCGCCAAGGACCGCAAGAAGTGGGAGGCCCGCCTCGCCGCGTCGTCCCAGGCCGCCGACTTCACCCGCGCCATGAAGGGCGACCTGCCCGAGGCCGCCTTCGACGCCCTGAACGCCAAGATCGCCGAACTGGTCGAGACCCAGCCGGCCCAGGCGACGCGCCAGTCGTCGGGCGCGGCGCTGGACGAACTGTTCGCCGCCATTCCCGAACTGGTCGGCGGCTCGGCCGACCTGACCGGCTCGAACAACACCTTCGTCAAGGGCACGCCGATCCTGGATGCGCCCGCCTATGAAGGTCGCTACGTCAACTGGGGCATCCGCGAGTTCGGTATGGCCGCCGCCATGAACGGCCTGGCCTTGCACGGCGGGGTCATCCCCTACGGCGGCACCTTCATGGTGTTTTCGGACTACAGCCGCCCGGCCATCCGCCTGGGCGCCCTGATGGGGGTCCGCGCCATCCATGTCCTGACCCACGATTCGATCGGTCTGGGCGAAGACGGCCCGACGCACCAGCCGGTCGAACATCTGGCGGCCCTGCGCGCCATTCCGAATCTGCTGGTCTTCCGCCCCGCCGACACCATCGAGGCCATGGAATGCTGGCAGATCGCCCTTCAGACCAAGACCGCGCCGTCGGCCCTGGCCCTGTCGCGCCAGAAGACCCCGGCCGTCCGCACCGTCGCCGCGACCGAAAACCTGTCGGCAAAGGGCGCCTATGAGATCAAGGCCGCCAACGGCGAAGCCAAGGCCACCTTGTTCGGCACCGGCACCGAACTGGCCCTGGCGCTGAAGGCCGCCGAGACGCTTGAAGCCGAGGGCGTGGCGACCCGCGTCGTCTCGGTCCCCTCGTTCGAACTGTTCGAACAGCAGGACGCCGCCTACCAGGCCTCTGTGATCGGCCGCGGCACGGTCCGCGTCGCCGTGGAAGCCGCGATCAAGCAAGGCTGGGAACGCTTCATCGGCGAGGACGGCGCCTTCATCGGCATGACCGGCTTTGGCGCCTCCGCCCCGGCCGAGGTTCTGTACGAGAAGTTCGGCATCACGTCGGACGCCATCGTCGCGGCGGTCAAGGCGCGGCTGTAGAACCCGGATCACTCCCCCGTGCGCGACGCTTCACGGGGGAGATTTTTTGAAAGCAGAAGCCATGAGCCGCATCGGCGCGATCAGCCTGCTTGTTCACGACTATGACGCGGCCATCGCCTTCTATGTCGGAAAGCTGGGTTTCGATCTCAGCGAAGACACCGACATGGGCGGGGGCAAACGCTGGGTGCGTGTCACCCCCAAAGGCGGCGAGACCAGCCTGCTGCTGGCGCGCGCCACGACCGACGCCCAAAAGGCTCAGGTCGGCAACCAGGCCGGCGGGCGGGTCTGGCTGTTTCTGGAGACGGACGACCTGATGCGCGACCACGACGCCTGGCTTGCCGCCGGCGTCCACTTCCGCGAAACCCCGCGACATGAGGCCTATGGCAAAGTGGTGGTCTTCGAAGACCTCTATGGCAACGCCTGGGACCTGATCGAACCCGCTACCGGAGCCTGACGCCCATGAAACTCGGCACCCCGCTTTCCGACACCGCCGTGCGCGTCATGCTGCTGGGCGCGGGCGAACTGGGCAAGGAGGTCGCCATCGAGCTCCAGCGGCTTGGCGTCGAGGTCATCGCCGTTGACCGCTATCCCAACGCCCCGGCCATGCAGGTCGCGCACCGCAGCCATGTCATCCCCATGACCGACGCCCAGGTGCTGAACGGCGTCATCCTGGCCGAGGCCCCGCACTTCATCGTGCCCGAGATCGAGGCCATCGCCACCGAGGTCCTGGCCGATATCGAGGCCGCCGGCATGGCGACGGTCATCCCCACCGCTCGCGCCGTGCAACTGACGATGAACCGCGAGGGCATCCGCAAACTGGCCGCCGAAGAACTGGGCCTGCCTACCAGCCCCTACGCCTTTGCCGGCTCGGCCGAGGAGCTGGCCGCCGGCGCAGAGGCCGTCGGCTATCCCAACTTCGTCAAGCCGGTCATGTCCTCGTCGGGCAAGGGCCAGTCCTTTGTCGAAAGCGCCGATGAAATCGCCGACGCCTGGACCTACGCCCAGGACAGCGGCCGCGTCGCCGGCGCCCGCGTCATCGTCGAGGGCCGGATCGACTTCGAATTCGAGATCACGCTGCTGACCGTCCGCTCGCGCGACGCCGACGGCACGACCCGCACGGACTTCTGTGCGCCCATCGGCCACCGCCAGGTCAAGGGCGACTATGTCGAGAGCTGGCAGCCGCAGGCCATGACGCCCGCTGCGCTGGCCGCCTCCCAGGACATCGCCGCCAAGGTCACAGAGGCCTTGGGCGGTTACGGCGTCTTCGGCGTCGAACTGTTCGTCAAGGGCGACCAGGTCTGGTTCTCCGAGGTCTCGCCCCGCCCGCACGACACCGGTCTGGTCACCCTGGCCAGCCAGACGATGAGCGAGTTTGCACTTCACGCCCGCGCCATCTTGGGTCTGCCCGTCGACGTGACCCAGCGCGAGCCCGCCGCCAGCGCCGTCATATACGGCGGCATGGACGCGCAAGGCATCGCCTTCGAGGGCGTCGCGGAGGCTTTGGCGGTCCCGACCGCCGACCTGCGTCTGTTCGGCAAGCCCGAAGCCTTCGAGCGCCGCCGCATGGGCGTGGCGACCGCGCGCGGCGCCGACGTCGAACAGGCCCGCGAACGCGCGCGTGAAGCCGCCGGCTGCGTGAAGGTGGTTCGGAACTGACCTGCGTCTCCTCCCCGCTAGCGGGGAGGGGGACCGCGAAGCGGTGGAGGGGTTCCTTCAGTCCCATTGGCGCTCGTGATGCGTCGCAGAACCCCTCCGTCACGACGCGAAGGCGCGCCGCGCCACCTCCCCGCTCCGCAGGGAGGAGACTTCTGATCCCTCATTTCTACGACTTTAGTCGATTGGCCTTGTCCCGGATTGTGGTGCAAACCAAGGGCGAGGGTCGCAGTCAGCCGGCCGGGAGGGATCTGTCGTGGGCAAACTCAGCACACCCATAATCTTCGGCGCCATCGCCATTCTGGGAGCGGTGTCCCTCGGCATCATAGCCCTGCATCAGGGCGAGAGCATCAGCGCGGTCTGGATGGTGGTCGCCGCCGTCTGCACCTATGCGATCGCCTATCGGTTCTACAGCCGCTACCTGGCCAACAAGGTCATGCAGTTGAACCCCGCGCGCCTGACCCCGGCCATGCGCCGCAACGACGGGCTGGACTATGTGCCGACGCCCAAGAACGTGCTGTTCGGCCACCACTTCGCCGCCATCGCCGGCGCTGGCCCGCTGGTCGGGCCGGTGCTGGCCGCCCAGATGGGCTATCTGCCGGGCGTCCTGTGGATCCTGGTCGGCGCCGTGCTGGCCGGGGCGGTGCAGGACATGATGGTCCTGTTCATGTCCACGCGTCGCGACGGCAAGTCGCTGGGCGACATGATCCGCACCGAAATGGGCAACATCCCCGGCATCATCGCTCAGATCGGCGTCCTGATGATCATGATCATCATCCTGGCGGTTCTATCCCTTGTGGTCGTGAAGGCCCTGGCCGAAAGCCCGTGGGGAACCTTCACCGTCGCCGCCACCATTCCCATCGCCATCTTCATGGGCCTTTACACCCGCTTCCTGCGGCCCGGCCGAGTGGGCGAGGTGTCGGTGATCGGCGTCGTCCTGCTGATCCTGGCCATCATCGGCGGCGGCCATATCGCGGCGGATCCGTTCTGGGGGCCGGCCTTCACCCTGACCGGTCCGACCCTAGCCATTCTGATGATGGTCTATGGCTTCATCGCCTCGGTCATTCCGGTGTGGCTGCTTCTGGCGCCGCGCGACTATCTGTCGACCTTCCTGAAGATCGGCGCGATCGTGGCCCTGGCCGTCGGCATCCTGATCGTGCGTCCGCATCTGCAGATGCCGGCCATCACCCCCTTCATCGACGGCACCGGCCCGGTCTTCGCCGGCGCCCTGTTCCCCTTCCTGTTCATCACCATCGCCTGCGGCGCCGTGTCAGGCTTCCACGCCCTGATCTCGTCGGGCACCACGCCCAAACTGCTGGAGAACGAAGCCCAGATTCCGATGATCGGCTATGGCGCCATGCTGTGCGAAAGCTTCGTCGCCGTCATGGCCCTGATCGCCGCCACGGTTCTGGATCCGGCCGTCTATTTCGCCATGAACAGCCCGGTCGCCGTGATCGGCAAGGATGCGGCCTCCGCCGCCGCCGCCGTGGCCCAGTGGGGCTTCCACATCACGCCTGGAGAGCTTGAGCAGCTGGCGCGCGACGTGGGCGAGCATTCGATCCTGTCGCGCGCAGGCGGCGCCCCGACCCTGGCGGTCGGCATGGCGCACATCCTGTCCGGCGTGATCGGCGGCAAGGCCATGATGGCCTTCTGGTATCACTTCGCCATCCTGTTCGAGGCCCTGTTCATCCTGACCACCGTGGACGCCGGCACCCGCGTCTGCCGCTTCATGATCCAGGACCTGCTGGGCGTCGCCGTGCCCAGGATGCGCGAGACCAAGTCGTGGGGCGCCAACGTCGTCGCCACGGCCCTGACGGTCGGGCTGTGGGGCTATTTCCTCTACACCGGCGTGGTCGATCCGCTGGGCGGCATCAACAGCCTGTGGCCCCTGTTCGGCATCGCCAACCAGATGCTGGCGGCGATCGCCCTGATCCTGGGGACCGTCGTCCTGTTCAAGATGAAGCGCGAGAAATTCGCCTGGGTCATGGCGATCCCGGCGACCTGGCTGCTGATCTGCACCCTGACGGCGGGCTTCCAGAAGCTGTTCCACCCGGACGTCCGCATCGGCTTCCTGTCCCACGCCCGGAAGTATCAGGAGGCGCTGGGCGCCGGCGAACTGATCGCCCCGGCCAAGAGCATCGGCGACATGCACCGCATCGTGGTCAACGACTACGTCAACTCGACGCTGACGGCAGGCTTCCTGTTCGTGGTCGTCACCATGGTCGTCTATGGCGTCCTGGCGTGCCGCAAGGCCTATGCGAACAACCGCCCGACGGTGCGCGAATATCCGGAAAGCCACCAACTGACGGCGGCCGACGAGGCGGCGGATGCGGCCCGTGCCTGACGTTCAGGACGACCTGCTGTGCCTGTGCCGCGACACCGCCCTGCGGTGGGGTCGCGGCGTCCGACGCACGGCCGGCGCCATGATCGGTCAGCCGGATTATCAGGCCTATGTCGATCACGCGGCGGCGACCCATCCCGACCAGCCGCCGCTCGACAAGACCGCCTTCTTCCGTCTGCACGAACAGCGCCGCTTCGGCGGCGCCGGCGGGTTCAAATGCTGCTGATCTAGAGGCCGCTGGCGGGGGCCGAAGCCCTCGCCCGCTCCTCCGCTCGAAGCGCGGCGATCGCCGCCTCCAGCGTCGGGTCGTCGCCCGCGCGGCGCTGGGCCACGGTGCGGGGCGCGGCGATGTCCGGCGTGACCCCCCGCTTCTCCAGCCGAACCCCGCCCGAAGTCACGAAGTCCGCCCGGCTGAGCGTCAGCCGCCCGCCGTCCGGCAGATTGGTCTCTTGGGCGATCAGCACCGATCCGCCGGTCTTCTCGCCCACCACGATGCCGCGTCGCGCTTCCTGCAAGGCGGCGGGCGTCAGTTCGGCGGCGCTGCGGCTGCCCTGATCCACCAGAACCGCCACATCATTGGCCAGGGGATCGCGCCGATCGCCGCAGTCGCCCGCCGCCCTCAGCACCACGGGCCGGCCGCTGCGTCCCGTCCGCGTCGCCCAGACCTGATCGCGCGGCAGGAAACAGGTCAGGACCGATTCCGCCTCCATCAGCCGCCCGCCGGGATTGCCGCGCAGGTCCAGCACCACATCGACATCCGGCGGCAGGCCTTCCAGCTCGCTGCCCATCCAGGCGCCCAGGCCCTTGTCGAACTGCTCGACACGCAGCACCAGCACCCCCGGCCGCGATTTGTCAGCGGTGAACGGCTCGATGGCCTCCATCACCCGCGGCGTCAGGGCGATCTCGCGCCTCTGCCCCGCATCGTCGGTCAGGACCAGTTGCACCGGAACCCCGTCATAGGTCTCGACATCCGGTCCCCAGGGCTTCCCGTCGACCGAATTCAGGGCCCAGCCCATCTGCACCCCCGCCGCCTCGGCCGGCGAGCCCGGCCGGACACGCTCGACGGTCCAGTCGTCCGGCGTCTCGCCCCGCATCAGGGTCAGGCCCATCACGGCGCGCCGGGCGAACTGCGCCTCCTGACGTCGCACCGCCGCCGGCGGACTGGCCGCCGCATGACCGTCGTCCAGCAGATCCAGCATGGCATTGATGACGCGGTACAGACCCCGCTCGTCGCTCGCCGCCAGCGCTTGGGGCCGGAACGTCGCCCGCGCGGCGTTCCAATCCACGCCGTGCAGGGTCGGATCGTAATAGCCCCGTCGCACCTCGCTCCACACCCGGTCGAACACGCGCTGATTCAGCCTCACGCGGTCACGCGAGGGCGCTGCGGCGACGACCGGATCGACAGTGGGCATGGCCACGGCCGGAACGCTCAACGGCAGGCCGAGCAACACAAGGCTGAAAAGGCGGGCGGAAACGCTCAGACGCATGACCACCATCTGACGCCAGTCGGCCGTTTCTCTCAAGTCACGACTGCGCGCTATTCGGGCACCCGCGCCCCGTCCCAGGCGAAGACGCCGCCGCTGTCGGCCGGGGTCAGGTTCGACAGCACCGACAGCAGCCGCTCGGCGGAATAGTCGGCTGGGAACAACTTGCCCTCGGCCACCCCCTTCTGGAACGGCGCGCTCAGGTCCGTCGCCACCGTGCCGGGATGCAGACCGGCGATCACCGCCTGCGGATGGCTGCGCGCCATCTCTATCGACAGATTGCGCAGGATCATGTTCAGCGCCGCCTTGGACGCGCGATAGGCGTGCCAGCCGCCCAGCCGGTTGTCGGCGATCGACCCCACCCGCGCCGACAGGGCCGCGAACACCGCCCGCCGATCGCGCGGCATCAGCGGCAGCAGATTTTTCGCCGCCAACGCAGGCCCCACCGCATTGACGCGGTAGTCGCGTAACAGGTGTTCCGCATCCAGTTGGCGAAAGGTCCGCTCTGGCTGACGCCCGTCGTGCAGCACCCCGGTCGCCACGACGATCAGGGTCGGCGCCGGCCCCTGGCCGATCCGTTCGGCGGCGGACGCCAGACTGGCCTCATCCTCCAGATCGGCGCTCAGCCCCTGCCCGCCCGCCACGTCCGCGCCCGACCGCGACACGGCCCACACCGTCTCGAACGCGCCGTCCGCCACGATCCGCTCGACCATCGCCCGGCCGATGCCGCCCGTCGCCCCGATCACCACCGCCGATCCGTTCATCGCGTCTCCCTTCCGCGTTCGTCCCATGATAGGGGCGCGGCATGAGCATCACCACGGTCGGCCTCGATGCCGACGACACCCTCTGGCACAACGAGACGATCTTCCGCCTGACCCACGCGCGGTTCGTCGATCTTCTGGCCGATCACGGCGACGAGGCGACCATTGAGGCGCGCCTGGCCGAAACCGAGCAACGCAACCTGCGGCTCTATGGCTACGGCATCAAGGGCTTCACCCTGTCGATGATCGAGACGGCGATGGAGCTGACGAACGGCGAGGCTCCGCCCCATGTTGTGCGCGAGATCCTGGCCGCCGGTCGCGAGATGCTGGCCCACCCGGTCGAGACCCTGCCCGGCGTGGATGCAGTCGTCGCCGAACTGTCCGAAAAATACCGCCTGGTCCTGATCACCAAGGGCGACCTGCTGGATCAGGAGCGCAAGCTGGCGGCCTCAGGCCTCGGCGACCTGTTCAGCGCCGTCGAGATCGTCTCCGAAAAGGATCGCGCCACCTACGAGCGGGTCTTCACCCGCCACGGCACCGGCCCGGCCGAAGCCGTCATGGCCGGCAACTCCATGAAGTCCGACGTCCTTCCCGCCATCGCCGCCGGCGCCTTCGGCGTCCACATCCCCTATCACGTCACTTGGGCCCACGAACTGGCTGACGCCCCGGCGGATGAGCCACGCTATACTTCCTTGTCCAGCATTAAAGACTTAAAAGAAGCAATCGATAGCTGGTGTACTGAATAGAATTCACCTCGCAATAGGTCAATATCACCTCAATAACCCAACGCTCCCCCGCTCATTAATGGACCAGAAAACGGCATTTGACTGAAAATCAATGCGGCAAATAAGGCGTTGCATTGAGACCACATTATCGCAATACCGACGTTATATTGACACGAAAGTCAAAGGCGACGCTTGACCGCTTCGGATGTGTCCGGTCTGTGGCACGCCTGCGGCAGTTCAGCGACGGCTCTACTAGCACTCCTGATCCCCCCTGCTGCGATCATTGGAGAGTAAATGCGCAACTTCCTTCTGACTTCGACGGTCCTTGCGGGCGCCCTGGCGGCCTCTAGCGCCTTCGCCCAGACTGCAGACCAGCCCATCAGCACCGCCCCCGCTGCTGATAGCCAACAAGCCGCCGAGCTTGGTGAAATCGTGGTGACCGGGTCGCGTATCCGTCGCGACGCCACCAACGCCCCCACCCCCCTGATCCAGGTGTCGCGCGACGAGCTGCTGTCGACCGGCCAGACCACGGTCATCGATTACCTGTCCACCATTCCGGCCCTGTCGAACTCGGTCGTTCCGTCGGATACGACGGGCTCCAACCTGGGTGACGGTGGCCTGTCGCTGCCGAACCTGCGTTCGCTGGGCTCCAACCGCACGCTGACCTTGGTCGACGGTCGCCGCCATGTCGGTTCGTCGGGCGGTTCGCTTTCGGTCGATATCGACACCATTCCGCGCCTGCTGATTCAGAACATCGAAATCGTCACGGGCGGCGCGTCGTCGGTGTACGGCGCGGATGCCGTCTCCGGCGTGCTGAACTTCATCCTGCGCAAGGACTTCGAAGGTCTGGAGATCGACGCCAACTACGGCCAGATCAACCAGGACGGCGAAGCCAATCAGCGTGTCTCGGCGCTGATCGGCAAGAATTTCTTCGACAATCGCCTGAACGTTTACGCTCATGCCGAATATGAGAAGGTCGACGAAGTCACGTCGATGGACATCGACTGGATCCGTCGCGCGCCGGTCCGCATCGGCGTCGATGCCGACCCGACCTCGGCGCCCTTCGACGGCCGTCAGGACGCCTTCCTGTTCACGGGCGTTCGTCGCCTCGACATCCCGCGCTGGGGTCAGACCACGCTCGCCAATGTGCAGCAGCCGAGCGACCTGACGAACCCGAACGTCCCGTACGAAAACTGCTTCCCGGGCGGCAATGCCGCCGGAAACTTCAGCTACAGCGCCAACTGCTTCGGCGTGACGCCTGGCAAGACGTACTGGTATGACGGCACGACCGCGCGCCTGGCCGACTTCGGCCAACGGGTCGGCAATACGGGTATCAACCGTCCGTACAACATCGGCGGCGACGGCGAAAACCCGGCCGACTTCTCGACCGGCTCGCGCGTTCCGCGTTCGGAATCGCAACGCTATCAGGTCGGAAGCACCTTAAAGGTCACCGACTCTATCGAGGCGTACGCCGAGGCGAAGTATGTGACCGAAGACACCTTCGACGTAGGTCAGCCGACCTTCTTCGACATCGATCTGGTGAACTCTTACGGCGCGAACGCCGTCAACCCGATCTATGCCGTCAACAACTTCGACCTGCGTTGGTCGGACAACGCCTTCCTGCCTCAGAACATCAAGGATGCGATCCGTACCAACGTGGTCACGCCTTATGCTCCGCCGACCGCGACCAATTCCGGCGCCGCGCAAACGGGCGTCCTGCTTCAGAATGCGCGCCACACCCTGTTCGGGCCGGATCGTACGCAAGACAACACCCGTGAACTGCAGCGTTACGTCCTGGGCCTCCGCGGCAACCATGACCAGATTTCGTTCGTCAAGGACGTCAGCTGGGACATCGGCTATACCTATGGAAAGGTCGAAATCGAAAACCGTGAACGCGCGGTCGATGGTCAACGCTTCGCTCTCGCAGCGGACGCGGTTGTCGACACCCTGGGTGTTGTGAATGGCCGAGCTGGCGAGATCGTCTGCCGTTCGCAACTGCTGCTGAAGCAGGGCGCCGCTCTGGAAGACTATCAGCGCGGCGGCGATCTGCGTGACACGCAGTATGGTCGTGACTCGGTGGCGCAATGCGCCCCGCTGAACGTGTTTGGCAAGGGCAACCAGAGCGCCGCAGCGCTTGACTATGTCGGCGCCGAAATCGGCATCACCGAGCGTAATGAGCAGCAGCAGGCGATCGCGTCGGTCTCCGGCAGCCTCTGGGACTTCTGGGGCGCTGGGCCGATCGGTGTCGCTCTGGGTGGTGAGTATCGCAAGGAAACGACGGAAGCCACGGGTCGCGACCGCGACACCGATGGGCGCCTGCTGTTCCTGAACTCGGGGCCCGATTTCCCCGAAGCCAGCTACGAGTCCAAGGAAGTCTTCACGGAAGTCTCGCTTCCGCTCTTCCGCGACAGCGTGCTCGGCGAATATGCCGAACTCAGCGGTTCGTATCGCTACGCCGACTATACGACGGTCGGTAATGTCGACGTCTACGGCGTGAACCTGGTCTACCGTCCGATCCGGGACATCACCTTCAAGACCAGCTACAACACGTCGGTTCGCGTTCCCGACTTGGCCGAAAACTTCGCTCCGAACAGCGAGACCTTCCTCAACTCGTTCACCGATCCCTGCACCACGGCTGCGATCGCTGCGGTCAACGACAATGAAACGAAGGCGAACCGCATCCGGAACTGCACGGCCTTGGCCGCGCAGCAAGGTCTGACGTTCGACTTCGCCGGCGCGACCCCGCAGAATACCGACGACTTCAACCCGACCTACACTTCGGGCATCTCGGGCGTCTCCGGCGGCAACCCGAACCTTCAGCCTGAAGAGTCGAACAGCTTCACCTTCTCGACGGTGCTGCGTCCCCGCTTCATGCCCAACTTCAGCCTTGCGCTCGACTATTACGAGATCAAGATTGACCGCGTCATCGCGGCTGTCACCGCCGACACGGCGGCGGCGAACTGCGTGAACGGCGCGGAACTGAACGTCGATGCCTGCTCGACGATCTTCCGCAACAATCCGAACATTCCGTTCGGCATCGGCGCGCCGGCTAGCGATCCGATCGGCGGCTTCATCGAGCGTTCGTTCAACTATGCGTCGCTGGAAACCCGCGGTCTGGACTTCACGGGTCGTTATCGCCTCGACACCAGCGACAGCTTCGGCCGTAACTGGGGTGTGTTCGATTACTCGCTCGCCGGCTCGTGGCTGATCGAACAGAAGCAGTTCCTGAATGAAGCCGATCCCGGCGATTTCGATGAACTGGCCAGCACGCTGCAATATCCGCGCGTTCGCTTCACCTCCTCGTTGACCTGGACCCCCAACGAAACCTGGAGCGTGAATTGGACGGCGGACTGGCAGTCGGCTCAGAACATCGTCTTCCGCCGCGACTACGTGAACAATGCGGACGGCCGTTCGGCCGATCAGCTGGACACGGGCAACTTCGTGCGTAACGACTTCACCGTCCGCTACAACGTCAACCAAGACCTGACGCTGCGCGCCGGCGTCGTGAACGCCTTCGATTCGGAACAAGCGCCGTACCTCGGCACGACGCTGTATTCGAACTTCGATCCTTATGGCCGCCGCTTCTTTATCGGCCTGAACTACAAGGTGTTCTAAGACTCACAGAGCCTGTGATCTTGAAACGAGGGGCGACCGGCGACGGTCGCCCCTTTCCTTTTGCCCAATCCGGACCGAGACCGAACACTCGGAATTCCGCTTTCCATCTTGCCCCCTCGCCCCTCCCTCTCTAAACGGGCCGCTTAACCGACAAGCAGACGTGAGCGTCGCAGGGCCAGGCTCTGCGGGGACTTCTCGCGCGCCCAGAGAACGACAGAGAACGAAGGACGACGCACTCCCTTGGACGCCTCGGACATCCGTCATGACGAACGCGACGCCATGGTGCGCGCGGCGCTGGCCGAACAGGGCGACAGCGGCGTGACGCCGCGCCATACGCTGTTCTACTTCTATGGCGAGGGCGACCACGGCGACCTGAACGAGGTCGCACGGCGCGCCGGCTTCCTGACGCGCGGCGCCGACGACATGACGGTGCTCGAAACGACCATGGCGGTGGACGAGGCGTCGTTTGCGGCGACCTCGGCCATGATGCAGACCTGGGCCGCGGCCTTCCAGCTGGAGTATGACGGCTGGGAATGCGCGGTCGTGACCCACTAGCGTTCAATAAGAAGAAGAGCTGGCGATGCCCAAGCGCACAGACATCAAGTCCATCCTCATCATCGGCGCCGGCCCGATCGTCATCGGCCAGGCGTGCGAGTTCGACTATTCCGGCGTTCAGGCCTGCAAGGCGCTGAAGGCGGAAGGCTACCGGGTCATCCTGGTGAACTCGAACCCCGCCACCATCATGACCGACCCGGAGGTGGCCGACGCCACCTATATCGAGCCGATCACGCCCGAGATGGTCGAAAAGATCATCATCAAGGAAAAGCCCGACGCCCTGCTGCCGACCATGGGCGGCCAGACCGCGCTGAACACCGCCCTGGCCCTGCATGAATCCGGCGCCCTGGCCAAGCATGGGGTCGAGATGATCGGCGCCAAGGCTGAGGTGATCGACAAGGCCGAGGACCGTCAGAAGTTCCGCGACGCGATGGACAAGCTGGGCCTGGAATCGCCCCGCTCCAAGGCCGCCCATTCGATGGAAGAGGCGCTGGAGGGGCTGGAGTTTGTCGGCCTGCCCGCCGTGATCCGCCCGTCCTTCACCCTGGCCGGCACCGGCGGCGGCATCGCCTTCAACCGCGAGGAGTTCGAGGAGATTGTCCTGCGCGGCCTGGACCTGTCGCCGACCACCGAGGTGCTGATCGAGGAGTCGGTGCTGGGCTGGAAGGAATATGAGATGGAGGTCGTCCGCGACACGGCGGACAACTGCATCATCATCTGCTCGATCGAGAACGTCGATCCGATGGGGGTCCATACGGGCGACTCCATCACCGTCGCCCCCGCCCTGACGCTGACCGACAAGGAGTATCAGCGGATGCGGACCGGCTCGATCAATGTGCTGCGCGAAATCGGCGTCGAGACGGGCGGCTCGAACGTGCAGTGGGCCATCAACCCCGCCGACGGCCGGATGGTCGTGATCGAGATGAACCCACGCGTGTCGCGCTCGTCGGCGCTTGCGTCCAAGGCCACCGGCTTCCCCATCGCCAAGGTCGCGGCGCGTCTGGCGGTCGGCTACACCCTGGACGAGCTGACCAACGACATCACCCAGGTGACGCCGGCCAGCTTCGAGCCGTCGATCGACTATGTCGTCACCAAGATCCCGCGCTTCGCCTTTGAGAAATATCCGGGTTCTGAGCCCCTGCTGGGCACCTCGATGAAGTCGGTGGGCGAGGTCATGGCCATCGGCCGCACCTTCCAGGAATCGATGCAGAAGGCGCTACGCGGGCTTGAGACGGGCCTGTCGGGCTTTGATGAGGTCGAGATCGAAGGCGTCGCCGGCGCCGAGGACGACGCCACGGCCCGCGCCGCCGTCGTGCGCGCTCTGGGCATTCCGACCCCCGACCGCATCCGCGTCATCGCCCAGGCCTTCCGCCACGGCCTGACGGTCGAGGAGGTCAACGCCGCCTGCGCCTACGAACCCTGGTTCCTGCGCCAGATCGCCGACATCGTGCGCGAGGAAGGCCATGTGCGCGTCAAGGGCCTGCCGACGGACCCGACCGAGTTCCGCCGCCTGAAGTCCAAGGGCTTCTCAGACGCCCGTCTGGCGCAACTGACCGGGGCGACCGAAAAGGCGGTCCGCGCCGCCCGTCGCGGCCTGAACGTCCGCCCGGTGTTCAAGCGCATCGACACCTGCGCCGCCGAGTTCGCCTCGGCCACCGCCTATATGTATTCGACGTATGAGACCGGCGCGCTCGGCCAAATCCCCGAGTGCGAGTCCGAGCCGTCGGACAAGAAGAAGGCCATCATCCTGGGCGGCGGTCCGAACCGGATCGGCCAGGGGATCGAGTTCGACTACTGCTGCTGCCACGCGGCCTTCGCCTTCGACCAGATCGGCGTCGAGTCGATCATGGTCAACTGCAACCCCGAGACCGTCTCGACCGACTACGACACCTCCGACCGCCTGTATTTCGAGCCGCTCACGGCCGAGGACGTGCTGGAGCTGATCGAGGTCGAGCGTTCGAACGGCGAGCTGATCGGCTGCGTCGTCCAGTTCGGGGGCCAGACCCCGCTGAAGCTGGCCCACGCCCTGCAAGAGGATGACATCCCCGTCCTGGGCACCAGCGTCGATTCTATCGACCTGGCCGAGGATCGCGAACGCTTCCAGCAGATGCTGGAAGGCATCGGCCTGCGTCAGCCGCCCAACGGCCTGGCCCGTTCGGCCGAGGAAGCCGCGCAGAAGGCCGAGGAGGTCGGCTATCCCGTCGTCCTGCGCCCCTCCTACGTTCTGGGCGGTCGCGGCATGATGATCGTCCACGACCACGAGCAGCTTGACCGCTATGTCCACGAGGCCATGCGCGTCTCGGGCGACGATCCCGTCCTGATCGACCACTATCTGAACCGCGCCACCGAGGTGGACGTCGACGCCCTGTGCGACGACGAGATGGTCTTCGTCGCGGGCGTGCTGGAGCATATCGAGGAAGCCGGCGTCCATTCGGGCGACAGCGCCTGCTCCATGCCGCCATTCTCGCTGCGGCCCGAGATCGTGGATGAACTGAAGCGTCAGACCACGGAAATGGCCAAGGCCCTGAAGGTGCGCGGCCTGATGAACGTGCAGTTCGCCATCGAGGAGCCGCACAGCGAAAACCCGCGCATCTTCGTGCTGGAGGTCAATCCGCGCGCCAGCCGCACGGCGCCCTTCGTGGCCAAAACCATCGGCCAGCCTATCGCCTCCATCGCCGCCAAGGTCATGGCCGGCGTGCCGCTGAAGTCGTTCGGTCTGGCGGACAAGCCTTACGACCATATCGCGGTCAAGGAAGCGGTCTTCCCGTTCGCCCGTTTCGCCGGGGTGGACACCGTCCTGGGCCCGGAGATGCGCTCGACCGGCGAGGTCATGGGCCTGGACTTCAAGCGGCCGGGTGAGACCGACATGGCCCCCGCCTTCGCCCGCGCCTTCGCCAAGTCCCAAATCGGCGGCGGGACCACCTTGCCGACCTCGGGCTGCGCCTTCATCTCGGTCAAGGACGAGGACAAGCCCTTCATCGTCGACGCCGCCAGGACGTTGCTGGCTGAAGGCTTCAGCCTGATGGCCACCGGCGGCACCCACGCCTATCTGGTCGAACAGGGGCTGGAGGTGAAACTGGTCAAGAAGGTGCTGGAAGGCCGCCCGCACATCGTGGACGCCATGAAGAACGGCGAGGTCCAGCTGGTCTTCAACACCACATCGGGCAAGCAGTCGCTGCAGGACAGCTTCTCGCTGCGCCGCACCGCCCTGATGATGAAGATGCCCTACTACACCACCACCGCCGGCGCCCTGGCGGCCGCCCAGGCCATCGGCGCGATCAAGGCCGGCGACCTGGATGTGCGGGCGATCCAAGACTACGCCTGACGTTGACGAAATCTCCGGTTTTCGGCCGCACGCTGCAAGGCTGTAGCGGCCGAACGCCGGAGACAAGCCGATGTCCAATCTCGATCTGGCCCTGATCGCCATCCTGTGCGGCGAAGTGCTGGGGTTTCTCGCCTTCGCCAGGGACAAGCGGCGCGCCAAGGCCGGCCTGTGGCGGACGCCGGAGTCCACACTGTTGCTGTTCGGCCTGATCGGCGGGCTGGGCGCGTGGATGGGTCAGCACATCCTGCGCCACAAGACCCGCAAGGAGTCGTTCAGGACGCAGTTCGGCCTGATCGTCCTGCTCCACCTGATCCTGGTGGCGGGCGGCGCCGCCTGGGTCATTCTATAACGCGATCGCCCTCGCCCGCCCCATCTTCACCCGCAACGATCCGGCTCGCGGCGAGGTCGGCGGTGACGTTGCCGACGGTGCGGAAGATGTCGGGGATGACCTCGACCGCCAGCAGCAGCGGCAGCACGCCCAGCGGCAGGCCCATGGCCAGGCAGATGGGGCCGATGGCGGCGAAGAAGCTGACCTGACCCGGCAAACCGACCGAGGCGATGGACACGGCGATGGCCGTCAGCCCGCCGGCGATCAGCACGCCGAGCCCCAGCTCCACCCCGTGCAACTGCGCCACATAGAGGCAGACCGCCAGGTTGGCGACCGGGCTGGTGATGCGGAACACCGCCACCGCCAGCGGCAGAACGAGGCCGGCGGAGGTTTGCGGCACGCCCAGCCAGTCCCGCGCGCGTTCGATCATCACGGGCAGGCTGGCCAGCGACGACTGGGTCGAGACGGCGACGACCTGGGCCGGAGCCACGGCGCGCGCGAAACGGCCCAGCGAAATCCGCCCCCACACGATCGCCACGAGATAGATGATCAGGATCAGGCCGATCTGGCTGAGGCAGACGATGGCGACGTAGTGGGCCAGCGTCCCCGCCACCCCGAGGCCCGCGCGCAAACCCACGCCCAGCGCCAGGGCGAACACGCCGAACGGCGCCGCCAGCAGCACCCAGTGGACGATGACCACCATGGTCTCGGCCACCGCCTCGAAGAAGCCGGCCAGGGGCCGTCGCAGCTCGGCCTTGATCCGCGTTGCGGCGAAGCCGAAGGCGACCGCGAACACCACCACCGCCAGCACCCCGTCGTCGGACGCCGCCTTGATGACATTGGCCGGCGCCAGACTGGCCAGGAAGGCGCGCAGGCCGTCGGTGCGCGCCGCCTCCCCCACGGTCGCCAGGGATTCGGCGCTGACGCCCGCCAGCAGCCCACGCCCCGCCTCCGGATCGATCGGCCAGACCGCCAGCAGGCCCAAGCCCGCCAGGATCGCATAGAGCGTCGCCCCGACCAGCAGGACGCCGAACACCAGCAGCGACCGCACCGCGATCCGGCCCGTCGCCGCCGCATCGGCGATGGAGACGATGCCGGTCACCAGCAGGCTGAACACCAGGGGAATGACCGTCATGCGCAGGGCGTTCAGCCACACCTGGCCTAGGCTCTCGACCACGCCCAAAGCGCCGGTCAGCCAGGCGGCCTGCGACCCTTGCGCCAGGGCGCCGACGACGACGCCGGCGACCAGGGCCGCGATGACGAAAAAGCTCAGGGAGGTGAAGAAGGCGGCGATGCGGGATTGGCTCATACCCTAGCGCTAGCACCGCTTGACGCATCGCGCGCGCCAAACCTTCTGTCGGTCGCTGACAGTTCATGTCGTCGCAGGGCGAACCCCGGTCGCACACCGCGCGTTGGAATGACGAAAGGAACTCCATCATGTCCCGTCTGCACAAGCTCGTTCCCCTCCTCGGCAGCCTGCTGCTCTCCAAGGGCGGCCGTCGCGTCGCCGGTCGTCACGCCGGCAAACTGGCCCTGGCGACCCTGGCCTATGAGGTCTGGCGCAACCGCCGCGAAGGCGCCAAGCCCAAGGTCGCGCCGCAACCGCGCGGACGCTGGAGCGGTCGCCGTCCGCGCTGAGGCCACAATCGCCGCTCGACTTCTGGGGCGGCGTTGCGAATAGTCACGCCTCGCCGCCCGGAGCCGACCCATGATCAAAGTCCACCATCTGAACGACAGCCGCTCGCAACGCGTCCTGTGGCTGCTCGAAGAGTTGGGCCTGGACTATGAGGTGGTCCGCTACGAACGAAACCCCGGAAACCGGCTGGCGCCCCCCGAACTGCTGGCGATCCACCCGCTGGGCAAGTCGCCGGTCATTGAGGACGGCGCGGTCAAGGTCGCAGAGACCGGGGCCATTGTCGAATATCTGCTCGATACCTATGGTCAGGGTCGCTTGCGTCCGGCGGCGGGAACCGAGGACGGCCGTCGGTTCACCTATTGGCTGCACTATGCCGAGGGATCGGCCATGCCGCCCCTGCTGCTGAAGCTGGTCTTCAGCATGTTGCCGCGCCGCGCACCCGCTCTGCTGAAACCCATCGTCAATGGCGTCGCCAACAAGGCGATCGCCAGTTTCGTAGACCCGCAACTGCGCACCCATGTCGGCTTTTGGGAAGACGAGCTGGGCCGCTCGGAATGGTTCGCGGGCGATCAGTTCACCGCCGCCGACATCATGATGAGCTTTCCGGTCGAGGCGGGCGCCGACCGCGCCTTCGACGCCGAGACCAAGCCCCGTTTGAAGGCCTTCCTGAACCGCATCCATGCGCGCCCGGCCTATCAACGCGCGCTCGAGCGGGGCGGTCCCTACAGCTACGCGTGATCGGATCGTGATCGCGGCGGCGCAACCCGCCGTGGTCGAGGACGTTAAGGTCCCATGCGCCTTCAAACCATTCAGATCGTGGCCGGACTGGCTGCGGCCGTCGCCTTCGTCCTCGCCTTCATGGCGGCAGGAGCCGCCTTGATTTCAGGCGTCTTCATGCTCGCCGGCCTCGCCGCCGTGGGTTGGCTGGCCTACAGTCTCATAAAGGGCGTCCTGCGCCGCGACCACAAGCCCGAACCGCCGGCCCGCGCCTGAGGGGTCAACCGGGGCGGGCGTTACGCTCTTGAATTGCTGAGCGAGAAACCCTAGTCTTGATGCCCGGCCGCGCCCGCCCCGCGGCCTTTTGTGTGCTTATCTCGCGTCTTTCCAGTCTCCGGGCGAACCAGAAAAATCACGACACAATGGAAAAAGTGCCGATGACGGCCGAGGGCTACCGCGTCCTCGACGATCAACTGAAGCAATTGAAGTCGGTCGAAAGGCCGAGCGTGATCGCCGCCATTTCCGAGGCGCGTGAGCACGGCGACCTGTCCGAAAACGCCGAATACCATGCCGCCAAGGAGCGGCAGGGCTGGATCGAAGGCCAGATCGCCGAGATCGAGGACAAGATCAGCCGCGCCCAGGTCATCGACGTGTCCAAACTGTCGGGCAGCCAGGTCAAGTTCGGCGCCACGGTCACCGTGGTGGACGAAGACACCGAGGAAGAGGCCACCTATCAGATCGTCGGCGAACACGAAGCCGATGTGAAGAAGGGCAAGATCTCGATCGCCTCGCCGATCGCGCGCGCCATGATTTCCAAGGAGGTCGGCGACGTCGTGGAGGTCAACACCCCTGGCGGCGTGAAGGCCTACGAGATCCTCAAGGTCGAGTGGAAGTAAAAGTGATGGCGGGGGCAGCGTCCGCGCGCCCCCTCTCTCCCGATCCCTTGGCCATCTGGGTCGTCTCCGACGGCCGCGCCGGCATCGAGAATCAGGCTCTAGGTCTCGCCGAGGCCGTTCAGCGCCTGACCCCGGCCGAAATCACGATCAAACATATCCGCTGGCGGCCGATCTTCGACCGCCTGCCGTCGGCGTTGAAAACCCCGGCCATGCTGGCGTCCGCACCGCTGACCGCACCCTGGCCCAATCTATGGATCGCCACGGGTCGCGCGACCCTGCCGCTATCGACCCGGGTAAAGGCCTGCAGCGGCGGCAAGACCTTCGTCGTTCAGACCCAGGACCCCCGCTGGGCCAACGACCGCTACGACCTGATCGTCGCGCCCGCCCATGACGGTCTGTCCGGCGACAATGTTTTTGAAATCACCGGCTCGCCTCACCGCATAACGCCGCAGCGGATCGCCCAGGCCGCACCCGCCTTCGCCGACCGGATCGCCCCCCTGCCCCATCCGCGCATCGCGGTGCTGATCGGCGGCAAGTCCAAGGCCTTCGACCTGCCCCCCGCCCATGCGGCCGACCTGGCCGACCAGATCGCGGAGGCCGTGCGAGCATCCGGCGGCGCACTGATGCTGACCTTCTCACGCCGGACGCCCGATGCGGCCAAGGCCGTCATCACCGCGCGCCTTTCGGACCTGCCGGGCTGGATTTGGGATGGGACAGGCGAAAATCCCCTGTTCGGCTTCCTGCATTTCGCCGACCACATCCTGGTCACCGAGGACAGCGCCAATATGGCGGCCGAGGCCGCCTCCACCGGCAAGCCGGTCCATGTCCTGCCCATGATCCCGCTGAAGGCGGGCGACAAGTTCGCTCGCCTGCACGACGACCTGCAATCGCGCGGCGCCACCCGTCCGTTCGACGGCGCGCTGGACGGCTGGACCTACGAGCCGCTGGCCGAGACCGACCGCGCCGCGCGCGCCGTTCTGGAAGCGATGCGGACCCGATAGCGAAACCCACGTCCGTTCCTGACGCAGCCAGGCCCCATGGTGGCGGCCGTCATCGGGAGGCTTCCTAAGAACGGCTCGCAAAAATCTGCACGAAAGTGCGCTAAAATGTTCTGGAGTGGCCTTTTCAGTCGCCGCCACCCCCGCCGCCGCCGTCACACCCGCTGTCCCCGCTGCAGTCCGAGCCGCTGGGCTGGGACGTATCCGATGACGGCATGACGGCGCCGCCGTCTGATCCGCCACCCTTTTTGGCCTTCATGTTCGCCGCCCCCATCAGAGCCACGCCGAACCCTGATCCGATGGCCGTGCCCAGGGCGAGACCCAGGCCAACGTTGTCCAAAGCCACGCCCAGCGCCACGCCGATTGACAGGCCCAGACCGATCCCGATCGGCAGGAAGGCCGCGTTCTTGTTCGTCATCCCCATCTCCCCTTCATGTCGGGCGAGACTAGCATCGCGCAAACGGGAATCACCGCCTAAATAGGGGCCATGACCCAAGCTCGTACCGTTCGCGTCGCCATCATCGGTTCCGGTCCCGCCGGCTGGACCGCCGCCATCTACGCCGCCCGCGCCTCTCTGAACCCCGTCGTCATCGCCGGCATCCAGCCTGGCGGCCAGCTGACCATCACCACCGACGTCGAGAACTATCCCGGCTTCGCCGACACCATCCAGGGCCCGTGGCTGATGGAGCAGATGCAGGCCCAGGCCCTGCATGTCGGGACCGAGGTCATCCACGACATCGTGGTCTCCGCCGACCTGTCGCAACGCCCGTTCCGCCTGACGCTGGACAGCGGCGAGGAGATGCTGGCCGAAACCGTCATCATCTCCACCGGCGCCCAGGCCAAATGGCTGGGGCTTGAGAGCGAGGCCGCCTATCAGGGCTTTGGCGTCTCGGCCTGCGCGACCTGCGACGGCTTCTTCTATCGCGGCAAGGAGGTCGTGGTCGTGGGCGGCGGCAACACCGCCGTCGAAGAGGCGCTGTTCCTGACCAACTTCGCCTCCAAGGTCACGGTCGTTCATCGCCGCGACGAGTTCCGCGCCGAGAAGATCCTGCAGGACCGGCTGTTCGCCCACCCCAAGGTCGAGGTGATCTGGAACTCGGCGATCGAGGAGATCGTCGGCGTTGTGGACGGCATGGCCAAGAACGTCACCGGCGTTCGGCTCAAGAACGTCCAGGACGGCTCGACCCGGGAACTCCCCGCCGACGGCGTCTTCATCGCCATCGGTCACGCCCCGTCGTCGGAACTGTTCAAGGGCCAGCTGGAGACCAACGCCGGCGGCTATCTGCGGGTCAAGCCCGGCACGGCCTCGACCGAGATCGAGGGCGTCTGGGCCGCCGGCGACGTGACCGACGACGTCTATCGCCAGGCCGTCACCGCCGCCGGCATGGGCTGCATGGCCGCCCTGGAAGTCAGCCGCTTCCTCGCCGAGGAAGACCACGCCAAGGCCCACCACCCCATCAGCCACGCCGAGGCGGAGAAGATCGGGGTCTGGTGACCCCGATCCTGCGCGATCAGTAGGCCGAGGCCTCCGTAAGTTCCGCCAGATCCTCATCAGACAGCTTAAGCGTCGCCGCCTTCAGCGTGTCGGCCAGTTGTTCGGTTGAGGTGGCGCTGACGATCGGGGCCGTGACGCCCGGCTGGGCCAGCAGCCAGGCCAAGGCGACTTGGGCGGAAGTGGCCTCGTTCTTCTGAGCCACCGAGTCGAGAACCGCCAGGATGCGCACGCCACGCTCGTCGAACTTGTCCTTCAGCATGCCCTCGCGCTTGGTCCCGGCGATCTGATCGACGGTCTTGTATTTGCCGGTCAGGAAGCCGCTCTCCAAGCTGAAGTAGGTGATGACGCCCAAGCCCTTCTCGACGGCCAAATCCTGCAATCCGCCTTCGAAGGTGTCGCGGCTGTAGAGGTTGTAGTGCGGCTGGATCGTCGCATAGGCGGCCAGCCCCTCGCGCTGCGAGATGTCCAGAGCCTCGGACACCTGCTCGGCCGAATGGTTGGACGTGCCGATGGCGCGCACCTTGCCGGCCTGCACCAGCTTGTCCAGCGCGCGCAGCGTCTCGTCCTGCGGCGTCTTCGGATCGGGCCAGTGGGTTTGATACAGGTCGATATAGTCAGTCTGGAGTCGGCGCAGCGACGCCTCGACCGCCGTCTCGATCCAGGCCGACGACAGGTCGTTGTGGCCCTGCCCCATGTCCGATCCGACCTTGGTCAGGATCTTGACGTCGTCGCGCCGGCCGCGCGCCTTCAGCCACTTGCCGATGATCGTCTCGCTTTCGCCGCCGGAATGGCCCGGAACCCAGCGCGAATAGGCGTCGGCGGTGTCGATGGCGTCAAAGCCGGCTTCGACGAAGGCGTCCAGCAGAGCGAATGACGTCGCCTCGTCCGCCGTCCAGCCGAAGACGTTGCCGCCGAACACCAGCGGGGCGATGTCCAGGCCGCTCGAGCCGAGCTTGCGTTTGGAAAGGGTCGTCATGGGGAGGTCTCCTTGCAGGGAGCCCTCGACATATGCCGCATCACTGCGACCGCAACCGCCTCGGCGGCGGTTAGGCGAAGAGTTGAAGACCCGGCGGCGCGTAATCGACCGGCTGCCCCTGACGACGACGCAGGGCATAGTCCACAGCGGTCTGGACGGCATGCTCGTCCGTCGGCTTGGACAGCACGCCGATGGTGCCGGCCACGCCCTCACGCACCATGCCGGGATTGGCCGTCATGAACAGGACGGAAACGCCCATGTCCTGGCCCAGTTCGCGACCCAGATTGATCCCTGTCGGACCATCGGAAAGGTGGATGTCGACCAGCGCCAGATCGACGTCGTTCTCGCGCACCAGATCGCGCGCGGCCTGTGCGGTCGCGGCGACCCCCAGAACCTCGTGACCGAGGTCCTCTAGGACGAACCTGAGCTCCATCGCAACGAGAGCTTCGTCTTCGATGATGAGGATACGCGCAGTCATGGCTCGATCGGGGGTTCGGGAACGTACGTAACGTCAGTGTGAGGGATAGGTTTCAATAGAGGACTAATTTGAATATCCGCCCGCCGCTCGCCGCCTGGACAAGGCCGTCGCCGGCAGATCCACGATGACCTGAAGACCCTCTGGTCGCCATTCGCGCGACAACCGACCGCCCAGCTGTCCCTCGACCGACAGACTGGCCAGCGAGGAGCCGAAGCCGGTGCGCTGCGGCATGCCCTGGATGACCGGACCGCCCGTTTCCGACCAGGTCAGGACGAAGCGATCCTCCTGTCGCTCTGTGTCGAGCGTCACGACTCCTCCGCGCTCGGACAGGGCGCCGTATTTGGCGGCGTTGGTCGCCAGCTCGTGGAACAGAAGCGCCACTGAGGTCGCCGCCTGGTCGTCGAAGACGGCGTCCTCGCCCCGGATAACGACGCGCGCGCCGCCCGTCTCGTCCGCATAGGCCTTGAACAGGTCGGACAGGAAGGAATGCAGCGTCGTCGCACCGATCGTGGTCTTGGACGTTTCGGTGTGCGGTCGCACGAACTCATGCGCCCGGGCCAGGGCGGCGATGCGTGTACGCAGCGAGGCGGCAAACGCCTTGGCCTCCGGATACTGGCGCGCCGACAAGGCGACCAGGGCGGTGACCACGGCGAAGATGTTCTTGATCCGGTGGCTCAGCTCCTGGCTGACCAGCTCGCGGCCTTGCTCCAGCCGCTTCAGCTCATCGATATCGGTCAGGGTGCCGAACCAGCGGGTGATCTCGCCCGCCTCGTCGCGGATCGCCACCGCGCGGCCCAGGGTCCAGCGATAGACGCCGCTGTGATGCTTCAGCCGGTATTCGATCTCGTAGGGCTCGCCGGTTTCCAGCGAATTGCGCCACACTGCCCACGCCCGCTCGCGGTCGTCGGCATGGAACATGTCATTCCACCCCTCGCCGTCCGTCGATCCAAGCGGCACGCCCGTAAATTCGTACCAGCGCGCATTGTAGTAGTCGTGAAAACCGTCCGGCAGGGTGGACCACACCATCTGCGGCATGGCGTCCGCCAAGACCCGGAACCGGCTCTCGCTTTCGCTCAGGGCCACGGCGGTTTCGGCGAGATCCGTCTCGATGGTCTTGCGTTCGGTGATGTCCACCGCGACGCCGGGGAAGCGGATCGGCTTGCCCTCCGCGTCGAAATAAACCTGCCCGCGCGCCAGAACCCAACGCACGTCATCGCCCTGGCCCAGACGATATTCGCTGACGAAGGCGCCGTCGCCCGTCATGGCCCGGTCGATCTCGTCGGCGACGCGCTGGGCGTCGTCGGGGTGAACGTTGCTTGTGAAAACCTCGATGGCCGCGCCCTCGCGCGCCGCTTCCGGATCCACGCCATACATGCGAGCAAAGCGTTCGTCGGCGATCACGCGATTTTCGGGAATATCCCAGTCCCAGGCCCCGACATAGGCCGAGGCCTCCATCGCCAGCCGCGCCGTGCGGTCGCTGAGGTCCCGGTCCAACAGGGCGCGACGCAGCTCCAGTTGCGTCATCACCTGATGCGCCAGGGTCTTGAGCGCCATCAGCTGAAGCTCGGTCAGACCTTGCGGGCGCGGCTTGTCATCCAGAACGCATAGGGCGCCCAGCGGCACGCCGTCGGGCGTCCTCAGCGGATAGCCGGCATAGAAGCGGATGTGCGGCGGGCCCGTCACCAGGTCATTGTCGATGAAACGGTCATCCTGCATCGCGTCGGGGATGACCATGACGTCGTCGCCCAGCATGGCGTGGGCGCAGAACGACAGCGGGCGCGGGGTTTCGCGCACGCCCAGCCCGACCTCGGACTTGAACCACTGACGCTGGGAATCGACCAGACTGACGGCGGCCATCGGCGCTTCGCAGATGCGCGCGGCGAGCGACGCCAGATCGTCGAACGACCCTTCAGGCGTCGTGTCCAGCACGCCGTAGCTCGTCAAGGCCTTCAGACGGTCCGCTTCGTCCCACCTCGGACAATCGACTTCGGGGTGGGTCAAGCAGGCGTCCTCGCTGGGCCGGTCAGGCCCGGCCATCGACATCAATGCTCGGAGTGACGAAGCGTTGCAATGCTGGATGTCAGTTCGCGGGGCGACCGACTTCCTCCACATCCATTGTCGTGACGCCCGCCGGGGCCGGAGCGGCCGGCTTTGTGGCGGCTGCGGGCCGCTCCAGGGCGTTCAGACGCGCGTTGATGGCGGCGACTTCGTCACGCGTCGGAAGGCGACGACCGCCCAGACTGACCACGCCGACGACCCGCTGCTGACCATCGATCTCGACCGTCTTCAACGGCGCGTCCTTGACCGGCGCATCGGGATCGGCGCCGCCGGTTGCAGAGCCGGCCGCGATCGTCATGCGCGGACGCGAGAAGCGCGCCTCGTCGATCGCCGGCTCGCGCCCATTATAGGTTTTGCGGAAGGCGGCCGTTTCGCCATAGACGCCCTTCCAGCGATAGAAGATGTGCGCGCCGATCTGCGTCACCTTGGCCACCGTCGGCGCCCACCAGGGATGCACATAGTCGGCGTGATAATGGGTGGCGGTGCCGACCTCCTGAGCCACGGCGCCGTTCAGCGCGCGCTCCGCCACCTTGCGCGCCCGCTCCCACGCCCAGCCGACCGGCGCCTGGCTCAGCGAGCCGTCGCAGGTGAAGCTGAACTGACAGCCCGTGACGCGTTCGGCGCCCTCGAACACCACGCCGCAGACGGTGTTGGCGTAGTTCGGATCGCGCACGCGGTTCAGGACCACCTGAGCCACGCCCGCCTGGCCATTGTCCGGCTCCAGCGCCGCCTCGTAATAGACGGCCTGGGTCAGGCAGCGCAAAGCCCGCCTGCGATCCTGGGCGCTGCCCTTGAACACGAACGGCAGGGCGGGACGCAGCGCGCCTGACGCCGGCGCCATGGCCGCGTTCAGACGTTGGGCCTCAAGGCCGCTCTTACCCGATTCCAGACCCGGCTTTCCGGCCAGCGTCAGGCTTTCCCAACCCGGGGTCAGCCCATAGAGAGCCGGCTGGAGCAGGTTTGGATCATGCCGCATGGCGACGGCCAGCTGTGACGGCGTCAGTCGCCCCTTGATCGCAGCCAACCCGCCCGCGCCCAGGTCGCCGCCGGTGACGCGCGAGACCGCCTCGGCCGTCCGATCCATGTCGGGCCGCACACTGGACCCCGCCGCCATGGCGACGCCCAGCACCGCGCCGGCCGCGGGCAAGGCCGCCGCCGAACGCCGCAGCGCCTTCCACATCGTCTTCCAGGGCAAGCGGGTCATTCAGGGTCCAACAGTCGCGATCGGCGCAACGGCCTTTCGCTGAGATCGCGCGTCTAGTCCGACTTATAGGCCATTTTCCGGCGCCACGACGACCGCCGTTATCGCACCCCTTTGCGCGTCAGGGGTGGTCGCCCCAAACGCAAGGTGTAAAGCTATGTTCCAGCGGCGCAAACGCGTCGCTGGTGGGGCGAACCAACGATATGAGCGCAGGCGGATCGAAAAGGCGGATCGCTGGCATGGATCGCTGGCTGGTCGGCCTGTCGCGCTTGCCCGCGACCTCTGCGTCGCGTCGTCTTTTGATCGGGATAGGGATCGCGCTCGCCGGGCTGGCGATACGGGCGGCGGCGTCGCCGCTGTACGGCGAGGTGACCGGCTTCACCATTCTGTTGCCGGCGGTGACCCTGGCGGCGCTGGCGGCCGGCTGGACCGGCGCCCTGGCGGCGCTTTTGGTCTGCACCGGCGGCGGCTGGGCGATCGTCGCGCTGACGGCCACCGGCCGTGACGGCGTGCTTGACGCCATCGGCGGTGCGGCGACCTGGAACTTCGTTCTCGTCGGCCTGTTCATCGCGGCGGTGGGAGCATCGCTGCGCAAGGCCCTGTCGCGGCTGAGTGAAAGCGAGACCCGCTTCCGCGAACTGGCCGATACCGCCCCCTCGCCGATCTGGCTGCTGGACGCCAAGGGCGAGTTCGAGTTCGTCAACGCCGCCGTCTTCACCCTGCACGGGCTGGACATCGAGGCGTTGCGCGAAGGCGGCTGGAAGACAGCCGTGCACCCCGACGATCTGGAAACCGTAAAGGCGGCCGAGAAGGCCGGCGCGGCTGATCGCAAACCGTTCCAGATGGAGGCGCGCGTTCAGGGACAGGATGGCGTCTGGCGCTGGATGCGGGCCGTCGTGCGTCCGCGCTTCGACGGGCAAGGCGCCTTCGTCGGCTATGCCGGCATTTCGTTCGACGTGACCGAAACCCGTGAGGCGCTGGATGCCGCAGCGCGCGCAGGGCGACGCCAGGCCTTCCTGCTGGATCTCAGCGACCGACTGCGCGACCTGACTGATCCCGAAGACATCATGGCCGATGTGGAGAGCACGCTCGGCGCGCTGCTGGATGTCGACCGGGTGGGCTATGGCGAGGTGGATCAGGCGGCGGGCGTCGTCTCCATGAGCCGCGACTGGACCGCCGGCGTCGAAAGCGCCCAGGGACAATTTAGCCTGAACGCCTTTGGCGAGGGTCTGATCGCGGACCTGAACGCAGGCCGCACCATCCAGATCTCAGATGTGCGCGAGGATCCTCGCACGGCGGCGGTCGCCGAGGCCTTCGACGCCATCCAGACCCGCGCCCTGGTGCGCGCGCCGCTGATCCGCACCGGACGCTTGCGCGCGTTCCTCTATGTCCATTCCGCCACCCCGCGCGAGTGGACCGAGGCCGAGGTCAGCCTGGTCGAGGAAGTCGCCGCCCGCACCTGGGCCGAGGTCGAGCGCGCCCGCGCGGAAAACGAGACCCGTGAGAGCGAGCAGCGGTTCCGCGCCATCGCCGACACCGCGCCGGTTCTGATCTGGGTCACGAAACAGGATCGCACGCGCGCCTTCGTCAACCGCGCCTATGTCGATTTCCATGGCTCGGACTATCAGACCGTCCTCAACCTGGATTGGCGCGACGTGCTGCATCCTGAGGATCAGGCGCGCATTCTGGCGGAGTCCGTGAATGGAGAAGCGACGCGCGAGCCCTTTTCGATGGAGGCGCGCTATCGCCGTCACGACGGCGAATGGCGCTGGCTGAAATCCTTCTCCCGCCCCCGTCTGGCCGGTCAGGAGGTTGTCGGCTTCGTGGGCGTGGCGTTCGACGTGACGGACATGCGCACGGCCCAGGCGCGACTGGAGGAATCCGAGAACCGCTTCCGCACCGTCGCCGACAGTGCCCCCGCCCTGATCTGGATGAGCGACGATGCCGCCCAGATGGTGTTCGCCAACAGGCGCTACCGCACCTTCTTCGGTGTAGAGGCCGACGCGCATCTGCCCGACAGCTGGCGACGCCTGATCCACCCGGATGACGAAGGCGTGTTCGCCGCCGCCTTCATGCGCGCCTTCGAGGCCCGGGATCGGTTCGAGGCGCTGACGCGGATCAACCACCCGACGCTCGGCCCGCGCTGGCTGCGAACCGAAGGCGTACCGCGCTTCGACGCCTCGGGCCTATTCCAGGGTTATGTCGGCGCCTGCCTTGATGTGACCGACGCCAAGCGGGCCGAAGACGACCTCAAACGCATCAATGAACTGCTGGAAGAACGGGTCGATGAAGCCCTGATCGAAAAGGCCCAGGCCGAGGCGCAACTGGTCCACGCCCAGCGTATGGAGGCGGTCGGGCGGCTGACCGGCGGGGTCGCGCACGACTTCAACAATCTGCTGACCGTCGTGATCGGGGCGTTGGACATCATCCTGCGCAGCGAGGATGCGGCCAAGCGCAAGAAGCTGGGCGAAGCGGCGCTGGCGGCGGCGCGACGGGGTGAGAGCCTGACGCACCAGTTGCTGGCCTTCTCGCGTCGTCAGGCGCTGCGGCCCGAGCCGATCGATCTCAACGCCCTGATCCGCGAGAGCGAACCGCTGCTGCGTCGGGCCGTCGGCGAGGCGGTGGACTTCAAGGTCAAGCTGAAGCGCGGCGGCGCGCCCGCCAATGTCGATCCGGCCCAGTTCGAAGCCGCCCTGCTGAACCTGATCGTCAATGCGCGCGACGCTCTGGGCGATGTGACCGGGGCCAAGGGTCGCCAGGCCCGCATCACCGTCCAGACGCGGGCCTGCAAGATCGAGGCGGGACAGATCGCGGAACTGTCGGCCGGCGACTACGTCTGCGTCAGCGTCGCCGACAACGGCGAAGGCATGTCGCCGGACATCCGCGACCGGGTGTTCGAACCCTTCTTCACCACCAAGGGCGTCGGCAAGGGGACGGGCCTGGGGCTGAGCCAGGTCTATGGATTCGCGCGGCAATCGGGCGGCGGGGTCCAGATCATCTCCGAGCCGGGCCGCGGGGCCGAAATCTGCATCTTCCTGCCGCCGCTGTCGGCGGAAGACGCCGCAGTGACGTCGAGCCTGGTCGCCGCCGATGGCGCCGCCTTGGTCGAGGGCGGGCGGATGTTGTTGGTGGAGGACGACGCCGGCGTCGCTGCGATCGCACTCGAAATCCTGGAAGGCTTCGGATTGGAGGTCGATTGGGCCGAGACGGGCGACGATGCGCTGAAGTTCCTTCAGGCCGACGACTTCGATCTGATGCTGACCGACGTGGTGATGCCCGGCGGCATGAGCGGCATCGATTTGGCGCGCGAGGCGGCGGCGCGCTGGCCGGACCTGCGGATCGCCCTGACCTCGGGCTACGTCGGCGAAGACGTGGATGCGGTGCTGGCCGATACGGTCTGGCCGCTGCTTAGAAAACCCTATTCGTCGGATCAGTTGCGCGCCCTGCTGGAACGCCTAAGCGCTTCTCCGGCGATCTGACAGCCAAAGAAAAACGCGCCGCAGCGATGCGACGCGTCGATCTGTCTGGAGCTGCAGCTGGATTTAGCGGCGGGCCTTGCGGGCGGCGTAACGGGCGTCGCGCTTGGCCTTCTGCTCTTCCTTGGTCAGTTGCTTGCGCGCCTTGCGGTCGGCGCGCTTCTCGGCGTCGATCTCTTCCTGGGCGGCGAGTTCGGCGGCCAGACGCGCGGCTTCCTTTTCAGCCTTCTCGCGACGCAGCTCGGCCTTGGCCAGTTCGTGCTGCTGACGCAGGGCTTCCTTTTCGGCGGCGCGCTTTTCGGCCAGCAGCTCGAACTCGGGATCGGGCGCGGCGGCCTTGGGCTTGAATTTGGCGAGCAGGGCCTTCTTGGCCTCTTGCTGGGCGGTAATGCGGTCGGAGAATCCGGTCTTCAGATCTTTCATGCGAAAGCGTCAGGGTTCCTTGTGAGCGACCAGGGCGGTCGTCGGGGGTCAGGCTGCGCCACGCACGGCCCGAAGCGGGGCGCACAAAGCCGATAAGCGCGCGAAAATCAAGGTTCGCAGCCCGCAAATCGGCCTGATGCGTCATTTGGAGCGTCGCGGCGGCGTGGCCGCAACACTTCGATCAGGTCGCGGCGGCGTGGCCGCAACACTTCGATCAGATAGGCGACGCGGCCCGTATCGCAAGCGCGGCGATAAGAGCGTGCGTCCGCCGAGACGGTCTTAGTTCGGCTTTTGCGCCTGACCGACAGCCGTCCCGGCTGCGCCGCCCACGGCGGCCCCGACCGGCCCGCCGACGACCGCGCCGGCGATGGCGCCGCTGGCGGCCTTCTGCTCGATAGTGGCGCCGCAGGCGGACAGGGCGAGCGCCGTCGCAGCGGCTGCGGTCAGGGTGATGATTTTGGTCATGGCTTCTCTCCAAAGGCCACGCTTGAACGCGAACGCCGCACAGCGGTTCCTGGCTTGGGCTCTAGTTGCGTGGACACTCCACGCCACAATTCTAAACAGATTTTATCAGTTCATTTAGTCTGTCGCGCTGCGACATATCTACAGATAACAAGTCTCACTGTAGTCGGATACAGTATTCAAGCGATAGATTTATCCGGTCTTGCCGTTTTGCAGCCACACAGGGCGCCGAGACTAAAAAATGCCTACCGAATCCGATGCGTTAACCATAGGATTGCGAATCGAACACATTGAGGCCATAAAAGGCTGGCTAAAGGCCCGTCCTCGACGCCCGGGCCACTGAGCCGAGCGCCGGAATTTGCAGGCTGGACCGCGACCGCAATGGGTCGCCTCGCCGGCAAGACTACCCCGGGGGCCGCGTTTCTCGCCCTGCTGAACAGGACTACCTCGTTGTCGCATTCCTCGCAGACGCGCGCCATTTTGCGCGCCGATCGTGTGGCCAAGATCAAGCCCATGACGGCTGCTGCAGCCTTTGGCGGTCTGTTGGGACTGGCGATCGGATGCGCCTATCTGGGCGGCACGACGGCGCGCGCGACGACGCTGCGCGCCCAGGCCGAACGGATTCAGGGCGCCACCGCCGCCGGTTTCACGGAAGAAGCCCTTGCTGCCGCCGCCGGCGGCCTCGACGCCAGCGCCCTGACTATCGCGCGTCGGCATGATCCCTACACCAGCGCGGGCTCGGCCCAGCGCGATCGCCAGGCCGAACTGCTGGCCGCCCGTCTCGAGCAGCTCCGCGCGCCGGGCGATCCCAATCTTCGCCGCACCAGCCTGACCGCACCGACCGCCGCGCCCGCCTTCCGCGTGGCCAATGCCCTGGACGCCAGCCGCGATCTCGATTGCCTGACCCAGGCCGTCTATTACGAAGCCCGTGGCGAAGGCGCCGACGGCATGAAGGCCGTGGCTCAGGTGGTCCTGAACCGCGTGCGCCACCCCGCCTTCCCCAAGACCGTCTGCGGCGTCGTCTTCCAGGGCGCGGCGCGCAGCACCGGTTGCCAGTTCTCCTTCACCTGCTCCGGCGCGATGCGCGGCCGGGTCAATCAGGCCGCCTGGAACCGCGCCAGGACCGTGGCCTCGAACGCCATGTCGGGGTCGGTCTTCTCGCGCGTCGGCAATGCGACCCATTTCCACACCACCGCCGTGACGCCGGGCTGGCGTTCGTCGCTGGTCCAGGTCAGCCAGGTCGGCAGCCATCTGTTCTATCGCTTCGGCGGCCGTTCGAGCAGCGGCGGCACCTTCACCTATGCCGCCCGTCGCGCGGCGCCGGCGGACCAGCCGCGCCTGATCCAGGCCGGCCTGAACCCGGTCGAGACCGCGCGGCAGGCCGGACAGGCGGTCGCCTATTCGATGGTGCTCGCGCAAGAAGGTCGCGCCCTGCCCGCGCCGGCGGCCCAGTCGACGACGTCTTCGCCTGCCGCCACACGCGCCGCCGCGGCCCAGCCGGCTTCCCGCCCCGCGCGGGCGAACGACACGCCGGCCAAGACCGACGTCGCCGAGACGGCCTCCAGCCCCGCTTGATCGGCGGAGGCCTGGAAGCCTTCAGAGCGCGTCCAGGCCGATATCGAGAACGGGCGCCGAATGGGTCAGGGCGCCGACCGAGATGACGTCCACGCCCGTCTCGGCGATGCCGCGCACCGTCGTCAGATCGACCCCGCCCGAGGCCTCTAGCACGATCCGCCCTGCGACGCGCGCCACGGCGGCGCGCAGGTCGTCGAGGCTGAAGTTGTCCAGCATGATGACGTCGGGCGCCGCGCCCTCGTCGATCAGGCCCAATACGGCGTCCAGCTGATCCAGCCCATCGACCTCGACCTCGACCTTCATCAGATGCGGGGCGAAGGCCTTGGCCCGCCGCACCGCCTCGGCGACGCCGCCGCAGACGGCGACGTGATTGTCCTTGATCAGGATGGCGTCATCCAGACCGAAGCGATGGTTGATCCCGTCGCCGCAGGCCACGGCATACTTCTCCAGCGCGCGCAGCCCCGGCGTGGTCTTGCGCGTATCCGCGATCCGCGCCTTGGTCCCGGCGACGGCCTCGACATAGGTGCGCGTCAAGGTCGCCACGCCGCTGAGCCGTCCGACCAGATTGAGAGCCGTCCGCTCGGCCGAGAGGAAGGCGCGCGCGTCGGCCTCGACAACAGCCAGCACGGCGCCCGCGTCAAAGGCGTCGCCGTCTCTCAATCTCAAATCGACCGAGGCCTTGGGGTCCATGGCCAGCACGGCCAGGCGCACGCAGTCGATGCCCGCCAGAACACCGGGCTTCCTGGCCGCAAAGGCCGCCTTCATCCGCGCATCCTCGGGGATGCAGGCCATGGCGGTCACATCGCCGGCCCGACCCAGATCTTCGGCGAGTGCCAGCCGCACGACAGGCTCGATCAGCACTTCAGGAAGTCGTCTCATTCCGCCGCCTCCAACGCCGCCGGGTGGGGGATCCGCACCCGCGTATGCACCGCCGCCCCATCCGTCTGCGGATAGTCCGACCGGTAGTGCCCGCCCCGGCTTTCGCGCCGGTCCAGAGCCGCCTTGGCGATCAGCCTCGCCGCCAACAGGACGGCCGCCGGTCCGTGCCGGCTCCCCAGCCGATCGATAAGGGCGACCAAGGTCTGCAGCCCCTCCGCATCACGCACCACGCCGGCATGCGCCGTCATTGCGGTCCGCAGTTCGGCCGTCGCCGCATCCGGCAGGTCAGGCGAAATCTCGATGTTCAAGGGGCGGCCGCCGCCGACTTCCTGGGCCGCCGACCGGCCCGCGCGCCGACCGAAGGCCGCCGCTTCCAGCAGGGAGTTGGACGCCAGTCGATTGGCGCCGTGCACTCCGGTCGCCGCGCACTCTCCGACCGCATAAAGGCCCGCAACCGACGTGCGGCCATCGGCATCGGCGGCGATCCCGCCCATGTGATAGTGGCACGCCGCCATCACCGGGATCGGGCTGACGCGCGGGTCCAGACCGGCGCGCATACAGGCACCGAAGACGGCGGGAAACGCATGAGGAAACTCGTCCCCGATCGCCGTGCGTGCATCCAGAAAGGCTCCTCGCCCGTCGGCGCGCGCCGCATGGACCGCTCGCGCCACCACGTCGCGCGGTTTCAGATCGGCGTCGTCCGCCTCGCCCAATAGAAAGCGCCCCTGACCATCGATCAGTCGCGCGCCCTCACCCCGCAAAGCCTCGGTCGCCAGCGGCGCGGGGTCCAGTCCCACGTCGATTGCGGTGGGGTGAAACTGCACGAACTCGGGATCGAGGATTTCAGCACCGGCGCGCGCGGCCAGGGCCATTCCCTCGCCCTTCAACGCCGCCGGGGTCGTGGTCGCTGCGAACAGACCGCCCGCCCCGCCCGTGGCCAGCACCACCGCCGTCGCCGTGATCTCGACCAGGCGGTCGGCGCGAACGACCACCGCCCCGACCACTCGGCCGTCCGCGTCCTGCGACAGCGCCTTCAGCCGCGCGTCGTCCCAGACCTCGATCAACTTCTCCGCTCGCACCGCCGCGACGACGGCCGACAGGATCGCCCGGCCCGCGCCGTCGCCGCCGACCCGGGCCACGCGTGGAACGGAATGGGCCGCCTCCAGGCTGACGACGAAGCCGCCGTCCGCATCCCGGTCGAACGGCGCGCCCAGGGCCGCCAGCCACTCGACCGTCTCGCGCCCGGCGTCGGTCAGGGCGCGCGCCGCGACCGGCTCGACCAGACCCGCGCCCGCCGCCTCGGTATCCTTGGCGTGCAATGCAGCCGAGTCCTGCCCTGTTAGCGCCGCCGCCATCCCGCCCTGCGCCCAGGCGGACGAACAGGCGTTCAGCAAAGGCTCGGGCGTCACGACCAGAACCTTGGCCCCAGCCTTCGCCGCCTCAAGCGCGGCCGACAGCCCCGCCAGGCCCGCCCCGACGATCAGAGGTCCGTCATGCCGCATTCGGTTCATCGTCCAAAGCCCAGGTAGTTGAGGCCCAACTGCACCGCGCCGGACGGATCGCCCCCGGTCATCGGCATCAGGGCGCCGACGGCCGCCGCCACGCACAGCGCCAGTGTCAGCAGATAGAGGGCCAGGCTCTTGGCCGCCTCGGACCAGCTCAGCGTGCCCCAGGCCGCACGCCAGACGCCGCGCCGCAGATGCTGAAACAACGCCAAGCCCAGGAATACTGCCAGGATTGGACGACCAGTAGAGATCCCCCACCACACCACCGCCGCGCCGATGACCAGCAGCACAATCTGCTCAAGGCGCGGATGCACACGCGTCAGTACCGGCCCTAAAGCCTTGGATCCATCCAGAGGCGGCGCCGGCACGAGGTTCACCAGATTGAGCATGGCGATGAAGAAGGCGCCCATCAGCCATTCGCCCTGCCCCAGAACCATCCAGACTCCAACGAACGGGATCATCGCCAGCAGGCCGAACGCCGGTCCGGCCAACGACACCAGAACCCCGTCCCACTCGCTCTTCGGCTCACGCCGCGCCTTGGCCAGACCGCCCAGGAACGGGATGATGTAGATGCGGGCGGGCCCCATGCCGAGCTTGTTCATCGCCAGGGCGTGGCCCGCCTCATGGACGAACAGGCCGATCAGCACCGCGCCCGCCACGATGGCGCTGCCCGTGATCCACCAGAGGAAGCCGCCCATCAGCGCCGTGGACAGTATCGCCCAGACCAGGCTCTGGTCCTTTTCGACCGGCGCCTCGGCTGAGGGCGCGGGCGCGGCTCCACGCGCCGATGTCGGTTCGGGCTTGGCGTCCCAGGGGCCGGGCGCGCGGCCCAGAGGACGGTCAGGCGTCTGATCTGTGGTGTCTGTGTTGCTCATGGCGTCCAGATGGGCGCAAGGACCCGCCCCGTCGCCGGGACCGATCGCCGCGTCACGCTCAGATCAGCTCGACATCGACGTGGTGGCGCGCCTTGACCAGGTCGTAGCGCGCGGGAACGGCGGGCGGCGGCAGGTCGATCATTCGCTGCACCGCCAGACGTCCACGCTCAATCATGTCGGCCGGAACCGTGACCTCGAACTGCATGTTCAGCAGGCAGTCGTGGATGTTCTGCAGCGTGATCCGCTTCATGTGCGGGCACAGGTTGCACGGGCCAATGAACTGCACGCCCGGCACGTCGCCGGCCACGTTCGAGGCCATCGAACATTCGGTGATCATCACCACCTGCTTGGGCCGGCGCGCCTCGACATAATCAGTCATCGCCGCCGTCGAGCCGGCGAAGTCCGCCGCCGCCAGCACGTCTTCGGGGCATTCGGGGTGCGCCAGGATTTCCGCGCCCGGATAGGCGGCGCGCATCTCGGCGATGTCGTCCACCGTGAACCGCTCATGCACCTCGCAGCGGCCTTTCCAGGCGATGATGCCGACCGTCGTCTGGGCCGCGACATTGCGCGCCAGGAACTCGTCGGGGATCAGGATGACGCGGTCCACGCCCCATTCCCTGGCCGCCCATTCCACCACCTGAACGGCGTTGGCGGACGTGCAGCAGATGTCGGTCTCGGCCTTCACATCGGCGGTGGTGTTGACATAGGTCACGACCGGCAGGCCTGGATAGCGCTGCTTGATCAGCCGCACGTCCGCCCCCGTGATCGATGAAGCCAGCGAGCACCCGGCGCGCAGGTCGGGGATAAGCACGGTCTTCTCGGGCGAGAGGATCTTGGACGTCTCGGCCATGAAGTGAACGCCCGCTTGGACGATCACCTTCGCATCCGACCGCGCGGCCTCCTTGGCCAGGCCCAGGCTGTCGCCGACATAATCTCCGACCCCGTGGAAAATCTCGGGCGTCATATAGTTGTGGGCCAGGATCACGGCGTCACGCTCGCGCTTCAGCCGGTTGATCTCGCTGATCAGCCGGGCCTGCGCGGGCCATTCCAGCGGCGTGACGTGGTCCTTGACCTTGGCCCACACCCCGGCGGTTTCCCGCTCCAGCTCTATCGTCAGACCAAAGGCGCCGTCAGCCATGATCATCTCCATACCCTTATGCTCACATTTAGCATAAGCAGGCGCAATGTAGGCCGATGCGGGCGCTGTGCAAGAGGAAATGCGCGCTGCTCCCTCTCAGCCGTCCAAGACGAAGATTTGCAAAACTGTTCCCACTTTGGTGGATATCGCCTAGACGGCAGCCGACTTCTTTGCCTTTAAGCGCCCATTCACGACATTTCCATGCAGGACACCATCCGCCGCATCCTCACCGCCCGCGTCTATGACGTGGCGGAGGAAACGCCCCTTGACCCGCTGCGCCGCCTGTCGGCCCGGCTCGACCGGCCCGTTCTGCTAAAGCGGGAGGACTTGCAGCCGGTCTTTTCGTTCAAGATCCGCGGCGCCTACAACAAGATCGCCGGCCTGTCGGAGGATGAGTTGTCCAGGGGCGTCATCTGCGCCTCGGCCGGCAATCATGCGCAGGGTGTCGCCCTGGCGGCCGCACGTCGCGACATTCCTGCCACCATCGTCATGCCCACCACCACCCCCGGCATCAAGGTCGCGGCCGTGCGCGCGCTGGGCGGCGACGTGGTTCTGCATGGCGACAGCTTCGACGAGGCCTACGCCCACGCCCGCGAGCTGGAGGGCCGGACCGGCGCGGCCTTCATCCATCCCTTCGACGACCCCGACGTCATCGCGGGCCAGGGCACGGTGGGGCTGGAGATCGCCCGTCAGCACGCTGATCCGATCGAAGCCATCTTCGTGCCCATCGGCGGCGGGGGCCTGGCCGCCGGGGTCGCGGCGATCGTCAAATTCCTGCGGCCCGAGACCCGGATCATCGGCGTCGAGCCGGTGGATGCGCCGACGATGAAGACCGCCATCGACGCGGGTCAGGTCGTGACCCTGAACGAGGTCGGCCTGTTCGCCGACGGCGTCGCCGTGCGGCGAGCCGGAACCGAGACCTTCCGCCTCTGCAAGGATCTGCTGGACGAGATCGTGCTGGTGGACACCGACGCCATCTGCGCCGCAATCAAGGACATCTTCGACGATAGCCGCGCCATCGCCGAACCCTCCGGAGCCGTCGCGCTGGCCGGGCTGAAAGCCTGGGCCGCCGCCCACCCCGGAAGCGGCAGTTTGATCGCCGTCAACTCGGGCGCCAATCTGAACTTCGACCGGCTGCGCCATGTCGCCGAACGAGCCGAGATCGGAGAGGGCGCCGAGGCCCTGCTGGCCGTGGCGATGAAGGACGACCGCGACGACTACCGCCGCTTTCTCGACAGCTTGGACGGCCGTTCAGTCACCGAGTTCAACTACCGCTGGTCCGGCGACGGCCAGGCCCAGATCTTCGTTGGCGTGGCTCTGCGAAACGGTCCGCACGAGCGCGACGACCTGATCGCGAGCCTTCGCGCCGGCGGTTACGCCGTCGAGGACATGAGCGACAATGAGACCGCCAAGCTGCACGTCCGCTACATGGTGGGCGGCCGCACCGTCGGCCTGCCCCACGAGCGCATCCTGCGCTTCCAGTTCCCCGAACGCCCCGGCGCCTTCCTGCGGTTCCTGAACAGCCTGCAGCCCGCCTGGGCCCTGACGCTGTTTCACTATCGCAACCACGGCGACGACGTCGGCCGGGTGCTGGCGGGTATCAGCGTGCCGCCCGAGGAACAGGATCAACTGACCGCCGCCCTGGCCGATCTGGGCTACCCCTACGTCGACGAGACCGCCAATCCGGCGTGCCGCCTGTTTCTGGACGGCGCGTAACTACGTAGTGCGACCTTAACCGGGCGTTTGCGGGCGCGAGTGCATAGGGACAGGCCTACGGAGCCCATCATGTTCTCGTTCAATCGCCTGTCCATCGCCCTGAAGCTCGCCGTCGTGGCGGGGCTCGCCATCGGCGCCCTGATGATCGTCGCGGCCATCGGCGTGACGGCCTATTCCGGCGCGATCGTCCGCGACATGGCCGGCCGATACGCCGAAAGCGCTGCGCTAGAAGCCTCGCAAGAAATCCGCAACGAGATCGTCTCGGCCGGCACGGGCGCCAAGACCCTGGCCGCGACCTTGGGCGCCGCACGACAGACGGGACTGACCGACCGCGCCGCCTATATGGCCTTGGTCAAGCCGAACGCCGGAGCCACCGATCAGGTCATGGGCGCCTGGTTCATGGCCGCCCCGGACGCCGTCGGCGCCGACGCCGCCCACATCGGGGATGCGGCGAGCAGTTCGAACGTCAACGGACGACTTTCCATCTATTGGGTGCGCCGCGACGGTCAGATTTCCCTGGAGCCCGAGGCTGACGGCTCGGACTTCGAACAGGCCTATTACACCGAACCGATGGCCAGCGGCGCGCCGGTTGTGGTCGAACCGTACGAAGAGAACATTGGCGGTGGCAAGATCGCGATGACCTCGGTCGCCTATCCGGTGCGCGCCAACGGCCGCATCATCGGAGTCGCGGGCCTGGACATCACCCTGGCCAACCTGTCGCAGCGCTTGGCGGCGATGAAGCCGCTGGGCACGGGCCGCGTCACCCTGGTGTCGAACAAGGGCGTCTGGGTCGCCCATCCGGACGCCGCCGTGCGAGGCCAAGCCTATGCGGACGCTGGCGCGGACATCGTGCGCAACGTGATCGCTGAACGCCAGGCCCAGGCGGTCGAGGGCGTCAGCGTGAATGGCGAGCCGGTTCGACGTCTGGTCCAGCCTGTCATCCTGCCCGGTCAAAAGGCGACCTGGGCCGTCGTACTGGACATTCCCGTCGCGACGATCGAGGCCCCGGCGCGGCAGTTGGCCTTGATGCTTCTGGTCGGCGGCGTTCTGATCATCGCCGCCATCATCGTCGCCCTTTTGATCACCAGCGACCGGCTGATCCGACGCCCGCTTGCGCGTCTGACGGCGGATGTGCGGACCATGAGTGACGGACGTTATGACATTCCCGTCGCCGGTGCGGACAAGGCCGACGAACTGGGCCAGATTGCGCGGGCGCTCGAAGGGTTCCGGCTCGAGCTTGCGGACGGTCTGGCGCGGCGCGACCAGCAACAGCGCGAACGTGCGGCCGCCGAGACCGATCGTCGCCGGCACGCCGAGGAGACCGAGCTTTTCGCCGCCTCGCAAACGCGCGCCGTCGAGACTTTGGGAGAAGGTCTATCGCGCCTCGCCGCCGGCGACCTAGCCTGGCGGATGCCCGAGGCGGGCTTCACCGCCGACACGCGTCGCATCCCGGAAGATTACAACGCCGCTTTGCATCAGTTGCACTCGACGATGACCGGCATCTGGACCACGGCCCAGTCGATGCGCGGCGGATGTCAGGACATCGCCGCAGCCGCCGACAGCCTGTCGCGCCGCACCGAGCAGCAGGCCGCCGGTCTGGAGCAGACCGCCGCCGCGCTGGACGAGCTGACGCAGACGGTACGCAGCAGCGCCGAAAACGCCGAGCGCGCCCGAGACATCACTCAGGCCGCTCAGGCGGCGGCGGACAAGGGCGAGGCCGTCGTGCAGGACGCAATCGGCGCCATGTCGGAGATCGAGCAGTCCTCGACCCAGATCAATCAGATCGTCGGCGTCATCGACGAGATCGCCTTCCAGACCAGCCTTCTGGCCCTGAACGCCGGCGTCGAGGCCGCCCGGGCCGGGGAAGCCGGACGCGGCTTCGCCGTCGTCGCCTCCGAGGTGAGGGGCTTGGCCGAACGGTCGGCCAGCGCCGCCAAGGAGATCAAGGCACTGATCGCCCTGTCGCAAAGCAATGTGCAGCGCGGATCCGATCAGGTGTCGCTGACGCGCGACAGCCTCAGCGCCATCGCTGTCCAGGTGGCGGAGGCCAACGCCCTGGTTCGCACGATCGCCGCCGCGACGCGCGAACAGTCGGTCGGCATCGGCGAGATCAATGTGGCGATCAATCAGATGGACCAGTTCACCCAGCAGAACGCCGCCATGGTCGAGGAATCCACCGCCGCCAGCCACGCCCTGACGAGCGAGGCCGGCGAACTGGAGGGGCTGATCAGCCGCTTTGATCTGGGTCAGACGGCGCAGTCGAGACGCGCCGCCTGATCAGCGAACGGGCGCCACGCACAGCGCCCGTGCGTCTTCACGCCTTGTCGATGGCGGCGGCGATCTGATCGCTGGAATGGCCCGTCAGGTCCTTGGCGATCTCGCCCACCAGCTTGGCTTGAAGGTCCTTGTGCCAATGCTTGCGCAGCTCGCCCAGCGTCTTGGGCGCGGCGATCACCAGCAGTTCGTCGATCTTGTTGGTGACCGACCATTTGTTCAGCACTTCGGCGACGCCCATGGCGAAACCGTCCTCGGCCTGGGTGTCATTATCGGGGTTCGCCTCATTGGATCGGCGGCCGGCCGAACCCGACACCCGATCCGCGATGGCCGGGGTTTCCAGCGGCGTCAGCTTGATGTCCGAAGCGTTCGTATTCTTGAACAGGGCCAGCTTCTCGCCATCGACCACCGCCACCAGCGCGCCATTGGAAAGTTTCATCGTCGATACTCCAGTGTGTAGGGACCGAGACAACGAACCGGGACGCAGGCCGTTGCCTCGCGCCGCCGATCCCATAGTGTCGCGCGACAAAACCGCCGGGAGATGAACCATGCCTGACGTCCTGCCGCTGGACCGCCGCCGCCTGATGGCCCTGGGCGCATCGGGCGCCGCGGCTGCGATTCTGCCGGGGTGCGCGACCATGACGGCTGCATCGCCGCGCCAGACGGTATGGACCTTCGATCGCCTGGCCGACATCGGGGGGATCGAGACCCGCGTCGAGGGCGCTCCGGGCCTGATCGACAGTCCCTTTGGCCGAGCGGTTCAGTTCGACGGCATGGACGACGCCCTGTTCATCGACCAGCATCCGCTGGCCGGAGCCGAGACCTTCACTTTCGAGGCCCTGTTCCGACCCGACGGCGGCGCCTTCGAGCAACGCTGGTTTCATCTCGCCGAAGAGGCGCCGGTCGGTCAGCCGCCGTCGCAGACGCGCTTCCTGTTCGAGATCCGCGTGGTTCAGGACCGCTGGTACCTGGACGCTTTCACGCGCGGGCCTGGCTACAACCACACCCTGATCTTCCCCGAGCGGCTCCATCCGTGCGGACAGTGGTTCCACGTCGCGCAAACCTTCAACGGCGTCCTGTACCGGGCCTATGTCAATGGGGTGCTGCAGGGCGAGCACCCGGTGCCGTTCAAGCCGCAAGGGCCAGGCCGCGCCTCGGTCGGCTGCCGCATCAACCGCGTAAACTACTTCAAGGGGGCGGTGCGTCAGGCCCGCTTCACCCACGCCGCCCTGACGCCTGAAAGGTTCACACGGGTCTAACGACGGGTGCTGCGCGCTAAGCCTCGCCAAATCCTCCAGGTTGCGACTATGGTCAGACGATCGATGGGGAGCGAAAAAATCATGCTGAGAATTTTGGCTGCAGCACTGGCGCTTTCAACGGCTGCTTTGACGACGCCGCCTACGCCGGCTCTCGCGGCGGCCGTCGCCGCTACGCCACAGATGTCGCGCCAGGAATCCCGAGATCACGACCTGTTCGTTCAGGCCAACACTGACTTTCAACAAAGGGGCTATCCCGCTCTCGCCCGGCGTCTTCCCGCGCTCCGTCAGGCGCTAGATCGGATGCCTGCGGATTATGGACAGTTGGTCGAGCAAGCAGGCCAGCACGTTGTGAGAGTCTCCGATCCCGGCGACGTGCTGATGATGATGGTCGGCCTGTCGGCAGCCGCCGGCAAGAATGGAAGCGGCGCAACGGGCGCGACGGCCCTGCCCAATGTCTATGGCGACATCGCCCTGATGCTCGCTTCGGAAGCCGTCGAGGCGCGTCGGTACGAAGAAGGCATCAGCTATCTAGATCGCGTGCTGAAGGTACAGCCGAAAAACTGGTTGTTGCTTGTCGAAAAGGCCGCCGCCCTGCAGGGGTTGAGACGTTGGAATGACGCCCTGGTTCTGGCTGACGCCGCATTGGCGGACGACGATATGCTGATGCTTTTGCATCGCGGCCCGTTCCATCGCCGGCGCGGTTTCAGCCTGATCGAACTAGGCCGATTGGACGAGGCGAAGGCCGCTTATGAGGCCGCGCTTAAAATCGATCCGGACGACGCAAACGCCAAACGCGAACTGGAATATATCGCTGAACTGAAGGGTGGCGCATCGCCTACTGCGCCCCAAGTGCTCTCTCCGCTCTCGCCGACGCCTGCTCCACCAATCCGCTAGAGCAGCCGACCGCCCGCTTCATGCGCCAGCAGCCAGCGTTTGCGCTCAAGGCCGCCCGCATAGCCGGTCAGCGTCCCGTTCGCTCCGATTACACGGTGGCACGGCACGATGACGCCGACCGGATTGGCGCCGTTGGCCAGACCCACGGCGCGGACGGCCTTGGGCGCGCCGATGGCCGCAGCGAGCTGACCATAGGTGCGGGTCTCGCCGGTCGGGATGTCGCGCAACGCCTTCCACACCGCGCGTTGGAAATCCGTACCGCCGGTGCGGACCGTGATGGCGTCGAAGGCGGTGAGATCGCCGCCGAACCAAGCCTCGACCGCCCGGCGCACCGACTCCGGCGCGCGGCCTTCGGTCAGCACGACCTCACCGTAGTGTCGACGCAGCAGCAGGCGTAGGCGGGCTTCGTAGTCGTGGAAATCCAGCGCGCGCACCGCGCCGTCGGCGTCGGTGACGACCAGCACCTCGCCTACCGGGGACGGGATGCGATCCAGGGTCAGATGCATGTCAGGCTGCTCGGTCATTTCGCCGTTCCTCGCTCAGGGCCCAATAGAGTGCGCCGTAGGCCCGCCACGGCCGCCACCGCTCGGCGCGCGCCAGCAGAGCGGCATCCGTCGTCGTCAGCCGGTCGCTGGGCGCATCCTCGCCGGCGTCGATCCACTCGCCCGCAAGTCTCAACCCTGGCCTGGCTATCATTGCGGCATACAGAACGGGATCGGCCGACAGGTCGCGCGTGATCGCCTCGGGATCGGCGGCGAGGTCGAATACCCGCCGCACCCGCGCCAGCACGCCCGGCAAGGCTTTCAGATTCTCGATCCGCGCCTCGACCGCCGCCTTGCCCGGTTGAGCGGGGCGCAGCGTCACCGCACCCTCCGCGCCATCCACGTCGGAGCGCAGCCGCCGAGTCCAGACGCCATCGACAACCGCCTCGCCCGCGACGCCGCGCGTCGCCAAGGTCGTCATCATAGCGTCCCAGTCATAGGGCGGGCGGTAGGACAGACCGATCTTGATCACCCCGCCCGCTTCGGCTTCGACCTTGCGACGCCGCAGGTCAGACGGCGCGCGACCGTAAAGGGCCTGAAACGTCTCATTGAACCGTCGCACGCTGCCGAAGCCCGACGCCATCGCCACCTCGGCCATCGACAGGTCGGTCTCGTGGATCAACTGTTTGGCCAGAAGGACGCGCCGTGTCTGGGCCACACTGACCGGGGCGGCGCCCAGATGCTGACGGAACAGGCGGCGCAGTTGTCGCTCGCCCAAGCCCAGCCGTGTCGCGAGGGCGTCCGTGTTGCCGACGTCCAACGCCCCCGCCTCGATCAGGGCCAGGGCGCGGCTGACGGTGTTGGACGTGCCGCGCCAGGCGCCCATTTCCGGCGCCGTCTCGGGCCGGCACCGCAGACAGGCCCGCAGACCCGCCGCCTCGGCCGCTGCGGCGCTGGGGTGAAAGACCACATTCTCGCGCTTCGGCGTTCGCGCCGGGCAGACGGGCCGACAATAGATGCCGGTCGAGGTCACGCCGGTGAAGAAACGCCCATCGAAACGGGCGTCCCGCGCCACGACGGCGCGCCAGCAGGCCTCCTGATCCAACAACTGATCCATGCCCGGAGGATGCGCCGCCCGCCCGACGATGTCTCGCGGTTTTCGGACATGAATCGGATCAGTCTCTCAGAAAGAACAAGGCCTCGACCGTCGTGTCCAAGGCCCGGGCCAGTTCAAGGGCAAGAACGGTCGAGGGCACGAAGACGCCGTTCTCGACCGTATTGATGGTCTTGCGCGAGACGCTGGCCTTGTCGGCCAGCCCCTGCTGCGTCAGGCCTGCGGCGGTGCGCGCCTCCTTCAACCGCGAGCCGAGCCTGGGATCACCCATCGCGACCGGCCTCGCGATCCAGCCAGGCGAACCGGAGGCCCGCCGACGCCCCGCCCAGCGCCAGGACATAGGGCAAAGCCAGCACGCCATAGTCCGCGCGCCACAGACCAAAACCCAGCGCCACGGTTACCCCGCCCATCAGCACGACGAAGGCGAGGATCATCGACCGCGCCCGCAGAACCTGGGTCAGCTCATCTTCCATCAGACGGCGGTTCTTCTGTGCATTCCAATCCCAGCCCATGACGAGCACAGGGATCAGCCAGCCGTACAGAACCGGAAGCAGGATCTGCACATAGGCGCCGAGATTGTGGTCCCCGCCCAGAACCCGCTGCATGGCCAGATGCGCCTGAGCCATGAACAGCAGCAGCACGAGGGGAAAGAGCACCAGTTGTCGGGTGCGCTCCCGCTGCAGCTTTTCGCGGCGGGCGCCGTCACGGCTCTCCGCAACATCGATGGGCTGACCGGGGCGGCCGCACCACGCCATCATGGCCCCGATGATCATCAGCCCGAAGCCGAAGCCCGCCGCCACGCCCGCCGTCGTCGCCTGGTCGCCGTCTGTTCCATGCATGAGCGCGAAGCCCGCGCCGCCCGTTAGGGCGGCGGCGCCGATGACGAGCATGGCGACGCCGCCCCACCAGTATCGACGCCGGCTCGACTGCACCCGCAGAACCGCGGCGTTTTCGTCCTTGTTCACGACTTCCTCCTGAAGTAACCTTGAGGTGACATATCACCTATAGGTTACACGTCGTCAAGAGGGGACGTCGCCTTTATCGACCGACGACCAGACGCGCCGCCGCGCGGATCACACGCACCACCTCTGCGGCGAAGGCCCAGACGACCACGACCATCAGGATCGTCGCCACCCCGCCGACGTCCTCGCCGGAGCGGCCGATCAGAACCCGAATCCGATCCACGAATTCGGTGACGCTGCCGACCCAGATCAGCGGCGACAGCGCCGACCAGAACCAGACCCACAGCAGACCCCAGGCGGCGGCGATACCGAACGCCAGGTCGCCCAGCGCCGTGACCCGCGCGTTGCCGCCCGACGCCGCCCGCATCAGGTCGAAGCCGATGCGGCAGGCGGCGAAGAGGGCGACCGGCCAATAGGCGACCCGCACCATGTCAGCCAGAATGCGCCCGTAATCGACGCCATCGACGACTCCAGCCAGCTCTTCCGGCCGGATCGGCGCCACCTGCAACAGACCCGTCCACCACAGCAGCACCACGGTCCAGCCGATGGCGCTGGCCACCGCACGCGCCACGGGCGACATCTCGGCGCTCTTGCGCACAGCACGGCCCGACTTGGCCTGCCCCATGCTCCGGCCGGACCAATCTCCGTTCGCCAGCTTCTGTCCCCACTGCTCGGCGTCGAAGTCGCCGCCAAGCTCGAACAGGCCCAGGTCCTTGACGCGCCATTTGGCGATGAAGTCCGGCTTCTTAGACTGACGCTCCAGAACGAAGCCGACGGCGGTCAGCAAGCCGACGACCGTGATCGCGCCGCTGATCAGACTGGAGATCCCCTGCCCGATCGCCTGGCCCAAATAGACGTCGCCGACCAGGACTCGCACCGCCAGGCCGATCAGGGTGACGGCGGCCATCACCGTCAGCCCGACCTTCAGCCCGAACATCCACCACGGATAAAGCTCAGGCCCGATCAGCGCCTGCGGTCCAGGGCGATAGCGCGCCGCCACGCTCAGCGGATGACCGACCTCGCGCAGCAGGGCCTCGACCTCGTCGTCGGTCGGCGCCCGGCCCAGACGGGCCTCCAGCGCCTCCAGACGGCCCATGATCTCGTCACGCAGCTCGGCTACGATGTCGTCGCGGCTCTCCTTCGGCAGCTGGGCCGCCACGGCCTTCAGATAACGTTCGACCAGGTCCATGCCGGTCTCTCCCTCTTTCCCGGTGTTCACAGCATCTTCTCCAGCGAAGCCGACAGGCCGCGCCATTCTACAGCGAGCCGTTCCAGCATCGCCTCCCCGCGCGGCGACAGGCGGTAGAACCGCTTCTTGCGCCGCTCCTCCTCGCGCCATTCGCTGTCCAGCAGCCCCTGGCTCTCCAGCCGGCGCAGCAGCGGATAGAGGGTGCTCTCCTCCATCTCGACCCCGACCTCGCCCAGGGCGACCCGCAACGAATAGCCGTATTGCTCGCGCCTGAGGCTGGCCAGCACGGCCAGGATCAACGACCCCCGCCGCAGCTCCAGCCGCAGGCTTTCGAACAGCAACGCCTCGTCATTCTCGCTCACCCGCCATCTCCGTGCGCCACATAGTGTGTGATACACAGTATATGAGGCATACTGTGTGAGGGAGTCAAGCCAAGACAACTTTAACCCATCGACTTGCAGTTTCTATTTTTGCGTGTGTTCTGTATTCTCGTTCGCGCGGAGGATGCATGCACCTGGAAGAGTTCATCGCTTTCTGGGCGAACAGGGAAGGCGGCGCAGAGCGCTCAAACACTGCGCCGTATATCCTCGGCCTGCTGCAAGCCCTTGACCTTCCCCCGCCCGATCCGGCAGGCGCCACGACACTGCACAACGATTACGTGTTTGAACGCGCAGTCCGCCCAAGCTTTGAAATGGGCCATCCGAAACGCATCGATCTCTATAAGCGCGGCTGCTTCGTGCTGGAGGCGAAACAATCACGCCTGTCCGAAACATCCAAGCTGCTGCCGTTCGGAGATGCGCCCGCCTTGACCCCGCTGGCGTATGGCCCAGGCTGGGACACACTGATCCGCAATGCCCGCGCCCAGGCCTTCGCCTATGTGTCCATGTTGCCGGCCGATCATGTCGCGCCGCCTTTCGTCATCATCTGCGACCTGGCGCATTCCTTCGAGATCTGGTCCGACTTTTCGGGCACCGGCCGAGGTTATGCGCCCTTCCCCGACCGGCTGCGCCATCGCTTCACCCACGCTGATCTCGCCAAGCCTGAAATCCAGGCCCGGCTTCGCGCGATCTGGACGGACCCGCACAGTCTGGACCCTGCGCGGATTTCGGCGGCGGTCACCCGCGAGATCGCCGACGAACTGAGCATCATATCGCGTCGGCTGGAGCGCCAGGGAGTATCCGCTCAAGATGCAGCCCATTTTCTGATGCGATGCATATTCACCATCTTCGCCGCCGACGTCGATCTGATTCCCAAGCCGAAGCTGATGGAACTGCTGGAAGATTGCGTCCGGTCCCCGGCGCGGTTCGCACCGATGATGGAAGACATGTGGGTCCGCTTCGACAAGAAGGATCGGTCGGAGCGCTTCTATTCGGGCTTCGGCGACTACCTGCCCCATATTAATGGCAACCTCTTCGCGGACTGGCGCGCCTTTCCGCTCGGAGCGCCGGAAATCCGCCGGCTGATCCTGGCCGCGTCCAAAAGCTGGAGAGACGTGGAACCCGCCATCTTCGGCAGCTTGCTCGAACACGCACTGAAGCCCACCGAACGGCGCAGACTGGGCGCGCACTACACGCCTCGCCGCTTCGTCGAACATATGGTCGAACTGACTCTGATGGAGGTCTTGCGCGCGGATTGGTCAAAGGTTCAGCAAAGCGTCGAAATGGCCTGCGACGAAGGCGACCTGCGTGGCGCCGTCCGATTGCTGAAGAGCTTCCATTCAAGTCTGTGCCAAACGCGTGTGCTGGATCCGGCCTGCGGCACCGGCAACTTCCTCTATGTCGCGCTGGAACAGATGAAGAAGTTGGAGGGTGAGGTTCTGCAGACGCTGCTGGACCTCGGCCAATCGGACACGTTGGGGTTGGATACGGTGGACCCACGTCAGTTCCTGGGCCTGGAGTTGAACCCGCGCGCAGCCGCAATCGCCGATGTCGTCCTGTGGATCGGCTTCTTGCAACAGCATTATCGCAACCACACCGGCCACCCCTCCGAACCAATTTTGAGGGCGCACGGCAATATCCGCTGCAAAGATGCTGCGCTGGACTGGGACGGCGCGCCGGATGTGGTGACAGGCTATCGCGACGGGGCGGCGGTTCAGTTGTGGCCGAACCCAAGACCGGCCACATGGCCGCAGGCGGAATTCATCCTCGGCAACCCGCCCTTCATCGGCGGCAAGGATCTGCGCTCGAGGCTGGATCCGGGCTATGCGGAAGCCTTGTGGGCGGCGCATCCGCGCATGAACGAGAGCGCGGATCTGGTGATGTATTGGTGGGATCAGGCCGCAGACATCCTGACGCGACCCGGGACCCTGCTGCGTCGCTTCGGCTTCGTGACGACCAATTCGATCACCCAGGTGTTCCAGCGCCGCACTATAGAACGTTGGCTTGATGGCCCTCGGCCGATCAGCCTCATCCATGCCGTGCCCGATCATCCCTGGACCAAGACCAGTCGAGACAGCGCCGCCGTCCGTATCGCCATGACGGTGGCCCAGGCCGGTCGCCACGACGGAACGGTGCTCACGCGCGTGTCGGAATCGGCGCTCGACACCGACGAGCCCGTCATCGAACTGACCGCCAGTCATGGCCGCATCAACTCTGATCTGACAGTCGGCGCCGACGTGACCAAGGCCCTGGCGCTCAAGGCGTCAGCCGGTATTTGCTCGCCGGGTGTCAAACTGCACGGCGCCGGCTTCATCGTCAGTCATGATCAGGCTCATCGTCTGGGCCTGGGCAAGAGGCCGGGACTTGAACGCCACATTCGGCCGTATCGCAACGGGCGCGACCTGACCGGTAAGTCCCGCAACGCCTGGGTGCTGGATTTCTTCGGTCTCACGGCCAACGACCTTCGCCTGCGCTTTCCCGAAGCCTACCAGCATCTTGTCGAACAGGTGAAGGAAGCCAGAGACCCGAACGGCGTCGTGGTGGGTCGCGACGCCAATCCGCGCGCCGCCTATCGCGACTCCTGGTGGATATTCGGCGAGCCCAGAGGCGACTTCCGACCCGCGCTGGAGACCCTACCGCGCTACATCGCAACGGTCGAAACGGCCAAGCACCGGATTTTCCAGTTTTTGGACGCCGATATCCTGGCGGACAACAAGCTGATCGTCTTCGCCCTGAGCGACGCCGCCGACCTCGCAGTATTGAGTTCGGACATCCATCATGCCTGGTATCAAGCCAACTCCGGTCGGCTCGGCGTATATGATCGCAACGCTGTCTATGTGAAGTCTCGCTGTTTCGACCCTTCCCCTTTCCGCTGATGGATGACGCCATACGCAGTCGGTTGAGAGCAGCGGGCGAAGCGCTCGATAGCCACCGGCGCGCCGTCTTGGCCGACAACCCGGACCTGACCCTGACGGCACTCTACAACTGCCTGGAGCAGGTCAAAGCCGGAGCACCGCTCGACGCCAAGGCCGAGGCAATCAAGCAGCGCGGCCTCGTCATTATCCTGCGCGACCTGCACGACGCCGTCGATCGATTGACGGCCAGCGCCTATGGATGGCCGGAGGGACTTTCAGCCGAGGCGGTGGTTGTGCGTTTGGTCGCGCTGAACCAAGCCCGCGCTCAAGAGGAAGCGACCGGTCGGATCCATTGGCTGCGACCGGATTATCAACAGCGGCAGGCCGGCGCGGCTACGCCCCAGAATCGCAGCCTGATCTTGATCGACAGCTCCCCCGCACTTGCAGCCAAGCGTCCCGCCTTTCCCACGGATCGCTACGCCCAGCCCTTGGCGGTGCAGGCTCTGTTGCGCGCCGATGGTCCGATCGCGCCGCCCGAACTGGCGCGACGCTTCAGCGGCGGCATTCGACTGGGACCGCGGATTAGCCGGGTGTTGGCCACCCTTCACCGCTATGGCCACGCCGAACGGCTGCCGGACGGTCGGTGGGCGGCGACGCGGGCCGCCTGACGGCAACCGTCCGCCAACCGGCGCGCTATGGCGGGAGACCTCCTCACGCACTAAGTTCTGTTCATGAACCGTTCTTCGACGCCGAAGCCCGCCGCCGCCAAGCCGGCCAAGCCCGTTCACGTCCCCAATCCAGGGGTGCAGGAGGCGTCGGCCGCCTTTATCCGCGATACGGGCAAGATGCCGATGTTCGCCCCGGTCGCCGGGCCGCGCCTGACGCCGGAGGAGCCGGTCGCCGCGCCCGCCGACTGGGTGCCCCACCGCCCTTCGCACGAAGGCAAGAAGAAGGGCGGCCGCTTCCGGCTGGAAACCAAATACACGCCCGCCGGCGACCAGCCCGCCGCCATCGCCGAACTGGTGGCCCAGGCCCAGGCCGGGGACCGCGACCAGGTCCTGCTGGGCGTCACCGGCTCGGGCAAGACCTTCACCATGGCCAAGGTGATCGAGGAAACCCAGCGCCCTGCCCTCATTCTGGCGCCGAACAAGACACTGGCGGCCCAGCTCTATTCCGAATTCAAATCGTTCTTTCCCGACAACGCGGTCGAATACTTCGTCAGCTACTACGACTACTACCAGCCAGAAGCTTATGTTCCGCGTACGGATACGTACATTGAGAAGGACTCAAGCATCAATGAGCAGATCGACCGGATGCGGCACTCTGCGACACGGGCGATATTAGAACGCGAAGACGTTATCGTGGTGGCGTCGGTGTCCTGCATCTACGGGATCGGGTCGGTGGAGACCTATACGGCGATGACGTTCACGCTGAAGGTGGGGGACCAGATCGACGAGGCAAAGCTGCGGGCGGATCTGATCGCGCTGCAGTACAAGCGCAATGACCTGAACTTCGACCGGGGCATGTTCAGGAAGCGGGGCGATGTGATCGAGATCTTCCCGGTCCACCTGGAGGACCGGGCGTGGCGGATCAGCCTGTTCGGGGACGAGCTGGAGGCGATCCAGGAGTTCGATCCGCTGACGGGCAAGAAGACGGCCGATCTGAACGAGATCACCGTCTATGCGGCCAGCCACTATGTGACCCCGCGCCCGACGCTGAACCAGGCTGCCGCCGGCATCAAGGCGGAGCTGAAGGAGACGCTGGACTGGATGGTCGAGAACGGCAAGCTGCTGGAGGCCCAGCGGCTGGAGCAACGCACCCGCTTCGACCTGGAGATGATGGAGGCCACCGGCAGCTGCGCCGGCATCGAGAACTACAGCCGCTGGCTGACCGGCCGCGCGCCGGGCGAGCCGCCGCCGACCTTTTTCGAATACATCCCCGACAACGCCCTGCTGTTCGTGGACGAGAGCCACGTCACAATCGGCCAGATCAACGGCATGTTCCGGGGCGACTACCGCCGCAAGTCGACGCTGGCGGAATACGGCTTCCGCCTGCCCTCCTGCATCGACAACCGCCCGCTGAAGTTCGAGGAATGGGAGGCCATGCGCCCCCAGACGGTGCACGTGTCAGCCACCCCCGGCCCGTGGGAAATGGAACAGGCGGGCGGCGTCTTCGTCGAGCAGGTGATCCGCCCCACCGGCCTGATCGACCCGCCGGTCGAAATCCGCCCCGTCTCGGGCAAGACCCGCAACCAGGTCGACGACGTCATCGACGAGGTCAAGGCGACGACGGCCAAGGGCTATCGCAGCCTGGTCACCACCCTGACCAAGAAGATGGCCGAGGACCTGACCGAATATATGCATGAGCAGGGCATCCGCGTCCGCTACATGCACTCCGACGTCGACACGCTGGAGCGGATCGAGATCCTGCGCGACCTGCGGCTGGGGACGTTTGACTGCCTGATCGGCATCAACCTGCTGCGCGAGGGTCTGGACATCCCCGAGTGCGGCCTGGTCGCCATCCTGGATGCGGACAAGGAGGGCTTCCTGCGCTCGGAGACCTCATTGATCCAGACCATCGGCCGCGCCGCGCGCAATGTGGACGGCCGCGTCATCCTGTACGCCGACCGCATGACCGGCAGCATGGAGCGCGCCATCGCCGAGACGGACCGCCGCCGCGAACGGCAGATGGCCTACAACGCCGAACACGGCATCACGCCCGAAACGGTCAAGCGCGACATCAAGGAGATCATGGACAGCCCCTATGAGTCGCGCGAGATGGATCGCCTGACCCGGCCGGGCGTGGCCGAAGCCTCAAAACCCTTCGTCGGCTCCAACTTCCAGGCCGCCCTGCGCGACCTGGAAGGCCGCATGCGCGAGGCCGCCTCCAACCTGGAGTTCGAGGAAGCCGGCCGTCTGCGCGACGAGATCAAGCGCATGAAGCTGATGGACCTGGAGTTCGCCAACGAAGCCCTGACCGGCGCCGGCGAAGCCGTCGACAAGTCCGCGCCCAAACGCTGGCGCGCCGAGGCGGCGGCGGAGTCGCAGGAGCGGTTCAGGAAGGGGCGGCTCTAAAAAAATGCTTGAGAGAGGCTATATTTGGGCACGCGGGGAGGGATGCAATCCACAAGATCAAGCAAACTTGTAGTTGTGATGCCTCACACCTTGTGCGTTAGAATCATCCTCAGCATTGCGAATCGCAATTGAGAGGGGATTAGGTTGGTTCTTCCAATTGAAGAAATGACAGGTCTGGTAACCAGCGACGGATGGGTCCTTGAAGAACTTGTCCAGAAACAAGTTTATCAGACTGGATCATGCTTTTCTGTAGGCTATCTCGTCAAACACACGGATGGTAGATCAGGCTTTTTGAAAGCCCTAGATTTTAGTCGCGCTCAGAAGGCGACCGATAAAGTTAGGGCGCTTGAAAGCATGACGCGTACCTATAACTTCGAACGTGACGTTTTAGCGCTCTGTCGTGGAGCAAATCTAAACAAGGTTGTTGTTGCGATATCTGACGGTTCATTGACTGTACCCGCCGCACCGTTCGGAGAAGTATTTTATCTCATATTCGAGTTAGCAGACGGCGACGTCCGAAAACATGCAGTTATGACCAACTTGTTTGATGCTGCGTGGTCGCTTCACGCCCTTCACAACATTGCAATCGGTTTGAGTCAACTACACGGTCAGGGTATTCATCATCAAGATCTTAAGCCCTCCAATGTCCTAGTTTTCGAAGGTGGAAAAACATCGAAGCTAGCAGATCTGGGCAGATCTCATTGTAATACAATAGCCGCACCACACGATGATTTTAATATAGCAGGACAGCCGTATTACGCACCCCCGGAGCACTTGTATGGCTACTGGATGAATGACAGCCGGAAAGCAAGAGCGGCGGCAGATTTGTACTTACTTGGCAGTATGGTATTTTTCTTTTTCACTGGCGCAATGCTGACGCCCTCTATCCTATCTTATGTCAGACCGGAGCATAAGCCGCCTTTTTTGTCACCTGACAACACAGGATGGAACGGCACATTTGAAGATGTATTGCCCTACATTCGATCCGGCTACGCTGATGCAATATTCGAATTCCAAGAAGCCGTGAACAAGTCATTTCGGAATGAGCATCCAAAAGTTGCAGACGGACTAATTGAAATAATCTCATACCTAACGGAGCCAGACCCCGGACTTCGAGGACACGTTTTAGACCGTCGCATGAAGTACGGAAACCAATATGCCCTAAATCGTTTTGTCTCGGCCTTCGCCAAATACACCCTCATGACTTCAATAAAGAGTCACTGATGCAAAAGCCCCATCAGACAACGGGTAGAAAGATGATTCCTCGTTGGAGGGGACTTTATCTCACGCCTGGCATGGAGCTGGTAAGCAGCAAAAAAGGCAGATCCGCCTCACCATCTCTTGAACATACAGAAAGTGTCACGAGAGAATGGATAGAAAGACCTACTCCATGGGCTGCTGTCGATCTGATATCTATGGCCTTGGTAACTGGTCAGAATACGCATTCTGATCAGGCCGCCGTTTTTCTGAGACAGATGATTGGCGACCTGACTCCCGGATCTAGACACCTTTTATTGAGCTATGAGAATCTCAACGCAAAACCATTAGCGCCCGCAAATGTTCAAATGCCCAAGGAAGGACGGTGGAGGCATATTGCTGAACTTAAAAGCGAGATCAGGGCGTATCCTAGAAACGCTGTACTTTATGTCGATTTGGCAAGAGCACATGTTTCATTGGGACAGCCGTTACCAGCAAGGCGAGCATTTGAGATTGCACTCGCTCTAGCACCTCACAGCAGGTATGTTCTGCGGTGTGCTGTCAGATTTTTTGTCTTCGAGGGGGAACTAGGTCGAGCGTGGTCTGTATTGAAAAACATTCCGCGTGACGACCCCTGGTTATCCGCATGTCGAGTTGCCGTCGCAGATCTCGGGAATTTCCCGCAGGATAGTCTAAGGACTACGCGTCGATTTATAGATGACGGTGATCCCAGCCAGATTACCGAGCTTGCAGCAGCGGTTGCTACTCTGGAGCTTGACGCTGGTGCTAACAAACTTGCAAAAAAACTTTTCCGTCGCGGAGCCGAGAAACCCAGTGACAACACTGTCGCCCAAATTCGTTGGGCTCATGAAACGGCCGGCATACCTTTTGATCAAAAATTGCTGAAGACTGAGTTGTCGTTCGAAGCACGAACAGGTCAAGCAATCGAAGAACAGGACTGGGAAAACGCTGCTCATAATGCGTCAATCTGGCTCGGTGATGAACCGTTTTCGACTCGAGCAGCTTCGCTAGGAGCGTTTGTCGCAGCCGAAATGCTACAGGACTTTCAACGAGCCGAGGCCATCGCTACTAGAGGCCTTATCGTAAGCCCCCACGACGCTATACTGCTGAATAATAGATCTTATTCCCGGGCATGCCTCGGAAACATACCAGGTGCCCTAGAGGATATAAATCTGGCAAAGATATATGCCGTTGACGAGACAGATCGAATTTGCATTACCGCAACTGAGGGGTGCATCGCTTACAGGTCCGGCGATCCAGAAACCGGAGCATCCTTCTACCTCAAAGCAATTGAACAAGGCTCTTCTCGTGATGATAGAGAGTATAGTCAGCGCGCGCTTATCCACTGGATAAACGAAGACGGGCTTCTAGGTAGAAGACTGAATCAATCCGACGCAAACACCATATCCAAATTCTTTAGTACTTCTAAGAATGTATCGGCAGAAACCAAAGCCATCTTCTCTCTCTACGCTCTCCCATTCTTAGACGCCCCCAACTCTAAGAATGAAAGCTCCGACTTGAACGCGCATTCAGAGGGCATAATAAAACTTCTCTAGCCTCGCCATTTAGCACCGTTACCTACAGCGCTATCGCCTCACAACTCATCCAGCGTCTTCTCCCATTCCTCCATCGTCACTCTCCCCCGCAGGGGGCCAAGGAAGAGGTCGAGGCCCTGGGAGATGCGGCGGTCCTGTTCGCGTTCGATGACGGGGTCGAGGCCGGCGGCGCGGAGCTGGTCCTCGAGCGCGGCGATGCGGCGGTCCAGCTGGACGCGGCGGGCCAGTTGGGCGTGGCCCCATTCGGTGTTGGCGCGCTCCAGCTTCTGCTTCGCCTGCCAGTATTGGCCGCGCAGTTCCCAGTCGCTCTTGTCGCTGGTGTTCATGGCGAAGCGGCGCTCGGCCTCGGCCTCGTTGGTCAGGATGTCGAAGATCAGTTGCAGGGGCGCGTTTTTCACCGTCAGGCGGGCGGCGCGGCCGGGGCCGTCGCGGTCGGCCAGTTTGCGATAGGTCTCGGCCAGGGCCGCCAGGGCGCGGGCCTGGGCGAAGTCCTGGGCGTGCAGGGCGCGGCCCGAGGCCTGGGCGGCGGCGCGGGCCAGGGCGGCCGGGTCGTTGGGGTCGTCGGGCGACAGGTCGGCCGCCTCTTGTGGCGACAGGGGCTGGGGCGCAGGCGTCGCGGCCTCGCTGCGCGGATGGCGGGACCAGCCCTCCTTCGTCGCGCGGGCGCGAATGGAGGCCTCGGTCACGTCGTGGCGGGCGGCGACGGTCTTGGCGTCGAGACCGGACAGATAGTCCTTTCGGACCTGTGTCCAGACCTCGGGCGGTTTGATCTTGTAGCGGCGTTTTTCCATGCGGGCATTATGGGGCGGTCTCTACCCCAGGCCGGAAGAAGGCCGATTTTCGAGGCTAGAGATTTGATTTTCCACATCGCGACATGTCAGGGGTCACGCGCCAGCTGTGCATGAGCCGCAGGTGCGACCGATGATGACGCAGGGGCGTGCGACACCCCCGTCCCATGAGCCAGGGCATACATCGCAAGATCAGGCCGGACGCCGTCTGGGCCGAGGTCAGGAAGGCGTGGGAGGCCGGCGAGACCGCGCGATCGGTCGCCGCGCGCTATGACGTCGGGGTGCCCGCCCTGTGGAAGCGGCGCGAGGCGGAAGGCTGGAAACGGCCCGAGCCGACGCTGGCGCCGATCGAGCCGGCCGAGGGCTGGGACCGGCATATCCAGGCGCGGCGCGACGCCTTCAACGCCCAGCTGGCGGACGCGCGGGCGCTGGCGGAATGTCTGGCGGCGGCGATGACGGACGAGCGGCTGACGCAGGCGCCGCACTGGCATATTCCGTGGCTGTATCACTGGCGCGCGACGCATCTGGGGCCTGAGGCGACGGCGCGGGACCGGGCGCGGGCGATCGAGACGGGCCAGCCGTGGGCCGAGCGGTTCTGGGACGCGGACGGGGCGCTGAAGCCGCTGGCGTGGCTGGATCTGGAGATGGCGCGGCTGCATCCCGAGGACTGGCGCGCGGCCATCGGCCTGCCCGACGGACTGCCCGAGGCGGCGACGCGATACGCGCCCTGAGGGGCGCCGCAGTTGACTTATCGGCGATAAGCGCCCATTTGCGCGGCGTCGCACACTCGCGATCTCCGGCGTCTCCAGCGCGTGTGGGTCCCTTCCGGACCTGTCTGTAGAAGCCGCCGGCCCCTCATATCCATTCGCTGCCCGGACACGCGGGGCGGCGCCCGATCCACCCCGCAGGCCTCCTCCCCGAGGCCCCGTCGGGACTGGCGGTGCGCGGCCCGACGGCGTCATGCCATGGCTGATAGCGCCCTGCCGCTACGCGAAAGACATTGCTGTGAGCACCACATTCGAATCCATGGGCCTGAACAAGGCCCTGCTGCAGGCCCTGGCCTCGACCGGCTATACCAAGCCGACCCCGATCCAGGAAAAGGCCATCCCCGACGTCATGGCCGGCAAGGACCTGTTGGGCATCGCCCAGACCGGCACCGGCAAGACCGCCGCCTTCGCCCTGCCGATCCTGCATCGCCTGGCCGAGAACCGCATTCCGCCCCGGCCGCGCACGACGCGCGTTCTGGTCCTGAGCCCCACGCGTGAGCTGGCCACCCAGATCGGCGACAGCTTCAAGGCTTACGGCGCGCACCTGGGCTTCCGGGTCGCGGTGATCTTCGGCGGCGTGAAATACGGCGCCCAGGAGCGGGCCCTGCAACAGGGTCTGGACATCCTGATCGCCGCGCCCGGCCGCCTGCTGGACCACATCCAGCAGAAGAACCTGGACCTGTCCTCGACCGAGATCTTCGTGCTGGACGAGGCCGACCAGATGCTGGACCTGGGCTTCATCAAGCCGATCCGCCAGATCGTGTCCAAGATCCCGGCCAAGCGCCAGAACCTGTTCTTCTCGGCGACCATGCCGTCCGAGATCGGCAAGCTGGCGGGCGAACTGCTGAAGGATCCGGTCAAGGTCCAGGTCACGCCGCAATCGACCACGGTGCAGCGCATCAGCCAGTCGGTCGTCTATATCGAACAGGGCAGGAAGCGCGCCCTGCTGACCGAGATGTTCAGCGACCCCGAATACACGCGCTGCCTGGTCTTCACCAAGACCAAGCACGGCGCCGACAAGGTCGCGGCCTATCTGGAAGCCGGCGGTGTCGAAGCCGGGGCCATCCACGGCAACAAGAGCCAGCCCCAGCGCGAACGCACGCTGGAAGCCTTCAAGAAGGGCAAGCTGCGCGTCCTGGTCGCCACCGACATCGCCGCGCGCGGCATCGACGTGGACGGGGTCTCGCACGTCGTGAACTTCGAACTGCCGCACGTGCCGGAAAGCTACGTCCACCGCATCGGCCGCACCGCGCGGGCGGGCAAGGACGGCACCGCCGTCAGCTTCGTCGCCGGCGACGAGATGAAGCTGCTGCGCGACATCGAGAAGGTCACGCGCCAGAAGATCCCGGCCATCGACCGCCGCAACGACAAGGCCCTGGGCCAGCTGGACGCCACCATCATGGCCACCGGCGTCGGCAAGAAGGCGACCCTGCCCGAGCGCGAAGGCGGCGAGCGCAACGAAGGCGGACGCGGGGGTCGCGGCCGCCGCAATCCCCACCGCGACGGCGTGCGTCCGGAAGGCGGCGGCCAGCCGCACCGCCAGCGTCGCGGCAATCGCGTCACCGGCGAGGCCGCTCCAGCCCGTCCCGAACGTGCCTACAACCCCCTGGCCGGCGAGCGCGTGCCATCGATCAATGACAACGCCAAGCCGGCGGAAGGTCAGATGAAGCGCCGCCCGCGTCGCCGCCCGTCGAACGGCGGCAAGGGCTACGGCGGCGCCGCCAAGGGCTGAGCTAGATCCTCCCCCGCTTGCGGGGGAGGGGGACCGCGAAGCGGTAGAGGGGGCGACCGTCGCGCGGCGTGAAACGTCGGACATTGCACCCGTTCCCGCCCCCTCCACCCCGCTTCGCGCGGTCCCCCTCCCCCGCTGCGCGGTGGAGGAATAAAAAAACGGCGGCTCCTGCGAAGGAGCCGCCGTTCTCATGTCAGCCGAGGCTGAGCGGAACTTAGAAGTTCCAGGTCGCGCCCAGCGAGAAGGCGACGCCCGAGCCTTGCGCTTCGCCGCGCAGGTTCGAGATGACCAGGCCGTTGCCATAGACGTCGCGGGTGTCGTTGATCGTCGCGGTGTCGATGTCGATGTAGGTCACGGCGCCGTCAAAGGTCATCGAACCGATCGTCTTGGACAGACCGGCGGCGTAGAGCCAGCGGTCGCCGTCCGGAATACGGGCGGTGCGGTGATCGTCCGAGGTCGGGGTCGGGTCGTAGCCCAGGCCGGCGCGGAAGGTCATGGACGGATCGATCTTGTAATCGAAGCCGATGGCGCCGGTTGTGACGTCGTCATAGTCCTGAACGATGGTCGAACGACCGTTGGCGCCATAGGTCACGCGGATGGCGTCAAACTCGCTCCAGCCGATCTGATTGACCTGGGCGTTCAGCGTCAGGCGATCGTTGACGGCGTAGCGGGCCGAGACGGTGGCGTACCAGGGCGTGTTGAAGCTGGCCTGGCCGTCGGCCGAAACGTTTGCCGCAGCCAATGCGCCCGTCAGGCCGGAGATGTTCACCGAGCCTTCCAGTTCGTGCTCGATCTTGGAGCGATACGACAGACCCAGGTCCAGCTTGCCGAAGTGCATCTGGGCGCCGGCGTTCCATCCGTAATCCCAGCCGTCGCCTTCCAGCTGGTTGCGGCCGTCTGTGGCCGAGGGGATCAGCACCAGCGGAGCAACGCCAGCAACGGTCGGCAGGTTCGGCAGGGCCGAGGACAGGGTCGCCTTGGCGTACTGGGCGTCGAAGCCGGCGCCGATGTCCAGCCAGTCGGTGACCGTCATGGCTGCGACCAGGCTGACGTTGGCCGAACGCAGTTCCGACGTCAGGGCGTCGTAGCGGGCGAAGTCGGGCTGTTCGTATTTGGTGGTGAAGTTGTAGGGCGCCTGGACGGCCAGGCCGACGTTGAAGCGGTCGCCGATCGGCATTGAGACGGCGAAGTTCGGCACGATGCCGCTTTCGATGACGTCGTGGACATGCGGGTCGCCAGCCACAACGGTGGAGCCGCTGAGGATCGTACCGGCCGGGAACGGCGGCGTCGGGGCAGGCAGGTTGTAGCTGAGCGTCGAGCCGCGGTTGTCCACGTCGGAGTCCAGGATCAGGCCGTGCATGCCGACGTACACTTCACGCTGGGTTCCGGCGATGGCGGCGGGGTTCCACCACAGCGACTGGACGCCTTTGTCGGCGCCGACGCCGGCGTTGGCGCGACCTTGGGCACGGGTCGATTGTTCCTGGACATAGAAGGAGCCGGCCATGGCCGGGGCGGCGACGCCGGCCAGCAGGGCGGTCGTCAGGGCGATCCCGCCCATGCGGGCGAAGTTCCTGGAGGTCATTTCATACACCTAAGTAAGCGCCGGCCGCATTACGCGCGGTCGATCAGGGGAGGAGCCCTCTCAGCGTTCGCGGCGCGAAAGCGTTGCGGGCAAGGCCCCCATCGGACCGGAAACAGGCGAAACCGTGGCGCCTGAGCCGCACACGATCACGGCTTTGCGAGGTTACGCAACGGCAACGTCGATGCTCAGATTACGCAGTTCTGCGACCAAATCATGCGCCGCTGCATCGACCTGATCGGCATCGCGGCCACGAATGACCAGCTGGGTTCCGATTTCGCCGCTGCCGCCATGGCCGAATGGATAGCTGCCCAAGGACAGGTCGCGGCGCTGATTGGCCGCCGCCCGCAGCACATCGGCCACCGCCCCCTCGCCCACGCCGGTGACCTTTAAGGTGTGGACATGAACGATCGCGCCGGTGCGCAGGCGCGGGGCCACATCCTCCAGCATGGCCTGCATGATCTTGGGCACACCGGCCATGACGAAGACATTGCCAATCTGGAAGCCGGGCGCGTCGGTGACTGGATTGGCGATCAGAACGCCGCCCTCGGGGATGCGCGCCATGCGACGGCGCGCGGCGTTGAACTCGTCGCCATAGCGGCGCGAAAGGATGGCAAGCGCCTCGGGATGTTCAGGCAGGGCCACGCCGAAGAGGGCGGCCACGGCGTCGGCGGTGATGTCGTCATGGGTCGGACCGATGCCGCCGGTGGTGAAGACATAGTCCCAGCGTGAGCGCAGCGCGTCCAACGCCTCGACGATCCGGCCGTGATCGTCGCTGACGACCCGCGCCTCCATCAGGTCGATCCCCAAAGCCGCCAGAAATCGGGCGATGGTGTTGGTGTTGGTGTCCTGGGTTCGGCCCGACAGGATTTCGTCGCCGATGACCAGGACGGCGGCGGTCGGCGCAGAGGCGATTGAGGCGGCGTCGGTCATGCGGGAATCCGGGGGCAGGCTTGAGGTTTCATGCTATAACGCCCATCTGCGGCGAACGGATTGCGCCGTATCCCGCCTTTTGCAGACCGATCGCCCCCATGTACGAAACGCCCGAACTCGAAACCGACGTCCTGGTCCGCTCCAGCGCCATCCGCATCCATGAGGCGGAAGACTTCGAGGGCATGCGCAAGGCCGGCCGTCTGGTCGCCGAGGCGCTGGATATGATCGCGGCCCATGTGAAGCCGGGGGTCCTGACCAGCACGATCGACGATCTGGTGCGCGAGTTCACCCTGGACAACGGCGGCCTTCCCGCCTGCCTGGGCTACAAGGGTTACGAGAAGACCGTCTGCACCTCGATCAACCACGTCGTCTGCCACGGCATTCCCGGCGACCGGGTGCTGAAGGACGGCGACATCGTCAACATCGACCACACCGTGATCGTGGACGGCTGGCACGGCGATTCCAGCCGCATGTATGCGGTGGGCGAGATCAATGCGCGGGCGAAGAAGCTGATCGACGTGACCTATCAGTCGCTGGATCTGGGCCTGGAGCAGGTCAAGCCTGGCAATACGTTCGGCGACATCGGCTATGCGATCCAGAAGTTCGTCGAAGCCCAGCGCATGAGCGTGGTGCGCGACTTCTGCGGCCACGGCATCGGCCGCGTCTTCCACGACAGCCCCAATGTCCTGCACTACGGCCGTCGTGGCGAGGGCGCGGTGCTGAAGCCCGGCATGTTCTTCACCGTCGAGCCGATGGTGAACCTGGGCAAGCCGCACGTGAAGGTGCTGTCCGACGGCTGGACCGCCGTGACGCGCGACAAGTCCCTGTCGGCCCAGTGCGAGCACACCATCGGGGTGACGGAAGACGGACTGGAAATCTTCACGGCGTCGCCGGCCGGGTTGTTCCGACCGAACTGACGAACGGCGGCGGCGTGCCTTAGAGACAGGCACTTTCTCGATCGAGAACGCGACGCTAGGTTGCCGGAACGCAACCTGATGGATTCGCCGATGAGGAATGCCTGCGCCATGATTGGCCTAGCGGTGCTGCTGCTGGGCTGCGCCGCTGACCGCGGGCCTTCCAAGCCAAGCGCCATCGGAATGATTTCTGATCAAGGCGCAGAGCTCGAGCGGTGCGTGCCGCTGAAAACCAAGGTCATCTTCAGTTGCTGGTGGTCAGGCCCAGACGCCCCGCTAACCCACTGCGTCAACTACGCCGAAGACGAACCCTCCTGCGGCTTGAAAGCTAAGGTCGGCGCCTATCTCAACAGAGGCGCGCCCGGCGGCGGCAACGCCTACGAGCGTAAAAGTGGGACGTGGCAACTCATCTCCTTTTATGCGGACAGCGAAGGCCGTGTCGGGATGGCGGCGGAGCGCATGGATGGAACGCGGTTCCTCAGCCGCCACGACCAATCTCCTCCCGCAAGAGGGTCCACCGTCCCGCCCGTATGGCCTCGTTGGCCGCGTGGGTTGGAGTTTGGCCCTGAACAGGCTGCGCCGTGACCACGCCGGAGACCGGGAAACCGACGCAGGCCGACACTGAAGTGAAGCCCAAGCCGCGCCACAGCGGTCATCGCGACCGGCTGCGTGAGCGGGCGGCGAAGGGGGGCCTGGGCGCCCTGCCCGACTATGAGCTGCTGGAACTGCTGCTGTTTCGCAGCGTGCCCTACAAGGACACCAAGCCGCTGGCCAAGGACCTGCTGGCGCGGTTCGGGGGGCTGGAGGGGATCGGCGCGGCCAGCCATGAGGCGATCGAGGATCAGGTGGCGCGGTCGATGGGATATGCCGTCGGCAAGGCGACGCGGGCGGTGGCGCTGGACCTTCAGCTGATCTTCGACGTGACGCGGCGGATCGCGAAGGAGCCGACGGCCAAGCGGCCGGTGATCTCGTCGTGGACGGCGCTCGTGGCCTATGTCCGCGTCGCCTTGCAGCACGAGCCGCGCGAGCAGTTCCGGGTGCTGTATCTGGACAAGAAGAACCAGCTGATCCTGGACGAGGTGCAGAACCGCGGCACGGTCGATCATGCGCCGGTCTATCCGCGCGAGGTCGTGCGGCGCGCGCTGGAACTGTCGGCCAGCGCCCTGATCCTGGTGCACAACCATCCGTCGGGCGACCCCACACCCAGCCGCGCCGATATCGAGATCACGAAACAGGTTGTGCAGGCCGGCCGCGCCCTTAACGTCGAGGTTCACGACCATCTGGTCGTCGGCCGCGACGGGGTGGCCAGCTTCAAGCAACTGGGCCTGATGTGACCGACAGGATTCTGACGACCAAGCGACTGGTGATGAGCCCTGTCGCGGCGGACGACTTTGACGACCTTCTGACCCTGTGGTCGAACGTGGACTTCACCCGCCACATCATGGGCCGGGCGCTAGGGCCCGAAGAGGTGTGGTTCCGACTGCTGCGCGATCTCGGCCACTGGGCGGCGATGGGCCATGGCAACTGGACGATCCGGCTGCGGGACGACGGCGTCTATCTAGGCAGCGTCGGGGTGTTCGACTATCGCCGCGAGATGGAGCCGCCGTTCGACGCGCCGGAGCTGGGCTGGGGCGTGGCGCCGAAGTTTCAGGGGCGGGGCTATGCGGCCGAGGCCCTGACGGCGGCCCTGGATTGGACCGACCGGCGGCTGGAGAGGCGAACCGTCTGCATGATCTCGCCCGAGAACCTGGCCTCGCTGAAGCTGGCGGCGCGGGCCGGCTATCGCCCCTATGCGACGACGACTTACAAAGACCAGCCGGTCCAGTTGTTCGAACGACCCCGCCGCGCGCCGTAGGTCGGCATTAAGGATTATCGGACAAACTGGCGTCCAACGAAGTGTGAGTGCCCGCCATGCCCATGTCCGTGGAAACGCTGCGCCAGCATCTGGTCGAAGCCTTCGCCGACGCCGAGATCGAGATCGAGGATCTGGCGGGCGACGGCGACCACTATCGCGCGCGGATCGTGTCGAGCGCCTTCGCCGGCCTGCCGCGCGTGCGTCAGCACCAGATGGTCTATGCCGCGCTGAAGGGTCAGATGGGCGGCGAACTGCACGCGCTGGCGCTTGAAACCTCCGCGCCGGCCAAGGAGGGCTGAGGGCCATGCGCTATCGCCCCTTCGGCGTCTCCGGCTCCGCCATTTCCAACCTGACGCTGAGTTTCGGCGCCGACGTGCTGAAACGCGGGCGCGAGGCGGGGCTGGACCTGCTGTATTCGGCGCTGGAAGCCGGGGTGAACAGCTATCGGCTGGAGACCGCCGACCCGGTGGCGGCCGAGGTGCTGGGCGAGGCCCTGTCGCATGTGGATCGCAAGCTGGTCTACGTCAGCCTGACGCTGGGCGCCGGCGACGGCCGCGACCAGCAGCGCGACTTCTCGGCACAAGGCATGACGGCGGCCATCGACCGGGTGCTGCACTTCTCGGGCCTGGGGTGGATCGACGTGGCGGTGCTGCACGAGCCGGGCGAGACCGAACTGGCGCAGTCGTCGCTCAGCGCGCTGAAGGCCATGCGCGCCACCGGGCGGATCAAGCTTCTGGGCATCGCCGGCGGCGGCGACGTGATGGACGCCTATGTGTCGACGGGTGCGTTCGACGCCCTGCTGACGCCGTTCGACATCAACGCCGACTGGAAGATCCGAAACCGCATCCGCTCGGCGCGCGAGCAGGACATGGCGGTCTTCGCCTACGATTTCTACGCCGACCGGCGCGCGCGGGCGCCGGATGCGCCGATCTTCAAAAAGGGGCTGTTCGGCTTCGGCAAGGACAAGCGTCCCGTCGATACGCCCAAGAAGGACGCCTTCGGCTTCCTGTATCGCACCCAGAACTGGACGGCCGAGGCGATCTGCCTGTCCTACGTGCTGACCGACCCGTCGGTATCCAGCGTGATCGTCACTCCGACCGACACCGATCGGCTGGCGACACTGGCCGCCGCGCCCGAGCGGGACATGCCGCCGGGCCTGGCCGCGCAGATCGAGATGGCGCGCGTCGTGGCCAATCAGGCGGCCTGACCGGCCTCAGCGGTTGTGCAGAACGTCGCGGACGCCTTGACCGCGCCCGTTCGGCTCCCTAGCTGACGGGCTTCACGAAAGGCCCTTATCCGTGACCGACACCGCCCAAGCCGCCGACCCCGTCCACGCCTTCATCGGCGAAACCGTCGCCCAGAACGACGTGGTTCTGTTCATGAAGGGCACGCCGGACCAGCCGCGCTGCGGCTTCTCCTCCCTGGCGGTGCAGATCCTGGATCATGTCGGCGCCGGCTTCGTGGGCGTGGACGTGCTGCAGGACGAAGCCCTGCGCGAAGGCATCAAGAGCTTCACCGACTGGCCCACCATTCCGCAACTCTATGTGAAGGGCGAGTTCGTGGGCGGATCGGACATCATCCGCGAAATGTTCCAGGCCGGCGAACTTCAGGCCCTGATGGTCGAGAAGGGCGTGCCGCTCGGCGAGGCCTGATGGCCAGGAAGACCCTGATCCCGCGCGAGGACCGCGAGGTCTTCGTCGTGCCCTTGGACGTGCGGCCCGAGCACATCGACGCCAACGGCCACGTCAACAACGTCGTCTATGTCGGCTGGCTGCAGGATGCGGGCACGGCTCACTGGAACGCGCGTTTCGACGAGGCGACGCGGGCGAAATGGTCGTGGGTCGCGACCCGGCATGAGATCGACTATCTGCGCGGCATCGAGCCGGGCGCCGAGGGCGTGGTCGCCCGAACCTGGGTCGGCGATCCGCAGGGCCCGCGCTTCACCCGCTATGTCCGCATCGAGGACGCGCAGAGCCGCGTCTGCGCCCAGGGCGTCACCGAATGGGTGCTGGTGGACGCTGCGACCCTGAGGCCGCAGCGCATTCCGCCAGACATGCTGGTCGTATTCGAGACGCCTACTTCAGCGGATTGAGGATACGGGCCGCCGTGCCGGGCTCCAGGCCCAGGTCGGCATAGGTCCAGCGCAGTTCGACGCCGTCCGGGACCAGGGCCTTGCACAGGTCCTGTTTGGTGCGGCGAAGCGTGATCTCGACGGGCGCGCCGTCCGACACCGACACTTCGAAATCCGACGCCTGGGTGCAGCCGTTGGAATCGACGCGCGCGACCAGGGCGCCGTCGGCGAACCGGGCTTCGCGGATGGCCTCGGCCGGCGGGGCGTCGTCGCGGCGCAGGTTCACCGAGACGTTCTCGCCCGCGTCGCTGTCATAGATGACGCAGGCCGACAGCAGCGGTGCGACCAGGGCCGCGACCGCCAGACCTTTGATCATCGTGCCCTTGACCAGGCTGCGCATCACTGACCCGAGGCCGGGGCGGTGATGACGCGCGTGGTCGGCTTTTCGGTCGAGACGATGATGCAGCCCGACAGCAGCGGCGCGGCGATGGCGATGGCGAGAGCGAGACGAAGCATTGGTGTGTTCCCCAGTTGAAGCTTGACCCTTTTGTGCCGCGTGGGCCGGGCGCGCACACGTGAATAATCGGAAAGCTGGGTGAACAATCGGAAAGGATCGGGGTTGAACGTGACCGCAACCGCCATAGCTACAGTCCCCCCTCTCCTGCCCCACGGATCGTCCTTCATGAGCCAGTTGTTCTCACCCCGCGCCGTCGGCCCCCTGACGCTGAAGAACCGCGTCGCCATCGCGCCCATGTGCCAGTATTCGGCCATCGACGGCGTGCCCCAGCCCTGGCACGTGCAGCATCTGGGAAGACTGGCGATCTCCGGCGCGGGACTGGTCGTCGTCGAGGCGACGGGGGTCGAGGCGGCGGGACGGATCACGCCGGACGACACCGGCCTGTGGAACGAAGCCCAGGAAGAGGCCTTCGCCCGGATCATCCGCGACATCCGCACCTACAGCGACACACCCATCGGCATCCAACTGGCCCACGCCGGACGCAAGGCCTCGACCAGCGCGCCGTGGAAGGGCGGCGGCGCGCTGAAACCCGAAGACGGCGCGTGGGAAACCTTCAGCGCCTCCGCCGAACCGTTCAAGGATGACTGGCACACGCCGACCGCCATGACCCCGGCCGACATGGACCGCGTGGTGGCTGCGTTCGAGGACGCGGCGCGGCGGGCGGACCGGGCCGGGTTCGATCTGGTCGAACTGCACGCCGCCCACGGCTATCTGCTGACCCAATTCCTGTCGCCGGCATCCAACCACCGCGCCGACGAGTTCGGCGGATCGTACGAGAACCGGGCGCGCTTCCCGCTGCGGGTCGCCCAGGCCCTGCGCGACGCCTGGCCCCGGACCAAGGCGTTGGGCGTTCGCTTCAACGGCTCGGACTGGGTCGAGGGCGGCATCGTCCTGGATGAGGTGACGGCCTTTGGTCAGGCGCTGCACGACATGGGCTATGACTATCTGCACCTGACATCGGGCGGGAACGTCGCGCGGGCGAATATCCCGGGCGGCGAGCCGGGCTATCAGCTGCGGTTCGCCCAGGCCGTGAAGGCGGCGACGCCTGAGGCCAATGTGATGGCCGTCGGCATGATCTTCGATCCGCAGCAGGCCGAGGACATCGTAGCGTCCGGTCAGGCCGACTTCATCGCCATAGCCCGCGCGGCGCTGGACGATCCGAACTGGGCGCACCATGCGGCGGTCGCCCTGGGTGAGGATGAAGGCCTGCCGCCGCAGTACGAGCGGGCCGGCAAGGCGCATTGGCCGGGATACGGCAAGGCCGCCACCTGAGGCCTGATCAGGCGGCCTTTTCCATCGACGGATCGACGGCCCACAGAACGCGTGCGGCGGCTTGAACCTCGGCATCGGCCGTCTTTTGCGGGCGGCCGAGCAGATAGCCCTGAACCTCGTCACAGCCCTGGTCGCGCAGGAAGGCCAACTGCTCCAGCGTCTCGACGCCCTCAGCCAGGACGGGGATATGCAGGCTCTCGCCCAGGGCCAGGACGGCGCGAATGATGGCGGCCGACTGAGGTCCGCCATCCAGTTCGGACATGAAGGAGCGATCCAGCTTGATCTTGTCGAACGGGAAGGCGCGCAGGGTCGACAGTGACGAATAGCCGGTGCCGAAGTCGTCCATGGCGATGGAGACGCCCAGCAGCTTCAGCTGACGCAGGACGTGGGTCGTGCGCTCCATGTCGGTGATCATGGCCGTCTCGGTGATCTCCAGCTCCAGCCGCGACGGCGACAGGCCGGTTTCGACCAGCACCTGATGCACCAGGCGCGGCAGGTCGACGTGGCCCAGCTGCACCGGCGACAGGTTGACGGCGATCTTGTGCGGTTCGGTCCAGCTGGCGGCCTCGGCGCAGGCGGTGCGCAGCACCCATTCGCCGATCGGCAGGATCAGACCGTTCTCTTCGGCCAGAGGAATGAAGTCGGCCGGCGAGATGAAGGTCCCGTCCGGCTGGATCCAGCGCAGCAGCACCTCATAGCCGGTGATGTCGCCGGTATCGACGGCGGCCTGCAGCTGCCAGTTCAGGCTGAACTGGCCCTGATCCAGAGCTTCGCGCATCTGCTGGGCCATGCGGCGGCGATTGCGCACCGCCTCGTCCATCTCCTCCTCGTAGAAGCAGACGTCGGTGCCCAGCGAGGCCTTGGCGCGGTACATGGCCAGGTCCGCGTCATTGATCAGGGCGGACGGGTCGTGGGCGTCGTCGGGCCAGATCGCGATGCCGGTGCTGAGGCCGCAGGCGACCTCGGCATGGTCCAGCACGACCGGCGTGGTGACGGCGTCGCGCAGGCGCGCGACCAAATCCAGGGCGTCGTCCTTGTGCTGGATCGGCACGACGGCGACGAACTCGTCCCCGCCCAGGCGCGCGATGAACTCGTCGTGGCGCAGGCAGGCGCGCATCCGTTCGGCGATCTGGATCAGCAGCTGGTCGCCGGCGGCATGGCCGTGAACGTCGTTGACCTCCTTGAACCGGTCCAGGTCCATGGCCAGGAGGGCCACCTTGTTCGAAACGGTCAGGTCGGCGGTCTGGCGCGTCAGCCATTCCAGGAAGGACGAGCGGTTGGGCAGGCCGGTCAAGCTGTCGTTGCGCGCCAGATGGGCGATGCGACGCTCCTGCGCCTGACGCATACGCAGATCACGCACGGCGTAGATCATGACGTGATCCACACCGCAGTCGCGGCGCACGGCGATCTCGACGGGGATGTCCGCCCCGCCCTCGGCGACCAGTTTGGACTGGCTGAGGCCGTTGACCGCCAGATCGGCGACGCCGGCGATCCAGCGCGACAGCGGTTCGCCGATCAGGGCGTGGTGGGGAACGCCCGCCAGATCGGCGAAGGCGGCGTTGGCGGCCAGGATGACGCCGTCCTGTTCGACCACCATGCCATCGACGCTGCCCTCGATCAGATGATCCAGGCGCGCCTTGGCCTGAAGCCGGGACTGGACGTCCAGGGCGTGGCTGGCGACGCCGGTGCCCAGCATCATCAATCCGACGGCGGAGACGGCGAAGGCCAGGATCAGATTGGTCGATCCCACTGCGCCCATATCGACCAGCGCGCCGACCGGCACGATCGTCATGGCGGCCATGCCGGTGAAGTGAAGGGCTACGATGCCCAGGACCATCAGCACCACAGGGACGACCTTGCCGGACTGCCGAGCGCGATTGAACGCCAAGGCGCCCAGGACTACCGCCCCCGCCACCGATGCCGCGACATAGGCGGCCGACCAGTGGATGACGGCGTCGGTCGCAAAGGCCGCCATGCCGGTATAGTGCATGGCCACCACGGTCAGGCCGAACAGCACGCCGCCGATCTCGGCCGAGGCGGGCATCCGGCGCGAGGCCACCCACAGCGCCAGCGCGCTGCCGGCGATGGCGACGCCCAGGGACAAGCCGGTCAGGACGGGGCCGTAGCTGATGGTGACGCCGGGCTCATAGGCGATCATCGCCACGAAATGGGTGCACCAGATCGTCGCCCCGGTCGCCACTGCGCCCATGAAGGCCCAGGCCAGACGCGTGCCCTTTTCGGCGGCGCGCAGGCGGCGATACAGGCGGAAGGTGATGATCGAACCGATCAGGCACAGGCCGGCGGCTAACGCGACGAGCCAGAGATTATGGTCGTCGGTCAGGCAGGTGAGAAAGCGCATGAAGCTACAGACCTTGGGGGACGGTCTGTCGTCGTAGCGGACGTTGCTTAATCAGACGCGCTCGAACAGGCTTAACGAAACGCTACGGCCGTCTTCAGGAGCGGGGCATCTGATAGGGGTTGTTGACGCTGACGGGCGAGCCGGGCGTCAGGCCCAGCTCCTCGAACGACCACTTCAGCTCGACGCCCTGGACCAGGTCCTGCTTGCACTTGTCCTCGTCGATGCGGCGCAGGGTGATGACGGCGCTGCCGCCCTGCAGGCTGACGATCGGGATCAGGTCTTCCCTGGCCGTGCAGCCGTTCGAACTGACCCAGAAGACGGCCTGGTCCTTGGTGAAGGCGGCGGCATGGATCGGCTCCAGCGCGCCGGGCATGCCCGCGGTGGAGACGGTGGGCTCGCCGCGGCTGGCGCAGGCGGCCAGGCCCGCCGATGCGGCGGCGATCAAAGCCAAGCGTTTCATGATGGAGTCGCGCAACTGACGACCTCCCCTGCCTCAAAGCCTGAACCGGCCGAGAATGCGCCTGTTCGCTCTTGGAGGGAACAGGATAAAAAACGAAAGGCCCCGGACGAATCCGAGGCCCTTCAAACTCAACACTTCAAAGGGACCGCCACAGGGCTCAAGCAGCCCGAAGGGCGATAGCCCCCTTGAAGAAAGCTTCGTAAGCTTCGCTTACGAAGCGTAGTATTCGACGACCAGGTTCGGTTCCATCTTCACGGCGTACGGCACGTCCGACAGTTCCGGCACGCGGACGTAGCGAACCGAGAACGAGCGGTCCGACAGTTCCAGGTAATCCGGCACGTCGCGTTCCGACGACTGCTGGGCTTCGAGCACCAGAGCCATGTTGCGCGACTTTTCCTTCACTGTGACGACGTCTTCCGGCTTCACGCGGTAGGAGGCGATGTCGACCTTCTTGCCGTTGACCAGAACGTGGCCGTGGCTGACGAACTGGCGGGCGGCCCAGACGGTCGGGACGAACTTGGCGCGGTAGACGATGGCGTCCAGGCGCGATTCCAGCAGACCGATCAGGTTTTCCGAGGTGTTGCCCTTGCGACGGGCGGCCTCGTCATAAGTCTTGGCGAACTGCTTCTCGGTGATGTTGCCGTAGTAGCCCTTCAGCTTCTGCTTGGCCTTCAGTTGCAGACCGAAGTCTGAAACCTTGGACTTGCGACGCTGGCCGTGCTGGCCGGGACCGTAAGAACGCTTGTTGACCGGCGACTTGGAGCGGCCCCACAGGTTCTCACCCATGGCCCGGTCGATCTTGTACTTGGCGCTGTGGCGCTTGGACATTCTATTCTCTTTTCGACGATACGGCCCGGCATCCCCTGGATTGGGAATGCGATCTCAACGGCGGTCCACGCATCTTCCGTCATTCATCCCGGCTCCGCCGAAGCGGACCCATGGAAGGCGGCGCTTATGGCCAGCGAGGGCGCCGGAGTCAAGCACGGCGGGCTGTTAAGCACGATGGAAGGGAACGATCCCGTCGCCCCGCCCTTCCTTCGATGCAACCAAACCACGCATGAGGACAAGGAGGAGTGGAATGCAGCCGAACCCAACAGCTTTCAGACCGGCCTGTCCGACGAGGCCATGCAGACGCTGAAAAAGCAGCTGGTCGATCTGGTCGAGCCTTTGAGCGACCACCAGCTGCTGGATCTCGCCGACGGCATCCATGAGATGCTGCGCCAGCGCCGCATGGTCCGCCAGCACCATGCCGAGCGCATGAACGCGCGCACCCGGCACGGCGTGGACCTTCGCATCTAGTCCTTCGCAGACTGCGCTTCTGAGATGAACATGGCGCGGCCTTCGCGGGTCGCCACCTTGCCCAGGCCCGGGAACGGGAAGTGATAGGCGTAGATGTGGGCGCCGGAGTTGCGCAGCGCCGTCACCTCGTCCAGCCGCGCCTTCAGGCCCGCCGCCTGATCGTCGTCATAGCCGACCTTCCAGTCCGGATGTTCCACCGACAGAATCCAGTGGTGCATCAGGTCGCCGGTGTAGAGCAGTTGGTTCTGGCCGTCGGCGATCAGATAGGCGACGTGCCCCGGCGTATGGCCGGCCGTGTCCTGAGATTGGACGCCCGGCGCGACCTCGCCGCCCGGCTCAAAAGCCTGGACCTTGGGCGTGATGATCCGCACCAGATCGGCAAGCTCAGGATTGGCGCGGATGGACGCCCATTCCGCCTGCGACATCCGGATCGCCGCATTGGGGAAGGCCAGGCCGCCGTTGCGGATCAGGCCGCCGACATGGTCGGGGTGGCCGTGCGAGATCAGCACGTCGGTGATCGAGGCCGGATCGACGCCCGCCTTTTGCAGGCTGTCCATCAACTGGCCCTTGCCCTCGCCCAGGCCCGTGTCGAACAGCATCGTGCGGGCGCCGTTCCGGACCAGAAGCGGATGGATTTCCAGCATGATCGGATCAGCCGGCTGTCCGGCAGCGGTCAGCGGCGCGGCGACCGCCTGCGGCGTCAGGCCGACGCCGAAGGTCTGGTTGTCGTTCTTGACCGGATTCTCGCCGTCGAACAGGGCGATGGCGTCCAACGCGCCGATCTTGAAACGATAGACCGGCTTCTCGGCCGGGGCCGCGACGGTCTGGGTGGGATTGGGCGGCGCGGGATCGCCGGGCTTCTGCGCATCCGCCTGGGGGTTACAGGCCGCCAGCATCAGAGCCGCGAAAGCAGCCCCCGTCATCATCATCCGCATCGCTTCGATCTCCGTTTGCGATGACGCAATCGAAAACGCCCGCCGGAGGTTCCGGCGGGCGTCGTCATCTCTCGATCTTTGGGCTGAACCGGCCTTATTTGGCGGCGGCGTAGAGTTCGTTGACCTTGTTCCAGTTCACCACCGTCCAGAACGACTTCAGATAGTCGGCACGGCGGTTCTGGTATTTCAGATAGTAGGCGTGCTCCCACACGTCGGCGCCCAGGATGACCTCGCCGCGCTCGTCCACGACGTCCATCAGAGGATTGTCCTGGTTCGGGGTCGAGGTGATCTTCAGCTTGCCGTTCTGCACGATCAGCCAGGCCCAGCCCGAACCGAACTGGGCGGCGCCGGCGGCGTTGAAGTCTTCCTTGAACTTGTCCATGCCGCCCAGGTCGGCGTCGATGGCGGCCTTCAGCTCGGCCGAGGGCTCGCCCGCCTGATCGGCCGGGGCCAGCAGTTCCCAGAACAGGCTGTGGTTCCAGTGACCGCCGCCGTTGTTGCGCACGGCCTTGGGCGCGGTGGAGATGCTGGTGAAGATTTCCTCCAGCGACTTGCCCTTCAGGTTTTCGTCGGCATCGACGGCCTTGTTCAGGTTGTCGACATAGGTTTGGTGGTGCTTGTCGTGGTGGAAGGTCATCGTCTCCTTGTCGATGGCCGGCTCCAGCGCGTCATAGGCGTAGGGCAGCGGGGGCAGGGTGAAGGCCATGTCAGTCTCCTGAAGACGGGTTTGTTCCTGAACCCCATTTAGGGGCTGTGGCGTCTGACCCAAGCGATTTCGTCGCGTTTTTGTTCAGCTTGGCCATTTGCATTGACCCATGATGCGCGCGATTGTCTATCCGTCAATCGGAGGCTGTCATGTCGCGTATCGGATTAATCGCCCTGCTGGCGCTGGCCGTTTCAGGAAGCGGTTGCGCCGGCTTCAAGGCGCTGGACAAGGCGGCGGCGGATATGGCGAGTCAAACGCCAACCTGCACCCATGATCCCGCGATCGGCGCTAACAATCATGGCGGTAAGACCTGCCGCGTCAGTCATACGGTCTGGTCTTCGACGACGACGACCATCGAGGAGACAGGCAAGGCGCCCGTCACGACCCGCACCGTCACGACGCCCTCGGGAACCAGGACCGAGCTTGTGCCGACGCCCTGACCAGACCAGGTTAGGCGGCTGGCAAGTTCGCCTTCAGGCAATCGCGAACGGCGCGCTTCACATCACCCGGCGCATTGGGCTCGTCCACGCCCTCGGCCGCGAAGACGGCGCGCACCGCAGCGTCCAGCCCCTTGGGCAGGGCCTCGATCACCCGCTTCTGCCCCTTGGCGTGCAGGCAATAGCCCACTTCGCGGCACAGGGCGGAAAACATCGGTTCGTAGGGATCAGGAGCGCTCATCCCGGCCCCTTAGCATCGCTGACGGCTCAGGTCTTCAAGCGTTCGGCATGGAAGGCGATGTGGTCGGCGATGAAGCTGGCCATGAAGAAGTAGGAGTGGTCGTAGCCGGGCTGCATCCGCAAGGTGAGCTTCTGGCCGGCGGCGTCGGCGGCGGCTTTGAGAAGTTCCGGCTTCAGCTGGTCGGTCAGGAAGCTGTCGGCGTCGCCCTGGTCGATCAGGATGTCGTCATAGACGCCGCGCGCCGCGCCGGCTGCGATCAGCTTTGCAGCGTCGTGGCGATCCCAGGCGTCGCGGTCCTCACCCAGATAGGCGGTGAAGGCCTTTTCACCCCAGGCGCACCGGGTGGGCGAGCAGATCGGCGCAAAGGCGGAGACCGAACGGAACAGGTCGGGGTGGTTCAGCGCCAGGGTCAGGGCGCCGTGGCCGCCCATCGAATGGCCGCTGATCGAGCGGACGCCCGTGGTTGCAAACTCGGCGTCGATCAAGGCGATCAGTTCCTCGGTGACATAGGCCTCCATGCGGAAATGCGGCGCCCAGGGCGTCTGCGTCGCATCCAAATAGAAGCCCGCGCCCTGACCCAGGTCATAGGCGGGATCATCGGCGACGTCGTCTCCGCGCGGCGAGGTGTCGGGCGCCACGACGATGACACCGTGTTCGGCGGCGGCCTGATAGGCCCCGGCCTTGGTGGTGAAATTATCCTCGGTGCAGGTCAGGCCCGACAGCCAGATCAGCACCGGGAAAGGCCCCTCGCCCGCCGGCGTGAAGACCGACAGCGTCATCGGCGTGCCGGTCGCCGTGCTGTCGTGCTTCAGATAGCGCAGGGTCCCGCCATGGACGGCGTGGGTCTTGGTGGTCTGCAAGGTCATGCTAGATTTCCGGCGAGCTTAGGAGACGAACGTCCATGTCTCTGACCGCGTGCAGCTTGCGAGCAAGCTTGGCATCGGCGGTGACGAGAGGCAGACCTCGCCGCCGCGCCATTACGGCATACAGGCAGTCGGTCATCGAATGGTTGAGATCACAAGCAAGGTCGAAGGCTTCCGAGATCAGCTCTCGATGATCGGCCAAATCGACGACTTGCGGGATGACGGACAGGTTTTCCGTCGCGGACGAAGCCTCCAGTTCGCCACGAACCACGTAGCGACGAAAGACATTGGCCGCTTCAATCATCATGAGATCCGGCGCAACGCCAGATCCGTGGACTCGACGGGATTCGATCGCGGCGTTAGCCAGTGGATCGTCGATGAACCATTTGACGACGACGCTGGCGTCGAAAATCGCACTCACCGATCGCGATCTTCGCGGATAAGGGCCGTGGAATCGAGAGACGAGCCTCGCGTCTGCTCGCGGGATCGTCGAGACGCGGCTTCAAAGCGGGCCTCGACATCCATCGCCTCACGCACGGCCATGTCCCTGAACTTCTGCTCGAGGGAGATGTTCTGAGCCTTCGCCATCACCTTGAGGCGGGCGACGACGCCATCATCCAGATCACGGACAAGAACCTGAGCCATGCTTCGTGATAGCACAACGCTAGCATGACCACAACACTTCACCCAACCCGGTGCATGGCGCAGATCTTGTTGCCCGAGGGATCGCGCAGATAGGCCAGGATCATGGGGCCGAAGGGGCCCTTGCGTTCGCCGGGCGGGTCCTCGATGGCGCGACCGCCGGCCGCGACGCCGGCGTCGTGGAAGGCCTGGACCATCTCGGGCGTCTTGGCGTGAAAACCGATGGTGCCGCCGTTGGCATGGCAGGCCGGCTCGCCGTCGATCGGCGCGCCGATCGCAAAGGCGCCCATGCGGGTGCGCCACCAGTAGCGGCCCTTGGGGTCCGGCCCCTGGCCCGGCTCGACGCCCAGGGCGCCGAGCGCGGCGTCGTAGAACCGGCGCGACGCCTCGATGTCGTTGGCGCCGACGGTGACGTGGGTGAACATGGTCAGACCTCCCTCTTTCGGTCCGTTTTTTTAAACAACGAACCCGACGACACGCAAGGCGTCAGAACACCACGACCGAGCGGATGCTCTTGCCTTCGTGCATCAGGTCGAAGGCCTTGTTGATGTCGTCCAGGGCGAAGGTGTGGGTGATCATCGGGTCGATCTCGATCTTGCCGTCCATGTACCAGTCGACGATCTTGGGCGTGTCGGTGCGGCCGCGCGCGCCGCCGAAGGCCGAACCGCGCCAGACGCGGCCGGTCACCAGCTGGAACGGGCGGGTGGCGATCTCCTTGCCGGATTCGGCGACGCCGATGACGACGCTCTCGCCCCAGCCCCGGTGGCAGGCCTCAAGCGCCTGGCGCATGACGACGGTGTTGCCGGTGCAGTCGAAGGTGTAGTCCGCGCCGCCGTCGGTCAACTGGACCAGATGGGCCACGACATCCGGCACATCCTTGGGATTGACGAAATGGGTCATGCCGAAGCGACGGCCCCAGTCTTCCTTGTCGCCATTGATGTCCACGCCGACGATCATGTCGGCCCCGACCATCTTCAGCCCCTGAATGACGTTCAGCCCGATGCCGCCCAGGCCGAAGACGACGCAGTTGGCGCCGGGCTCGACCTTGGCCGTGTTGACCACGGCGCCGACGCCGGTGGTCACGCCGCAGCCGACGTAGCAGGCCTTGTCGAAGGGCGCGTCCTTCCTGATCTTGGCCACCGCGATCTCGGGCAGGACGGTGTAGTTCGAGAAGGTCGAGCAGCCCATATAGTGGGCGATGGCCTGACCCTTGTAGCTGAAGCGGCTGGTGCCGTCGGGCATGACGCCCTTGCCCTGGGTGCCGCGAATGGCCGTGCACAGGTTGGTCTTGCGCGACAGGCACGACTTACACTGGCGGCACTCCGGCGTGTACAGCGGGATGACGTGATCGCCGACCGCGACCGAGGTCACGCCCGGCCCCACCTCGACCACCACGCCGGCGCCCTCGTGCCCCAGGATCGAGGGGAAGACGCCCTCGGAGTCCAGCCCGTCCAGCGTATAGGCGTCGGTGTGGCAGATGCCCGTGGCCTTGATCTCGATCAGCACCTCGCCGGCGCGCGGCCCCTCCAGATCGACCTCGACGATCTCCAACGGACGTTTGGCCTCGAAGGCGACGGCGGCGCGGGTTTTCATGATCTTAGATCCTCCGGAGGCCCCTATCGCTCGCCGCGCGGCGGCTCGCTGCTTGAGGGGATTTGCGCCCCTTGTACGCCGCGCCGCGCCTGGCCGAAACGGCGACAACCGCAAAACATTATTGTCACGTTGCAACAATCATGATCGAACGTCCCGATGAGCCGCTGGGACGGGATCGACGAATTCACCGCTGTCGCCGAACAGGCCAGCTTCTCGGCCGCCGCGCGGCGCCTTGGCCTATCGACCTCGGCCGTCAGCCGCGAGATCGCCCGGCTGGAAGACCGGCTGCAGACCCGCCTGCTCCACCGCACCACCCGCCGGGTCGAGCTGACCGACGCGGGCCGCGACTTCCTGGCCCGCTGTCGCCGCCTGATCGACGAACGCGACGAGGCTTTGGCCGCGGTCCAGCCCGATGATCAGGCCCCGCGCGGCCTGCTGCGCATGACCTGTTCGGTCTCCTATGGCGAGCGTTTCATCGCCCCGGCCGTCAACGCCTTCGCGCGCCAGAACCCCGAGCTGCGGATCGAGCTGGATCTCGACAACCGCCTGCGCGATCTGGTCGGCGACGGCTATGATCTGGCGGTCCGGTTCGGCCATCTGACCGACTCGCGGCTGATGGCCCGACGGCTGGCCTCGCGGCGGCTGATCCTGTGCGCCAGCCCCGACTATCTGGCGCGTCGCGGCGCCCCGCGCGACCTGTCCGAGATCCCCAGCCACGACGGCCTGATCGGCTCGGCCGAGCACTGGCGCTTCACCGAGGCCGGGAGAGAGGTGACTTTGCGCCCCTCCGGCCGCTGGAGCTGCAACTCCGGCGCGGCGGTGCTGGACGCCGCCTTACAGGGGCTGGGCCTGTGCCAGCTGCCCGACTTCTACGTCGCCGAAGCACTGGCCTCGGGCGCCCTCGCCTCCCTGCTGGACGACCAACGCCCGCCCGACGAAGGCGTCTGGGCCGTCCACCCCCACCCTCGCCACGTCCCGCCCAAGGTCCGCGCCATGATCGACTGGCTGCACGACCGTCTCGCCCAAAGGAGCCCAGCATGAACCTCGTCGTCCTGACCGGGGCCGGGATATCGGCCGAGAGCGGCGTGCCGACGTTTCGGGCGTCGGATGGGCTGTGGTGCGGGCATCGGGTGGAGGATGTGGCGACGCCGGAGGGCTATGCCGCAGATCCGGCGCTGGTGCAGGACTTCTACAATCAGCGGCGGCGGCAGTTGGCCGAGGTCCAGCCCAATGCGGCGCACCGGGCGCTGGCGGCGTTGGCGGCGCGGTGGCGTGGCGACTTCCTGCTGGTGACGCAGAACGTGGACGATCTGCACGACCGGGCGCATGAAGAGACGACGCCCGCCGCCGGGTTCGAGCTGATCCATATGCACGGCGAACTGCTGAAAGGCCGCTGCACACGGTCGGGCATGGTGATGGACTGGGCCGGGGACATGGCGGCGGACGAGGCCTCGCCGCATCATCCGCAGGGCGTCCTGCGGCCGCACATCGTCTGGTTCGGGGAGATGCCGCTTCAGATGGAGCGGATCGAGCGGGCCCTGGCGCGGTGCGACCTGTTCGTGTCCATCGGCACCTCCGGCGCGGTCTATCCGGCGGCGGGGTTCGTGCAGGCGGCGCGATATGCCGGGGCGCGGACGGTGGAGATCAACCTGGAGCCCACGTCGGGCGCGCGCCTGTTCGACGAAGGCGTTTACGGGTCGGCGACGCAGGCCGTGCCGGCTTTCTTCAGCACGCTGTAGACACGAAGACGGCGGCCGCTGCGAAGGCGGCCGCCGTTCCGGCGTTCGAGGTCGAGGCGGCTTAGGCCAGGACGACGATGGTCACGCGGCGGTTCTGCGAACGGCCTTCAGGCGTGTCGTTCGAGGCCACCGGCTGTTCCTGGCCATAAGAGATGGTGGCCATGCGGTTCAGGGCGACGCCCTGACGGTTCAGGAAGCGACGCACGGCCTCGGCGCGCTGCTCGCCCAGCTGGTTATGCTCGGGCGTGCCGGTCGAGTCGGTGTAGCCCTGGATTTCCAGATAGACGTTCTTGTTCTCGCCCTGCAGACGCTGGGCGAACTGGGCCAGGCGCTGCTCGGCCTCGGGCGACAGGGCCGCCGCGTCGGTGGGGAATTTCACGGAATCGTCGGACAGCACGACCTGATAGAGGAACTTGCCCTCGGCCAGTTTGTGCGCGTCGTTGGCGCGTTGCAGGGCCTGGCCTGCGGTGCCTTCGACGGTGGTCACGCGGTTGTCGACGACTTCGACCTGATCACGCACGAAACGATGGCTGGCGCAGCCGCTGGCCGCAAAGCCGAGGGCGATGAGGGCGCCGCCGACGACCGCCGTCCTGAGTTTCGATCTGCTCAAGTTCTGTCTCCTTCTTGCCGGGAGCGCCACACCCAGTTCATGCGCAAGATGAAAATGGCGTATGAGACAAGGCGGAGTAATGACGCGCTTTGGGCGGCATCGTGTCAGCTTGACCATAAGCCAATCGAATATTCGCGTTATTCTTGCATGAGCATGGAACCACCGCCTCAGTGAAGACGTTGCGCCGCCGACGGCAGATGCCGGAGGGCGGGCATGCTCATCTATCGCCGCTCTGCGCCATCGCACGGTTGTATTCACGCCGACGCCACTTTCCTGACGCGACCAAATGTTTTCAACGGGGCCTGGCGGTTTTTTACAGGCGTTTTGTCCCGATGACCATGCGGCGGCGTGTTCTACTCCCATCACGGATCGGCGATTGAGCGCGGCGCGCACACGGCGCTGGGCGCTGGCGGCGACGCCGATCCTGGCCGCGCATCTGGGGCTGGCGCTTCTGATGCACGGCCAGGCGGAGCCGATCGTCGAGGCGCCGCAGACGCCGCCCATGATGGTCGAACTGGTCGAGCCTCCCCCGCCGCCTCCCCCGCCCGCGCGCGTGATCGCGCCCGATCCCTCGCCCGAGCCCGACGCGCCGGCCGCCGCCGCCCAGGCGGCCGCGCCGCCCAAACCCGCACCCCAGCGGCGACCGCCGGCCGTGGCGGCGGCGCGACCGCGACTGGTGGTCAGCAAACGTCCGCCCGACGTCGACCCCCTGCCCGCCGCGCCGGCCCCGCCGGGTCCGCCCCTGCCCCTGCTGGGCGCAGCCCAGATCGCCGGCGCCATGACGGTCGGCGCAGGTCCGGGCGGCGGCGGCGGAACGGGCGTCGGCGGATCGGGCGGCTCTGGCGGGACCGGCGCGGGATCAGGCTCGGGCGGCGGGTCGTGCGACATGGTGCGCTGGGTTCAGGACGCCGTGCGTGACGACCAGGCCGTGCGCCGCGCCGTCATAGCCGCATCCCAGGACATGGACGCGAACGGCCGCGCCATCCTGGTCTGGAACGGCGACTGGCTGCAAAGCCGAAACCAGGCCGGCAAGGGTCTGGCGGGCGTGCGCCAGGCCATCGCCCTGGAAGTCGCCTTCGCTCCGGCCGAGTGCAAGAGCCAGCGCATGACAGGCCTGGCCGTGCTGAAGCTGGAAGACCGCCCCGGCGGCGCGCAACTGGCCCTGGGCAAGGGCAGCTGGCGCTGGTCGGACCTGCTGGGCGCGGGCTGATACCCCAAACGTCCATTCAGACGGTCGCATCGAAAAATACCGTCTAATTCGTCTAATTCGTCTGATTTCTCTCTCCCCGACTATGCGATGTGTTTCGTGCGGACGAACCGAGACAGGATCGCACGGCTTAGAAGCGTGGGCAGGAAGATGACGCCGGCGGGCGATAGAAGATTGAAAATATTGGACTGACCTCAGGCGAATAGGATGGCCGGCCTCTTGGCGATTGTGCGTCGAGCGGAGCGAAACTGGAGGATCATGAAAGAAAGACGCGCGCGCGGTTGCGCTCCCCTCGCCGGACACGCACCTAGCCTGCCATGCCCGTCTCTCCCGACTATCGCCCCGAACCGCGCTTCTTTGATTTGGGCGCAGACTATGCCGATGCGGTTCAGGCCGCGGATTTTCCGCAGACGACCCTGCGGTTTCGCAATGACCGCGCGGCGACCGAGGTCGGGCTGAAGGGGCTGAGCGAGGCGGAATGGACCGCCGCGTTCGGGCGGTTCGAGCCTCTGCCGGGGCAGCCCGGTCCGATGGCCATGCGCTATCACGGGCATCAGTTTCGGCACTACAATCCCGATCTGGGCGACGGGCGCGGGTTCCTGGCGGCGCAGATGCGCGATGCCTCGGGCCGGCTATTGGACCTGGGCACCAAAGGCACCGGCCAGACGCTCTGGTCGCGGGGCGGCGATGGGCGGCTGACTCTGAAGGGCGGGGTGCGCGAGGTTCTGGCGGCGACGATGCTGGAGGCGCAAGGCGTCCCGACCAGCCGCGCCTTTTCGCTGATCGAGACCGGCGAGGCGCTGGAGCGCGGGGACGAGCCGTCGCCGACGCGGTCGGCCGTTCTGGTGCGGCTGTCGCACAGCCATGTGCGGTTCGGGACATTCCAGCGCGCCGCCTATCTGGGGCGCAAGGACCAGATCGAGGCGCTGATCGAACACGTGCGCAGCCTGTATCATCCGGGCGTCGCCGCCGGCGATGCGCCCGCCCTGCTGACCGCCATCGTCGAGGCCTCGGCGAAACTGACGGCGCGGTGGATCGCCGCCGGCTTCGTGCACGGGGTTCTGAACACCGACAATCTGAACGTCACGGGCGAGAGCTTCGACTACGGCCCCTGGCGGTTCCTGCCCGAATACGACCCGGCCTTCACCGCCGCCTATTTCGACCAGACGGGCCTATACGCCTTCGCGCGTCAGCCCGAGGCGGTGTTCTGGAACCTGACGCAGCTGGCCGGGTGTCTGAAACTGGTCGCCGAGGTCGAGCCGCTGACGGACGCCCTGAACGGCTTCGGTGCCGCCTACATTCGTGAACTGCGGGCCGCCTTCCTGATGCGGCTGGGCGTCCACAGCCTGGGCGAGGCGGCGGATCAGCGGCTGGTCGATACGACGCTGGCCCTGTTGCGTGAGGGCGGCGCGGCCCTGCGTTGGGAGCCGCTGTTCTTCGACTGGTTCGGCGGCTTCGCCTCCTCGGCCCGCGCCCTGTCGGGACCACGCGCGAAACTGTATCAGGGCGAGGCCTTCGACGCCTTCCGCTTTGCTTTGATGGAGCACGAACCGGACCGGATCGAACGGCTGCAACATCCGATGTTCGCCGCGCGCGAACCGGAGGAGATGCTGATCGGCGAGGTCGAGGCGATCTGGGCCGCCATCGCCGACGCCGACGACTGGGCGCCCTTCCAGGCCAAGCTGGATCGACTGGAGGCGGCGCGTCTGGCCTGGGGCTTTACGGCCTGACGCCGAACCTTACGAAAGCTTCATCTCGTTTATCGATAATGTTCTTGCCCGTTTATCGATAAATCCATATCGATAGTCACCAAGGCGGTCGCGGAGGGCGACCCGAAGGGAAGGGCTTTCGAGATGAAACTGATCGGTAAATATTCCGTCGCCAGCGCGCTGCGCTGGCTGCTGGGCTTCGTCAATGTGTTCGTGATGATCGGCGCCATCGCCACCATCCTCGTCTTCCTGTTCACCCTGATCGTGCCAAGCTTCGGCGCAGGCCTGATCGACGGGCTGAAGGGCGCAAGCGCCGATCCGAGCAACACCCTGCAATGGACCGGGCGCCTGACCTTCCTCGGTGCGGCGATGGCCTGCGGCTTCACCTGGTGGATCATCAATCGACTGCGGCGCATCCTGCTGTCGGTCAATCAGGGCGACGCCTTCGAGTTCGCGAACGTCAAACGGCTGCAAGGCGTGGGTCTGGGCCTGATCGGCATCCAGCTGACGGCGCTGCTGCTGGTCTTCGTCGCCCCGCAGAGCATCGGCCAGTCGCCGTCCGACTATGACTTTGACCTGGGGTCCTGGCTGGGCATTCTGGTGGTCTTCATCCTGGCCGAGGTGTTCCGGCAGGGGTCGGCCATGCGCGACGAACAGCTGACCACGGTCTGAGGGGCGCGCACCATGATCATGATCCAACTGGACCGGCTGCTGCTCGAACGCCGGATGTCCCTGACCGAACTGTCCGACCGCGTCGGCGTCACCCTGGCCAATCTGTCCATCCTGAAGACCGGCAAGGCCCGCGCGGTGCGCTTCTCGACCCTGGACGCCCTGTGCCGCGAACTGGACTGCCAGCCCGGCGACCTGATCGTGCAAACGCCGGGACCGCAGCCCGAAGACTGAAGTCGCTCGTCGCAAATCCTTGTGGGGCATTGGGAATCGGCCCAATGCCCCCGGCCCGTAACAGAAAGTCATCAACCGATGTCATCAGTTGATGTCATCGCATGATGACAACGCTCTGAAGCGCCGCTATATAGGCTTCAGCGAACGGCTCCCCGGGGAACGCCCCAAGGCCGAATCGCAGCCGTTTATGACCTTCAGGCGTCCTCCCCGATGACCACCTCGACCTTCACCACCGCGCCGTCGCGCAACCGCGCCGCCTACGGCAACATCGCGCTTTGGACGCTGCAGGGCTGGATCGCGATGTTCTTCATCGCCGCCGGTTACGCCAAGCTGACAGAGCCGATGACCAACCTGATCAATCTGATGGGCTGGCCCGCCGTCGCGCCCGAGAACATGGTGCGCGGCCTGGGCGTGGTCGAGATCGTTCTGGCCATGGGCGTGTTGAGCCCGCTGATCTCGTGGCGGGTGGGTCGCCCGCTGCTGCTGACGGCGACAGTCGGCCTGATCGTCATGGAAGCGACCATGATGACGATCCACGCGCTGAGCCAGGACTTCGGACTGGCGGCGGTCAACGCCGTCCTGCTGGCCATCACCGTCCCGGTGCTGCTGGGCCGCCGTAAGGCCTGACTGAAAGAGATCGAACGCCGGACCCCTCTCCCCCCCTCCAGTCCGGCGTTTGCGCCCGGAGCTTCCCCCAGGCTCCGGGCTTTTTCATGCCTGATCGTCGGCGCGAGAGAAAAGCTTACCCTTACGTGCGCGTAAGCCTCTTCCCTTTACGCGCACGTCAAGTTATGAAGGCGTATGGCCACCGCCGACGACCACCGCACCTATTCCATTCGCCAGCTGTGCCGCGAGTTCGGCGCCACGGCGCGCGCCCTTCGATTCTATGAGGACAAGGGCCTGCTGACGCCCGCGCGCAAGGGCCAGACCCGCGTCTATGACGCGCGCGACCGCGCCCGGCTGAAACTGATCCTGAGGGGCCGCCGCATCGGCTTCACCCTTCAGGAGATCCAGGACATGATGGATCTCTATGATCAGAAGGATCACAACGTCCACCAGATGGCCGTGGCCCTCGTGCGGCACCGCGCCCAGATCGCGGCGCTGAAACAGCAGCTGGAAGATATTGAAGGCGCTATCGAGACGGCCGAACAGGCCTGCGCCTGGATGGAGTCCAAGCTGTCCGAACACCGCCCCGACCTGCTGCCGGGCGCCGAAGACTATGAGAAGCTGCTGCGCGCGCGTCTCAACCACGACCACCACCACCCCTTCAAAGCAAGAGCGTAATCCATGGCCTACAAGGCACCTGTCCGCGACTTCACCTTCATCCTGAATGAAGTGCTGGAGATCGACCGCTACACCAACCAGCCGGGCTTCCAGGATGTCTCTTCGGATCTGGTCAGCCAGATCCTGGAAGAAGGCGCCAAGTTCGCCGACGAGGTCATCGCCCCGATCAACAATCCGGGCGACAAGGAGGGCTGCCACTGGGCCGAGGGCGGCGTGGTGACGGGACCCAAGGGCTGGAAGGAAGCCTACAAGGCCATGTCCGAAGCCGGCTGGATGGCGCTGGCCGCCGACCCGGCCTACGGCGGTCAGGGCATGCCCAGCGTGGTGGCTTCGGCCTTCGGTCAGATGACGGCCGGCGCCTCGGCCGCCTTCTCGATGTATCCGGGCCTGACGGCCGGCGCCTATGCCGGCATCCACGCCAATGCCTCCGAAGAACTGAAGCAGAAATACCTGCCCAAGATGGCGACCGGCGAATGGTCGGGCACGATGAACCTGACCGAGCCGCAGTGCGGCACGGACTTAGGACTGGTGCGCACCAAGGCCGTGCCCAACGGCGATGGTTCCTATTCGATCACCGGCCAGAAAATCTGGATCTCGGCGGGCGAGCATGACTTCGCCGACAACATCATCCACACGGTGCTGGCCCGCGTCGAAGGCGCGGTTCCGGGCATCAAGGGCCTGTCGCTGTTCGTCGTGCCCAAGTTCCTGGTCAATGAGGACGGCTCGCTGGGCGAGCGCAACAGCCTGGAATGCGCCGGGCTCGAGCACAAGATGGGCATCCACGGCAACGCCACCGCCGTCATGCAGTACGACGGCGCCAAGGGCTGGCTGATCGGCGAAGAAGGCCGCGGCATGAACAATATGTTCGTGGTGATGAACGAGGCCCGCCTCGGCACCGGCCTGCAAGGTCTGGCCATCGGCACCGCCGCCTATCAGGCCGCCGTCGAGTTCGCCAAGGACCGCCTGCAAGGCCGCAGCCTGACCGGACCGAAAAACCCGGACGGCCCGGCCGACAGCATCATGGTCCACCCCGACGTGCGCCGCATGCTGCTGGAATCCAAGGCCTTCGTCGAAGGCGGCCAGGCCTTCATCCTGTGGACCGCGCTTCACGCCGATCTGGAGAAGTCCGAGGACGCCGCCGTGGCCCAGAAGGCCAAGGATTACATGGGCCTGCTGACGCCGGTGCTGAAGGCCTATCTGACCGACAAGGGTTTCCACGTCGCGTCGCTGGGCATGCAGGTGCATGGCGGTTCGGGCTACACCGAACACTTCACCGCCTCGCAGTATCTGCGCGACGCCCGCATCACCATGATCTACGAGGGCACCAACGGCATCCAGGCGCTGGATCTGGTCGGCCGCAAACTGCCCGCCAACGGCGGCCGCGCCATCATGACCTGGTTCGGCGAGATCGACGCCTTCGTCGCCGAGAACAGCGGCAATGAAGCGATCAAGCCCTTCGTCGACGGCCTGGCCGACGTGAAGGCCAAGCTGCAGGACGGCACCATGTGGCTGATGCAGAACGGCATGGCCAACCCCGACAATGCCGGCGCCGCCTCGACCGACTATCTGAACGTGTTCGGCCTGACGGCCCTGGCCTATATGTGGGCGCAGATGGCCAAGGTGGCCCAAGCGCAGGTCGAGGCCGGTTCGACGGACCCCTACTACGCCGCCAAGCTTCAGACCGGCCGCTACTTCGTCGAGCGCATCCTGCCCGACGCGGAAGCCCATCTGAAGAAGATGAAGACCGGCGCCGACGTGCTGATGGCCATGCCGGCCGAGGCGTTCTGATCTCAGACTGACGACGAAACGGGTCGGCGATCTCGCCGGCCCGTTTTTCTTTACCGACCAGACGGGCAAAAGCCCGCGAACCTCAGGGACGAATCCGATGAACGTGCTGGGCAGCCCCGATCCTGATTTCATGCGGGAAGAAGAGATCACCCTCTTCTCCGACAGCGTCGGCAAATGGATCGACGAGCACGCGCCGCTCGAGAAGGTGCAGCAATGGATCGCCGACTCCTCTGTGCCGCGCCAGCTGTGGAACGACGCGGGCGAGGCGGGTCTCTTGGGCCTGTCGCTGCCGGAAGAGGACGGTGGTTTTGGCGGCGACTATCGGCACGAGGTCGTCTTGATGCGTCAGCTGGGCTGGAAGGGCGCGGACCACTTCGGCATTTCGCTGCACAATGCGATCGTCATGCCCTACATCTGGCATTACGGCACCGAGGAACAGAAGCAGCGCTGGCTGCCGCGCCTGCAATCGGGCGAACTGGTCGGCGCCATCGCCATGACCGAACCGGGCGCCGGCTCGGACCTGCAAGGCGTCAAGACCACGGCGGTCAAGTCGGGCAACGGCTATGTCGTCAACGGCTCCAAGACCTTCATCACCAACGGCCAGCTGGCCAACTTCCTGATCGTGGTCGCCAAGACCGATCCGGCCGAGGGCGCCAAGGGCACCTCGCTGATCGTGGTCGAGACCGATGGCGCGGAAGGGTTCGAGCGTGGTCGCAACCTGCATAAGATCGGCATGGAGGCCAACGACACCTCCGAGCTGTTCTTCAACGACGTGAAGGTGCCCGGCGACAACATCATCGGCGGGACCGCGGGCCAGGGCTTCGTCCAACTGATGCAGCAACTGCCACAGGAGCGGCTGAACATCGCCGTCCAGGGCGTCGCCGCCGCCGAGCGCGGGCTTGAGGCGACGCTGGCCTACGTCAAGGAGCGCAAGGCCTTCGGCAAACGCGTCATCGACTTCCAGAACACCCAGTTCAAGCTGGCCGAGGTCAAGACCAAGCTGACCGTCGCCAAGGTCTTCACCGACCACTGCATCAGCCTGCATCTGCAGGGCAAACTCGACGCCGCCACCGCCTCCATGGCCAAATACTGGGTCACCGATATCCAGGGCGAGACCATCGACGAGATGCTCCAGCTCCACGGCGGCTATGGCTATATGAACGAATATCCGATCGCCCAGCTGTACAAGGACGCCCGCGTCCAGCGCATCTACGGCGGCACGAACGAGATCATGAAGCTGCTGATCGCGCGGACACTCTGAAAGCTTGCTTGCCCAGATGTACAGAATTCTGTACATCTGGGTAATGAACGCGATGTCCGTCACCGAACTGCGCAAGAACCTCGCCGCGGCCATCGACCGGGTGACGGCGGATCATGACTACACCATCATCACGCGCGAAGGCGGAAAGCCGGCGGCGGTGCTGATGTCGTTGGAGGACTTCGCGTCCTGGCAGGAGACGGAGTATCTGCTGCGCAGCCCGGCGAACGCCGCGCGGTTGCGTGAGGCGATCGCCGAACTCGATGCGGGCGGCGGTCAGGTTCGCGAACTGATCGAAGAATGAAGCTGACCTTCCAGACCTACGGGTGGGAGGATTACCTTCACTGGCAAGACCATGATCGAAAGATGCTGCGAAAGCTCAATCGGCTGATCATGGAATGCCAGCGGACGCCTTTTTCCGGGACTGGAAAGCCAGAGCCGTTAAAGGGCGATTTTGCGGGATGGTGGTCGCGGCGCATCGACCAGGAACATCGGCTCGTCTATCGCGTGACCGACGATGCGCTTTTGATCGCCCAATGCCGCTATCACTACGACCGATGATCCGACTTCACGTTACATCGCCGCTCGCTGCCGCCGCTCCCGTCGCGCCCACGCTGGACCAGTCGCGCTATCTGACCCAGGTCATGCGGTTGAAGGCCGGAGACGATCTGCTGGTGTTCAACGGGCGCGATGGGGAGTGGCGCTGCACGGTCGCGGAAGTGCTGAAGAAGGGCGTGATCCTGCGCGCCGAGGAACAGGTGCGATCCCAGACCTTCGGTCCCGATCTGGAACTGATCGTGGCGGTGGTGAAGAAGGCGCGGGTCGAGACCATCGTGGAAAAGGCCGCCGAACTGGGCGCGCGCCGGGTGCGGCTGGTCCTGACGAAACGCACCAACGCCGACCGCATCCGCCTGGACCGGCTGGACGCCATCGCCGAGGAGGCCGCCGAACAGACCGGGCGGATGGACGTGCCCGTGGTCGATGATCCGATCAAGCTAGACGCCATGCTGGACGGCTGGGAGACCGGACGCCGGCTGATGTTCTGCGACGAGACCGGCGGCGCGCCCGCCATCTCGTCCCTGCGCGACGCGGGCGAAGGCCCCTGGTCCATCCTGATCGGGCCGGAGGGTGGGTTCTCGCCGGAAGAGGGCGAGCGGCTGCGGTCCCTGCCCTTCACAACCGCCGTGTCGCTGGGCCCGCGCATCCTGCGCGCAGACACCGCCGCCATCGCCGCCATGACCCTGTGGCAGGCGGCCGTCGGTGATTGGGCGCGATAGAATACTCTGCTCCACCCCTTGAGGAACTTGGCTTTAGCCGCCATCTAGCCGCGACAGCAGGGGTTACAGATGGCCGAGAACGCGCCGCTTTCCAGAGACGCTCTGATCGAGGCCATGTCCAAGGGGATCAAGCCCAAGGACCAGTGGCGCATCGGCGCCGAGCACGAGAAGTTCGGCTTCGACAAGACCACCCTGGCGCGCCCCGCCTATGACGGCCCGAACGGCATCAAGGCGATGCTGGAGGGGCTGCAACGCTTCGGCTGGTCGCCCGTCGAGGAAAACGGTTTTCTGATCGGACTGGAGCGCCGGAACAGCGAAGGCTTCGTCGCCTCCGTCAGCCTCGAGCCCGGCGGTCAGTTCGAACTGTCGGGCGCACCGCTTCTGACGATCCACGACATCTGCAACGAGACCGGCCAGCATCTTATGGAGGTCAAGCAGGTCGCCGACCAGATCGGCGTCGGCTTCCTGGGCGCCGGCTTCGACCCGCTGTGGACCCGCGAACAGGTGCCGGTCATGCCCAAGGGCCGCTACGACATCATGCGCGCCTATATGCCCAAGGTCGGCACCCTGGGCCTGGACATGATGCTGCGCACCTGCACCATCCAGGCCAACCTCGATTTCGATTCCGAAGCCGACATGGTGATGAAGTTCCGCACCTCCCTGGCGCTTCAACCCATCGCCACCGCCCTGTTCGCCTGCTCGCCCTTCACCGAGGGCCGCCCCAACGGCTTCCTGTCGGCGCGGGCAAACGTCTGGACCGACACCGACGCCGACCGCACAGGGATGCTGGGCTTCGTGTTCGAGGACGGGTTCGGCTTCGAGCGCTACGCCGACTATGCGCTGGACACGCCGATGTATTTCGCCAAGCGCGACGGCCGTTATATCGACGCCTCGGGCCAGTCGTTCCGCGATTTCCAGGCCGGCAAACTGCCCGCCCTGCCCGGCCAATATCCGACCCTGAAGGATTGGAACGACCACCTGACCACTCTCTTCCCCGAGGTGCGGCTGAAGGCCTATCTGGAAATGCGCGGCGCCGACGGCGGACCGTGGAGCCGCATCTGCGCCCTGCCCGCCCTGTGGGCCGGGGTTCTGTATGACGCCCCGTCGCTGGCCGCCGCCTGGGACCTGGTCAAGGACTGGGACATCGCCGACCACGAACGCCTGCGCCGCGACGTGACCCGCCTGGGCCTCAAGGCCGAGGTGGCGGGCCGATCGGTGCGCGACATCGCCGTCGACCTGGTGAACATCGCCAAACAGGGGCTGAAGAACCGCGCCAAATTTTCGGGCGGCATGGTGGACGAGCGCGGCTATCTGTCGGAACTGGAAGACATCGCCGACAGCGGCGTCACCCCGGCCGAGCGCCTGCTGGACCTGTATCACGGCGCCTGGCAGGGCGACGTGAAGCGCATCTACGCCGACTTCGCCTACTAAGGGACGGTGTAGTCCGAGCAGTCCGGCAGAGGGCTGTCCGGCTGGTATTCACCCGTCTTGGCGTCGAAGGCGAACCGGCGGCTGAAGCTGCATTTCGGATCGCGCGCCGCGATCAGGTCGGCGGGCTTCAGCGGCGGCTTCTCCAGCGAGTCCTCGGATCGCGAGGCGCCGCGCGGATAGGCCGTGGCGGTCGTCTCATAGGTCAGGACCGGCATCGCGCCCGCCGCGTCGCTCGCGCTCAGGGTCGCCGCGAAACTGTATTCGTCGTGACAGGCGCCCGCGCGCCGGGTCATGTCCTCCTCGCTGAAACAGGCGCGGATCATCAGCGAACCCTGGATCGGCACGGTCAGCACCGGCGCCGCGCCGGCCTCGCCGTCGGCATCCAGCCGATAGAGCCGCAACTCGGTCGCCTGCCCCCCGCCGCCGGAATACATGCTGCGGGCCTCCCTCTCGATCCCGGCCAGAAACCCGCCGTCCGCCAGCCGGATCAGGCCATTCCAGGGTCTGTAATCGTCCACCTCTCCCGACGCCTCTTGCGGCGCGGCCGGCAAGGCGTCGGGCGCACGGATGACCGGGGTGACGACCAGCTCGCCATCACGCGTCTGCTGCGTCAGACCGACGCACAGGGCCCCGTCGGCCGTGCAGGCGCGATCCTCGGCCAGGGTCAGGGGTTCGATCCCGTCCCCTGATGGCGGGGATTGCAGCACGGCGATCGCGGCGAGGAGAAAGATCATGGGCCGATCCTAGCCGAGACGGCGCACGACGCCATCGGCTCTTTTCAACCCGCTGCAAAGGCGAGCTTAACCGATGCGCCGTAACATGGGTTTGAGTTCGAGAGAGTGCGCCATGACCTGTTCGCCCGTTGCGGCCCTGGCCTTCCCCACAGCCGATGTCGATCTGGACACCTTCTTCGATGTGTCGCTGGATCTGCTGGTGGTGCGCGAACTGGATGGGCGCGTGGTCAAGGCCAGCGCCTCTTGGTTCACGGTGCTGGGCTATCGCCCCGACGAGATCGAAGGCCAGGGCCTGCTGCGGCTGATCCACCCGGACGATCACGCCGCGACCCGCCAGAGCATCGTCGAGGTCGAAAACCGGCGGCCGGGCGATCCGGTCATCGGCCAGATCAACCGCTATCGCCACAAGGCCGGTCATTACGTCACCGTCGAGTGGCGCGCCCATCGCCAGGGCGACCGCATCTATGGCATCGCGCGCGATGTGACCGAAAAGGTCGCCGCCGAACGCGCCCTGCGCGAGGCCACCGCCGCCGCCGAGGCCGCCAACCGCGCCAAATCCGACTTCCTGGCCAATATGAGCCATGAGATCCGCACGCCCCTGAACGGCGTGATCGGTATCGTCGACGCCCTGTCGCGCACCGAGCTGACGCCCGAGCAGGCCGAGATGGTGGCCCTGATCGCACGATCCGGCGTGACGTTGGAACGGCTGGTGTCCGACATTCTGGATGTGTCCAAGATCGAGGCCGGGCATCTGGACCTGGAAAGCCGGCCTTTCGATCTGGACGAGGCCATCGCCGCCCCGCTGGACGTCATGCGGTTGAAGGCCGAGGCCAAGGGACTGACCTTCGACATCCGCCGCGACGCCGATGCGCGCGGAATGTTCGTCGGCGACAGCACCCGCATCCGTCAGGTGCTCGACAACCTGTTGTCCAACGCCATCAAGTTCACCCACCAGGGCTCGGTCGGCGTCGCCCTTGCGGTGGACGAGGATTCCGACGGCCTGACCCAGCTGACGCTGCGGGTCGAGGATACGGGTGTCGGCTTCTCCTCCGACCACGCGGCCCGTCTGTTCGATCGGTTCAGCCAGGCGGACAGCACCATCACGCGCCGGTTCGGCGGCACGGGCCTGGGCCTGTCGATCTGTCGTTCGCTGGTCGAGTTGATGGGCGGGCGGATTTCCGCCGCCTCCACGCCGGGCGTCGGCAGCCGGTTTACCATCGAGATCCCCCTGACGCGCGCCGCCTCCCTGACCGAACACGACGCGCAACGACGCGCGCGTGCGGCCGAGGCCGACCGCCCCCTGGCGCCGCTGCGCGTGCTGCTGGCCGAGGATCACCCGGTCAATCAGCGCGTCGTGCAGTTGATCCTGGCGGCCCACGCCACGCAGGTCGTCACCGTCGCGGATGGCGAACAGGCCCTGTCCGCCTTCCAGTCCGAGACCTTCGACCTGATCCTGATGGACATGCAGATGCCGGGGATGGACGGCCTGACCGCCACCCGCGCCATTCGCCAGATCGAGGCCGCCCGTCCCGATCAAGCTCGCACGCCGATCATCATGCTCAGCGCCAACGCCATGAGCGAGCACCGCGACCAGGCGCGCGACGCCGGCGCAGACCTGCACGTCCCCAAGCCCATCACCGCCGCCAGTCTGCTGGCCGGCATCCAGGCGGCGACCGCGTCCTGATCCGACGTTGACAAAGTTTGCCAAGCGCCCATTCTCCTTGAGAGGAGGCCGACCATGGCGACGATGAACATCTCCCTGCCCGATCCGATGAAGGCCTGGGTCGAGGAACAGGCGAAATCCGGGCGCTACGCCAACACGTCGGACGTGGTGCGCGACCTGATCCGCCGCGAACAAATCAAGGCCGAGAAGATCGCCCATTGGCAAAGGCTGATCGCCGAGGCCGACGCCTCCGGTGTTTCCGACCAGTCGCCACGTGAAGTGATCGAGGAACTGCGCGCCCAGTTGCGTCGCGCCTCCTGATGCTCCGCCTAAGCCGCGCAGCGAGGGCGGACTTGCAACAGGTCTATCTGCAAGTACTCGAGCTGTTCGGGAGCCGTCAGGCCGATGACTATATCGAGGGTCTGTTCGCGAAGCTGGACTTGCTCGCGGATTTTCCACGTCTTGGGGCGGCTCGACCGGAGTTGAGCGCGGACGCCCATGTGATCTTCTACAAAAGCCACGCCATCCTCTATCGAATCGACGATGCGGACGTGTTCGTTTGACGCATTCGGCATGCGCTCGAGGACTGGCAGTCCGACGCGCCAGGCGTCGGATCGAGCGACGAACGGAGCGAACCATGACCCACCCCATCCATGTCGGCATCGGCGGCTGGACGTTCGAGCCTTGGCGCGGGGTCTTTTATCCAGAGGGCTTGGTTCAGAAGCGCGAGCTAGAATATGCGGCGTCGAAACTGACCTCGATCGAGATCAACGGCACCTATTATTCGACCTTCAAGTCCGACAGCTGGAAGAAGTGGCGCGACGAGACGCCGGACGGTTTCGTCTTTTCGGTCAAGGCTAGCCGCTACTGCACTAATCGCAAGGTGCTGTCCGAAGGCGCCGACAGCTTCGACAAGTTCCTGAGCCAGGGCCTGACCGAACTGGGCGACAAGCTGGGCCCGATCAACTGGCAGTTCATACATAGCCCGGCTAATGACAACACCGACTATCGAGCTTTCAGCGAACACCTCGCTTTGGTCCACAGCGCTAGAACAGAAAGGGAACGGGTTCTGAGCGAATCGGTTATCAGGGCCGTGCGTCGGTGGCGTCGATGTTCAGAGTTGCACCTTGGGCTTCAACCCTCGTTTCGCCCAATGGCGGACGGATAACTGGCAACGATACGCGCCGGACGTCGGGACGATGTTGCGACGCGGATGGGTGCTGACGCTGCACTGTAGCCGGTGTCGTTTTCAGACACGCGCTGACATCGACAAGATCATCCGCGAGCGCGGCTGGGCATGGTCGCCATGGGGAAAGAGCGCCAAATGTCCTTCGCTCTATTGCAACGGACGGATGCGGATGCGCGGCTAGCGTCCGTCTGGTCCTGTCCGTTGCTCAAAGTTGCGCTGTGCGCTTTCGTGAAACTGAACCGCTTCGCGCCACATCTGGTCGCGCAATAAAGCCGGACCAGAGGTCTTTGCCCGCGCCTTCAATGCTGCGATCAATTCTGCTGAGATTGTCATAAACGCCGAGTGAGACTCGCTTTGATCCAGAGCAAAAAAGATCGTCAGAGTTTGCTAGACGAGTAATCTTCGACACCGATTGGTCGAGCTTGTAGGCTTTCGGAGGGATTTATAAGGTTTTAATATATATTTTGCAGTTGGTTCTGATCGCTTTCAAAGCGTTCCTTTTCCTGAGGAGAGAGTTTACCCCACTGCATTTTGACCCTAAGAGCCGCCTGCGATGCTTGATCGTCGAAGCTTCTTCCTGATCGTTCCAATTCAGCAGCTACCCACAGGATACGTTTCACAAAGTTATCGTCCGCGACCGTTTCAGCGACAAATGGCACTGGCAAATTATAGTTCTCAATAGCAGACAACATTACCGCCGCCTTGAACTGAACCAACATGCCGTGATTGATCCAAGATGGCGTAGAGCCAGCATTTGAAAACATCGAGGGGCGATTAAGGGGAGGCAATATGTTAGGATTCTGTTTTTCGGCTATACTTGCCTTTGGCGCGATCGTGACTGCCGGTTTAGACACGCCTTTACTCACCACCTGCGTCTCTTTCGGTTTTAATAAAAAATAACTGATCCAAATCACCGACAGTTGCAGAAGGACAAGCGGGAAATAGTATAGGTTGAAAACACTGAAAGCGCTCCATACGAGCGCTACAACGACTAAAAGACGGGTAAGCAATAGTCGTGTGACAATCATAGTCACAACTATTAGCAACTGGTAAGCTATGACGGTCATATTTTACAAAGTCATCTTTTTGATTCTATAAAAACTTGCGCGACTGATATTTGTAAGCCCGATGATTTCGTCAGCCTTGCATCCTGCTCGCACGAGACGATGGACTTCTTTGGCCTTGGCCCGAGCCGTTGGCGCACGCCCCTTGAACTTACCCTCAGATTTTGCCTTCGCAATCCCTGCGCGCTGACGCTCTAGCATAATCTCCCTTTCGAAGGCTGCGACTGCGCCCATCAAAGTCAGTAGGAGCTTGCCGGTGGCTGTGCTTGTGTCGATCTTCATCGACAGGAGGCGGACCCGAACTCCCCGATGCGTAAGCTCTTCAACGATGCGAAGTAGCTCCGTCGTGCTACGCGCCAGACGATCAGGTTTGGTGCAGATAAACTCGTCACCTTCGCGCAAAAACGACAGCGCCGCCCGTAGCTCTGGGCGGCCAGCATCGACGCTCGAAACTTTTTCCGAAAAGATTCGGGTGCACCCGGCTGCATCCAGTTCTTCGATTTGGCTCTCAAGGCCCGCGTCCTGATCGCCCGTCGAGGTTCGCGCGTAGCCAACAACCGCGCCTACATTCTTCTCAGTAAACATAAAGACTTTGTGAGACGCGGTGTCTCAAAAGTCAATACATAGGTTCTGTGAGACATAACATGGCACTATCACAGAGGCATGGTCTGCGAGACAATGACTACTTGCGGTGTTTTGCCAGAGCGTCTCTGGCATGGTCGTTCGCGCTACTGAGCGCTTTCCCGTAAATTCTTCGAGCGTCAGCATCTTTTCGATCGGCAGCACGGAGACGACGCGACCTCTCTTCACCAACAGGGAGGGCGCGACTAGATGCTCGCGCATCCGCTAAGTCTGCCTGTTTGGACCGCAATCGTCGCAAAGCTTCTGCCGACTTCTGGTTCTGTTTCCAAACCGTCTGTGCGGCACTCGCTTCTATGATCTCGGCATATCGCATGCCTGTATTTATTCGTAGCGAGCGCCTGTAGGCATATGTCTCAAATCACCGCCATACCGCTTTCGTCACCGCTGCTTTCACTCGTATCAAAACGTAAGCGTAAGGTCGCTAATAATAGACATAGCTTCGCCAATGCGCCGATTGAGCAGCGCCCGATATGAATGCGTAACAGAGTTGCCTCGATGCTGGTTCAGCTAAAGAGAGCAAATCCATTACCCCCTAGTGCGGAACGCCTCATCAAGCCACAGCATCGTCTCAGGGGCGGACGATGCATTCTGTTCTTTCGTTATGTAGTCTGCGAACCCGGCGATGTCGTAGACCATCTCGGTCGTTTGTGAACCGCTCGTCCAGCAGTCGGTCCAAATACCGCGCCCACTCTCTGGAAAAAGTTCGTTGAACTGCGCGAGTCGGTCAGTGCGAACTCGAATAAGTCCATGGGCGTGGAGATTTGTGTCGAGGTGTTCGAACATGAACACCCCAGTCGTTCGCAACGAAGCGGGATTCTTGTGAAACCGCGTCCCGAACAATTCACGATCGACGTTTCGGAAGCACTGCTTCACCACCTTTCCCGCCTTGCTCAGCGTGACATCTGAGTTGAAAAATAAGTGAGCAGCTACATTGAAATCCATCGATCCGAGCCATGACGCATATTCGTGTTGGCAGCGCTGGTTATAGCGAGCCGAAAAGCTAATATTGTCTTTATAGTTTCCCATCAAAATCTATTTATGCTGGGATTACCGAGCGCGGTATTATCAATTACCGCTAAGCCGAGCACTGTCAGATGGATAAATACATCGTGACATTTGGAGATAGAGATGAACACAGGAAACATCTACCATGAGATGATAGCCAAGGGATTGACCCACTCAATGCGGTCATGGTCTGAGGAGTGGCTCGGCCGCGCGCACAACTTCGCAACGTTGAACTGGTCACGACCGCTACCGCCGGAGACGCTGCTGCACCTCCGCAAGAGGCTGCTAGAGGACGGGCACCCTGACCTCGCAGCCAAGCTGTTGCTGGTTTTGCTCGGGGAGTTTCCGTCTGCAAAAGCCACTCGAGCACGCAATCGTGCGAAGCAGCCGCGCACATGACAAGTTCATACGAACCAGCATGCCTCTCGGACATTCTCGAAGCGGAACTGAGCGCCGTGGTCGCGCACCATACTGAAATGGCAAACCTCGAACGGGACTGCGCGAAGCTTAAGAAGCGGGGGCGTGCGGCGATTGCTCACGATGATGCAGACGAAGAACCTGACGAGTAGCGCTGTCATAGCGAAAACCCCGCCGATTAGTCGGCGGGGTTTCTGGGGAGTAATCTAAACTCGGGTTTAGGTGAGGGTCAGATCGTCTCGAGCGACACCGATTCGAAAAACGCAGCCGTGTTCTGGTGAAACTCGCTCGAGATAACTGTAGGCTCGATGTCCAAGGGTTGGGGCATAGGCGAAATGATGAACCAGAAGCGCTTAAAATCTCCATGTCGCCGCCTTGCTTCATCCTTCAGAGCGTCCAGATCGGCATGGTCGCAGATAACAACCGGATTATCATTTTCGTCCATGGCGCCAATCAGCCAGTAGGTCTGACCCGCAGGAAGTTTGGCGGACTTGGCACGGGCCGGTTTCGCGATAGACTTCAGGCGCGGATGACCAGTCGCAGGATCGATGGCATTCTGAAGTTTGACGCCCACCCACTCTGCATACTTTTTTAAGTTGGTGTGCTCACTCTGAGGTGCGAAGGACGGTTCTTCCATTGCCAGCGTCAGCCCCATGGTCGCACGTTTAAGTCGGCTGACCAGCGTGTCTTTGCTCGGGCTATTTTTGAGCCGCTCAGCCACATTGGCTTTCAAAAGCGAGTCCCAAATCGCCTCGGTGACGATGAAGGGAAAATCGCTGAGCGTGTCTTTGAGGATAGAAAGCTGACCCTTCTCGCCCCTCTCCATCAACTGACGCGCTTTCAAATTGCTCTCTTCGCTTTGGAGCAGTTGATCCGTAGCCTTGGTGATGATGTCGATTTCGAATTGGGTCAGATTGATCTCAGTATTCGCGGCGCTAGACTTATCCATTTTGATTCCTCTGCATTTTTGCACTCGCGTCGAGATGACGCGATGTGAGGAATGTATAAATCTTCTAAGCATGACGCCGCGATCTGACACGAATACATAAACTCGTGCCAAACCATGACAGCCGACGTTTTTTTTCGTTAGGAGCGCGTCAATGTCGGAGTCGGACAAAGGCTGATGGCGTCACGCAAGTTTTTCTCTGACGAGTTAGTAGGGCAATCCGCTGTTTGCGAAGTGCTCGGCATCACCGAGCGCACGCTGGCGCGGCGTTTCGCGCGCTACAAGGCCGAGGGCGACGATTCGGACATTCCGCCCTTCATAGTCGTCGGAAAGCAGCGGCGATGGAGATACGATTATCTGATCGCCTTTCGAGATCAGCGCACCGCTTTTCGGGGACTACAAAGCCATGGCTATCCCACTGGGCCCGCCGCACAAGCTGGCGAAGAACCTCAGCAGCACTCGCGTCTGAGCGTCGGCGCCATCGTCCGTATGATCGAAGGCTGGAAGGTCCGCGAACTTCATCGCCGCTACGAGATCATTGCAGACCCAGCAATAAAGACCTCAGATATTTTTGTATCGCACCAAGCTGAGCGTCGGTTGTTATTCGACGAGATGGGAAACCGGCGGAACATGTATGACCCCGGCGTTGCAGAAGCCTGTCGCACCAAGGCACAAGAGATCGACCAGCCGGTAGGAACAGCATACCTACCGGATCAGTTAGCACCGCTTATGCGAACCGTCTGGGAGCAGGTTTTAGAAACTGAACGAGGCTGGCTGCTCACTCGGACCTAAACCGAGTTTAGATTTGAATCAGAAAATGTGGACTTAGGTCTTCACGTTGCCGACGATCGTTCCGGTGAGGAACGCCACGATGGTCGGCCAAGCCTTGGACAATAGTTCGGGCCAGTCGATGTCCATCAAGCGCGCGGCCTCACCCAAATGACGTGTCGGCTCATTAACCAGCGATATTCATCGCGGTCAGATGAAGCTCTTTTTAAAATCCGGCGCCGGAGATCAGCCCCACTCCACTTCAAAATGACGATCGCCGCGACGATCACTGCAATGCCACCCCAAAGATTGACCCAGATCATCACGGGGACGCTGGCGATGAATAAGGTCGGAATTAGAAGCGAGGCCCAACCGAGTGCGCCCGTCTTAAAGCGTGGTGCGAACCGGTAAGCCATGCCTCGATCAACCACTAAGCCCCATCTGCCCTTGTTTCGAGGGTCGTGGAATTCTTCGAAAGACATTCGGTCCCGAACTGTTGGATCATTCGCGGCTGGCGCAAGGTCGCCGTCTTCCACAAGCTCGCGTATGGACAGACGTAGGTAGTGATCATGCGCTTCCGGTAGGTCTTCCAGTTCGCTCCAATTGTAGTCAGTGCGGTTGCTCAGGTTATCGAAGGGAGGGAAGGCTTCCTCCACCCGGCGACCGATTGCCGACCCGTCCAAAGCCGAAACTATTTTTTCAACGTCTGCGTCTGTCCGCTCTTCGAAGTCGCGAATGCGGCCGAACTCCTCAAGACGAACGCCCAAAGCAACTACCAAAAACCACAACCCTTCGGCTTGCCGTTTCTTGACGTTCCACTCCGTCACAAGCTCGCGAAAGTCGGCGTCTTTTGAAAAGATTTCGCGTATCAACCGGTCAGCCTCATCCCTGTGCAAACTACCGATATCGCGCTGACCGACGAACGAATCGTAGGGTGTCGCGTAGCTGGTGAATGTTCGGATTTCGGTCATGGAGCATTGATCGTCGAAGATCGCGGGTCGCGTCCACCATAAATTGGATGACCATCAGCATCTCATCGACGAACGCAAAAGAGCGGCGCGCCTAGATACTGGTCCGTGACTAACTTCGGCGCTGCATTCCGAAGCGAGCGGTCATCGCAGCCGGTATTGCCTTCGACCAACCCTTCTTTACGCCTACGAGACGTCTTCTGCGGGTATTCCACCCCATATTTCCAAGAGGCTCATGCCTTCCTCTCGATACATCGGCGAAGAGATCAGATCGGGTTCGGCGTAGCGGAACTTGTCGCCCTGACCGAGGAAGACCCCGCCCGTCGTCGGGACGATCCAGTCGAAGACATCGTGCAGTAAGGCGTTGGCCTTGGCTCTGGCGCGATAGAGTTCGTCACCCTCCAGACCTTTGGTCGCCCGCATCCACTGAACAGCTTGCAACATGGCGTCGCTACGATGCACGTCTCGGCTGGCGCGGTCATTCCTCTTAAGATCGTCAATCTCTCGATTAAGCGCGACCATTTCTAATTCGCGGCTCCGCAGACGTTCAGCCAAGGCCGTCGAACCGCCTTCAATCTGGTCCACCAGATTTTCGATCCGACCTTGCAGGTCCGCACGCCGGTCGAGAAGCGCGGTCATTTCGACGCGAGCGTTGGCAGGTTGTTCGTTGTCGGCGTCGGCCTTGATCACAAACCATTCAAGTGTCTCTTCGATAGGCGATGCGAGGTAGCGGGTTTTGTTCGCGCACCGATGGTTCCGGCTAGAGGCGTAGCAACGGAAGAACCGTGCACCGGCCGAGTTCGGCGCGTTGCCGAGGACCAAGGTTCCGTTGCAGACCTCGCACCGACCGAGGCCAAGAATTAAGTTCGGAAAAGTTTTGCCCCGGCGCCCACGCCCCCCGCCCCTCTTATTTCTGCGGTGGATGATCCCCTGCACCTTCTCGAAGAGGTCAGGGCTTATCAACTGCGGATAATAACCGGCGATGTCTTCGCCATCGTGCTGACGCACCGCGCGCTCTCCAGCGGTCTTCGACCAGAACGTCGGCTGGTAAAAGCCCATCACACTGCGGCTCTTGAGGATCGTTAGGACATAACCTGCATGCCAGCCGTCGCTGGTGGCGACGAAAGGTTTCACCCCGTCTGAGTTAAGCCTCGCCGCGATGGCGGTCCCACCCATTCCTTCGGTGGCTTCTTGGAAGATGCGTTTCACAATGTCGGCACGGTCCTTAATCAGGTCGAAACGCTTGGTTGTCTCGTTGAACTCGGTCCACGCAGGGCCACGACGCGAGAGGATTTCGCCGGTCTCCCGTGCCCGTCGTTTCTTGTCGGCCCATGCAGCGGCCAGTTTCTTTCCTCGCGCTTTGTTCTCTTCGTGGGCGCGGGACATGACAATGATGGCGCGCATGAGGTCCATGGCGTCGGACTTGTCATCGTATTCGTAACCATCGGTCAGGGTGACGACCTTGATTCCGGCCAGCGTGATCGACGTAAGCAGATTTACTGCAACCGTCTCGTTCTCGCGGGAGAGGCGGTCGAAAGATTCCACAAGGAAGTAGGAGCCGCGTTCGATCTGACCATTCTGAACACGGGCTAGGAACGAGGACAGTGCGCCTTTAACCCGATGTTCGCCCTTGTAAGCGCTGACGCCGAGATCGCGAGCGGTCGTATCGAGGATCACGTCAGGGCGTTCCGCCGCCCAATCCATCGCTGCTTTCAACTGGCGCCGTAGGCTGTCACCCTCGGCCTGTGCGGCGGACGAAAATCTTGTGTAGCTGTAGGCACGGACGATCATCCAAACGTTCTGCAATCGACCTCGTTATTAGGAGGTCAACGTATGGGCACGAAGAAGTTTGATCCCGAGGACTTCGAGGGCTTCCTGAAGCTGTTGCCCAAGGAGAAAGACGGGGTGCGGCTGCGGCACGCGCTTGAGGTTCGCAACCCGACCTTCGCCACCGAACAGTTCTATGACCTGGCCCGCAAATACGGCGCGGCCATCGTCTATGCGGTCGATGACGAGGAGCCGACCTGGCCCCAGATCGATGAGGCGACCGCCGATTTCAGCTACGCCCGGCTGATGTCCAGCCGCGAGGACGAGCCGACCGGCATGACGGCGGCCGAGCTGGAGGCGGTGGCGGATCAGGCAAAAGCCTGGGCCAAGCGCGGCGAGGTCTTCGCCTATTTCATCTCGGGCGCGAAGGTGCGGAACCCTGCGGCGGCTCAGGCGCTGATCGCCAAGCTGAAATAGCGGTCCGTACGCTTGCGGACCCGCGGCCGCCCTCTCATCTGAGGCCGGCTCAATGCAAAGCCTGAAGGACTTTCCCATGCCGATCGCCACACGCGCCTTCGCCGCGACCGCCGCCGACAAGCCGCTGACGCCCTACAGCTTCGAGCGCCGTGATCCGGGCCCGGACGATGTGCTGATCGACATCAAATACTGCGGCGTCTGCCACTCCGACCTGCACGCCGCGCGCGGCGAGACGGGCGGCACGGCCTTCCCCCTGGTGCCGGGTCATGAGATCGCGGGCGTGGTCAAGGCGGTCGGATCGAACGTCACCCGCTTCAAGGAAGGCGACCGCGTCGGCGTCGGCTGCATGGTCGACAGCTGCCGCGAATGCGCCTCCTGCCAGGAAGGCGTCGAACAATATTGCATCCCCGGCTTCACCGGCACCTACGGCGGCAAGGACAAGAAGGGCGGCACGTCGGAAGCCATCACCCAAGGCGGCTATTCCGACCACATCACCGTCGATCAGCATTTCGTCCTGTCCATCCCCGACAGCCTGGCGCTGGACGTCGCCGCTCCCCTGCTGTGCGCGGGCATCACCACCTATTCACCGCTGAAGGAATGGGGCGTGGGACCCGGTTCCAAGGTCGCGGTCATCGGCCTGGGCGGCCTGGGCCACATGGCCGTCAAGCTGGCGGCGGCGATGGGGGCGGATGTCACCGTCCTGTCCACCTCGGACCGCAAGAAGGCCGACGCGGAGCGGATGGGCGCCAAACACTTCCTGATCAACTCCGACAAGGATGCGATGAAGGCGGCGGCCGAGAAGTTCGACCTGATCATCAATACCGTCTCGGCCACGCACGAGATCGCCAGCCATATCCAGTTGCTGGCGCGCGACGGCACCATGATCATGCTGGGCCTGACGACCGAGGGCCTGCCGGTCTTCGCCCTGCCGCTGCTGTGGCGTCGCCGCCGCATCGCCGGCTCGCTGATCGGCGGCATCAAGGAGACGCAGGAGATGCTGGACTTCTGCGCCGAGCACGGCATCGCCTGCGACATCGAGACCATCGCTCCGGATCAGATCAACGACGCCTATGAGCGGATGCTGAAATCCGACGTCCGCTATCGCTTCGTCATCGACATGGAAAAGCTGGCCGCCTGATCGCCTGAGGCGAAGATCAACGAAACGCGACGGAGGCATGAAACTTCCGTCGCGTCAGATTCTCGCCTTGCGCGCTCGCGCTCGCACGTTAATCCTGAACCGCGACAAGGCCTTCTGAAGGGTCTGCACAGGGACAGGAGACGAGATGGCGCGCGTAGCTTTCGTGACGGGCGGGACCCGGGGCATCGGCAAGGCGATCGTTCAGCGCCTGCATGAGGACGGCTTCAAGGTCGCCGCCGGCTATTCCGGCAACGACGAGGCGGCGAAGGCCATCGCCGATGCGCTGGACGTCATGGTGGTGAAGGGCAATGTCGGCAGCTTCGACGACTGCGCCCGCGCGGTGAAGGAGGTCGAGGAACAGCTCGGCCCCATCGACATCCTGGTCAACAACGCCGGCATCACCCGCGACGGCTTCTTCCACAAGATGAGCCACGACCAGTGGTCCGACGTGATCCGCGTCAACATGGACAGCGTCTTCAACATGACGCGCCAGGTCATCAACGGCATGCGCGACCGGGGTCACGGTCGCATCGTCAACATCTCCTCGATCAACGGCCAGAAGGGTCAAATCGGGCAGACCAACTATTCCGCCGCCAAGGCCGGGATGATCGGCTTCACCAAGGCGCTGGCGCTGGAGAATGCGCGCAAGGGCGTGACCGTGAACTGCATCGCGCCGGGCTATATCGACACCGAAATGGTCGGCGCCATGGACCCCAAGGTGCTGGAAGGCATCATCAGCCACATCCCCGTCGGCCGCCTGGGCAAGGGCGAGGAGATCGCCGACATGGTGTCCTGGCTGGTGGGCGAGCGTGCCGGATATGTCACAGGCTGCACACTGTCGCTGAACGGCGGTCAGTACCTGGTGGGTTGAGGCGGGCTTCGCCCAAAATCCGCCGCGCGCGGGTTTCATCAAGTCTGTCATGAAGTTGTTGGGATCGGTCAGGGCGAAAAAGTCGCCACGCGTGACCGCGATGGCGGTCGCCGCCATCGCGGTCATCGGCGTGGGCGTCGTCACGCCCGTGGTCGTCCCGACCGAAAGCCAGGCCCAGTCCCGCCGGACCGTGCCGCCGACCGCCCGCTACGTCAGCAGCAGCGGCCAGGGGTTCATCCTGGACACCTCAGGATCGCGGCCGCTGATGCGGCTGGAACGCTCGACCGAGGTCTGGGTCTTGCGGCCGACGCCGGCGCCGCGCGGCGACATCATCTATCGTAACGACAACGGCGATCAGGTGCTGCGCGTCACGCCCGACGGCGCCGTGACCCTGTATACGACCGCGACGCCTCAGGGCTCGCCGGCCTCGCGCGTGGGCGAGGCGCAGGGCCTGGCCAGCGCGGCCATGACCGGCGCCCAGCTCGTCGAATTTTTCATGCGCCAGAGCTACCGCGCCAGCACGGCGATGGGCCGGCTGATCGTCATCGACGTGGACATTCAGCCCGGCTCTGAACAGGTCGCTGCGGACACTGTCTCGGCCGCCAGCGACGCCATCGTGCGCATGGCGCGGTCCTCCAACCTGCGCGCTCAGGTCGAGCGGGTGCGCCGCGTCGTGGTGTCCGATCAGGGGCGTCCGGGCGTCAGCCTGGTCCAGGGCACGTTGAGGATCGTCATCGACGCCGACGCCGGCATCGCCGGCCGCCCGTCGTCGGCCCGGATCGTGCGGGTCGTGGGCGGAGACGCGCTGAACCGCTAACCCTGGAAGCTGTCCTTGGCCGCCCGGCGCGCGGCGAACTGATCCGCGTCCGTCGCGGTCAGGAACGGATTGAACCGCTTCTCAACCCCCAGCGTCGTCGGCACGGTCGGTTCGCCCCGCTCACGCGCCGCGAAGATCGCCTGGGCATGGGCGGCGGTCTCGGGCCGGTCATCCAGGCTCAGGGTGAAGCGCGCGTTGGACGCCGTATATTCGTGCGCGCACCAAATCACGGTCTGATCGGGCCAGGCCTTCAGCCGCTGCAGGCTGTCGAACATCTGCTCGGGCGTGCCCTCGAACAACCGGCCGCAGCCCAAGGCGAACAGGGTGTCGCCGGTAAAGGCCAGGTCGTCCGCCGGGGCATGAAACACCACATGGCCCAGCGTATGGCCCGGCGTTTCGGTGACCTCGAACCGCGTCTCGCCAACCATCACCACATCGCTATCGGCGACCACGCGGTCCAGCGGCGCGACCTTGCGCACCTCTTCCGGCCCGACGATCTCGCAGGCCCAATCGGCCTTCAGACGCGCGTTGCCCTCGGTGTGATCGGGGTGCCAGTGGGTGTTCAGGATCAGGTCAAGACGCCCCCAGCCCAGGCTTTCCAACTCCTCCAGAATGCGCTCCGCGTCCGGCGTATCGACCGCCGCGACCACGCCGGTCGCCGCATCGCGGATCAGGAAGCCGTAGTTGTCGCTGCGGCAGGGAAACAGATGCACATCCAGGGTCATGCGCCCATCCTAGCAGCAGGGCCGCCGACAGGCCTATAGTGGGCCCATGCGGCGCAGCATCGACGAGCTTCGAACCTTCTACGGCGAGCCGACTGGGGCGCTGGCGCGACGGCTGGTGGCGCGACGGCTGGACGACGCCTGGGGCGAGGCGACCGACTGCGACGTGCTGGGCGTCGGCTACGCCACCCCCTGGCTGGACGCCTTCGTCGGCGCGCGGCGCGTCGTTGCGGCCATGCCGGGCGGGCAAGGCGTCGAGCATTGGCCGACGGTGGGCCGTAACCGCACCCTGCTGGTCGACGACCGCCGCCTGCCCTTCCCTGCCGGATCGTTCGACCGCATCCTGCTGGTCCACGCCCTGGAAGAGGCCGACGACCCCGCCGCCCTGCTGCTGGAAGCGGTGCGCGCACTTTCACCGACCGGGCGCATCATCCTGGCGGCGGCGGCGCGCGGCGGCCTTTGGGCGCGGGCGGACAACACCCCCTTTGGTCACGGCCGACCCTTTACCCGGCGCCAGCTGGAGCGGTTGGTGCGCGATGTCGGGCTGGAGCCGATGGCCTGGTCCCAAACGCTTTATGTCCCGCCCTGGGCGCCGATGCTGCCGCTGGCCGAAGGGTTCGAACAGGTCGGGCGCCGGGTCTTTCCCGGAACCGCCGGGCTGATCCTGCTGGAGGCCTCGCGCCACAGCTACGCCCGCATCCGCCCCCGCGGCCATGCCCAGCGCGTCGCCGCCCCCGTTCTGGCGCCCCAACCCGCCGCCTCCGTCTCTTCGCGGGGCGAACATCGCGACTGACGGCGAGTTGACCGTCGCCCCATCTGGCGGGCCGGGCGAAACCGCCTTATGGCGAAGGCCATGCACCGACTGATCCTGATGCGGCACGCCCAGGCCGAAGCCTCCGCCCCATCCGGCGGCGACGAGGCCCGTCCTCTGTCCGCCGCCGGCCGCGCCGAGGCCCTGCTGATGGGGCGCGCCCTGGCCGAGCGGGGCCTGAAGCCGGACCTGGCGCTGGTGTCCACCGCCGTGCGCACCCGCCAGACCTGGGAGCAGATGCACGACGCCTTCGGCGATGTCGAAGTCCGCGATGAGGACGCCCTCTACAACGCCCCCTCCGACGTGATCCGCCGCTTCGTCGAGGCCAGTGAGGACGAGGCCGGCTGCCTGCTGATCCTGGCCCACAATCCGGGCGTCCACGTCCTGGCGGCCGAATATCTGATCGAAAGCGCCGCCTCGCCGGCGGTGGTGGACAAGCTGTCGGCCGGCTTCCCGACCGGCGCGGCGGCCCTGTTCAGCGTCGATGTCGCGGGGCGCTGCACCTACGAAGGCTTCCTGACGCCGCGGTCGCTGGGCGCGCCCTCGGCATGACAGACATCGCCTACAAGATCGTCGACGCCGCCGAATGGCGCGCCGCCGTCGCCGAGGGCCGATACGACGGCGCGCCGGTCGATCTGGCCGACGGCTACATCCATATGTCGACCGAGGCGCAACTGGCCGAGACCGCGCGACGGCTTTTCGCCGGGCGCGGCGACCTGCTGCTGCTGACCGTCGACCTGACGCACTTCGGCGACGACCTGATCTGGGAGCCGTCGCGCGGCGGCGATCTGTTCCCGCATCTCTACGCCGCCCTGCCCGTCGCCGCCGTCACGGCCTCGCGCGCCTTCTCGGTCACGACCGACGGCGATATGGCGTTCGAGGACGACGCATGAGTCTGGCGAACGTGGGCGCCGCCCTGCTGCGTCGGCTGGACCCGGAACAGGCGCACCAGTTGGCGATCAAGGGGCTGGCGCTCGCCCCCCTGCCCGTCCCGCCCGCCGACGATCCGATCCTGAGAACACAGCTGGCGGGGCTGGACCTGCCCAATCCGATCGGTCTGGCGGCGGGTCTGGACAAGAACGGCGAGGCCTTGCGCGGCCTGTCGCGCCTCGGCTTCGGCTTCGTCGAATGCGGCTCGGTCACGCCCCGGCCCCAGCCCGGCAATCCCAAGCCGCGCCTGTTCCGCCTCAGCGAAGACCGGGCCATTATCAACCGGATGGGGTTCAACAACGCCGGGCTCGACGCCTTCGCCGCGCGGCTGAACCAGCGCCCGACGAGCGTCGTGGTGGGCGCCAATCTAGGGGCCAACAAGGACACCGAGGACAAGGCGGCTGACTATGTCGCCGGCCTGCAACGCCTCGCCGGCCGCGCTTCCTATTTCACCGTCAACATCTCCTCGCCCAATACGCCCGGCCTGCGCGCCCTTCAGGGCCGCGAGCAATTGGATGACCTGTTGGGCCGTATCGACGCCGCCCGTCCCGTCGCCGCGCCTGACCGCGTACCCGTCTTCCTGAAGATCGCGCCCGACCTGATCGCCGACGAGATCGGCATGATCGTCGAGGCGTCTCTGGCCCACCGGATCGACGGTCTGATCGTGTCCAACACCACGCTGGAACGTCCCGAGAGCCTACGCTCGCCCGGCGCCCGCGAAACCGGCGGCCTGTCCGGCGCGCCCATCCGTCCGTTCGCGGAAAAGGCCCTGCGCGCGGCGGCCGAGGCCGCAGCCGGCCGTCTGCCTCTGATCGCCGTCGGCGGCATCGACAGCGGGGCCGAGGCCTATGCCCGCATCCGCCTGGGGGCTTCGGCGGTCCAGATTTATTCCGCCCTGATCTACGAGGGGCCCGGCCTGGTCGCCCGCATCAAGCGTGATCTGGCCGCCCGCCTGCGCGCTGACGGCTTTTCCACAGCCGCCGAGGCGGTCGGCGCGCCCCGTTGACGGAGCGTTAGTGTCGATAGGCCTAGGGTGACCGATGCGAGCGATCTGCGTTCGTCATTCGAGGGCCTGAATGAAATCGACCGCCGTCGATATCGCTGAAAGCAGCTGGACCGCCGCCGTTCGTCAGCGCACGGGTGCGGCGGTGCAACGGGTCGTGGCGGCGGCGGCTGTCGCCTTGGTCGTGACCCCGATGGTCGGGGTGCGGTTCACCCTCGGCTGGGTCGTCCTGTATATGGCGGTCCAGGCCATGGAGGTGGTCGTCTATCGACCGATCCTGAAAGGTCCCGACGAGCTTTCGACAGGCCGCAAGCTGGCGATCCTGGCCGTCGTCTTCGCCAATTCGACCGTCTTCTCCTCGCTTTCCCTGGTCCTGTGGTGGATCGGCGGCGCGTTCGGCGGTGTTTGCGCCGTCCTGATGCTGACCGCGGTCATGCTGACGGCGATCGTGAACGCCACCCGATGCCAGGCCGTGATGGTCGCCGGCCTCGCACCCCAGGTCGGCTTTCTGCTGGCGACCCCCTTCTTCGTCTATGCGCTGCACGCGCCCGGCCCGCTGGTCATGTCGGCCGCAGCGGCCGTGGTGCTGTTCACCTTCTATGTCGCCATCACCGGCCAGCGCATGGTCGAGGCCAGCTTCACCGTCGTTCGCGCCCACGCTCTCGCCGAGGAATCCCGTCTCAGGGCCGAGCGCAGCCTGGCCGACCACACCACCTTCCTGGCCGCGATCGGCCATGACCTGCGCACCCCGATCGGCGCGATCCTGGCCGGCGCCGCCGAGTTGCGCGCGCCCGACGCCCAGTCGCGCAACAGCGCCAATCTGATCACCGACGCCGGCCTGATGATGAAGGCCCTGCTGGACGACCTGCTGGACCACACCCGGATCGGCGCGGGACGGATGACGGTCGAGGCCAAGGATTTCGACCTGCGGCAAATGCTGGCCCAGACCCTGATGCTGTGGCGCGGCGTCGCCGACGCCAAGGGGCTGAAGCTGCGTATCGAAGGCGCCTCGGCCATGCCCCGCCACGTCAAGGGCGACGTCATGCGCATCCGTCAGGTGCTGAACAACCTGATGTCCAACGCCATGAAGTTCACCGAGCAGGGCCAGATCACCCTGCGGGTCCAGGCCTGGCCCGAGGAACCGTCTGGATACGCCCTGCTGTTCGAGATCGTCGACACGGGGCCGGGCATGACGAGCGATCAACTGGCGCGCCTGTTCACCCCGTTCGACCAGACCGCCGACGGCGTCTCCGCCCGCTACGGCGGCTCGGGCCTGGGTCTGGCGATCAGCCGCAACCTGATCGACCTGATGGGCGGCCGACTGACCGTGCGCAGCGCGCCGGGTCAGGGTTCGCGCTTCACCGTCTCGCTGATCCTGCCGCGCGGCGACGAGGCGGCGCAGATCGTTGAGGTCGTCGATGAAAGCCGCCTGGACATCGCCCGCTCACTGACGCCCTCGGTCGCGCCCACGCCCCAGCCCGCGTCCGTCGCCCCTTCGCCCGCACCTGAGCCCGAGCCGGTCGCTGCGACGCCTGCGGTCGCCGAAGAGGCCGAAGATCAGCCGCTGCGCCTGCTGGTCGTGGACGATCACGACATCAACCGCCGCGCCGTCCAACTGATCCTTCAGCCGCTGGGCTGCGAGATCACCACCGCCGCCGACGGCATGATCGCGCTGGAACGCTGTCAGGAGGCGGTGTTCGACGTCATCTTCATGGATGTCCGGATGCCCGAGCTGGACGGGCGCGAGACGACGCGTCGCCTGCGCGCCGGCGGCGGACCCAACGCCGCCACCCCGGTCGTCGCCGTCACCGCCGACACAGCGCCCGAGGACGTCGCGGCCTGTCAGGCGGCCGGCATGGCCTATTTCGTCTCCAAGCCCCTGACGCCGCCCGCCCTGATCGGCGCCTTGCAGCACGTCCTGAACGACACCGCCGCTCAGGCCGCGACCGAGGCCGCTTGACCCCGAACGGCCGCAATCAGGCGCGCGGCGAAATCAGGCTGTTTTATCTCGCATTCCCAGACCACGACCACGCGCCAGCCTGACGCCTCCAGCGCCTGAACGGCGGCAGCGTCGCGCACGCGGTTTCGACCGATCTTGGTGATCCAATAATCGGCGTTGGTCTTGGGCTGGCGTGATCCACGGGCGCAATCATGGCCGTGCCAGAAACAGCCGTGGACGAAAAGGGCGACCTTGCGGCCCTTCATCACCACATCCGGGCGACCCGGCAGACCCATGCCGCCCAGTCGATAGCCGATCCCGGCCGCACGCAGGATCCTGCGCACGGCCAGTTCCGGCGACGTGTCCCGCCCCTTCACGCGACGCATCACGGCGCTGCGCTTCTCGGGGCTGAAAACGTCGGTCATCAACGTCGATCCGGGCTCATGTAGCGAAGCGATAGCCCGAATCGACAAGCATCAGAGCTGCGCCAGCAGATGCTCGGCCGAGGACACCTTGAACTCGCCGCCCTGTTCGATGTTCAGCTGCTCGACCACGCCGTCCTTGACCAGCATGGAATAGCGTTGCGAGCGCTCGCCCAGGCCGAAGCCAGAACCGTCCAGCACCAGACCCAGGGCGCGGGTCAGTTCGCCGTTGCCGTCGGCCAGCATGACGATGCTGTCGTCCGTGATGCCCTGGCTCTCGCCCCAGGCCTTCATGACGAAGGCGTCATTGACCGAGATGCAGGCGACCGTATCGACGCCCTTGCCCTGGATGTCGGCCAGATGATCCTTGAAGCCCGGCAGGTGGCGCGCCGAGCAGGTGGGGGTGAAGGCGCCGGGCACGGCGAACAGGGCCACGGTCTTGCCGGCGAAGATGTCGTCGGTGCTGACAGGCTTGGGGCCCTCGGCGGTCGCTTGGGCGAGGGTTGCGTTCGGGATGCGATCGCCGATCTGGATGGTCATGTCTGTCTCGCTGAGGTTTGAGGCCGGCGCGTTTGAACGGCCGTGTGCGACACATAGACACCACGGACGACACCGCAAGCGCCGGTTCGGCTTGCTTGCGCCGCTTTCCGGACGGATGATGCCAGGATCATGAGCCAAGCCTCCACCCTGACCGGCCGACTGCTGGTCGCCATGCCCGGGATCGACGACGCCCGGTTCGAACACGCCGTCATCCTGATCTGCGCCCACGGGCCGGATCACGCCATGGGCCTGCGGCTGGATCGACCGGCGCCGGGCGTGGATCTGAAGACGGTTCTGGACAAGCTGCACGCGCCGGCGCCGGATCAGTCCATCGGTCGCGCGGTCCTGATGGGCGGACCGGTCGAGCGCGAGCGCGGCTTCGTGCTGCATACCGACGACTGGACGGTGGGCGACGACACCCTGGCCTTCGGCGACGGTCTGGCGATGACCGGCACGCGCGAGGCGCTGGCCGCCATGACCGACGAGATCGCCGGTCCGCGCCGCTCGGCCCTGCTGCTGGGCTATGCCGGCTGGGGCGAGGGGCAGTTGGAGGAAGAACTGGCCGACAACGTCTGGCTGACCGCCGACGCCGATCTGGACCTGATTTTCGACGGCGAACACACGTCGAAATGGACGCGCGCCCTCGCCCAGCTGGGCGTGGACGCGGCCATGCTGTCGAGCCAGGGCGGCCGGGCCTGAGGCCAGACCGCCCGCTTGACGATTAGAAGCGGTAGTTCATCCCGATGCGGAACATGTGCGTTCCGAACTTGCCGTTGCTGCGCACCATGTCCGTGCCCGTCGTATTCGGGGCCAGGACGAAAGGGTTGGTGGCGGGCGCCGTGCCACGGCCGACGCGAATGACCGGGCTATCGACGTCCAGCGAGGTGTAGAGGTATTCGCCGCTGACCGTCAGACCGCGACCCAGGGCGTATTCCACGCCGCCGCCGGCCTGCCAGCCGTCGCCGTCATCGCCTTCGCTGGTTTCGGTAAAGCTGTTGGCCAGGTTCGAGGTGCGGAACTTGTTCTCGAACTTGCCATAGGCGTAACCGCCGGTGCCGTAGATTAGCGCTGGGCCGACCGCATAGCCCAGCTTCAGGCGAGCGGCCGCCGTGCTCTCCAGCTCGCGCGTGAAGGTGTAGAAGGCCGGGGTGGTCGAGAAGCCGGTCACCGAATCTTGGACGTTGTTGACGCTGTATTCCGCCAGGGCGCCGACGACGAAGTTGCCGAACTGCATATCGTAACCGGCGCGCACGCCGGCTTCGACACCGTCGTTGTCGTCACGGCAGCCGGTGCCGGGCGCGGTGCTGGTCGCCATGCCGCCGCAGAAGCCGGGGCTGAAGGCGTTGGTCCCGACAGTGGCGGGAGCGACGGGCGCGGTGGTGACTTGGTCCCCATAGATGCCATCGAGGTTGCGGTCGAAGCGCAGGATTTCGTCACCGTCGTCGTTCGACTGGTTGTAGCCGCCGAAGATGCCGATGTAGGGGCCGGACCAATCGGGGGCGACGGACTGGGCCAGGGCGGGGGTGGAAACCATGGCCAGGGCCAGGGCGCTGGAGGCGAGGGTCTTGATCATCTGGGGGTAGGCTTTCGGGCCGAAAGTGCGGGCGCGACATCCCCGCTCGCCGTCACAAAAGCCGAACCCGGCCACAGGTTCCCAAGCTTTTGCACCGCCAAATGTCGCACATCCGATCGTTGAGGTTGAGCGTACGGGCGGCTAACGCGTCGCCATCGACACCAGAAAGGCGATCAGCAGGACCAGGCTGACGCCCTGCCAGAATCGCACCGGATCGCGCTCGATCAGGGACAGCTGGCGCGGCGGCGGAGCGGCGACGGCGCTGCCGGTCTCCAGCACATGGATCAGTTCCTCGACATCCTCGAACCGCTCGTTCGGATCGACGGCGACGGCGCGCATGATGGCCGCCTCCAGCCAGGCGGGCATATCCGGCCGGTGTCGCGTCGGCGGCGCAGGCGCCCGGTCAAAGCGCGGCGCATCGGCCGGATCGACCTCGCCCCACGGATAGGTGCGGGTGAACAACCGGTACAGCGTCACCCCCAGGGCGAACTGATCGGTGGCGGCGTTACCGCTCTCGCCCGCATACATTTCCGGCGCCTTGTAGCCGGCGGTGCCCGGCGCCTCGGCCTCGGCGAACTCCTCGGCCAGCCGCAGGCGTGCGACGCCCAGGTCGACCAGTTTCAGCCCGCCCTGTGTCTCCAGGATCACATTGTCCGGCTTGATGTCGCGGTGCGTCACCCCCGCCCGATGCAGGGCCGAAACCGCGCGCGACAGCCGCAACGCCACGCCGATCCCCTCTGCGATCTCGAACGGCCCCTCCTGCGCCAACCGCGCATGCAGGGTCTGACCGGCATGGAAGGGCTGGGCGATATAGAGGCGGCTCTGGCGACCGGCGTCCAGGCTCAGCACCTTGCCGACGAAGGGGCTGTCGATGCGCCGGCCGATAAAGGCCTCGCGCAGAAAGGCGGTGCGCGCGCCGCGTTCGGACACCACGGCGGGCTTGGGAAACTTCAGCACCACCATGCCCGCGTCGCCCAGCGTATCCTTGGCCAGAAACAGGGTCGTATAGCGCCCGTCCGCCACGGTCCGCTGCAGCGCGAAGCCGTCGACATTATCGCCGACGGCCGGAGGCGGCAGGATGGCCAGCCCTTCCGCTTCGGCGGTGATCGCTTCCCAGTCGGGCGCGCCGGTGCGGACCACGTCGATGACGATGGCGGTGGCGTTGTCGCGCGCGCCCGCCGCCTCAACCTCGGCCAGGATCGCCTTGGCGTCCGCATCGGGTGAACTGCGCCGTCCCAACAGGCCGGCGATCGCCGCATCGGCCAGCACTCCATGCACACCGTCGGTGGTCAGCAGCAGTCGGTCGTGCGGCTCCAGCCGGACTTGCCGGACGTCCAGCTTCACATCCGCCTCGATGCCGACGGCGCGGTACAGCACATGGCTCAGCCCCTGCTGGGCGCGCGTGTGGTCTTCCGTCAGCCGCGTCAGAACGCCATCGCGGAAATGCCAGGCCCGGCTGTCGCCGACATGAAGCGCCGTCGCCTCGCGCCCGCGCAGGATCAGGGCCGTAAACGTCGTCGCCGCTCCCTCCATGGCCGGATCGATCCGTCCCCGCGAATGGAGCCAGCGGTTGAAGCCCCTCAGCGCCTTGATCCCGTTGGCGGCGATGCCGTTCAGCGGGTTCTGATCCAGATAGCCGTCGATGAAGCTGCGCGTCGTCAGCTCCGCCGCCATCCGCCCGGCCTTGGACCCGGACACCCCGTCGGCGATCACCGCCACGACACCATGTTCGCGCTGTTCGGCCGCCGTGCCGATATGGACGCCGCCGAAATCCTGATTATCCGCCTTGGGCCCCTGCAAGGTCGCAAAGCCGGCGGCGATCTCCAGTCTGGCGTCGGTCATGGGCGGAACTGTCGTCGAAAGACGGCGCGCTGAACAGAGGTCTCAGAGCGCCAGGATCGCCCGCACCGCGACATAGGCGGCGACCACAAGGATCAGGCCCGCAAACAGGATGCGCCCAAGCCGGGCGTTCGACCCCAGACGGCGCGCCAGCGGCAGACCCGCCGCCGTCCCGGCGACCCCGCCGACCGCCATGGCCGCGACCAGGCCCGGATCGACCCAGCCCGACAGCGCATAGTTGCCCGCCGTCGTCGCTCCGAATGCGGCGACGCTGAGCAGCGAGGTCGCCTGGGCGGTCGCCAGGCTCATGCCCGTCGACGCCATCAGGCCGGGCACGATCAGAAAGCCGCCGCCGATGCCGAAGAAGCCCGCGGCCGAGCCGACGCCGGCGCCCGCCATGCCGACGCGCGGCGACATGGACCAGTTCAGCCGGGGTTCGACCCGCGCGACCGCCGCCTTGGGGCGCAGCATCGACGCGCCCACGGCCGCCATGGCCACGGCGAAGATCAGCAGCAGCTGATGGCCGTCGATCATTTTGGCCAGGGACGATCCGAACCAGGCCCAGGCCGCCCCAGTGACGGCGAATAGAGTGGCGCAGGGCCAGCGCCCCGCCCTGCCCTGGCGTGACCGGCCAGAGCCGTCAGGGCGTTTAGCGCCACACCTGCCGCCGACACGCCGATGGCGACGTGGGGATCGGCGACGCCGACGACATACAGCAGCAGCGGCACGGCCAGAACCGACCCGCCGCCGCCGAACAGGGTCAGCAACAGGGCGACGACGCCGCCGCTGAAGGCGGTCAGGACCAGCGGGGTCAGTTCGGTCGTCATCGGATCACGCCGCTCTTGTCATGGGCCGGGTCGCGGCTCTGTTCCAGGGCATGACGGCCAGCAGCCGCGCCATGCCGCAAAAGCCCGTTGCGCCCGCGACGAACAGGCCCGCGCCGACGAAGGCTGACAGACCCCAGAAAGCCGGATGCACCAGCAGGCCCAGCGCCGCTCCGAGCAGGATCAGGCCGCCCGCGACCATCTGCACCTGACGCATCAGTTCGATTGGTTTGGAGCGGTCGGCATGGGTGGCCAGGCCCTGCGCCTTCCAGGCGTCCAGCCCGCCTTCCAGAACGAAGGTTTGGCCCGTCGTCTTGGCCGCCAGACGGTCGCAGTTGACGCCCGTCCGATTGCCGGTCCGGCAAGTGAAGATGACATCGCGCCCGTCGGCGCTTACGGGCGTGAAGGCGTCAAAGGCCGACAGCGGCGCATGGACGGCGCCGACGACATGTTCTCTGGCGAACTCATCCGGCTCGCGAATGTCGACCAGCACGGCTGTGTTCTGCTTCAGCCGACGCGAAACCTCGGCGGGGGACAGGGGGGTCAGGACGCTCATCAGGATCATGCCTTTTCGGAGGAAACAGGGGGACAGTAGATCTCGGCCAGCACGGCGATGACCTTCAGGACGGCCGGATCGGCGATGCGGTAGAAGATGGTCGTGCCGTCTCGACGCGTGCTGACCAGCGCCTCGTCGCGCAGCTTGGCCAGGTGCTGGGACAGGGCCGATTGCGACAGGCCGACCTGGGGCAGCAGTTGGCCGACGGACATCTCGCCCTCGCCCAACTGACACAGGATCATCAGCCGCTTCTCGTTGGACAGCGCGCGCAGCAACGCCGCCGCCTCGCCTGCGCTGGCCTGGAAACGCTCAAGTCCGATGGTCTGAAGGTCGATCATGGGGCGCAATATATGCGCGCTTGCTAAATAAGCAAGGCCTAATATATTGGATTGCGAAAGGAGCCTCCTTCATGACCCAATCCCCTGACGTCCGCGGCTTTTTCGATCCCGCGACCCACACCGTCACCTATCTGGTCAGTGACCCCGCGACGGGTCAGGCGGCGATCATCGACCCCGTCCTGGACTTCGACGCGCCCTCGGCTCGCACCTCGACGCGGTCGATCGACGCCGTCATGGCGGCGCTGCGGTCGGAGGGGCTGAAGCTGGCCCTGGTGCTCGAAACCCACGCCCACGCCGACCACCTGACGGCGGCGGCGCACCTGCGTGCGACGACGGGCGTGTCGATCGGCATCGGCGGGCGGATCACCCAGGTTCAGTCCGCCTTCGGCCCCCTGTTCGGCGCCGAAGACGTGCGTCCGGACGGCGCGATTTTCGATCATCTCTATGCGGACGGCGACGCCTTTGCGCTTGGCGACCTGATGGTTCAGGTGATCCACACGCCCGGCCACACCCCCGCCTGCGTCAGCTACCGGATCGGCGATGCGGTCTTCACCGGCGACACCCTGTTCATGCCCGACTACGGCACGGCGCGAACGGATTTTCCTGGCGGCGACGCCCGGACCCTGTATCGCTCGATCCAGCGCCTGCTGGCCCTGCCGGGCGAGACCCGCGTCTTCGTCGGCCACGATTACCTGCCCCAGGGCCGCACCGACTTTCGGTTCGAGACCACCGTGGCCGAACAGCGCGCGCACAACATCCACATCGGCGGCGGCGTATCGGAGGACGCCTTCGTCGCCATGCGCGAGGCCCGCGACGCCACCCTGGGCGCGCCGCAACTGATCCTGCCCTCGCTTCAGGTCAACATCCGCGCCGGCGACCTGCCGCCCCCCGACGCAAACGGCCAGCGCTACCTGCGCCTGCCCCTAAATGCGATCTAAGCCCTAGGCCGACCGCTGCTTCAGCGGCGCGGTGCCGTCGGCCAGGCTTTCGGCCAGATAGACCTCGGCCTCCTGCGCCGGCAGGGCGGGGGCATAGCCGAAGCCCTGGCCGTAGTGGCATTGGGCGTCCAGCAGCAGGCGGGCCAGTTCGGCGTTCTCCACGCCCTCGGCGACGACTTCCAGCGACAGGTCGCGGCCCAGGTTGACCACTGACTTGACGATCTTGGCCGAACCTTCGTCCTTGTTCATCGTCAGCACGAAATAGCGGTCGATCTTCAGCGTATCGAACGGCAGGCGCGCCAGATAGGAAAGCGACGAGAAGCCGGTGCCGAAGTCGTCCAGCGCCAGCGAGGCCCCGACGTCCTTCAGCGATTGCAGCACCTCGGCGGCGCGCGCGGTGTCGCGCATGATGTCGCCCTCTGTGACCTCCAGCTTCAGCGCGCCCTTGGGCAGGCCCGTCTCCTTGATGATGCGCGCCACATCCTCGCACAGGTGCGGACGTTCGATCTCGCCGACCGACAGGTTGACGCTGCAGAACAGCTTGCCGGCCAGCGGATGGCGCTCGATCCATTCGGCCAGTTGCCGCGCCGACTGGGTCATCATCAGCAAGCCCAGGTCGTTCATCATGCCCAGGTCGGCGGTCAGGCCCAGGAACTCGTCCGGCGGCACCAGACCCCGGCGTGGGTGACGCCAGCGCGCCAACGCCTCGAAGCCGGCGACGGCCCCGGTGTTCAGGTTCACGATCGGCTGGAAGAAGGGCACGATCTCGCCGCGCACGAAGGCGTTCCTCAGATCCGCCTCCAGCGCCAGACGGCTCAGGCTGTCGCTTTCCAGCGCCCGTCCATAGGCGGCCGATCCGCCGCGCCCGGCGCCCTTGGCCGATTCCACCGCCAGCTCGACCCGGCGCAACAGTTCGGCGGCGTCGGGCGCATCCGGCCCGCCCTCCACCATCACCGCCCCGATCGAGACGGTCGGATAGATGTCGAAGCCCGCGACCCGCAACGGCTGTTCCAGCGCGTCGCGCACGCGGTAGCTGGTGTGGGACGCGGTCTTGGGCACGATGATGGCGAACTCGTCCTCGCCGATCCGTGCGGCCGAGGCGTCCTTGTTGAAGGCGGCGGCCAGACGCGATCCCAGGGCCGACAGCACCAGGTCGGTCCGCTCATGCCCCAGCGCCTCGTTCAGGCGCCTCAGCCGATCGACGTCGCCGACGACGATCTCGTATTCGCCGGGCTGGGTCAGCACCTCGCTGACGCGGGCCAAGAAGGCGCGACGATCCAGAAGGCCCGTCAGCGTATCGCGGTCCGATCCGGCGAACTTGGTCTCCAGCGCCACGACGCCGGCGGCGCGCAGGCCGTCCTCCAGCCAGACGCCGCGCCACAGACAGGTCTCGGACCCGCGCATGCGCAAACGCACGGCGATCTCGGCGCCCTCGTCCTGGGGTTTGAGCATCCGCTCGGCCAGACTGCGATCCTGCGGCATGGCCAGGGCGACGAAACCGGCGGCTGTGCATTCCGGCGCCAGCGGTCCCAGGCCTAGAGACCGCGTCGCGCCGGTGAACCGCAGCTCGTCCGTCGCCGGCGTCCAGACCCACAGGGCCGTCTCGGCGGCGGCCAGCGCCTCGATGGCGGTCGTGGCGTCCCAGGCCAGCGATCGGGATCGTGGTGTCACGCGTCTCGCCCTTCCAGACGGCCCCCGGCCGTCAACGCTCGTCCTCGACCAGGCCGAACAACAAATGGTCTGCCCACTCGCCGTTAATTTTCAAATAAGCGCGAGCCCGACCTTCGTTGCGAAAGCCGGATTTCTCCAGCACCCGTCGCGACCCGTGGTTGGTGGGCAGGCAGGCCGCCTCCAGCCGGTGCAGTTTCAGCTTGTCGAACGCATAGCCGACGACGGCCCGAACGCCCGCCGTCGCCACCCCCTGACCGGAAAACGGCTGGCCGATCCAGTAGCCCAGCGTCCCCGTCTCGGCGACGCCGCGCCGCACGTTCGACAGGGTCACCGCCCCCGCCAAGGTCTTGCCGTCCTGCACGAAGACGAAGAAGGGCCAGGCGTTGCCCAACTCCATCTCGCGCGCATAGATCGACAGACGGCGCCGGAACGCCGCCTTGGTCAGGTCGTCCTCGGGCCAGGCCGGCTCCCACGGCTGCAGATAGTCGCGCGAGCCGTCGCGCAGCGTGGACCAGGCGGCGTAGTCGGCGGCGCGCGGCGGGCGCAGCAGCACGCCGTCCCCCCGGATCACGGGCCCGGCCACATCGCTCATCCAGTCCAGAAGCGCCATCGATGGGCACTATAGCATCAAGATTCGGCTCTGAACCTTACGGTTCGGCCAAAAGTGTCGCGGTCAGCTTCAGCGCCAGATCGCGGCCCAGCCCCTCCGGCGCGCCCAGCATCGGCGTCAAGATGTCCCCGATCAGTCCCTCGGCGAAGGCCATATAGGCCGCCGTCACCACCAGGGCCTTGGCCCGCTCGGCCGCCCTGGGATCCTCGGGCGCCATGGCCGCCAGCCGCTCGGCCAGATCGCGCACCACCCCCGCGAAGCTTTCCGCCCGCCCCTGCTCGCGCGCCAGCGCCAGCCAGGCCGCCATCTGCGAGGCCCCGCCCGGTCCGAACGCGTCGAACACGACGCTCATCAACCGCCCCGGCTCGACGCCGTCGCGCCCTTCTCCCATTCCCTCGTTCAGGCCAGCCTCGATCCGCTGCGCCAGGTCGCGCACCATCGCATCCATCAGCGCGCCCTGCAGCCCGGCCGCCGAGCCGAAATGATGGATCAGATTGGCGTGCCCCACGCCCATCCGTTCGCCCACCGCCTTCAGCGTCACCGCCGCCGGCCCGCCGGTCAGCAGCAGGTCGCGCGCCGCCTCCAGCGCCTCTTCGCGCGCCAACGCCCCGCGTCTTCGCTTCACCGGACCATTAGTTGACATTGATGTCAGTTAACTCCATCCTCCGCTCGAAATCGAGGAGCAGAACCATGGCGAAATCCGCCACCCCCGCCGACCTCCAGATCAAGCCGCGCGACCTGAATATCGACCGCGAGGCTCCGACGCCACGCTGGTGGCTGAACGGCGACCCGTTCGGCACCGCCGTAATGAACGCCCTCAGCCTGACCTTCCCTGACGGCGAGCGGTTCTTCATCCAGTCGGTCAAGCGGTTCGCCAAGGACGCGCCCCCGGCCTTGGCCGCCGACATCCGCGCCTTCACGGTCCAAGAGGGTGCCCACACCCGCGAACACATGGCGTTCAACGCCATCACCGAACGCGCCGGTTATGACACCGCCGAGATCGAGGCCTATGTCACCGCCCGTCTCGACATCGCCCGCGCCCGTCCGGCCTTGGCCCAGTTGGCGGCGACCATGGCGCTGGAGCATTTCACCGCCGCCTTCGCCCATCGGCTGCTGGCCGATCCGGAGCTGCTGAAGGGCTCGCCCCACGACCTGGCCCGCCTGTGGCGCTGGCACTCCATCGAGGAGATCGAGCACAAGGGCGTGGCCTATGACGTCTTCCTGCACGCGACCCGAGACCTTAGTCCCCTGAAGCGCTGGCGCATCCGCCGCTGGGCCATGTTCCTGACGACCCTGCTGTTCACCCGCACGGTGCGCGAGACAACCTTCATGCTGCTGAAGCAGGACGGCATCGTCGGCTGGCGCGCGCGTCTGGGCCTGTTCCGTTGGCTGTGGCTGAAGCCGGGCCTGTATCGCCGGATGATCGGCGACTACCTGGCCTTCTACAAGCCCGACTTCCACCCGTGGCAGGTCGATGACCGCGACCTGATCGCGGACGCGGAGGCCGGGCTGGCCCAACCGGCCTGACTCTCAAATCCGACCCCGCGACGGAGTTTTCGCCCAAAGGCGTTACAGTGTGCGGGGGACGGACGAGGAGAAGGCCATGGCTTCATCACCGACCGACGCCGCCGTCGCCCTGACCCGCCTGGGTCTGGGCGCCCGGCCTGGCGAGATCGACCGCGTCGCCGCCGATCCGCGCGGCTGGGCCATGGGCCAGATCCGGCCCCAGGGCGCGCCACAGCCGTCGGGCCAGTTCGCCGACACCGCCGAACGCGTCGCCCAATATATCGACTATCAGAGCGACGCCGGCTTCGCGCGCCGCGACCGACGCGCCGCCGCTCTGGGGACGGCCGAGGCCGCCCCCGCCGCCTCCCCTGCCCCTGCCATGCCGGACGCCGCCGATCCGCAAGCTGTCGCCCGGCGCGAAGCCCGCCAGGCGGCCCGCCGCGACATCACCCAGGACACGGCGCAGGAGTTCCTGGCCCGAGCCCAACTCGGCGCGACCACCGACGACGGCTTCGCCGAGCGCTGGGCCCTGTTCTGGTCGAACGCCCTGACCGTCTCGGCCGCCAAGTTCGCCAGCGGCGCCTTCGTGGGCCAATACGAGCGCGAGGCCATCCGCCCCCACGTCTTCGGCCGGTTCGAGGATCTGATCCTGGCCGCCGAACAGCATCCCGCCATGCTGCTCTATCTGGATCAGGCCCGCTCGGTCGGTCCCGACAGCATGGCCGGCGCGCGCCGCAACGCCGGGCTGAACGAAAACCTGGCCCGCGAGATGATGGAGTTGCACACGGTCGGCGCTGACGGGGGCTACACCCAGGCCGACGTCACTGAACTGGCGCGCGCCCTGACCGGCTGGTCGATCCCCGCCGCCCGCGATCAGCGTCAGCCCAACCGTCCGCGCCGCGCGCGCAACATGGCCGCCCAGGTCGAGCCCGGTCCCGACGGCTTCGTCTTCCGCGCCAATGTCCACGAACCCGGGCCCCGCACCGTGATGGGCAAGACCTATCCGGCGGCGGGCCTGGCCCAGGGTCAGGCCATCCTGCGCGACCTGGCCCGGCACCCGGCGACGGGCAAACGCCTGTCGCGCCGTCTCGCCGCTCATTTCGTCGCCGACGATCCGCCGCCCGCCCTGGTCGCACGGCTGGAAGCGGCCTGGACCGGCTCCGGCGGCGACCTGGCCCAGGTCGCCCGCGCCTTGATCGACGCGCCAGAGACCTGGACGCCCCAGCCCGCCAAGATCAAGACGCCCTACGACTTCATCGTCTCGGCCAACCGCGCGCTGGGCACGCGACCGCAGCGGATCCAGCCGCTGCGCCAGGCCCTGCTCGACATGGGCCAGCCGCCGTTCGCGCCCCCGTCGCCCGAGGGCTGGCCCGACACGGCCGCCGACTGGGCCGGCCCCGACGCCCTGGTCAAACGGCTGAACTGGTCGCGCGCCGCCGCCGATCTGGCGCAAGCGAGCGATCCAAACGCGGTCGCCGCAGCCGCCCTCGGCCCGCGCCTCGGCGAACGCACCCGCCTCGCCGTCGCCCGCGCCGAAAGCCGGCCCGAGGCCCTCACCCTTCTGTTCATGTCGCCGGAGTTCCAACGCCGATGACCGCCCTCAATATGAATCGCCGCCACCTCCTCGCCGCCGCCTCCGCCGGGGTCGGCCTGGCCTTCGCCGGCCGTGTCGCCGCCCAGACCAACGGCCCTGCCAACAAGCTGGTCGTCGTCATCGCGCGCGGCGCCATGGACGGCCTGTCCGTCACCGTGCCCTACGCCGATCCGAACTACGTCCCCTTGCGCGGCGGTCTGGCCATCGCCGCGCCCGGCGAGGCGAACGGCGCCCTGGCCCTGAGCGAAGGCGTCGGCCTGCATCCGGCGCTGGCGGGTCTGCACGCCCTCTATGGTCAGGATCAGATGCGGTTCGCCCCCGCCGTCGCCCTGCCCGTGCGCATCCGCTCGCACTTCGACGCCCAGGACGTGCTGGAGAACGGCGGCGAAGGTCTGCGCCAACAGTCCGACGGCTGGCTGAACCGCGCCATCGTCGCGGCCGGCGGAACGTCGCTGAAGGGCCTGTCGATCGGCGCCCAGACCCCGCTGATCCTGCGCGGCGACGCGCCGGTGTCCAGCTGGGCGCCCGGCGGTCTGGTGCGCGACGGCGACCGCATCGCCTCCTTGCTTCAGGACCTCTATGTCGAGGATCCGATGCTGGGCCAGAACCTGGCGCGGGGTCTCGCGACCGAGCAACTGGTCAGCATGGAGGGCGGCGACCAACGCCTGCGCCGCAACGACGTCCAGGGCCTGGGCCAGGCCGTCGCCAGGCTGATGACCGGACCGGAGGGCGCCGATATCGTCGCCGTCTCGCTGGACGGCTGGGACACCCACGCGGGGCAACGCGCCCAGCTTCAGACCCGGCTCACGGGCCTGGATCAGCTCGTCACGGGCCTGAAGGACGGCTTGGGCGAGACCTGGTCGCGCACGGCGGTCATCGTCGCCACCGAGTTCGGCCGCACCGCCCGCGCCAACGGCACCCAAGGCACCGACCACGGCACCGGCTCGTCGCTTCTGCTGGCGGGCGGTGCGGTCAAGCGCGGCGGCCCCATCGGCGACTGGCCAACCCTGGCCGACAACCGCCTGTTCGAGAACCGCGACCTGGCCCCGACCCTGGACATCCGTTCAGTCTTCAAGGGCGTGCTGCGCGATCACATGGGCCTCGACCGCGCCGCGCTGGACGCCCGCGTCTTCCCCGGCAGCGCCGCCGAGGCGCCGGCGATGGACGGTCTGGTCTAGCCGTCACGCTTGCTTTTTGCGGCGCAACATCGCATCAGGACGCCATCACCTTGGACCCGGCCCTGTTCGCAGGCGACGGGTGGCTATCCCCGCCGCCGATCCGCTGGGAAACCGAGCCGCCGGCAACCGAAACGTCGGTCAGGCTCATCCAGATGAAATCCTGAAATGTCCATCATCGCCTCCGCGCGCCAGCAATGGCTCGCCAATCCTCGCCGCGATCTTCTGGCGGGAACCGTCGTGGCCCTGGCCCTGATCCCCGAAGCCATCGCCTTTTCCATCATCGCCGGCGTCGATCCCGCCGTCGGCCTTTACGCCAGCGTGGTCATCGCCGTCACCATCGCCTTCGTGGGCGGGCGGCCGGCCATGATCTCGGCCGCGACCGGCGCCATGGCCCTGCTGATGGTCACGCTCGTGCGCGACCACGGGCTAGAATATCTCTTCGCCGCCTCGATCCTGTGCGGTGTGTTCCAGATCGTCATCGGCCTGCTGAAGCTGGGCCGCTACATCAAGTTCGTCAGCCGCAGCGTCATGACCGGCTTCGTCAACTCCCTGGCCATCCTGATTTTCCTCGCCCAGATGCCCGAGCTGATCGGTCGGGGCTGGATCACCTACGCCCTGGTCGCGGCGGCCCTGGTCGTGATCTACGGCTTTCCGCGCCTCACCAAGGCCGTGCCTTCGCCCCTGGTCGCCATCGTCGCCATCAGCGCCCTTGTCATCGTGCTGAAGCTGGATGTGCGCACCGTCGGCGACATGGGCCAGATGCCGACCAGCCTGCCGATGTTCCATCTGCCCGCCGTCCCCCTGACGTGGGAGACGCTGGTCATCATCGCGCCCATCTCGGCGACACTGGCCTTCGTCGGCCTGCTGGAAAGCCTGCTGACCGCGAACCTGATCGACGACATCACCGACACCCCGTCGGACAAGGATCGCGAGACGCGCGGTCAGGGGATCGCCAACATCCTGTCGCCCCTGTTCGGCGGCATGGCGGGCTGCGCCATGATCGGCCAGTCGATGATCAACGTCACCTCGGGCGCGCGCGGGCGTCTGTCCACCCTGTGGGCCGGGCTGTTCCTGCTGTTCCTGATGCTGGCGCTTCAGACCTGGGTCGCCCGGATCCCGATGGCCGCCCTGGTCGCCGTCATGATCATGGTCTCGATCGGCACTTTCGACTGGTCCTCGGTCATGAAGCTGCGCTCCACGCCGCTTCAGTCGTCCATCGTCATGATCGCCACCACCGTGACGGTCGTCGCTACCCACGACCTGTCCAAGGGCGTCATCCTGGGCGTGCTGCTGTCGGCGATCTTCTTCATGCGCAAGGTCGGCAAGACCATCGCCGTGACCGAGGTTCCGACGCCGGAACCGGGCGTGCTGCACTATCGCGTCTCAGGCCAGCTGTTCTTCGCCTCCGCCGATCTGTTCGCCGCCAGCTTCGAGCATCACGGCCAACCCACGCGCGTCGAGATCGATCTCCGCGACGCCCATCTGTGGGACCTGACCGGGGTCGCCGCCGTGGACAAGGTCGTCTTCCGCTACCGCCGTCAGGGCGCGGACGTGCAGGTCACGGGCATGAACGACGCCGCCCGCACCCTGGTTACCCGGGTGGGGCGGTTCGAGAAGATGCACCTGCCGGACGGCGCCGGCGCGCATTAGGGCTCAGGCGGCTTCGGGCTTCGGCATCTTGCAGATGCGGTTCAGGTCGGCGCGGATCGAGCTGCCCTGGAAATGCGAGATTTCAGCGCCCGAATACCCTTCTCCGGACAGCGCCTTGACGACGTCGCCGGTGTTCAGACAATCGTTGGTGCGGGCGAGCTGATAGGCGCGCTCGACGACGTGGGTGCGGTTCATGGGATGGCCTTTCGTGCTGTTCGGTAACGCACCCCAAGCTAAACCGTTCCGATCATTGGATTTTCGGACCCGTCGCCCCAAGCTTGCATCCACAGCCAATATCTGCGCACATAGGGCTCGTCGATCTCTCTGCGTAACGCCCACTCTCTCTGCGAACGCACGAGTCAAGGCCGCTCCCATTCAGACCCGACAGGCCGCAGGGACGTTCCCTCGGTCAATTTCTAACGGAGGTCTCAAAATGGCTACCGGCACTGTCAAATGGTTCAACGCCACCAAGGGCTACGGCTTCATCCAGCCTGAAGACGGCGGCAAGGACGTCTTCGTCCACATCTCGGCTGTCGAAGCCGCCGGCCTGCGCGGCCTGGACGAAAACCAGAAGGTTTCCTACGAGCTGGAACGCGACAAGCGTTCGGGCAAGGAATCGGCTGGCCAGCTCCAGACCCTCTAAGGTCGGACAAATCCGATAAGGGAAACGGCGGCTCCTCACGGAGCCGCCGTTTTCATTTGGGCTCTGCGTCTGGAACAGATGACTTCGGTCAAACTCGGTCCTAACTTGGCCATATGAAACCAGAGATCATCTTCCTGACCATCTGGGCAATCGGCGTGATCGTCACTTGGCCAGTCATGATCTGGTATGCGGTGAATAGCCGACGAGCACGGGGCGAACCCGTCATGCCCAGGCCCCCCGCTTCGGCCCGTTACGCTGACACGCGCGCCTCCGGTAAACAGAAGGGCAAGTGGGGCGGCGCGAGCAATTGCCTGATGGTGGTCGTCGATGACCGAGAGCTTTGGCTTTCGCCCGTTTTCCCAATCACCTTGTTCATGCCCTACGGGGCGTTCGGTCTTGAGTTCCGCAAACCTGTCGCCCTCGTCAGGGCCGAAGCACGTAAGGACTGGACGGGCATGAATGTCCGGCTGACACTCATCGCCAAGGGCGATCCGGTCGTCATCGACATGCGGGTACGCGACCCCGCGAAACTCCTCTCGGCTTTGACGATCTAGACCTTCGTCTTGTCGATCCAGGCGGCGAAGGCGTCGGTGAAGCTTTTCAGGAAGGTCTTGGTGTCGTCCTTCTTCAGCTTGCCGTGCTCGTCCAGCAGGTCGGCGACATTGCCGATATAGGCCTCGGGCTGCTGCATCGTCGGCATGTTCAGAAACACCAGCGGCTGGCGCAGGTGGTGATTGGCGCCGAAGGCCGCGACGGCGCCGGGCGAGACGCTGACGATGGCGGCGGGCTTGCCCTGCCAGATGCTGTGGCCATAGGGGCGCGAGCCGACGTCCAGGGCGTTCTTCAGCGCGCCGGGGATGGAGCGATTGTATTCGGGCGTGACGAACAGAACCGCCTCGGTCGTCGCCACCTCCTCGCGGAACCGTTCCCAGGCCGGCGGCGGACTGTCGGTCTCCAGGTCGGGATCATAGAGCGGCAGGTCGCCGATCTCGACCGGCTCGATCTCCAGTCCGGGCTCGGCCAGCGCCTTCAGTTCCATCCCGATGGCGCGCGAATAGGAGCCTTTGCGCAGGCTGCCGACGATCAGGGCGACGCGGACGGTCATGGAAAGTCTCCGGGCTGGACGGGTTCAAGCGCCAGCATAACCGATCCCGGCGGTTGGATGTTCCGTTAGGCCGGCCGCGGATCACCTGCGCACAAAGCGGACATTGCGAAGGGCTGTTACGGGTGGA